>ERZ795053.4718-NODE-4718-length-14576-cov-16.802837_pt1 | contig 14576 bp, 18 predicted proteins | sample MGYA00375137_ERZ795053 | MGnify/ENA primary metagenome ERZ795053 (study PRJEB30182, sample SAMN05720284) | activated sludge metagenome | isolation source: Anaerobic digester | place: Hong Kong | collected 2014-12-17 ... | reverse complement strand
ACTTGCATCGGTGTTGGTTTATCCCTGCCCGGACGAGGACGTCCGCGCCAACGGTGAAAGTCAGACAGGGCATAGACGAGCGCATTCGCTTCAGGTTGCGGTTGGCACTGTAAACCAGAATCTGCTGCCTTTGTCCGGGGTGCTTTGCACGCCGATGCTGCCACCGTTGCGTTCAACAAACTCCCGGCAAAGCAGTAAGCCGAGGCCTGTACCTTTCTCTCCGGCCGTTCCCTGTGTGCTGAACTGATCGTCACCGAAAAGGGATGTAATTCTTTCCGGTTCAATTCCAATGCCGGAGTCCTCTACACTGATTTCTGCAACCAGTCCCTTTATTTTGCTGTAAACGGATATTTTTCCGTTCTTTTCTGAAAATTTTATAGCATTGGAAATCAGATTCCTCAACACGAGCGAAATCATGCCGGGGTCAGCATAGGCCATGTGTTGCGGATCTGTATCGTTTGAAATGACCAATCCTTTCAAACCTGTCTGGCTTTCATAGAGCCGGATAATATCTGAAGTTATATCGTGGATGGCAAATGCCTTTGGATGACAGGAAATGCCATTGAGGTTATTCTTTGACCAGTTGAGCAGGTTGTCAAGTAATTCGCTGGTCAGCAGAGTCTGAGAGGCCAGTTCCGGCAGAAGCTCCTTGAACTCGGGTTCAGTGATGTCATCATTCTGGACCAGTTTCATCAGGCTGTTGAGGTTGGCGAGCGGCCCCCTGAGATCATGCGAAATAATCGAAAACAGACGGATCCTGCTTTTGTTAACCTCCCTTAATTCATTGGCAATCCTCGATAATTCATTATTCTGATCCTGCAATGCCGTTTGCTGCTGCCGCACCAGGCGGTCGTTCCGGAAACGGTAAACAAAGTTCCTCCAGAGAATCATGGAGAGAAACCAGGCGATGGCCACTGAAGTAAGGCCGTTCACATAATTGGAAAGCAGTACATCCTGAAATGGCTGGAAATGGGTAATTACAAAGTAGAAAAATGTATATGCAAGCAAATAGTACAAGGCGGAGATAAGGGGAGGGATGATCAGCACCATGGCCGTGAAGAAACACACAATCATAAACGGGGTAATGGCATTGGTGATAAGCTGGTCTATACCTGTGATAATGGTGCCTATCAACAGGAAAAACAGAAACATGAAATGCGGGATTGCCCTGGCGTACGGTTTATTGATCAGCCCCCGTTTTCTGATAATAATAACGCTGAGGCCGGTAATCAGAAAAACCAGAAACATGGTCGAGTGTGAGGCAATGATCCCGTTTTTCCATTGTAACTCTGTGCCTGAAGCGTCAGAATTAAAAAAATAGAATAGCGCAATATGTGCGATGGAAACAGACAAACCTATGGAAATAAGGTAAACCAGACGGCTCAGATTTACCCTGAGTGCCTCCTGATGGCCTGCTGCGCTTTCTTCACGGTTAAACCGGAAGTCGTCCCGTTTAATTGAGATCGTACGGTTCAGGAAACCAGTTCCGCTGAATATTTTCTTCTTATTTTTCAGATTGACCGTATAGATTAGCGATCAAATGTAATTCAAAATATTGAATTTTTAACAAGATTGAGATATTGTATGAAATGCACTGGTCATTTCATCGGTTTGTCGGTGGGTTGTTTTGGGGGGATGAAGTTAAATCAGGCGTTGATATTCCTGTCCATAGAACCGGGGCTGGAGTGTGTCTATGTTAATTTCTCTTTTTTTACTTCAGCAATAACCTGATCTGCTTCAGACATTCGCCGGGATCAACATTCAACCCCTGCTGCTGATAGGCAATTTCACCCTCCCTGTTCAGTATCTGGATGATATTCGAATGGTCAAAGCCTCCGTCATCCAGGGGCTTGATCCTTACCCCCAGCACCTGGGCAATTTCCATGGTCGCATCTTTGCCGGCGCGGATCATTTCCCAGGAGTCGTTCAGGCGATGGTCAGCGGCAAATTGCCGCATCCTTTCCGGAGTGTCCCTTTCAGGATCCATACTGATCAGAAGAAACTGCACCTGTTTCCGTTCATCTTCACTCAATGCCGATTCTATATTTTTTATATCGGCTACAATGCGCGGACAAGCTGATGGACAATGCGTAAATATCATCGCCCCCACGGTGACCTTCCCGCTTAAATCCGCGAGGGTCATTCTGCCGTTGCGGTATGTTTCCCAATCCGACTCAAGCAGAAAGATGGACTGATCTGAGATTTCACTGCCCGGCTGCTGACCAGCCTCAGCTGTTTTACAACAATTGCCCGTTTCTGATTTCCGGCCACAGGCTGTGGCAATGGCAATGAATGCTGCCAGGGATGCAAAAAACAAGAATTTTTTCATAGGTATCATTGATATTTGTTGGTTGATTTTCTTTAATATTTAATGAATTCAGTTGTTCGAAAAGCACCGGCTTGTGATGCCAGCCGGCTTACCTGGCAACATCTTTCGCGCACCTGAAGCCGAGGCTTTGCACCGTGTTACTGGCTTTGAGGCTTGAGCGCATGGCGTACCTCAGAAAGGCGGCATAATTTCCGGTATCGCCCGATTGCAGGGAGCCCCCTCCGCAGAAGAGGGTATTGTCGAGACTGGCATTCCCCCTTGATTCTCCCGTAGATAAGGCGCTGTTGAAATCCCAGGTCCATTCCCAGGTTACCCCGATCAAATCCCAGACACCGTAATAATTCTTCAGCGTGGTTCCGGCTTCGGGAAGATGTGTAAAGGAAGGTTTTGAAATCAGCTCAAGAATCAGGGCGTAAAATCCTTCTTCATTCCTGCCGTCAGGCCTGGTCCTTCCTGCTTCCGCAGCCCTTTCCCATTCGGCGGTGGTCGGTAGCCGCTTCCCCTGACATTCACAGTATTTCCGGGCGGCAAACCAGGATACATTCACTACGGCACTACCGGCGATGCCGGGTGCAAAAGTGCCGTCATCTTTCCAGTGCCTGAGGTATCCCGCATCCGCGAAAAGCCGCTTTACATTTTTTCTGCTCCATTCAGGATTGTCTGCGATAAACCTGCCGAAGTCCGCATTGGTTACAGGCAGCCGGTCGATCATAAAAGCCGGGACTTTAGTGGTTTTGTTACCGGAATAAAGGGGGAGGTAGCTTCCCGCCGGTATGAATACCATGGTTTGACCCTCCTGAGCCGATAACGGAATGTGAAGCAACTGTATCGTCAGCAGCAACGCGGTTATAAGCAGACAGTAGATGCGCTTTTTCATTTATTTACGCGCATTTTTTACCTGATCCGCGGTTACCCTCATGTCAGAACCATTCATGGTACTGTAAACAAAATTTAATACTGCCGCTGTTTCTGCATCGGTAAGGGCCTGGCGCGGCATCACGCTGTTGTACTTCACCCCGTTAACGGTGATTTCACCCGATAATCCATTTACCACCGCTCCGATTGCTTTTTCAGGGCTTTTCGCGATAAAATCGCTGCCGGCCACAGGCGGAAACACTCCCGCTACCCCTTTGCCGTCGGCAAGGTGGCAGGCCGAGCAGTTTACCTGATAGAGTTTTTCGCCAATGGCCAGCTGCTGTTCCGGACTGATTACCGCTGACTCCGGCGATTTACGGACTTTCTTTACGGCTTCCGCTGCCGGCTGGTAGATGCCCGGCTCGCTTTTACCCGAATATATTTGCTTGTTTTCCTCCCCGTCAACTGCCAGGATGCCAAGTGCTCCTTTGTTAAATGCCCTGAAAATAGAATGATCGACCAGGATGAAGTTTCCCGGGATCTCAACCTTAAACTCTGTAATGGCGGAGCCTCCGGCCGGAACCAGGGTGGTCTGTATGTCATGGTTTTTCAGTGAGCCACCTTCCATATAGACATTGTCAAAAACTTCCCCGATTACATGGAAGCTTGAAACCAGGTTGGGCCCGCCATTTCCGACAAACAAACGTACTGTTTCCCCCGTCCTGGCTTTCAGTGCATTGTCCCCGGTAAGGGCGCCTACCTTGCCGTTAAAGACCACATAATCAGCCTGCTCCTTAATCGCCTTGTTCATGTCGAACGCCTGCAGGCCCGACTCGCCATAACTGCCTTCGGTGTAAAAATCGCCCTGCATTACGTAAAACTCTTTGTCTACCTTTGGAAGCCCTTCTTTGGGTTCCACGAGTATCAGTCCGTACATGCCGTTGGCAATATGCATGCCCACCGGGGCGGTGGCGCAGTGATATACAAACAGTCCGGGATTCAGTGCAGTAAAATTAAAGGTGGCTTCATACCCCGGGGCGACAAAAGTGGCCTCGGCCCCGCCGCCCTGTCCGGTTACCGCGTGTAAATCGATGTTGTGGGGCAGTTTGTTGTCGGGATGATTTTTCAGATGAAATTCAACGTAATCTCCTTCCCTTATGCGGATAAAAGAACCAGGCACTGTACCGCCGAAAGTCCAGAACATATAGTTAACCCCGTCGGCAATCTCCATCTCCTGTTCGATGATTTCCAGATCTACAATCACCTTGCTTGCATGGTCGCGTGTGATGGGGGGAGGTACAAACGGAGGCGGGGTCAGCACTGCCCGCTCCTCACCTTTGATCTCCGTGAGATTATACTCCCTTCCGATATGCGAGTCATCGTTTGAGCTGTCAGCATTTTGACAGGCGCTGAGCAGCATAACATGCGTTATAAAACCAATTGCGATAAAGGGCAGGCTGTTTTTTTTCATAGCTCGTCGGTTTTTGAGTCAATAGTTAAACAGTAAATAAGTAAATAAGTTCTCTAATACCTAAATTATTTTATGAATTTAGTATTCCTGCAGACAGTAAGGTGTATCATCAATCTGAAAGGGAGTTGTTTCATCCGATTGTAATGATGTTCAGCTGTTTTGTTAATGGGAACCTGTTTTTACGTATCTTTAATAAAAAAAGGATGGCACCAAAATCATCAGTCCCTGGATCGGATAAATCTCTGATCAGGTTGACCGCGGCATATAAGACTCCTTCCCTGAAGATGAGTATCTGGCAGTTAATCAATACATTGGTTCCATATATTGGCTTGTGGTTTCTGATGGTATTTCTGATTGACAGATCATGGTGGCTTGTCCTGCCTGTATCAATTCTTGCTGCCGGTTTTACTGTCAGGTTGTTTATTATTTTTCATGATTGCGGGCATGGCGCTTTTTTCAGATCAAAGAAAGCGGCTGACATCACCGGAATCGTGTTGGGCATCCTCACATTTACACCCTACTACCGCTGGCATCATGCACATCTTATTCACCATCGTACGGCAGGGAATCTGGATAAACGGGGTGTAGGGGATGTATGGACGCTGACGGTGGATGAATACAGGAATCTGCCGGCCCGTAAAAGAGTGTTTTACAGGATATACCGGAATCCTGTTGTAATGTTTGGCATCGGAGCGGCCTTGGTGTTTCTGGTTATGAACCGGTTTACAAGGAAGGGTTTCGGCCGGAAAGAAAGGATCAGTGTATATGTTACTAATCTGGGAATTGCTGTTCTTGCTGCAGGGATCAGCTTGCTGATCGGTTTTGAGAATTACCTGCTGATTCAGTTGCCTGTGATATACTTTGCCTCAACGGCGGGTGTTTTCCTCTTCTATGTGCAGCACCAGTTTTCAGGTGTGCACTGGTATCGCGACCAGGAATGGGATTACAGTACGGTGGCCATCTCCGGGGCATCCTATCTGAAGTTTCCTAAAATTCTGCAATGGTTTTCCGGAAATATCGGGTTTCATCATATTCACCACCTCAGTTCGAAAATCCCGAATTATAAGCTGGAGAAATGTCAGCGTGAAAATAAGGAATTCAGTCAGGTTGTCCCTGTTAACTTCAGGGAGAGCATGAAGTCCTTAAGCCTGCGGCTGTGGGATGAAGGCAGGCAGAAACTGGTAACCTACAGGCAGGCAGCGGTCTAGTCAAATATCAGTTCTGCAGGAAGGGGCCTGTATTCAGGTAAAGAAGGTCATTTCTTTGCAGTCAGTTCTATGCCATTATCGGTGATTCGGATTAATTTTTGTTTGTAAAGCGCGCCCACTGATTTCTTGAAGTTCTTTTTGCTCATTCCGCATAGCGCGTATATATCCTCAGCCGGGCTTTTGTCGTTCAGGCTCAGTGACCCGTTGTTTGACTCAATCAGCCCGAGTATGCGCTCCGACAGTTCATCGATTTTTTCATACCCTGGTTTTTGCAGGCTGAGGTCGATCTTGCCGTCATCCCTTATTTTGGTCACATACCCCCTGATTTTCTGACCGCGCTCCAGTTCTTCAAATACTTCGCTGGCATAAATCAGTCCTTCGTGGCTGTTGTTGATGATGGCCATATAGCCGATCTCGGAGGTGCGCCACAACAGCAGATCTACTTCCTCATGCAGGCGGAAGGAGGGAGTTTCCCTGCTCAAATACCGTTCAACCCTGGATGAACCGGCAATGCGGCCAGTCTGAGGATCGGCAAATAAATAAACAATATAAGATTTTCCGGCAACCATTTTTACCGATTGTTCCCTGTATGGCACCAGCAGGTCTTTTTCGAGCCCCCAGTCGAGGAAGGCACCTACCTCATTTACAGCCTTCGCCCTTAGAAATGCAAATTCTCCAACCTGTGCCAGTGGCTTGATGGTCGTCGCGATCAGGCGGTCTTCCGAATCGAAATAAACAAAAACCTCAAGATCGTCGTTGGGTTTGCAGCCTTCGGGTACCCACTTCATAGGCAGGAGTATTTCGCCGGATTCGCCCCCGTCGAGGTAAACGCCGAAATCTACAATTCTTGAAATGCTGAGGGTGTTGAATTTTCCGGGAACGGCCATGGGAATGCTTGTTTGCAGGTTGGTAAAATACTGCCTGCAAAGGTAGTATTTTATCGGGCCACCCACCTTCAGAATCTGATCACAATGCCCGCGCTCACTTCCGTGACGGTGAACGGCTTACTGCCGGGTGTGATCTTGTCGGTAACCCTGTTGCCGGCGGTCCAGGTAAGGATCGTGCGCTTGTATGGAATGGAGCGCATCCCGAAGAGCAGTTGCGCACCGGCCTGCAATCCCACCGAAAGCCCCGGTTTGTCGCTAAGCATCAGTGTGGCATGCAGGGTTGAAATGGATGTCAGGGCAGGTTTGTATAAGGTTTCATACCTGATTTCACGGCGGAAATTGCCTCCATCCTTTTTCTGCCTGATCAGCAGATTAAAAGGCATAAACGAGCTGATTCTCAACCCGGTGCCTGCCTTCAGACTTAGTCTGTTTTTTGTGTACAGCAGAAAAGGCATTAAGTCCAACCCGGGATCATACAGGGTTTCTTGCCGGTAATTTGCATCCAGGTCGGCCATCAGGCCGGTATCCCTCAGCAGGTGGTATTCGTTGAATTCGTTCAGGTAAACGGGGTAGGCTGAGATGCCGGCTGACACCCCCCAGGAAGTGTATCTGCCGGTATTGTTCACTATGCGGGATGCGCTTATGTTCATCTGACTGAACCTCATATCGCTCATCATGCCCAAATCTGCTGTAAATGTCCATATTTCGGAAGGGGACAAGGTGAAACCAACGTGTACAACACCGGTACAACCGGTATCGGCCTTGTAATCAAGATAGTTCAGGAAGTCTATGTCGCCCTCCTGCAATTGCATGCTGCGGTAGGTTTCCCTGCATGCGTAATGCAGGTAAATTTCCATTTGCTCCTGCCTGACGGACTGGGCTGATGCATGCGATGTTCCAATGGTAAACCATAACAGAATCAGCAGTAAGGAAGGGGGGATGTTCAGGCCGGGACGGTTCATGGGCGGATGGTGATCAGGGCGGTAGTGTCGGTGAGGGTGATTCCGTCGGACAAGGTAAAACGCATGACAAAGCGGGCATTGGCTGATTGTACTTCAGGCTTCAGGAAAAGTCCGAAGGATTCAATGCCGCTGTCGTAATAGATTTTATTTTCTGTCTGGCTACAGAGCATTTCCGGGGTAATGTAAACTCCGTCACCGGCGTAATTGCCCCTGAGACTTGCCGCAAACAACCCGCTGACTTCGGCGCCGGCAGCTATCTGGTCCGAAATTGGGAAAAGTGTGGTAATGCTGATATTTGTCAGGTGCGCCCTTGCCTGCATGGGATAGGCACAATCGCAGCTCATGGCTGTTGCGCGGCTGAACCCGGCGCCGGATTTTGCTGGCAGGGCTGCATAATACCAGTATCCGGTGGAATCATACAACGAAACCTCGAAGGCTACCGCTGCAGCACGCATGGTGTCGGAAGCTGAACTCTGGGGAAAAATTCCTGAATTGTCAAGGTTTGTAATTCCGGTTTTGTTAAAACTGAAAAAAGTTGCGGGGCCATCGCAGTCGCAGCACCCCGGTATGATTCTGACCAGATTGGCAATCAGCAGGATGATTAATATTTTACGGAATACTTTCATTTGGTTTTTATCCGGAATATTTCACGGGAATATTTGCGAATATACACCGGATTCCGCAATCGTAAAATAAATAATAAATGAGTCGTCTGTCTGCAATGATCTGTCATCTGATGATATCTGTTTATTGAAAGCTATTTGTGATCTGTTCCGGAAACATAAACATTGCAGATGTGTTTACATTTTTATAATTTTAGGTCCTGAATAAATGAAGATTGCCCCTGCAGGGTAGCGTTTGATTAGATTTGCCCTGTAGGATATTTGCATGTTTTTCCATTGAGTTATTCACTTAAATCAAATCTTATGAAAAGAATCCGTCTGTTGCTGATGCTGGTCGTTTTTACCGGTTTTGCCGGGCTTTCTGTGGCGCAGGAGTTTACCAATTACATTTCCTGCAAGGTAGATGGAAAGGAATATAAAGCCGAAGCCCGCCGGGTGAAAATTCCCGTAAGGGGTTTTGAGTACCTCGGCATTGCTTCGTTTCAGGTAAGTCCTGATGTGCAGGTCTGGATCCGGTTATATTATTTTTCCGACAGTCTGAAACCGGGAACCTACCAGATTTTTGATGAGGAAAATCTGGAGTCTGAATCAAAGAAAAAGGCCGACAGGGCTATGGTTTGGGCGTTGGTTGATTACTCCGAAGAGACCAAAGGGCTTGGTCATGCGTTTCATGATGGAGAATCCCTGTCGGGAACTGTGACGATTGACAAAGTTAGTCCTACTTCAATTGAGGGCTCTTTTGAAGCGACATTGCGGGGCGTTTATTACAAAAAACGTGCGGTGGCTACCATGACAGGTTCCGGTATCAAAGCCAACCTTGAGAAAAAAGCTTTTACAAAAGCGGGAGCAGGAATGTGGGTAAACGGCGGACCGCACGATCATGACAATACCCGTAAATCGAATGAAACGGATACCATTATACTGAGTGACGGCAGGTTTTTTGTCGACTGGAGCAAGCCGGAAAAAGAGGAGCAGGAATAATTGACCTCAGCCGAAGAGTAGCCTGAAAACTTCTTCCACTTTCCCGACAGGCTGGATTTTTATCCTGCCTGCTGAACTCCTGGCCGCTTTCAGGTTTAGTTTTGAAATTACGATGGTCCCGAATCCCAGTTTCTCCGCTTCAGAAACTCTCTGTTCCACACGGGTCACAGGCCTGATTTCGCCCGAAAGCCCGACTTCGGCGGCGAAGCAGGTTTTTGAGCTTACGGGGATGTCGATGCTGGATGAAAGAACCGCGCTGACTACCGCCAGATCGGTGGCGGGGTCATCTACCCGCAGACCGCCGGCAATATTGAGAAATACATCTTTTACCCCCAGCTTAAAACCGCTTCGTTTTTCGAGTACGGCCAGAAGCATATTAAGCCTGCGGGTGTCGAAACCTGTACAGGAACGCTGCGGGGTGCCATAAGCCGCCGTGCTCACCAGGGCCTGCGTTTCGATCAGCATGGGGCGCAATCCTTCGATGGTGGCTGCCACGGTGGTGCCACTGACGGGTTCCTCATGCTGGGTAATCAGGATTTCTGAAGGATTCGAAACTTCCCTGAGCCCATCGCCCTGCATTTCGTAAATTCCCAGTTCTGAAGTGCTTCCGAAGCGGTTCTTGACGGACCTCAGAATACGATAACCGTAGTTGCGGTCACCCTCGAACTGGAGAACGGTGTCCACCATATGCTCCAGCAGTTTCGGACCGGCCAGGGATCCCTCCTTGGTAATATGACCGATCAGGAAAACCGGTATGTTTGCGGTCTTTGCATAACGCTGAAGTTCTGATGCCGTCTCACGGATCTGTGAAATACTGCCCGCTGAGGCATCAATGCTTTCGCTGGTAAGGGTCTGTATGGAGTCAATGATGACCGCTCCCGGATTCAGGCCGGCAATGTGATTCAGGATGGCGGTTGTTGAGGTTTCCGTGAGGATGTAACATTCGTTTTTGCCCATGCCCAGGCGTTCTGCCCGCATCCTGATCTGCTGTTCACTTTCTTCACCGGAAACATAAAGCACCCTTATGCCGGGCATGGTCAACGCCACCTGCAGCATCAGGGTCGATTTTCCGATACCCGGTTCACCACCAACCAGTATAACGCTTCCGGGGACCAGTCCCCCGCCGAGCACCCTGTTCAGCTCCCCGTTATGGGTGTCAATCCTGCTTTCACTGCTGAACGCGATATCGGTAATCAGGGTAGGCACCGCTGTTTGGCGGGAGGCGACAGCCATGGACGCGCCGGGCTCTGAACGTTGGATTACCTCTTCGATATAGGTATTCCATTCGCCGCACGAAGGACACTTACCAATCCATTTGGGCGACTGGGCGCCGCAGTTGCGGCAGAAAAAAGCAGTTCGCGTTTTGGCCATGGGGTTTATCGGTTATTTTTTTCAGTCACTTAATCTGCCTGTCATGGTTACGGCAGGGGTGCATAAGGCGTCAGCGAACTTCACGGGCAGGTAAAGCGGCTGTCTCCATTCATTCCCTATCCCTGATTTTCTTTTCTATCAGGCTGGTTGAGTATCCCGGCAGGTATTCAAGCGTCTCCACTTTTCCGCCCTTCGATGTAACGATGTCATAACCAACGATATCTTCGGCGCGGTAATCGGCGCCTTTTACAAGGATATCCGGCTGTACTGTCCGGATCAGGTTGTAAGGCGTATCTTCGTCAAACAACACAACGGCATCCACAAAACTGAAGGATGCCATGATCATCGCCCTGGCATTTTCGTCGTTGATGGGGCGGTGAGGCCCTTTCAGCCTGCGGGTGGATGCATCGGTATTCAGGCCGATAATCAGTTTGTCGCCCAATGCTGCGGCTTTTGCCAGGTAGTCGATATGGCCAAGGTGTATGATGTCGAAACACCCGTTGGTAAAAACAATCTTCTGATCCCTGAAACGCCAGTAAGCGAGCATGCGGTCAAGCTCAGGCTGTTTCAGTATTTTGCGCTGGATGAGTTCCGGTTTTGTCATTAATTCTCTTGTTTAAAACTGGAAGTAAAATTAATGAAAATACCCCCGCAATTAAAATCATGACGGTTTGCGACGCCCAGATGAGCCAACCCATGGCATAGCCTTTGGTTTCAGGGATATCCCATAAAAACAGGGTTTCAGCAACAATGGCCGGATAAATTCCAATTCCGCCCTGCACGATCATAATCCCTATGGAACCGAAAACCAGCACGGTTAAGCCGGCATCAAGCCCCAGTCCGTAAGTCTCCTCAAGACTGTAAAAAACCACCCAGGCCATCAGCAGGTAAAGAACCCATATTCCAACGGAATAGACAATAAATGTCATTGGTTTTCTGATCTTTGTCAACGACTTTATGCCTTCGAGCAGACCTGAAAACAGGTTGTATATTTTTTTGTAAAAAGCAGTATGCCTGAAGTTCCTGTAGATTATAAAGGCGGCGAGCAGACCGGTTGCCAGCAGGATGATGGCCACCCAGGTAAAGTAACTGCCTCCGGAAAAATCAAAATTAAATTTTTCCTGAAGAGGTGAGTAAATTTTTTGCTCAATATAGGTATGTATCCTGCCTGTCTGGGTAACGATCAGCAACAGGAAAAGCAGGACAAACGAGAGCATATCGATCACCCTTTCGGTGATCACCGTGCCGAAAGATTTATTGAACGGTATTTTTTCATAGCGGGTGAGGATGCCGCAACGGCTTACTTCGCCAAGTCTGGGAAGGGCCAGGTTAGCCAGGTAGCCAATCATTACAGCCATAAACACATTACTGGTTTTTGGCCGGTAACCCATGGGTTCCATCAGGATTTTCCATCTCAGGGTTCTGAGCAGATGGCTTAAGACCCCCAGCACAAAAGCGAGGATGATCCATGAATAGTTTACCTGCCGGAACGATTCAAAGATTTCCCGTTTTTGTTCCAGGCTTAGGTTCCTCATGAAGAGCCAGATAAAGAACACCCCGATGCCCAGGAAAAACGTGAAACGGAGAATATTTCGGAGGTTTTTTTTCAAGGCGGCTTAAACGAGGCGGTTTTTGCTGTCGGGGAATACGATGGCCGGTTTGAAACTCCTGGCTTCTTCGGGGGTCATCTGCGCGAAAGCTGCGATGATGATCAGGTCGCCGGCAACAGCTTTTCGCGCTGCAGCGCCGTTGAGCGAGATCATTCCGCTGCCTCTTTCCCCTTTTATAACATAGGTTTCGAGCCGTTCTCCGTTGTTGATGTTCAGTACCTGAACCTTTTCAAATTCTACAAGCCTGGCTGCCTCCATAAGGTCCTCGTCGATGCCGATACTTCCGATATAGTGGAGGTTGGCTTCGGTGATGGTGGCCCTGTGAATTTTGGATTTTAAAATCTCTATGGTCATAGCGCTGCAAAAATACTCAAATTAACCGAATGTTATCAATCAGTCTTATTTCGCCTGCGAATACTGCCATAAAAGCGCGGTCGCTACTTGAAATTTTTCCGCTTACCGGCTGAAGGGTTTCTCCGTTAGCAATTGAAAAGTATTCCAGCCTGAGCAGGGGATGGCTTTCAAATTTGTAGTTAACAAATTTAATAATTTCCTCCGCGGTATGATTACCGGCAAGATTTTTTACTTCTTCCAGCACCAGGTGGATATAAGGCGCAGCTTTCCGCATTTCGGTTGTAAGTCTTTCGTTCCTGGAACTGCGGGCCAGGCCGTCAGGCTCCCGGCTGATGGGGCAGGGGACTATTTCAACACCGGGATGATCCCGTTTTGCCAGTTCTTTGATGATTTGTAACTGCTGATAATCCTTTTCTCCGAAATAGGCACGGTGTGGCAGGGCGATGTTGAACAGTTTGTCGACAACCACCGCTACGCCGTTGAAATGTCCGGGCCTGAAGGCGCCTTCCATCACAAGGGCGAGGTCTCCGAAATCAAATTGTTTTTCTTCTTCACCCCTGTACATCTCCGATACTTCAGGCGCAAACACAGCGGTACATCCTTCCGGTTCCAGAAGCCTGAGGTCCTGTTCAAGGTTTCTGGGGTATTTGTTAAGGTCTTCGGGATTGTTAAATTGTATCGGGTTTACAAAGATACTCACCAGCACGGCATCGTTTTCTGAAGCGGCTTTTCTCACCAGTGACAAGTGCCCTTCGTGCAGCGCTCCCATAGTCGGTACAAAGCCGATTTTCAGCCCCTGTTCCCTTAAATATCCGGCGAAATCGCGGGTTTCCCGGATTGTGTTAAAAAGTTTCATTCAGATAAATTAAGAGGACCTGATTCAATTGCGCGGGGCAGAAGCCCTGCCGTTGAGGATGTTCATAAAATCGCGCTCAAGCGATTCAACCGGAGTTTCAATAATACGGCCGATCTCTTCACCCTGCCGCGTGAAAATAAAGGTTGGAACAAGCTTAATATCATAATCGCCTATGCAGAAATCCTTCGCTTTTTTGTCCCTGTCAACTGCAACCATGAAAATCCTGTCGGCAGGATATGCCAGCTGATCGAGGATTTTCAGAAAACGTGGTACCTGTTCCCTGCTGTCGCTGCACCAGGTGCCGAGCGCAATAAATATCCAGGGATAATCCCCGCTGTGAAATTTTAGGTGCGCTACCACCATGGTATCCGGTTGATATAGGTTGTATTCACTGTTAAACCATTCGCCCATCCCGGCAAGGCCATCGCGGGTAACGGTTCCGATAAGGATCTCCTTGCCCGATTTTTCATCGTTTACCCGATGGTTTTCCTGCGCACTCAGGTTGAATACCATAAAAAGCAATGCGGAGATTAGGGTTAATGATTTTCTCATGCTGATGGATTTATTCAATTAACAAATTTTCCGGCAATTGGTTGGCTGCTCAGGAAGCGCAAAATTAGAAAAGGTTTTGATATGTATCAAAACCTTTTGCGGAAGTTGCTTCTGCTTATGACGAATGTTCAGGGAATCTCCGGGATATCCCGGTTTCATCATGCTACCGGACCCGGGGATATTGGCAACCTGTTTTCTGAAAATCTGCCGGGCTGCTGATTTTGATATGAAAAAGACTTTTTCTGTAGTAGTTATCAATGTGCCTGATTATAAACTACCTGCAATGATTGAACAAATTTTTGTTTCAGAGGTTTAAAAGATGCTAACTATCTGAGCAGGGACTAGTTGTACTGTTAACACTAATTCAATGCGCTGGATGTCAAATAAATGCAAAGCAAATGGTTCTTATGTTCAGATTTGCATTAATGAATGTTCACGATTATATTTGCGCCCGCTAATAAGTTTCCTTCTTAACGACAAGGAGTGATCACATGGGAAAAATTGGAATTTTTTACGG
>ERZ795053.4716-NODE-4716-length-14577-cov-4.070514_pt1 | contig 14577 bp, 12 predicted proteins | sample MGYA00375137_ERZ795053 | MGnify/ENA primary metagenome ERZ795053 (study PRJEB30182, sample SAMN05720284) | activated sludge metagenome | isolation source: Anaerobic digester | place: Hong Kong | collected 2014-12-17 ... | reverse complement strand
TTCGCAGCGAACAAGGCCTGCAGCTTGAGTCGTTGTTGGGGCCCTATACCGTGGCGCGCCAGCAGTTCCCGCGCCAGCGCGAGTCGCCGCGCGCGCGGCCAGGCAGCATGCTCCGGCAGCACGGGCGAGCCGTACTCACCCACCGCAGCGGGCACGATCGACTCCCAGGGCTGCTCATCGAGCTGCCTTACTTTCTCAGCCAACACTTGCCGATCGACGGCCATCGACAGCGCGCGCCGCACGTCGGGCTCGACCAACTTGCCACGCCGACAGTTCAGACCGATCCAGCCGGCTCCCCACGCGGGCGTCGTGCGCAATTGAGCCCGTTGCTGCTGCTTGGCCAGGGCGAGCGCCGTACCATCGGCGATCTGGGCGACATCGAGTTGCGCACTCTGGAACAAGCGCATGCGCGTGGCATCGTCGATACCTGAGACCCATTGCACGCGCGGCACCGCGACCTGCCGTGCAGACCAGAAATGCTCGTTGGCCGTGAGATCGACGGTGCCGCTCTGCGCCCAGGAGCGCACGCGATAAGCGCCATTTGTAACCAGCAGGTCGGGCTTCGCCCACTCACGACCATGTCTTTCGACAACATGCGGCGGCACCGGATACAACGCGGCCAGCAGTGCAGGCAGGTCGGTTTCCGGTTGTACTAGATCGATGCGCAAGTTGTTCGGATCGAGCGCCACGACGCCAAGCTGGTCGGGCTGCAACTTGCCGGTCCGCACCGCGGCGCCATTCTTGATTGCGTCGAAGCGAAACGCCAATGTTGCGGCCGCCTCGGGCGACATGAAGCGCCGCAGCGAATAGACGAAATCGTCTGCGGTCAGGCGCGCACCATCTGACCACCGACAATCGTCACGCAATCGGAACGTCCAGCGCAAGCCATCGTCGCTGCGTTGCCAATTGGTCGCACAGCCTGCCACCAGTTTGCCGGCCGCGTCCGTAGTAGTTAGCGCAACGAAAAGCTCGGCCGCCATCTCGGCATCGAACGAAGACCCGAGCCGATGGGGGTCGAGCGTCGTCAGCGTGCCGCCACGCGAGCGGCGCAAGACCGCGGATGGATCGGCAGCAGATAGGGGACTGACTAGCGTCGCAGCCAGTGCTGCGCCGCCGTGCAGGAAATCACGGCGTTGCATCGATATGACTCAAGTCCGGTGGAGCGATCGATGCTAACGCATCAAGCACCGCTACGCGCCCCCTGGGTGGGCTCCGGCACGCGCAGTATCAACCAGAGCGCGGGAACACACAGCAGCGTCGCGGTCAGGAACGGGCCTGCGTGGCTCATGCCCATATAGATTGGTCCGGACAGCGCGGGGCCAATGACTCGGCCCAAGCTCGTGCCTGACTGAAAGACACCCATGACCGCGCCGCGCTCCTGCGGCGACGCCTGGAAAGACGCCAATGACGTGAAAGCGGGGTTCGTCAGACCATAGCCCAGACCCATTACTGCGAGGCCAGACCACAGTACCGCGGGGTAGTGCACGAAGCTGATCATGGCCAGACCGATGCCGAATCCCGCTATGCCCAGGACGCCGACGCCGCGCTCGCCGACCCGGCGTGCGAGCGTGCCGGTGAGGCCCGCTTGTGCGATCACCGCCAGCAGTGCCAGCAGCGCGAATGCCACACCAACCAGCTTGCTGTTGTGGCCGTGCGTGTCGAAAGCCCAGATGGGGTAAACCGACTGCATCATCGCCGAGGCCGTTCCGATCATGAAAGTGGTTGCGACGATCGATATGAGCACTGGCCGGCTCAACAGCGTCTTCCACGGCGAGTGTCCCGCCCGGCGTCCGGTCGCACCAAAAGGCTTGCGGTTTGCGGGCGGTAGGCTCTCGCTCAGCAGCAACCAGGTGCCGAGGAATGCCAGCGTGGAGAGCGCTGCGGCAACGTAGCCAGGCCAGCGCAGCGATACCAGCTCACTACCGATCGTACCGAGCGGCCCACCGATCAAGGGCCCCAACATGAAGCCGATGCCGAACGCCGAGGCGAGGATACCTAACGATTTGGCCCGCTCTTTTGGTTCGGTGACATCCGTCACGTAGGCGAATGCGGCGCCGATGTTGCCCGACATGATGCCGCCGATGGCGCGGGTCAGGATCAACAACCAGACAGAGTCGGCATGCGCCATGACGAGATAGCTGACGAGCGCACCCAGCATGCTCAACATCAGGATCGGTCTGCGGCCATAGGCATCGCTCAGCCGACCCCAGACGGGCGTGAACAGGAACTGAAACAGTGAATAGACACCGGGCCCGGCGAACGTCAGCCAGAACGGATCGGCGTCCAGCTGCTTCATCACGAGCGGAAAGGACGGCGTGGTGAGACCGAAGCCGATCAGATCGATCAGGACGATCAGCCAGAGAACGAAGATGCGTTTGTTCATGCGGGATCCAACACCCCCAAACGGGGCACGCATGTTCGCAGCTACGCCCTCGGCACGGGACGCGGAATCAGACCTCCACCGCAGCCCGGTCGCGGACCGGGCCCGGTGCGATCCGCCGCACCCACAGCGCCCAGACCAGCAGGATCAAGTTGGCCGCCGCCATGATGAGAAATGGCGCGCCGGGCCACCAGGAATCGAACAGCGTCCCGCCGGCGACCGACACGAACAGAATGCCGATCGCGCCGAAAAAACCGTAGACGCCCAGGACCGAGCCGCTCAGTTCGCGCGGTGCTTCCTGTCCGATGAGCACCTGGCTCGAGAGGATGGCGCTCATCTGACCGATACCGAGCAACACAGCGGGCAGGATGGCCGCCGAGGAATTCGGGTCGTCGACAGCAGCGAAAGCCGAATAGCCGATCACCGCTAACACCATGGCGATGATGAGCGCAGTGATACGATCGAACTTCGAGGAGATCCAGGCGAACACGCCAGCCCAAACGAGCGCCGCTGACTGCACGATCGCCATCAGTATGCCGGTACGCGCCGCCGCCGTGGCCTCATCCGTGCCGGACTGCATCGAAGCCACGGTGGCCCACAGCGTGAGAAAAGTGCCGACCACGGCAATGTCGCCACGCGAGGCAAACGCGGTGCCATAGGCGAGCGCGATACGCGGATTGCGGCCAGCCGCAAAGCCCTGAGTCATCAACTTCAACAATGGTTCCCGGGCTGGTTTCTCGGTCGGCGTGCCTGGTTTCAGCCCACGCATCAGCAACGCACTGACCAGACAGATGGCGCCGGCCGTAAAGAGCGTGCAGCGGCCCGCCCATACCGGACTGGCGCCGGCCGCCTGAATCCAGGTAGGTAGCTTCGCCAGCACGATCGCGAACAACACCACGCCGAGGCCGTTCATGACGTATACGAAAGCTGTCAGGCTCTCGCGCGAGCGGTCCTTCGGATAGTCAACGAGCACCGTAGCCAGCATCGCGCCGGTAGCAGATGCACCCAAGGCAAAGATCACCCGATAGAATGCGAACTCTGCGAGCGAATGCGCCAAGGGCAGCAATGCATAACTGACAGCGAGCAAAATGAACCCGAGCGCGAACACTGGGCGACGACCAATCCGGTCGGCCAGCGCCCCAAAGGCACCAATACTGGCGATGATGACCAGTTCAGCCAGCACCTCGAGCCAGCCGCTGACCGTGCCCTGCTCCGCAGTGGCAACGTTCAGCGTGACGTTGAACAGATAGGGCTGCATCGTCTTGAGAAACGTCAGCAGACCGATGGCGACGAATGCGCCGTAGAGCAACGTGAGCACGTTGCTCCTGCGCACACCCGGTTGCAGAAAGACCGGGCCGAATTTCACGCTGTCGCCGGACCAGCCAGGCGAACTCATCCGGCGGCACCGTCACCATTGAGGCTCGTCAGCGGCACGCGGGGGAGGACGAACACACCATCCGCGCGTCCTGGCGATGGCAACGAACAGGCGCGCCGGCCGGTGAACTCGGCCTCGAGGCGTGGCGTATCGATCTTGTAGCCACGCTGTTCGAGTTCACGGACTTTGCGCCGATAGGCCACCTGCAATGCGTCAGTCCGCACGGTCATCTCGTCACGCAAACTGTCGGGCACGAGCTCCGGCTTCAGATACTGGATCACTTGCGCGTCCTCGGAAAAGATCTTGATGTTCCGCTTGATCGTGTCTTGATCGAAGATCGCGGCCTTCATGAAGTTGCGGCCCATCAGCCACCAGGACTTCGTGGTGTATTCGTCGACCGGCGTATGGGCCGAACGCAACCAGATGCGCCAGCCCGGCCGCGGAAACAACTCGAGCCCGACGATTGGACCGGACAAATTGAACCAGGGACGCGCCTCCACCTGCTTCAGCTCCTTGCGATCGGAAAACAGCGACCACAAACCCCTGGAGCTGTGCGGTACGCTCATGATCATTTTCGAGCGTCCGCCCCAGGCCGATTCCTCGACGGTGAACTCGCTGATCTGCGGTCGCTCGCGATCACCGAAGGTCGCGCCATGAACGAACGGTGCATGGGCGAAATCGAGCCCATTCTCGACTGCGCGGTGATAGTTCACTTTCCAGTCCCACACGCCGCGTACCCAGCGAATCTCCGGATCATCGTACTCCGGCATGTCCGGGATAGGCGGACGCACAGCATCGGCAGCATCACCGATGAACACCCAGATCCAGCCGTATTTCTCGACTGTCGGATACGAATCGATGCGCGCACGGCTGGGGATCTTCACGTCCGGCTCGGCGGGAATCTTGGTCACACGACCATCGCGATCGTAACGCCACCCGTGATAAGGACACTCGACGCAACCATCGACCGTCCGGCCGCGCGACAAGGCAGCGCCGCGATGAATGCAGATGTCGGACAGGCACGCGAGCTGGCCCGCACCATCGCGAAAGACCACCAGATCCTGACCTAGCAGTCGCACCTTGATCGGCGCACTGGTCACCGCCGCCGCTTCGCCGGCCACATACCAAAGATTCGTCAGCATCGTCGCTCCAGCACTGGCATTTGCGCCAGACTCGTTAGTTTAATCGTCGCATCGTCTGCGGGAATGAGCGCAAGCGTATCGCATGCGGACCACACCGCGACCGCACTAGAGCGACTGCATTTCGATCCCTGTACTGGACAGAGAACCTGTCCCGTGGCGACACGCTCGAGCTCAACACTCGAGCCTCACCCGACCTGCCCTGATCCGGATTATGCCGACGCCGCTGCGCGGCGTGTCGCCTGGATTGTGGGTCGCCAGTACACAGGCGCCGCCCGCCACGACAAACTGCTGCGTTCGCTCGAGCAGATCCGCCCGGGTTGCAGGGTCCAGCCCAGCGAACGGCTCATCCAGCAACGCAATACAGGGCTCGTCGACCCAGGCGCGTGCGAACAGCACGCGGCGTAATTGCCCGTAGGAGAGCTCCACCAGTGGACGCGTCGCGAGCTGCCGCGCGCCGAACTGCCGCAGCGCCCGTTGTGCCGCTGTCCGGTCGACGCCAGACAGAGCTTCGTTCAAACCGACGCTCGCGTGCCGACCAGAGGCCACCGCCTCGAGCACCGGCAACGCGCGCGGCTGCTCAGCCTGCAGATGCGGAGCCACATAGGCCACTCGACGCTTGAAGTGCTCCAGCGACACGCCGACCGCAATTCCCCGTCGCTCTATTTTGCCGCCGGCAGCGACCCCGTGATCTCCATACAGCGTCCGCAGCAAGGTAGTCTTGCCACTGCCGTTCCGCCCGGTGACGACCCAGAATTCGCCCGGGCGCACGGCCATCGAGACGTCCACCAGAGCTCGGTGACCGTCGAGATAGACGGACGCATTCTGCAGGCTGACGATCGGCACGAGTGCCGCTCGTGGGTGAAGTTGGCCACGGCTGCGCGTTTTCCGGTGTGCGCCTTGCACACGCCGGCGCGGCTGCTCTGAGTGTCGAAGCGCACGTCGCACAGTCGTCGCAGACGCTCGTTGCTGGCTCACAATGCGGCCGCCCTCGAGCGACAGACTGTGGGTAATGCAAGCCGGTATATCGTTGGCGTGGTGGGTGCCCAGCACCCAGCTTAGCGGTGTACGGTCCGTCGACTCCAGCCAGCGCAACCAGCGTGCGTGATTCTCGGCATCGAGACCATTGGCAGCTTCATCCAGCAGCAATAGCTTTGGGCGAGCTGCCAGTACGCGCGCTAACAAGACGAGCCGGCGCTCGCCGTAGGAAAGCGTCAGAAATCGTCGCCGCGCGAGTGCGGCAATGCCAAGCTCGCCGAGCACTTGGTCAATTCGGTGGCGGTCAGCGGCTGACAAGCGATCGAGCGGTATGTCGGTACGGTAAAGGCCGGTACCAACGACCGCCGCTACCGTAAAGTTCCAGTCGTAGCGTTCGTAACGATCCTGGCGCTCCGCACCGACGTAAGCGATCTCATCCAGTACGACGGCCGGTGAATCGTGCCGCTCGCCAGCGAGCCAATAGCTGCGTCGCTCGCGACCCGTCGGCGTAGGCCACAATGCGCCGCTGACGAGCTTCAGCAGCTGCGTCTTGCCGGCGCCGTTCGCACCGGTAAGCGCCCAGCGCTGGCCGGGCTCTATGGTCCAGTTGATATCGCGCAGCACGGCGCGACCACCGCGATCGAGATCGACCTGCTGCAATTCCACCCGCAGGCCGCACAAGCTCATGCGCGAATTCGCCAGACGTCCTCCATGAGCTGACAACGACCCTCGCGACCAAGCTTGATGAGATGCGCCTCCAGCGAACAACGGGCAATCCGCCTGAGCGCCGGCTGTACATCGTTGTACACCTGCGGCAACAACTCATCCACCGTCGCGATCCCGACCGATTGCAGCGCGCGCAGCGCCTTGGCCTCGCGCCGCAGTCGATGCGCGATCACCGCATCGATCGCTGGCCTTGGCGGACCGAACAGACCGCCATGACCCGGCGCGATCTGCAGCAATGCGTAGTGCTTCAGTCGCTCCAGAGAATCGAGGTAGGCCGTCATATCGCCGTCGGGCGCGAGGATCACGGGCGTCACGCCCTCCAGCAGGTGATCGCCCGAGAACAGCACGCCGACCTCCTCTAGCAGATAGCACACGTGATTCGAGGCATGGCCAGGTGTATCGATAGCGACGATGGTCAGGCCGCCGACGTCGAATCGCTGCCCGCGAACCGGTTCGTCATCTGGAACGAAAGTCAGGTCCTGGCGACCATCATCAGGCGGCGCGCGGCCGATCAGTTCCGCGCCCAGGCGCTGCGCAACTTGGCGCGCCGCCGGCGAATGATCAGCGTGAGTATGGGTCACGAATACGTACCGCGCGGCGCCGGCAGCGGACACGATCGCGTCGATATGCGCCTGGTCCGCTGGCCCTGGGTCGACAATGGCAACCACAGGATTGCCGATAAGGTAAGTGTTAGTTCCAGGCCCCGTCATCATCGACGCGTTGGGCGCGACGAGGCGGCGAACATCGGGCGTGAGCGCAACGACGACGCCGGGCGTAAAGCCGTTGGCCTCGCGGCCTATGCCATCTGATCCCGCAGCATCGGTTTGGCTTGCCATCTACCGGATGAGCTTACCGGTACCTCGCCCGGCACGAAACCCGGTTCCCGACCCCACAGCGCGAACAATCGGCTGAAATCCGCGCTGAGAACACTATCGAACAGCTCGTCGAAGCTCGCCAGCACGAAGTAGGTCTTCTGGTAGGCGTCGATCAGATAGTCCGTCCGCAGCACGCGCTCGAGGTCGAACGTGAGCCGCTGCGGATTCTCGGCGCGCAGCGCGTACACCGTCTCGCCGCTCGACGACAAAATGCCGGCACCGTACGCCTGCAAACCTCGACTGCCCTCGATCAGGCCAAATTCGACCGTGTACCAGTAGAGCCGCGCGAGCATCTTGAGTGCGCCGGCATGCGGTGCGCGCGTGCCGAGCACACCATAGGCCTGCACGTAGTCCGCGAACACCCGATGTGTCAGCATCGGCAAGTGGCCGAAAAAATCATGGAATAGGTCCGGCTCGACCAGATAGTCGAGCTCGTCCCGACGACGCATCCAGACCGTCACTGGAAATCGTCGCGCCGCCAGATGCGCGAAGAAATGCTCTTCAGGTATGAGTCCCGGCACGCCGATGACTTGCCAGCCGGTAAGGTTCTGCAAACTAGTGCTGGCATCGGTGAGCCGGGGAATGCTGTCGGGCGACGCGCCGAGCGACTGCACCCCGGCGCAGAACTCCGGCGCTGCATACTGTGGCAACAACTTCAGTTGACGGGCATACAGCTCGCGCCAGATCGCCTGCTCGTCGACGGTATAGCTGTCGTAGTCCTGCGCAACCTGATAGTCGGCCGTCGCATTGGCATAGTCACCACGCAGGTTGACCGCATTCAGTGTGGGCGCGTTGGGTGCGTTCACCATGTGGACATTGTGACCATTCACGCCGGATTTTGTTGCCAAGTATCTGTCAAAGGTTTGTACTTCGATAGAGTTTTCCTCTTTTTTGTAGATCTTTTTTAGTGATTAGCTCCAATATTACTCTCGACAAGACCGATGTGCGCATCCTGGAGCTGTTGCAGAAGGACGGCCGCATCGCAATCGTCGACCTTGCCAGGCAGGTCGGCCTCTCCCCCACACCCTGCGCCCGGCGAGTGCGGCTGCTGGAAACCAATGGGGTCATCGAGAACTACACCGCGATCATTGATCCACGGAAGGTTGGTCAGGGCTTGCAGGCGATGGTGCAGATCAAACTGGAGCAGCACACCGATGAGCTCATCGAACGCTTCCGCCGCGAGATGCTGGATCGGCCGGAGGTGCTGGCGTGCTATGCCATGGCGGGCGAGATGGACTTCCTGCTGCACGTGGTTGCGCGCGACATCGATGCGATGTCGCAATTCACGTTGCACAAGCTCCTGCGGATGCCTGGCGTGCGCGATGTCCGCTCCAGCATCGTGCTGCAGACACTCAAACACTCCGTGAAGGTGCCGCTCCGACCAGCCTAACTATTCGTTCGGCCGAGCGCACAGAAGTCCTTAGCCGCGCGCCCCGAACACGTGCCGCTGGCCCCCGCCGCGCTGCCCCGCGTAGTCCGCAAACGTCGCCGCCGGATCGAACCCCGCGTCTATGATCGCCTGCCGCATGTCGGTTTCTGCAAATCCCATCCAGAACGGCTCGCCGTTCCAGCGCACCTGCCAGTCGTTCATGATCTGATCGGCGACGCTCTGATTGGCCACCTGGGTCGCGACATCCAGATGGAACATCGCTCCGCCCCGGGCGAGCACTCGACGGCATTCACGCAGGATCGCGGGCAGCTTGTCGCGACTCGTCTCATGGAACAGGATGCTCGATACGACCAGATCGAAGTGGCCGTCTGGATAGCCAGTGGCCGCGGCATCACGCTGCTTGTAGTGAATCGCCGTGCCTTGGTCCTCGGCGAACAGATGCGCGCAACGTAACAGCCCTGGTGCAACGTCAATACCATGCACTTCCGCGCGCGGAAACTCACGTGCCACGCCGTGCGACGACATACCCATGCCGCAGCCGAGATCCAGAATCCGGCGTGGATCGATATCCGGGAAGCGCTCCTTGACCAGCCGCGCTAACAATACGCCGCGGCCATCCAGGCCAGCTGCGACGGCGCCCTTGCCCGGTGAGTAGATCTGACCACTACCAAGATAACGGATGCCCGACGTCAGGTCGTCAGGCGAGTCGTCCGACATATAGCCGTGCGGCTGACGATGGATCTCCGTGTTGCCGATCGGCTGCGGGATGCAAAGCCCAGGATCGAGCTGGAGTGAACCGCGCCGTTGTGCCGGCGGCGGCAGCGCCGCAAAACGCCGCGCAGCCGCACCCGCAACCCGCTGAGTGGTTGCCTCGATTGCCCGCCACATCATCGACTGCGAGCTGTGCGTCAACGCTGCCCACTGCTTGAAGGCAAGTGTCCGCTGCAGCGGTGCCGAGAGATCCGCGCGACTCGCGGCCAAGCCACGCGCCGCCAGTGCCGGTGTCACGACCTGCTCGCAGACTTGCCTGACAACGTTCTGTACGGGACCATTCGTCAGTAGCTTGACGCCGAGAACGAAATCCTGGCGAAGCTTCTCGTCACCGACTGGTTCGTACACAGACCGTTGTGGCATCGCCCATCTCCTGCAACTGACCTCAGTCATTGTTTGCGACACGCACGCCGTCCTCGATCAAGTCTGACGGAAAGATGATGACGGTTGCGCCTTCGTCCAGCCCACTGCGCAGTTCGGCATAGTCACTGCCGCGCTGGCCAATTTCCACGGCCTGCAGCCGCGCGCGACCGTCCGCCACCGTGAAAGTGTGCCACGCATTCTGGCGTCGGAAAACCGCGCTGGTCGGGATCTTGAGGACGTTCTCACCGGTCCAGACGACGATTGCAGCCTCGATCCGGTAACCGGCACCGAGTTCGGCAGGCGGATCGATCAGATCGCCGATCACATTCACGCGTTGCTCTTCGACGCCGAGCGTCGAAATCTTCGTGAACGCGCCGGGCTCCACATAACGCACTCTCCCTGGCAGCACGCGCTCACCGCCCCAACCCGTCACGCGAATTTCATTGCCGGGGCGGACCTTGACGGCGTCCTCGGTGAGCAGATCGACTATCAGTTCCAGACCCTCGCCGCCGCTCAGCTCGAACAGCGGGGTGCCGGCCTGTACGACACGCTCGCTTTCTTCCACGACCCGCAGAATCGTGCCGCTCACAGGCGTATGTACCTCGATCACGACCGTACCCTCACTACTACCGCTGGTGCCGAGCAAGCGTGAGCGGGCGCTGTCGACATCAGCGCGCGCAGCCGCAGCCGACGCACGCGCACTCGTGGCGCGAGCGCGCGCGGCGGCAGCCTTCTGCACATAGATGTCGCGGCTTTCGGCGCTGACGAGTCCCTTGGCAAACAAGTCCGCACGCCGCGACGCCTCCTCTCGTGCCAGCTGGTAGGCGCCTTCCGCTTCGCGCAAGGCCGCATCCGTCGCCCGACTGCGCGCCTGTACAGCCGCCAACTCGTTGCGCAGCGTTGCCGACGCACGCGCATCAGCCGGTGGTGGCGCAATGCGCGCCACTACATCGCCGGCTGTGACCGTGTCACCTGCGTCCAGCTTCGTCCGCAATAGCCTGCCCGTGACCGGCGCCGCGACGGTATAGCGATCGCGAGCGCGCGTACGGCCCTGCTCGTCCACGCTCACGACCAACGGACCGCGCTCGATCGTAGCCGTTTCGACCACGATGCCCTTTGGGAGCAGTAGCACGCCGAGCAGTATGACGACGAGCAGCGCGATGCCCGTGAGCCACAGCCAGCGAGGCCGCTTCTTTTTCTCCATAGCTGACTATTCTCTCGTTTTGAGTACGGCGATCAAATCCAGGCCATCGACTCGCCGTTTGACAATTGCGCCGCTGATGATTGCGGCGAGAATCGCAATGGATGCAGCGATCAAGTAGGTCACCGAACTGATGACGAACGGAATTCGATAGGTCTCGGTCTGCAGTGACGACACTACGGCCAGGGACAAACCGTAACCGAGCAACCAGCCGAGGGGAATCGCCAGGACCGTGACGACCGCCTGCTCGCCGAGCAGCAACACGACGGTTTCACGGCGGCGGAATCCCATCACTCGGAGGCTCGCCAGCTCACGGCCACGCTCCGCCAGCGAGATCCGTGCGCCATTGTAGATGACACCGATCGCGATCACGCTGGCGAAGCCAAGCAGAAAGCCGACCCCGACGAACAGGCTGTCGCCAAGCTGCTGCTGGAAGGATTCCAGCATGGACGAAGGTGACGCCACGCCGGCGACCGCCGGTAGATTCTTGAGTTCGCGCTCGAGTGCACGGCGCGCATCGGCAGCCACCGACAGGTAGGCGCCGGAAACCATGCGCGGCCCACCGACCAGCCGCTGCAATGCCTGCTGATTCATGTAGACGGACATGCCGAGGAAATCGTCGACCACACCCACCACTTGCACGACACCTGTCCTGCGGCGCCCCTCGAGGATCTCGACGTACAGCGTCCCGCCGATTGTTACCTTGAGTTTAGCCGCGAGAATCCTGCTGAGCACCACACCTTCGAGCGGCAGCGGCTGGACCCGGCCACTTGCCGCGACGATCCGCCGCAATTTTCCGTCGGGCGCCATGCCGACGATGCTCACCTCGCGATCGAGTTGCCCGGCATTCAGTCGGGCCGGTACCGCACGAAATGACTCGACCCGCGTCACGCCATCGAGGTGCTGCAAGTTGCGTTCGATCGCGGCATCGAGCGGCTCATCGAAAGTCAGCAGCAGATCCTCACGCTGAATCACGCGGAACTGCAGGTCCATCATGTATTTCACGCCATCGAACATGAACAGGCCGATGACCAGTATCGCAACGGAGAACGCCACGCCCAGCGACGACAGCAGACTCTGCACCGGTTTGCGCTCAAGATTTCGCAGGATCATCCGCGCCGCTGACGACAGCCATGCTGTCAAGCCGTGTCTTTCGAGCCAGCCGGCATGAAAGCGCGCGGGTGCTTCCGGACGCATCGCCTCGGCTGGCGGCAGTGCAATCGCTTGCCGTACCGCCGTGATTGCTCCGGCCACCGCGGCGACCAGGCTCACGACGACGGCCAATGCGAGCAATGGCAGACTGAGCCGGTACTGTAGATTCGGAAAGTCGAAATACTCACCGTAGAGATCGATATAGGCTTGGCCTAACCACACCCCCGCCGCCGCACCGATCACGGCACCCAGCACCACTGCGGCGAGCGCAAACAACAGGTAGTGCTGGCCCACCTCGTGGTCGCGGTAGCCGAATGCCTTGAGCACAGCGATCTCGCTGCGCTGCGTGCGGATCAGCCGCCCGAGCACGAGATTCAACAGAAATGCCGCGACCGCCAGGAACACCGCCGGGAGCGCCGTGCCCATGACGCGATTCTGATCGAGCTCCCCCTGCAGGATCAGATGCGAGGGCTGGTCGGCGCGCGAGTACGCGCCCAGACCGGCGTATCGATCCAGCAACGTATCGAGCCGCGCGATAACCGCCTCTTCGTTCGCCTCCGGTGATACGCGAATCATCGCTTCGTTGAAAGCGCCATCCATGTCATAGGCCGGCCCTAACACCTCGCGACTCATCCAGAGGATGCCGTAACGTTTGTCGTCCGGATAGAGCGAACCCGGCGGCACGGCGTAGGTATGCTCGGGCGAGATCGCCGTGCCGACGATATCGAGATCGCGCGCCCGGCCATTGATCACCGCGCGGATCTTGTCGCCCGGCCGCAAGCCTCGTGCTACCGCAAAATTCTCGCTGAGGATGACCTCGTCCGCGGCGCCGGACACCAGATAGCGGCCACTGCGCAGCCGGATGTCGTTGACGATCGGCCGGCCATGCTGCGGCAGTGACACGAAGCGGCCCTGAGCGGGCGCGTCGAGACCCTCGAGAGCGAGCGTCGCGTAGAACGTGACGCGTGTATCGACCGCTGCCACACCCGGTATGGCCTCGATCTCGCGACGCACGCTGTCCGGTGCACGCTTCAGTAACACCCAGACATCCGCAAAACGCATGTCACGATAGTATGACTGCTGCGCTTCGATCAATGTTTCGTAGCTGCCGCGCATCGTCACCACGGTCATGATGCCGGTCGCCACCACCAATGCGATCGAGAACATCTGGCCCCGCAGCTGCCACAGTTCCCGGCGGAGTTTGCTTGCGAGGGCAGTCAAGGGACTGCGCTCACCACGTGATCTCGTCTAGGCTGACTCGTGTCGCGTTACTGCGTCGCTCGACGATTTCACCACTACTCATTCGCACGACGGTGTCACCCAGCCCGCCGATCGCGGCATTGTGCGTGATGATGGCTGTGGTCGTACCGGTCTCGCGATTTACTCGATCTAGAACCGCGAGTACGAGCTTGCCGGTCTCGGCATCGAGTGCGCCGGTCGGCTCGTCACACAGCAGTATGTCGGGTCGTTTGGCGATCGCACGCGCGATGGCGACACGCTGCTGCTCACCGCCGGAGAGCTGCGCGGGGAAATGGTCGAGCCGCTCCCGCAAGCCGACCAGGCCGAGCGCTTCATGCGGCGCGAGCGGCCGCTGCGCAATGTCGGTCACCAGCGCGACATTCTCACGAGCCGTAAGACTCGGGATCAGATTATAGAACTGGAACACGAAGCCCACGTGCGCCCGGCGGTATTCAGTGAGACCATCGCTATCGAGCTGATCGAGGCGCAGATCCCGATATCGTATCTGTCCGCTGCTCGCAACGTCGAGTCCACCCAGTATGTTGAGCAGGGTCGATTTGCCGCTGCCGGATGCTCCCAGCAAGACTAGCAGTTCGCCCGCATGCAACTCCAGACTGACGGCCTTCAGCGCACGAACCGTCACGTCGCCCATATGATAGTTCTTGCTGACCTCGCTCGCGGCCAGGATCGTCTCGCTCGTGCTCATGACGGCACGGACGCTGCAGCCGCAGTCAACTGCGCATCCTCCGGCAACCAGCGATCCATCGCGACGCAGTCCCCAAGATCACCGGTGAAATCGATCGCGGTTCGCAGCATGTCGAGTATCCGATCGACGCCAATGATGAGCGCAATGCCGGCGGGTGGCGCGTCGATGAATTCTTGGAGTCGATGTCACTGGACTGTCTTGTATGAGTTGCAAGTGTAGCAGCGGGTAAGGACTAACCGCGATTGACGCATGGTAGCAGCAAACGTACCGTGATCGATTGTC
>ERZ795053.4715-NODE-4715-length-14581-cov-6.524783_pt1 | contig 14581 bp, 11 predicted proteins | sample MGYA00375137_ERZ795053 | MGnify/ENA primary metagenome ERZ795053 (study PRJEB30182, sample SAMN05720284) | activated sludge metagenome | isolation source: Anaerobic digester | place: Hong Kong | collected 2014-12-17 ... | reverse complement strand
GCCGGACGCCCACCGATTGCGCACCCCCGTCGCCGAGGTCGTCGACCTGATCCGGATGCTCGCCTGGATGAGCGTCCACCCCATGAATCCCGGCCGCCCGCTCACCGCCCCCGAGATCGCCGACGTCCTGCTGCACGGCGTCCTCGACGCTCAGCCCCGACCCGGCGCTCAGCCCACGCCTGAGCCCGCCAGCCCCCACCCGGCCACCCCGCAATCCCCTTGACCCTCCCGCCGGGTGAGTCGGCAGACTCGACCACCCGGCATACCGGCAGAACCCCCGCTCCTGACCCGCCCAGCCAAGGACCCGCATGCTCTGGCGACTCATCGGCCCCCGCCTGGCCCCGCACCGCGCCGCGATCGCGACGATCGCCGCCCTGCAGCTGGCCAGCGCGATCGCCAACCTCTACCTGCCCAACCTCAACGGCGACATCATCGACCTGGGTGTCGCCAAGGGCGACACCGGCTTCATCGTGCGCACCGGCGCGGTCATGCTCGCCATCAGCGTGGTCCAGATCGCCGCCGCCGTGTATGCCGTCTACCTCGCCTCCCGCACCGCGATGTCCTTCGGGCGCGACACCCGCGCCGAGGTCTTCCACCAGGTCGGCGACTTCTCCGCCCGCGAGGTCGCCCAGTTCGGCGCCCCGACCCTCATCAGCCGCACGACCAACGACGTCCAGCAGGTCCAGATGGTCCTCTTCATGGCGCTGTCGATGATGCTCGGCGCCCCCATCACCATGGTCGGCGGCATCGTCATGGCCCTGCGCACCGACGTCGGCCTGTCCTGGATCATCGCCGTCGCCGTGCCTGTCCTCGCCATCGTCGTCGGCCTCACCCTGCGCCGGATGATCCCCCGCTTCCAGACCATGCAGTCCTCGATCGACTCGGTCAACCGAGTGCTGCGCGAGCAGATCACCGGCCTGCGCGTCGTGCGGGCCTTCGTCCGTGAGCGCTTCGAGCAGCTGCGCTTCGCCGAGGCCAACACCACGCTCACCCAGGCCAGCCTCGACGTGGGCCGCCTCTTTGCCCTCGTCTTCCCCGTCGTCATGCTCGTCCTCAACGCGAGCAGCGTCGCCGTGCTGTGGTTCGGCGCGCACCGGGTCGAGGGCGGCGAGATGCAGATCGGCGCGCTCACCGCCTTCCTCTCCTATCTCATGCAGATCCTGATGAGCGTGATGATGGCGACGATGATGTCGATGATGATCCCGCGGGCGCAGGTGTCGTCCGAGCGGATCATGGCGGTCCTCGACACCCCCTCCTCCGTCGGTATGCCGCCCGCTCCCGTCCGCGATCTCGCCTCCCCGGCCGCGGTCGTCCTCGACAACGTCGAGTTCCGCTACCCCGGAGCCGAACACTCTGTGCTGCAAGGGATCTCGTTCGAGGCGCGGCCCGGCGAGACGACCGCGATCATCGGCTCGACCGGCGCCGGCAAGACCAGCCTCATCAACCTGATGCCGCGCCTCGTCGACGTCACCGGCGGTCGCCTGCTCGTCGGTGGCGTCGACGTCCGCGAGGCCGACCTCGACACCCTCTGGTCGCGGATCGGCCTGGTTCCGCAGCGCCCCTACCTCTTCTCCGGCACGGTCGCCTCCAACCTGCGCTTCGGCAAGGGCGACGCGACCGACGACGAGCTCTGGCAGGCCCTGGCGATCGCCCAGGCCGATGACTTCGTCCGCGAGATGGGCGGCCTCGACGCGACCATCGACCAGGGCGGCACCAACGTCTCCGGCGGCCAGCGCCAGCGCCTCGCCATCGCCCGGGCGGTCGTGCGCCGTCCCGACGTCTACCTCTTCGACGACGCCTTCTCGGCCCTCGACGTCGCCACCGACGCGCGCCTGCGTGCTGCGCTGCGACCGGTGACCCGGGACGCCACCGTCGTCGTCGTCGCCCAACGGGTCTCGACGATCCTCGACGCCGACCGGATCGTCGTCCTCGAGGACGGACGGATCGTCGGGAGCGGGCGGCATACCGAGCTGCTCGAGAGCTGCCCGACCTATCAGGAGATCGTGCTGTCCCAGCGGGCCGCCGAGGACGCAACGGAGGTGACCGCATGAGCGAGGGCGTGAAGACGGCCGAGGAGAAGGCCGCCGAGGCCCGCCGCGGACCGCGCCGGATGGGCGGCCCGCCGCACATGGCGATGGGCCAGCCCGGCGAGAAGTCGATGACCTTCGGCCCGTCGGCCCGCCGGCTGCTCGGCTGGCTGCGCCCGGACCGCGCGAAGCTCTGGGGCGTCATCGCCCTGAGCGTGGCGTCGGTCGCGCTGAGCTCGGTCGGCCCCAAGGTGCTCGGCCGGGCCACCGACCTCATCTTCGCCGGCGTCATCGGGTCGCTCCCGCAGATCCCCAAGGGCGCGACCAAGCAGCAGGTCATCGACGGGATGCGACAGGCCGGCCAGGACCGGATGGCCGACTTGCTCAGCGGCGTGGACTTCGTGCCCGGCGCGGGCATCGACGTCGCCGCGGTCGGTCAGGTGCTGCTCACGGTCATCGCGATCTACGTGCTGTCCTCGCTGCTCATGTGGGCCTCGGGCTGGATCCTTACCGGCATCGTCCAGCGCACGATGTATCGGATGCGCGAGGCCGTCGAGGCGAAGCTGCACCGACTGCCGCTGCCCTACGTCGACGGCCAGCCCCGCGGCGAGCTGCTCTCCCGTGCGACGAACGACCTTGACAACGTTGCCAACTCGCTGCAGCAGACCCTCTCGCAACTGCTCACCTCACTGCTCACCGTCGTCGCGGTGCTCGGCATGATGGTGTGGATCTCGTGGGTCCTCGCCCTCGTCGCGCTGGTGAGCATCCCGCTGTCGGTGCTCGTCACCTCGCTCATCGCCAAGCGCAGCCAGCGGCTGTTCATCGAGCAGTGGAAGACGACCGGCGAGCTCAACGGCATTGTCGAGGAGGGCTTCACCGGCCACCAGATCGTCAAGGTCTTCGGCCGCCAGCGCGAGCTGCAGGCCGGCTTCGTCGCCAAGAACGACGAGCTCTATCGGGCCGCCTTCGGTGCGCAGTTCGTCAGCGGCATCATCATGCCGGCGATGATGTTCGTCGGGAACCTCTCCTACGTCGCGATCGCCGTCGTCGGCGGGCTGCGGGTCGCCTCCGGTCAGATCAGCCTCGGTGACGTGCAGGCCTTCATCCAGTACTCCCGCCAGTTCACCCAGCCGCTCACCCAGGTCGCCTCGATGGCCAACCTGCTGCAGAGCGGCGTCGCCTCGGCCGAGCGGGTCTTCGAGCTGCTCGACGCCCCCGACCAGGAGCCCGACTCGACCACCCCCGCGCGCGTCGGCGAGGCACACGGCGCCGTCCGCTTCGAGGACGTCTCCTTCTCCTACTCGCCGGACAAGCCGCTCATCGAGCACCTCGACCTCGTCGTCGACCCGGGGCACACCGTCGCCATCGTCGGTCCGACGGGCGCCGGCAAGACGACGCTCGTCAACCTCGTGATGCGCTTCTACGAGCTCGACGGCGGGCGGATCACCTTGGACGGCAAGGACATCCGCGAGCTCACTCGCGAGGACCTGCGCAGCCAGGTGGGCATGGTCCTGCAGGACACCTGGCTCTTCGGCGGCACGATCCGCGACAACATCGCCTACGGTCGCCCGGACGCGACCGACGAGCAGGTGTATGCCGCGGCCCGCGCCACCTACGTCGACCGCTTCGTCCACTCGCTGCCCGACGGCTACGACACGGTGCTCGACGCCGAGGCGAGCAACATCTCGGCCGGCGAGCGGCAGCTCATCACCATCGCCCGGGCCTACCTCACCGACCCGGCCCTGCTCATCCTCGACGAGGCGACGAGCTCGGTCGACACCCGCACCGAGCTGCTCGTCCAGCAGGCGATGCGCGCCCTGCGCTCGGACCGGACGTCCTTCGTCATCGCCCACCGGCTCTCGACGATCCGTGATGCCGACGTCATCCTCGTCATGGAGCGCGGCCGGATCGTCGAGCAGGGCAGCCACGACGACCTGCTGGCCCGGGGCGGCGCCTATGCCCGGCTCTATGCCGCGCAGTTCTCCGGGGCGGCCGCCGATCTCGACCCGCAGGACGCGTCGACGTCCGATGGCAACGGCGCCGGTCGCTCACGATCCGGTATGCCGCCGCACGTCGCCGCCCGCATCCAGGCCGCCCGCCGGCCGAGCTGACCCGTCGTCAGGCGAGCTGCCAGCTGCGCTTGCTCAGGCCGTACCAGAAGCCGTCGATGACCGACTCGCTCTCGCCCGGCCCGCCACCAGCCCCGGCCGCCGCGCCGAGGGCGACGTAGAGCGGCGCCCAGTGCTCGCTCCGGGGGTGTGCCTCGGCGGCCGCCGGGGCCTTGCGCTGCATGTCGAGCAACCCGTCGACGTCGCCGGCTGCCATCGCCTCGGCTGCCCACTGGTCGAACTCCCTTGACGCAGCAGGCGCCTCGGCGTCCGCGCCGGCCCGTGGGTTGAACCAGCGCAGGTTGTGGGTGGTGAACCCCGACCCGAGCACGAGCACCCCCTCGTCGCGCAGTGGCGCGAGGCGCTGCCCCACGGCATACAGGGTCTGCGGGTCCAAGGTCGGCAGCGACAGCTGGACGACCGGCACATCCGCCGCTGGATACATCTCGGCGAGCGGCACGTAGGCCCCGTGGTCGAGCCCGCGCGACTCGTCCCGCGCGACGTCGAGGCCAGCGTCACGCAGCAGCCCCTCGGTCCGCGCGGCGAGCGCGGGGGCCGACGGCGCGGCATACGTCACCTCGTAGTAGCGCTGCGGGAATCCCCAGAAGTCGTAGAGCAGCGGTGCGCCCGTCGTCGAGGAGAGCGCGATCGGCGAGCTCTCCCAGTGCGCCGAGACGACGAGGATCGACTCCGGGCGCTCGATGCCGGCCGACCAGTCGGCCAGCTCGCGGGTCCACCGCGCGTCGTCGGCGAGCGGTGGCGCGCCGTGGCTGAGGTAGATCACGGGAACGGTCATCACGGCTCCTGAATTGAATGTTCAATCAGTATGCCGCACGGCCCCCGAGGTTGCCACGGTCCAGGGCAGCACGGCGGACACGAGGAAGGCGCCCTCGTCGACCCCCGCCTCGAGCTGCCCCCCGAGCAGCTGGACCCGGGTGGCCAGGGCCTGGATGCCGGATCGGTTGCCGGGCGCGGACCGGGTGTCGGGGCTCAGTGGGTTCTCCACGCTCACCCGGACCCCCGCCTGCGGGGAGCCCGCGAGCCGGACCAGCACGGGCAGGCCCGGAGCGTGCTTGTGCGCATTGGTCAACGACTCCTTGCACCACGCGGTGCACCGTGCGGCCGATGATCTCGGGCAGCTCCGGGGCGTCGGGCCGCTGGCTCAGCTCGTCGACGAGGGTGACCGCGGCACCGGCCTGCCGACTCTCGGCGACCAATGCCGTGACGTCGGTGAGGCCGTGGTGCTGGTCGGCTCCGCTGCGGCCCAGCGCGCCGACGACGTCGCGCAGGTCCGTGAGCGCCGCCTGAGCCGTGGCCTGGATCGTGTCCGCCTCCTCGACGGCGGCCGCGAGGTCACTGTCGCCTCGGCTGACCCGACCGCGCAGTGTCTGGGCCTGCAGCCCGATGAGGACGAGCCGGTGGCCGAGGGAGTCGTGCATCTCCGAGGCGATCCGCCGCTGCTCGCGGGTGATCGCCTCGGCCTCCCGTCGAGCATGCTCGAGCCGGGCCAGCGCCATCTCCGCATTGAGGGCGGCAATGTGGGTGTCCCGGCATGCAAGTGGCCCCCGGCGAGCGTGGGGAGGACGACAGCGACCAGGACGGTGAGGGCGAGGAAGGTCGGCAGCGAGCTCTCGTCGACGATCCGCTGGTGGAGAGCCATCGCCAATGCCGGTATGCCGTTGAGCGCCAGGAAGGCCCCTGTGCCGATGGCCGCACGGATGACGGTGTCGCGCAACGGCATTCGATTCGACACGACGAGAAGGCCCATGGCCAGTGGGCCGGTGGTGCCCCCGACCAGACCGAGGAGGCCGACCGCCCACAGCAGCCACGGGAAGCGCTCGCGCAGCACCGTGCCGGCGATGGTGCCCACGACGACGAGCACGAGCAGCACGCCAGAGAACCACCCCCGACGCGCATGCCAGTCACCTGGCATCCAGCAGAGCGCCCCCAGTGCGATCGCCGCCGTCCGGAGCCACCACCCCCGGCCCCGAGTCACGTCCTCCAGCCTAGTTGGCCCATCGGTCGTCGACGGCTCATGGGGCTGCACTGGTCACCACCTCCTGGACGCCAGGCGGGCGGGCCGGCCAAGGCAGCTCGGCGCAGAGCAGGAAGGAGCCCCCATCGAGTCCGGCCGCGAAGGTCCCACCGAGCAGCCGCACCCGGGCGGTGACCCCCGCCAGACCCACGTGGCTGCCGTGCGTCGACTCACCCGAGTCAGGCAGCGGATTCTCCACGCTGACCCGAACCCCCTGCTCCGGGGCACCGGCAAGGCGCACGAGGATCGGCAGCCCAGGCGCGTGCTTGTGCGCGTTGGTCAGCGCCTCCTGGACGATCCGATGCACGGCACGAGCCGTGACCTCGGGCAGCTCCCGCGCCTCCGGGCGGTCGGTGAGCTCGTCGACGAGCGTGACCGCGCTGCCGGCGAGCCGGCTCTGCTCGACCAGCGCTGAGATCTCCGCCAGCCCTCGGTGCGGAGCCGTCGAGCTCTCGGCCCCCAGCGCCCCGATGACGTCGCGCAGGTCGGCGAGCGCGGCGCGGGCCGATCCGTGGATGGTGGAGGCCTCGGCGGCCGCTTCGACGATGTCACAGTCGCCCCGCAGGGCTCGGACCTCCAGCGCCTGGGCGCGCATGGCGATGAGGATGAGCTTGTGACCGAGGGAGTCGTGCATCTCACCGGCGATGCGCTGCTGCTCTCGATGCACCGCGTCGGCCTCGGCGCGTCGCCGCTCGGCCTCCGCGGCGGCTACCTGATGCTGCAAGGCGCTGATCCGGGCCTCCCGCGAGTGCAGGATGCCGCCGATCAGGGTGGGCAGCACGACGGCGAGGATGATCGTCCCGACGACGAAGGTGGTGAGCTCGGTGCCGGTGCGCACCCGGCCATGGGTCACCGCCGCGAGCTTCGGGCCGCCGTTGGCGACGACCACCATGAGAGCCCCGCCGGCAGCGGCCGCCAGGGCCTCCGAGGTGCGCCGGCGCATCGCCACCACGAGCAGGCCGATGGCCAGCGGGCCGGTCGTGCCGGAGCGCCGCGGCCATGCCGACGCCCCACAGCGCCCTGGGGTGCCTGTCCCGCAGCAGGATGCCGATCGCCGATCCGATGACGACGAGGTGGAGCAGCACGAGGTAGACCGTCCCGTCCCGGAACGGCCAGTCACCCGGCAGCCACGCGACGATCCCGGCCAGGTAACCGAGGCTGCGCAGCCACCACCCTTGGTTCCGGCCCACAGCTATCCAGGCTAGGCGTGGCCCGGACCCTCGACCGGCGGATGGCGCCGATCTGGCCATTCGGTCGATGGAAGTCGACCCGATTGAGATGGCATACCGGGCAATCCGCTACCGTGTCGGGCGTCCCGGCGTCCGAGCAGCGACGAATCCGCTGCACGCAGGGTGGGAAAGACATGAGGTATGCCGTGGCCGCAGGCAAGGGGCGCAAGCTCGTCATCGTCGAGTCGCCGCCGAAGGCGAAGAAGATCGCCGAGTTCCTCGGGGGTGACTACGAGGTCGAGGCATCGATCGGCCACATCCGGGACCTGCCCAACCCGAGCGAGCTGCCGGCCGAGATGAAGCGCGGGCCGTTCGGCAAGTTCGCCGTCGACGTCGACAACGGCTTCGAGCCCTACTACGTCGTCGACGCGGACAAGAAGAGGAAGGTCGCCGAGCTCAAGCGGCTGGTCAAGGACGCCTCCGAGCTCTACCTCGCCACCGATGAGGACCGGGAGGGCGAGGCGATCGCCTGGCACCTGCTCGAGACGCTCAAGCCGCGGATCCCGGTCAAGCGGATGGTCTTCCACGAGATCACCCGCGAGGCGATCCAGCGGGCCGTGACCAACACGCGCGAACTCGACCTCGACCTCGTCGACGCCCAGGAGACCCGCCGCATCCTCGACCGGCTCTACGGCTACGAGGTGTCGCCGGTGCTGTGGCGCAAGGTCCGCCAGGGGCTGTCCGCCGGCCGGGTCCAGTCGGTCGCGACGCGGATGGTCGTCGAGCGCGAGCGCGAGCGGATGGCCTTCGTCGCGGCGTCCTACTGGGATGTCGAGGCTGAGGTCACCCCCCAGGCCTCCCGCGAGCCCTTCGTCGCCCGGCTCAGTGCCCTTGACGGCACCCGGGTCGCGACCGGTCGGGACTTCGCCGACGACGGCCGGCTCACCGGCCAGGCGGTCCACCTCGACGAGGCGCGGGCCGAGGCGGTGGCGGCTGCGCTGCGGCATACCGACGCTGGCGCGGTGCGGGTCTCCTCGGTGCAGGAGAAGCCCTACACCCGCCGTCCCGCAGCACCGTTCACCACCTCGACGCTGCAGCAGGAGGCCTCCCGCAAGCTGCGGATGTCGAGCAAGAACGCGATGCGGGTCGCGCAGCGGCTCTACGAGAACGGCTACATCACCTACATGCGCACCGACTCGGTGACGCTCTCGCAGGCTGCCCTGAGCGCTGCGCGTCAGCAGGCGCGCGACCTCTACGGCGCCGAGTACGTCCCGTCCGCCCCGCGCATCTACACCGCCAAGGTGAAGAACGCGCAGGAGGCGCACGAAGCGATCCGGCCCGCCGGCGACCGCTTCCGCACCCCGGCGCAGGTGGCCGGCGAGCTGCGCGGCGACGAGTTCGCGCTCTACGAGCTCATCTGGAAGCGCACCGTCGCCAGCCAGATGGCCGATGCCACTGGCTCCACCGCGACCGTCAAGATCGTTGCCACGCTTGACGATTCGTATGCCGCGTCGGCCGGCGCGCGCGCCGCCGAGCTGTCGGCGAGCGGCACGGTCATCACCTTCCGCGGCTTCCTCGCGGCATACGAGGAAGGACAAGACGAGGCGCGGATCGCCAAGGCGCGCGAGGACGAGCAGGAGCGGCGCCTGCCCAAGCTCGCCGAAGGCGTGCCGATGACCGTTCTCGGCGCGACCGCCGAGGGCCACCAGACGTCGCCGCCGCCCCGCTACACCGAGGCGACGCTCGTCAAGGCGATGGAGGAGAAGGGCATCGGTCGGCCGTCGACGTATGCCGCGACGGTCGGCACCATCCAGGACCGCGGCTATGTGCGGACCCGCGGCTCGGCGCTCATCCCGACCTGGCTCGCCTTCGCGGTCACCCGGCTGCTCGAGGAGCACTTCACCGAGCTCGTCGACTACGACTTCACGGCGAGCATGGAGGAGGACCTCGACCGGATCGCCAACGGCGACGAGGAGCGGGTCGCCTGGCTGCAGCGCTTCTACTTCGGCGACGAGGCCGAGTCGGTCGAGGGGCTGCGGCACCTCGTCGACGACCTCGGCGAGATCGACGCCCGCGAGATCTCGACGATCCCGCTCGGCGACGGGATGGTCGTGCGGGTGGGCCGCTACGGCCCTTACGTCGAGGAGCTGTCGGGGGGCGCACAAGGCGCAGAGGGCGAGGCCACGCCGCGCCGCGCGACCATCACCGACGACCTCGCGCCGGACGAGATGACGCCGGCCAAGGCCCGCGAGCTGCTCGAGGTGGCCAGCGACGACGGGCGGGTGCTCGGCCGAGACCCGGTGTCGGGCAACGAGGTCATCGCCCGAGCCGGCCGTTACGGCCCCTATGTCACCGAGGTGCTGCCCGAGGCCGAGACCGACGGGGCGGGCGAGACGGAGAAGCCGAAGAAGGGCGCCAAGAAGGCGGCCAAGGCCAAGCCGCGCACCGCGTCGCTGTTCACGGACATGGACCTCGCGACGATCGACCTCGAGGCCGCCCTGCGGCTGCTGTCGCTGCCGCGGGTCGTCGGCGTGGACGCCGAGGGGGTGGAGATCACCGCGCAGAACGGCCGCTACGGCCCCTATCTCAAGAAGGGCACCGACAGCCGCTCGCTCGCGAGCGAGCAGCAGCTCTTCGACATCACCCTCGACGAGGCGCTGGCGATCTACGCCCAGCCCAAGCCCCGCGGCCGGGCCGCCGCGGCGCCGCCGCTCAAGGAGCTCGGCGCTGATCCTGTGTCGGGCAAGCCGGTCGTCGTCAAGGACGGCCGCTTCGGGCCCTACGTCACCGACGGCGAGACCAATGCGACGCTGCGCAAGGGCGACGACCCCGAGCAGCTCACGCCGGAGCGGGGCTTCGAGCTGCTCGCCGAGAAGCGTGCCCGTGGCCCGGTGACCCGCAAGCGCTCGGTGAAGAAGACGACGGCGAAGCGGACGGTCCCAGCGAAGGCGGCGACGGCGAAGACATCGACGGCGAAAACGACCGTGCGCAAGGCGACCACCCGATAGTGGCCGGCATGTCGGTGCGGCCAGAGACCGCTGCAGCACTGGACCACTGGCTCGCGACCACTCAGGCCACCTTCCGGCAGCCGTCGCTGGCCGCCGCCGTCGCTCGGGGTGGCGCGGTGGTGTGGGCCGGTGGTGTCGGGCACATCGGTGGGCGACCAGAGGGGCAGGGGAGCGAGGCGCCCGGGCTCGACACGGCATACCGGATCGCGTCGGTGAGCAAGACCTTCGTCGCCGTCGCCGTGCTGCGGCTCGTCGAACAGTGCCGAATCGGCCTGGGGGACAGGGTCGCCGACACCGTTCCCGACGCCCCATGTGCCGACGCGACGGTCGCGCAGCTGCTCTCGCACACCTCGGGTCTGCAGGCCGAGACCGACGGCGACTGGTGGGAGCGCTCGCCGGGTCTCTCCTGGGAGCAGCTCGTCGACCAGGGCATGACCCGGCGCTTCGCCGCCGGACGCAAGTACCACTACAGCAACGTCGGGTATGCCGTGCTCGGCCGGCTCCTCGAGACGCACCACCGCGCGCCGTGGGAGGAGGTGCTGCGTCGCGACTTGCTCGATCCGCTCGGCATGTCTCGCACGAGCCGCCTTCGGTCGCAGTCGGATTCGGCAGTCGGCTGGGCGGTGCATCCGCACGCCGCGCTGTTGCATGCCGAGCCGGTGCAGGACTATCGCGCGATGGGAGCGGCCGGCGAGCTGTGGTCGACCTGCCGCGACCTCGTGACGTGGGGGTCCTTCCTCTGCGGCGCGACCGACGGCCCGCTCGGCACCGAGCTGCTCGAGCAGATGCGCGAGCCCTGGTGCGTCTCGGACCTGCCCGGGCAGGCCTGGGTGGGCGGACATGGGTTGGGACTGCAGGTGTGGAACCTCGAAGGACGTCGGTATGCCGGTCACACCGGCTCGGTGCCGGGCTTCACCTGCGAGCTGCGCACCGACCCGGAGGCGGGTGACGTCGTCGTGACGCTCGGCTCGGCGACGACCGGATTCGGCGGCGGCGCAACGCTGCTCGCGGCATACCAGGGTCATGAGCCGGTGCCGACGAAGCCCTTTGTCGCTGACCCTGGGCAGGCTGGCGTGCTCGACCTCGTCGGGGCGTGGTACTGGGGCTCGATGCCCTACGTCATCTCCGGTGGCCCCGACGGTGGCCTGGAGCTGACGGTGGCCGGGCCGGTCGGGACGCGGTCGGCCGGGTTCGCCGCGGCCGGCCCGGACCGGTGGGTCGGTCGGGTGGGCTACTTCGCCGGCGAGCCGCTCGTCGTGACTCGCGACGCAGCGGGCCGACCAGGCTGGCTCGACGTGGCGAGCTTCCGGCTCAGCCGCACCCCCTACGACCCGCAGGCGGCGCTGCCTGGCGGTCCGGACGAGCGCGGCTGGCACTGACCGAGGCGTCGGCGACCTGGTCCTACGACCATCGCCCAATGGCGGCTGCCCTGGCCCGGACCGCACCGTTGGGGTGTTGCATCCGACCCCGACGGAAGGCCCGACCATGAAGCGCCTGCTCCTGCTCCCCGCCGCAGCGATCGCCATCGCCCCCGCCACTCTCGGCCTGCTCGGCAACGCGTCCTTCGCGCAGTCCGTGCCGGTGGCCGGCCCCACCTCCTCGAGCTCCAGCTCGAGCAGCGCCACCCCCGCCCCGACCATCCCCGACGACCGAGGCGGAGCGACGCCTCGCGACCAGCGCACCGAGGCCGGCGACGACCGTGGCTCGGGCGGGCATGGGGCGGACGACCCGACGAGCATTCCCAGCTCCAGCAGCTCCAGCAGCTCGAGCACCTCGAGCTCGTCGGCGACGACCTCGTCCGGCACCAAGACGACGACGAGCCCGACGACCACGACGAGCACGAGGACCTCGACCGGCACCCGGACCACCGACGACCGGTCCGGGTCCTCGGGCTCCGGATCCTCGGGCTCCGGCTCGGGCTCCTCGGGCTCCGGCTCGGGCTCCTCGGGCTCGGGAGGCGGCGACGACGGTGCGGGACACGACGCCGGCGACGACAATGGCTCCGGCGGCCACGGTTCCGACGACTGACCAGGAGCACTCATCAGCAGCAGTCCTGCCCCGGCGACCGCCGGTGCCGAGCCCCCCGACTCGGCGCTGGCGGCGTCGCCGCGTCGGCCCGAGGCGCCGGCCTGGGTCACTCTCGCGGCGGCGGCCCGTGAGCCGGGTGGTGGGTCCAGATCCCGACGTGCCGACGGGTCCCTCGGCGAGCTCCCCCGGCCCGGCCGGATCATGCTGGAGCTCGCCGTGACCGCCCTCGTCGTCCTCGGTCTCGTGCTCGCCGCGACCTCAGTGGCCGCGAGCCGACTGGCCGAGCGCGAGGCGGTCAACGATGCGGCCAACACGGCCAACGTCCTCGCCGGGGTCGTCCAGCCGGCGATCACCGACGGCCTGCTCGCCGGCGACCCCGCGGCATACCAGGCCTTCGACAAGGTGATCCGCGACAGCGTCCTGCCCAACCGGATCGTCCGGGTCAAGCTGTGGACGGCTGACGGCATGGTCGTCTACGCCGACGAGCAACGGCTCGTCGGGCAGCGCTTCCCCCTGGGTGCGGACCAGCAGGAGGCGTTGCGCAGCAAGCAGACTCGCGCCGAGGTGTCCGAGCTGGACCGCACCGAGAACGAGTACGAGCGCTATGGCGGCAAGCTGCTCGAGGTCTATCGCCCCGTCTGGGCACCGAGCGGGCAGGTCCTGCTCTTCGAGGTCTACGGGGAGTACACGCCGGTCCGCGACCGCACCGACGACCTCTGGCGGGGGCTCGCCGGACTCATCGCCAGCGGCCTGCTCCTGCTGCTCGTCCTGCTCGCGCCGATCCTGTGGCGCGTCCTGGACCGCCTCCGCGACGCCCAGCGGCAACGCGAGCAGCTGCTCCAGCGGGCCGTCGACGCGTCCGACGCCGAGCGCCGTCGGATCGCCGCGACGATCCACGACGGACCGGTCCAAGAGCTCGTGGCCAGCTCCCTGGCCATCACCGGTGCCGCCCAACAGGCCTCTGCCGCAGGGCAATCCGGGCTCGCCGAGGACATCCGCGAGGCAGCCGCCACCGTCCGCTCCGGCGTGGCCAGCCTCCGCTCGCTGCTCGTCGACATCTACCCCGACCGGCTCGCCGACGCCGGCCTGCTCGCCGCCCTCGTCGACCTCGTCGGGCCCTTGCGATCGCGCGGGGTGACCACCCACGTCGAGGTCGACCGCGCCGACGTCGAGGCCCTCGACCCAGCCTCACAGCGGCTCGTCTACGCGGTCGCGCGGGAGGCGCTGGCCAACGTCGTCAAGCACTCGGGTGCGTGCACGGTCTCCGTCGCGCTGCACCCGGTGCCGCCGTCGGCGGCCGGCGCGCGCGCGGCATACGAGCTCGTCGTCAGCGACAACGGCCGCGGCTTCGACGTCGACACGGGCCGGGCCAAGCCAGGACACCTCGGCCTGCGGATGGTCACCGACCTGGCGCGCGACCACGGCGCGCTGCTGCAGCTCGCGTCGGCACCTGGGCAGGGGACCCGCTGGCGCCTCGTGCTCACCCCGGACGACACTGACGATGGAGGTATGCCGTGACGACCGTCGTGCTCGTCGATGACCACCGGCTGGTGCGGGCCGGGCTGCGCGGGATCATCGATGCCGCTGGTGACCTGCGGGTGGTCGGCGAGGCCGCCGACGGCGCCGAGGCGGTGCAGGTGGTGCTCGATGCCGGCCCGGATCTCGTGCTCATGGACCTCTCGATGCCCGGGGTCGACGGCATCGAGGGCATGGGTCGACTGCGAGCGGCCGGCTTCGCCGGGCCGGTCGTCGTGCTGACGTCCTTCGTCGCGCACGAGCAGGTGACGGCCGCGCTCGCCGCCGGGGCGATCGGCTATCTGCTCAAGGACAGCGAGCCGGGCGAGGTCCTGGCGGCCATTCGGGCGGCAGCCGCCGGCCATGCCCCGATCGACCCGCGCGTCACCCGGGCCTTGCTGCCATCAGCCAAGCCGGCTGATCCGGCCGGCGCCCTCTCGGCCCGGGAGCGGGAGGTGCTCGAGCTCGTGACGCAAGGGTTGGCGAACAAGCAGATCGCTCGCCAGCTCGGCATCAGCGAGCGCACCGTCAAGGCTCACTTGGGCAGCGTGTTCCGGCACATCGGCGTGGCCGACCGGACCAGCGCCGCGCTCTGGGCCCGCGACCACGGCGTGGGGTGACACCCGCGAGCCCAAGTGAGCCTTGACGGTGCGCTCGCTGATGCCGAGCTGGCGAGCGAACCGTCAAGGCT
>ERZ795053.4714-NODE-4714-length-14581-cov-16.303938_pt1 | contig 14581 bp, 13 predicted proteins | sample MGYA00375137_ERZ795053 | MGnify/ENA primary metagenome ERZ795053 (study PRJEB30182, sample SAMN05720284) | activated sludge metagenome | isolation source: Anaerobic digester | place: Hong Kong | collected 2014-12-17 ... | reverse complement strand
TTTCAAGCCATGCTCAACGCCATTCCGGACATGGTATCCGTTCAAGACCCCCAAATGAACATCATTTACAGCAACTGGAACGGGTTTGCCGCTGTCGAGCCTGCTAAAAGGCTGTTAAACACCAAATGCTACCGTACCTACAGAGGATATGACGATTTATGCCCCGATTGCCAGGCGAAAAATGTCATGCTTTCCAAACGCAATCATCAGGCTCAAGCCCGATTGCCGGATGGAACCTGGGTAGAAATCCGGGTTATTCCCATTTTTGATCGTCAGGATGAATCAGATGGCGAAAAAAACGTTAAGTATTTTCTGGAATGGGTCAGAGATATCACCGATTTTAAGCAAAAAGAAGAAGAACTTCAAGAACAAAAAGAAGAACTCGCAGCAAGTAATGAAGAGTTGGAAGGGTTAAACGAAGAAATGAAAGCCCTGAATGAAGAACTCATAGACAGTGAAGAAAAGGCGAATAAACTCAGCCAGGCTAAATCAGAATTTCTGGCGAATATGAGTCATGAATTAAGAACGCCACTCAATGGAATATTGGGGTTTTCGAAACTTTTGCAACAAACCGAAATTGACGACACACAAGCAGACTATTTGAACTGCGTCGTCTATTCGGGAGAACTCCTGCTGAATATTATCAACGATATCCTGGATTTCTCAAAAATCGAAGCCGGAAAATTGATCTTAGAAGAAACCGGTACGGACATCAAAATCCTGTTGCAAAATGCCTTCAAAATGAGCACCTGCAAAGCAAATCAGAAACCGTTGAATTATCGCATAAACATCGACGAAAACATCCCGGATCAACTTCTCACAGACCCATTGCGCCTGAATCAAGTCCTCACCAACCTGTTGGGAAATGCCGTTAAATTCACCGAAAAAGGTACCATCTCATTACAAGCTCAATTAATCAACCAGACAAATACCCACGTCCGTATACACTTCAGCGTCCAAGACACCGGTATCGGCATTCCAGAAGACCAAAAAGAACACATTTTTGAAATGTTCACCCAAGTCGACTCCTCCAACACCAGACTATACGGCGGAACCGGCCTGGGCTTACCCATATCGGCAAAAATCCTGGAAAAAATGGGCAGCAAAATCCACCTTATCACTACCCCCGGAAAAGGCAGTACCTTTTCCTTTGTTTGTGACTTTAAATTGCCTTCAGCTTAGAATAGTTCAAAAGCTACAATAATTGAATCAAAATCCAGCCTATTCACCCTTTTGAGGGAAGGATGCTACAAACACATGAGTGTATAGATCCCCTAAGCCGTAATCGGCCTTTCCAACCAAAGCGATGATTTTTTTTCTGCAGCTCCTATTTATAGTAAAAATTCACAGTAGAAAATCCTACTGGGTTGAAATTGAAGGGGAAAATGACCTTATTTCAACAAATTTGTGGCTTCCTGAGTGTTTATGACCCTTCCGGTTGAAACGACTTTCCCGTCGATTTCCACTGCGGGTGTGGCGGCAAAACCCTTGTTAATAATTTCGTTCATGTCCTGAACCTTGACCAAGGTTGCATCTGCTCCGGTTTCCTTGATGGCCTCTTCAAAAGCGGTGTAGACTTTCTTGCATTTTGGACATCCCGATCCATAAACTTTGATTTCCATATTGTTTCCTCCTTGTATTTGCTTTAATTGATTTAATGCTTACATCAATTTCCCATACATGAATCCGGTTAGTGATGATAAAGCGATGACCAGGAAAAAATAAGTGAAGGCTTTTTTTGGGCCTAACAATTTTGTTAAGACGATCATGTTTGGCAGACTAAGGGTTAATCCCGTCATAAACAAAGACAAAGCCGGGCCCTTTCCCATTCCGAGATTCATCAGCGATTGTACAATAGGAACTTCCGTCAATGTCGAAAAGTACATGAGGGCACCCATGATGGATGCGAATAGGGTGGAAAGGAATTTGTTGCCGCCGACAACCGATTGCACGACTTCTTCCGGTAAGGCTTTTGAGATAATACCGGCGATAAAGACACCTACGAATAAAAAGGGTAGGATCTTCTTGGCAAACGACCAGGTTTCCGTGATCCAATCTCTGCGTCGCTGCTTTTTAAATCGAAAATAGATCGCAATGATTGCAATGGCTGATAGGAGTAGCAGTGTTGTCTTTAAAACCGGATTTATAGACAATCCTCCGGTTACCAGAAAGAACATCTGCAAACCGAGGAAGCTTAATACCCACAAAGGTTTTTCACCGTTGTCGTCTTCCATGACTATGCCGCCATGGCCTTTTTCTTCTCTAAAAATCCACGACATGATCAATCCGATGACAATGGCCACTACGACAGTTGCGATCAGTCTAACAATGGATAATTCCCAGCCAAGAACCTGTCCGGTTAAAAAGATTGCCGTGATGTTGACAGCCGGGCCGGTAAACAGAAAGGCAATGGCGGGTCCCAGTCCGGCGCCTCTTTTGTATATCCCGCCAAACAGGGGGAGTATCGTGCATGAACACACCGCCAGAATTCCCCCGGCTCCACTGGCTACCGGGTAGGCGATCCATTTCTTTGCTGCAGGTCCCAGCAATTTCAAAATGGCGTTCCTGTTGACAAATACAGCAATGGTTCCGGCTACGAAGAAAGCAGGAACCAGACATAACAAAACATGTTCTCTGGCGTATTCGCCAAGCATCTCAAATCCCGCAACGATAGATTCTTGTACGGTTGTGTTACCAAACGGCAGAAAGAAAATAATCAAAAAGAGGCCGACTAAACCCATCAATTTTAAAATCTCTCTTTTATCTGTCATGTCCGTCTCCTACGAATCCGGTCGTGAAGTCGACGGTTTTTTCCGGGTTGCTTAGCCTCAATGTCCCTTCAGTAATTCTTTGGATAAGGTCTTGAATCTTCGTTTTGATCTCATCCCGAGTTTTCCTGTAAGCCGCAATCCCTTTTTCTGAAGGATCTGTGATTCCCCAATCCTCGGTTAACTGGTTGGGGATATACGGACAGGTGACATTACACCCCATGGTGATTAAGATATCCAATTTGTTTGGGATATCGTTGATCAGTTTAGGTCTATGACCGGACATATCCACCCCGGCCTCTTCCATCACCTGCATGGCAAGGGGTTTGACTTGCGGATATTCCTGTGTCCCGGCTGAATAAGCTTCAAACAAGTCTCCTCCGAGTTTTTCTGCCCACCCTTCAGCCATTTGGCTTCTGCAGGAGTTGTGAACGCAAACAAAGGCTATTTTATATTTCATGAGTTTTTTCCTCCTATTATGTGCTGATTCAGCATAACCGTTTATTTCCCGCATGAACATTCCGGATCGATGATTTGAATCACTTGTTCTTTGTTTTCACGGATTAAGGAGCAAGTAAGGCGATTTTTTTTGTAATTGTCCATTCGCTCTACATCTTTTTGATAGAGAGGATCTTCACGCAATTTGGTCTGAAGGTGTTGATGCAACAGCGGGTTCCCCATTTTGAGATCCTCTGAAATGGTGTAGTAGACCCATTGACCGTCTTTTTTGGCATCGATTATTCCGGACGACTTTAATTTTCCCAGGTGTCTGGAAAGATTTGATTGGGTTAAGCCCAGAAACACTTCCAGTTCGCACACACAATATTCGCCGTTGAGTAGGAGATTGATAATTCTCAGTCGATTTCCATCAGCCAGGGCTTTAAACTGCTCTTCCAACATTTGCCAGTCTCACCTCTTTATATATTGATAGATGAGCATATACTCATATATAAACAGCTTATCAAATTTTTTCGCTTTTGTCAAGTATCAAAGGACTTTGATAACAAACAAGAGCTTAAATAACGTTTGCTGAATAACTGAAAATTCCTCCCTTAGAGCTGGAGTTGGGGGACACGCCTTGAAGTTTTAATAGACAAAACTTCACAGTTAAATCGAAGAGGGTGGAGGGGGGGTTCGTTTCGTTTTTTGAGTGCCCCCGACTACCGTCACTTTGTTATGTATTTCCTTCTTTTTTTCGGACTCCCATTAATGGCAACGACTTTCATTCGAATACTCTCCTTTGCAAATGTATTTCATGCGACTTCACCATTTATTTTTTCATCTACAGATGTGATGATCTGGAGACAGATTTGAAGGAGATTTCTTAGAACGGTGATTTTTATTCAATGATAAGTGTTAATAATTATACAATTCGATATCATGATTTTTTTATGTTATAATATAGGTTCAAAAAGCTGAATCTCTTTTAAAGGTGGTGAGCATTTTTAAGGGTTTCGTCGGAGTTTAATGAAGTGTATAGAATCGGCTGGAACAAACATTAAAGGAGGAAATCATGAAGAAAGGAAAAATCCTAGTTATTCTGCTGGCAATAACGCTCTTTTTAGCATCTTTTGTCGTTGCACAGAAGACAACGCACACTTTGGCACTGTTGGAAACCACGGATTTACATCAGTACATCATGCCCTACGATTATATGTCGGATAAGCCAAGTCCTCAAATTGGTCTTTCAAAGGTGTACACATTAATCAAACAAGCTCGGGAAGAATACGCCAATACCCTTCTGTTTGATTCAGGGGATTTTATTCAAGGGAGTCTTGTTGGCGATCTTGAAGCAGAAGTCGAGCCGCTGATTGATTTTCATTTCCAATCTATTTTAAGAGCCTATAACGTGATCGGCTATGATGCAGTTGCGGTTGGAAACCATGAAGTGACTGATTATGGACTGGAATTCTTCGAAAGAGCAAGAAAGAATGCCACTTTTCCCTGGTTATCTGCAAACATACGCCTGGTAGATAATCCGAAAGGATTCTTAACGGAACCCTATGCGATTCTTGAACGAGAGGTTGATGGCATTCCCATTAAGATAGGCGTCATTGGTGTCACACCACCTCAGATATCCGCATGGGGAAGAAGGTTTTTAGAAGGGGTTGTATTTACTCAAGACATGGTCACACAAGCCGCTAAATACATCCCGTTCCTTAAAGACCAAACCGATTTGGTCATTATGTTAGCTCATACAGGGATATCGAAAGCCGCAGAAGATGAAGCCGCTTATAGTGAAAATGCAGCCAACAGTTTGGCAGCCCTTGGAGGCATTGATGCTATGTTCCTGGGACATCAGCATTCGCATTTTCCTGGAGATTTTGCCGATGTTGAAGGCATAGACAATGACAAGGGATTGATCCATGGTGTACCCAGTGTGTTACCGGGTTCATGGGGATCACATCTTGGGGTGATTGAGCTTCAATTGACTTATGATTGGGAAAATGGCGTTTGGGAAGTTATTGATGGAAGTTCTGAACTCCGGCCTGTTACAGAGGATACACCTTCCAACCCCATGATCGAAGAGATTGTCAATGAACGACATGAAGCTACGCTTGAATACGTCCGAACGCCAATTGGCTACACAAATACTGAGATTACTTCTTATCTTTCGCTGGTGATGGATAACCCCGTCACGCAATTGGTCAACGATGCACAACTCAGCTGGGCAAAGACAGAGTTCGAAGGTTCTGAATATGAATGGCTACCTATATTAAGTGCTGCTGCACCCTTTATCGCAGGCGGAAGAGGAGGAGTCAATTATTATACGCATGTGCTTGGTGATATCTCGATCGGATCGGTAACGGATATTTATATCTACCCCAACACCATTTATGTTGCCAAACTGAACGGAAAACAGATCATTGACTGGTTGGAGGCTGCTGCTGCCAATTTTAATCAAATTAACCCTGAATCAACTGAACCTCAAGATCTGTTAAATGTCGAATTCAGAAGTTATAACTTCGATGTGATCGAAGGTATCGATTATGTCTACGACATCACAAAACCAACGGGACATCGTGTGGTTGAAGCAACTTACGAAGGAAAGCCTTTAACAGAAGATATGGAATTCCTTGTGGTTACCAACAACTATCGAGGAAGCGGCGGAGGAAATTTCCCTCATGTTGCGAACAATATAATACTGGAAACCACGGTCATTAATCGAGAAGCCATAATAAAATACATTCAGGCGCATGACAGTGTCGATCCGGTTCCCACATTCAACTGGACATTGAAACCGTTTGAAGCCAAAGGACCGCTATACTTCAAATCAAATCCTGAGGCCGCCGGCTATATTGAAAGAGCAGATATTAAAGGTATCGATTTCAAAGAAGTGAATGCGGAAGGCTGGGGAATCTTTGAAGTTGACTTAAAGGGTCTGTTAAAAAATAAGTAAAATTTCATAGAATGACCGAGTGGACACGAGACCCGTCCCATCGGGAATCAAACAAAAAAGGGAAGGCTTTTTCGCCTTCCCTTTTTTGTTCATTCTACTGAATCTGAACGTCTATGGCTCTTTTCTTTTCTTCTTCTTTTTTCTGGACTTTGAGTTCCAGAACACCGTTTTCAAACTTGGCATCGATTTGACCGACATCTGAATTCTCCGGCAGGCTGAACTGTCTTTTGAATGCGCCGTATCTTCTTTCGACGATGTGATAGCTCTTATCCTTTTCTTCCTTTTTTTCTTCCGTGACTTCGCTGGATACGGTGAGCACGTTGTCTTCCACTTTGACTTTCACGTCTTCTTTCTTGAATCCGGGGAGTTCAAATTCGAACACATACTCGTTTTCCGTTTCGTAAACATCCGCACTGGGCATCATACACGTTCCAGGCTGCGGGGTTTTTCCGGTCAAAAAGTTGTTGAAAACGGAATCGATATCCCTTTGCATCTCCCTAAACGTTTTGAAAAAATCATCACTTGTTCCTCTTCTTACTATCAGACCCATAAAGAACACCTCCGCTTTAATCAATTTTTTGGGTTTCATAAGAATTGACGAAAGCGAAGGTTATTTTATTACACTCGAACAATTTAATCTGATATGTATCGAATCATGTTATTAGTAATAGGCTAACTTATTGCATTTTCCAACATTCTTCAATCAATATCTTGGTCATGGGGAGTTCAATGTTTTTTTGTTTCAAATAGTTGATATATTTTTTTGTTTCCTCGATTACCTTCGGATCGATCGAATTTGTCGACTGAATAAAATACCCGACCCCATGTCGGGCTTCGATCAGTCCTTCGTTCACCAATTTTTCAAAGGCCCGCATAACGGTGTTGGTGTTCACGTCAAACACCTTGGACATCTCCCTTACGGGAGGAAGCTGTTCGCCGTCTTTCATGTTGCCCAGCATGACTTCTTTTTTGATCATATTCATAATTTGGATGTAGACGGGCAACCCTTTGTGTTTATCCACGCTTGTCAGCATCTCATCACCTCTTTCTCAAGGCTGATCACATAAATTTCTTCTGAAAGGGGATGAATTCTTTCTTCCCCTGGAGGTAGCCCAAAACGACCTCTTTGAAATTGGGATAGCGGCCAACATCCTGAGTGGTTTTGATCAAGGTTTCGTTGTCGATGATGCCAATCACGACTCCGGCAGGCATTTTTTCACCACTGTTGACAATCCGATGATTTTCCTTGGAATTGTCAATGGTATCGGCGTAGAGTATCTCCCCTTCTTTGATGATGGCGAATGAGGTGGCAACTTCTTCCAGTTCATAGATTTCGTGAGAGGATATGATTATGGTTTTCTCTTCCTGTTCTTCGATAAAATTTTTAATAACCTTTAAAATCTCCGATCGAATGACCGGGTCGAGGTTTTGTGTGGGTTCGTCCAACAACATCAGATTTGAACCGGCGGACATGCACAAAGCCAGATTTAACAGGGTTTTCATTCCCATGGAATAGGTGGCGACTTTTTCGTCCAGATTGAAATTGAAGTGATTGGCAAAGCTGGAAAAGATTTTTTCATCCCAACCCGGGTATAATTTACTCCATAGATCATGATAATCTTCGCCTGAAAATCTTGAAAAGGTGAGTCTTTCTTCGGGCATCACACTCATACGTTCTTTGATTTTGGACGAAAGACTTTTACCGAAAATACTGATTTCTCCGGTGTCTGGTTTAATTTCACCGAAAATACTTCTTAGGGTGGTGGTTTTTCCGGCACCGTTGGGACCGATCAGGGCAAAGATTTCGCCGGTTTTTATTTCCATGGATATATCATTTAAAACCCTTTTGCTGCCGAATCGTTTGGTCATATTTTTGATGGTTACACTCATTTTGTTGCCCCCTTCTTAACAAAGAGATAAAGAGCGGTAGTAAAAAGCACGAATGCAAGAGTTGCCGCTGCAAAGATGTTTCCTTGGGATATAGGACTGATGTACCAGTAAAAATTCCTATAGCTTCCGATGGATGAAATGATCCAATCCCCGATGAGTACCAGTAAGGGCATTCCGAAATTGTCCATGCCGGCTGTGACAAAAATCATGGCGATGGAATAATAAGCGGTGGCAAAGATCATTGAATGACCCCAGGATAACCAAATGGCATTGACCGAGAATAAGCCAAATGGAACGCCAGCCCCGATAAAATGAGTAATCGTGACAATGCTGCTCATGAACAGCCAGGAGATGAGAAAAACTTCACCTAAGGTGTATGGAAGAATCATCACGTTAACGGTCCTTTTTTGCTGAACATCCCATGCCAGCATGCTGGTGGCCAACAGGAAGAGAAAGATAGTTTTGATTTCAAATCCCGGTATAAACAGAAACAGCGAGAACACAAACAACCTTCCGGCTTTTTCACTGAATTCTTTCATGTAAAAGGCTTCTATTCTTTTTAACATATCTGCACCTCCACCTCTCAATATTCCTCAACATCAACGTTGAACAACTCGCCTTTATGGTTCACGGAGAGTTCCGATGGCTGATTTCGAGGCGTTTGTACTACAAATTTGCCAAAAGTAGCCTTCAGTTCCACTTGTCTTTTCGATTCCCAGCCGGACAGGAATTTTAATTTCCCGTTCAGCACCTCCGAATCAATTTCAAAATATTCCAGCTGTTTCACGTCAGCAGTAAAATTCATGGCTTCCGCATTAAAGGTAAAATCCTTGCCATCCAGGACGCCTTTAAAATTCATGGCTTCCGCATCTACTTTTAAGCGGTCCACCTCATAGCTTCCCTGGAAATTGACTGCATCGGCATGGATATCAAAGACTTGGGTAATGGCATTCCCCGAAATGGAAGCCGCATCCACGTCCATTGAAATTTTTTCGTATGAATAGTCTGCGGGCACTTGCACCACAAGCGTTCTGTTCCCTCGAATACTCCTTCCGTCCAACGTCAATTCGTTGCGTTCATCGGATACCTTTTCAATCATTTCGGAAGGGTATTGAACCATTTGGATATCCTTCACGAAGTCTACCCGCAAGGCGTTTCCAAGTACTACCAAATTTCCCATCACAGCCACATCTGTATCGGGCAGTACCATTCGATTGTTCTGCTCAAATTCCACTCCAAAGTTCATTTGCCCCATGTGATTCATAAACCAGGGGAATTCAAAATCACTGAAGAATTCAATCGAAGCATAAACCGCCCCCATGATCAGCAACATGAGAATAAAAAAGATGATCAGCAGGACTTTAAACTTTTTAAAACAAAGGGCAAACAGAATGCCGGCAGCGCCAATAAAAACAATTTTGACGGGAATAAAGGGCAGATAAACGGCTAAAAAAGCCAGAATTAAGGCAATCGCCAGTTTACCTAGAATCGGATAATTCTTTTCCATCTTACATACACCTCCACTGTTGTTTAGTTATATAGTGTTCTAATTCATTATAACACTATAGATCTCAAAAGTCAACCACTTTCAAAAAATGGTGCTGTTATGTGTTTGAAGGGTTGCATTCTCTCTCTTATGTCGTTATAATGAGAAATGTGAAAGCTGGTGAGAGCCGGTTAGTGAGGGTGTAAAAAAATGAGGTGAGAGAATGAAAAAAGTGTTAACGCAATCGGAAGAAAAGAATGTTATTAAACTGACAAAAGACTTGATTCATTATCCCAGTTCGATCTGGGATGATGCTCAAGTCTATCAATATGCCTATGATTATCTGGAGAAAATGGGGTTTCATCCACAAAAAGGCGACAGTGAAACCTTTTCCATTGAAAACCGGGAGGGTTTTTTCAATGTGGTGGCCAAGATCGGAAACGGCAACGGTCCCAAAATTCTGCTCAATGGTCATTTGGACACCGTGGGCTCAAAAGGTGAGTGGCTTTACGACAAATACCAGGCTTATGAAGCCGACGGCAAGATTTACGGCTTGGGAGCGGCGGATATGAAGGCTGGTTGTGCCGTTGCCGTTCAGGTGTTCGAAGCAATTGCGCAACGCTGCCCGGATTTAAACGGCGAATTATTTCTATCGCTGGTATATGGTGAGGAATCACCCCATTCCATCGGAACGGACGAGTTGTTGAAACAATTCGGCTTTGAAGACTACGATTTGATCATCGTCACAGAACCCTCGCCTGAATTGACCAAGGACAATTATTGCCTGACCCACGAGAAAATCGTCAAAAATCCTCAATTCCCCGTTTTGGTAGTTGGTGCAGAGGGGCGGGAAAAGTATGAAATCAAGTTTTTTGGAAAAGAGTCACATGCTTCTCATCCGAAGAGAGGGCTTAATGCCCTTCACGATGCTTCACGGGTGATTTCGGAATTGATCAGTTTCAATAAATTTTCCGATATCAAAACCGGTCGTGGCGATTATGTGGTACTCAACATCGAAGGGGGCGATGAATCCTTTACCGTTCCCGGTTTCTGCAAAGTCACCGTCAATCGTCAATTGGGCATCAACGAAAAGCCTTCTGCCGTTGAAAAAGAGATACGCCAGATCATCAAATCACTCCACCTGAAAACCAAGGTTCTGCTGGAGAAAAAGTATTCCCCATCCGAGGAAGTGGAATACAGGCCGTATCTGTCAAAAAACAACCCTTATTTTGACAAACTGGCTGAAATCATTGAAGGCTATCGGCCATTAAGAAAGGAAAACAAATGTCGCTTCATCTCAAGCAGCATTGGCGATTTCAACCTGTTTGGCGTCAGAACCAAGATTCCCACACTGGTATTTGGTCCGGGAGGCGGCAACATCCATTCAGCCAACGAATATGTGAACAAGCAGGAAATCATTGATTCAGCCGAATACCTGACAAAATGGCTGCTGGAGATTTTTGAGGGTTAGCGGATAGATGGGTTCTTTACCCTGTCGAGTCTTTGTTAATCGTAGGAATCTTGATAAACGTGATGACTTTTGCCACGAACAAACCGGCTATGATGATTTTCACAACCGGGTTTTCAAAGAGAAAGAACAGCACCGTCAGCAGGATGCCCACGGGGATGGTGATGGACAGTTTTGCCCGAAGGCTCATGCCGCCTTCTTTCAGGAATTTTTCCACGGTATTCTCATAGATTTTGCTTTTCAGGAGGAAGGCGTGCATTTTTTCCGAGCTGTTGGCATAACAGCCTACACTGATAAGCAGAAAAGGGGTTGTGGGCAGAACAGGAATGAATACCCCGATAAGCCCCAAGACCAGTGTGGTTGAACCGATGATCATCAATGATGTTTTTAAGATGATGCCCTTATGGCGACGTTCTTTTTTCATATCCATCCTTCAAATTGCATGAGATTTATCATCTAAATCCATTATAACATCGTTTTCTTTTTGGCAGTGACTCAAAAAAATCCTGAAGATTTTTCATGATAATGGGGGTATAATCAATAGGCTCCATCATCATTCAAAAAGATCGGAGGTTATCTTATGAAAAAAATGGCTTTAAAGCATCTGCTTCTTGCTGCCCTTACGCTTTTACTTTTGTTTTTTTTGGTATCCTGTACCAGCACCCGCATGTTGATTGTGAGAATTCCTTTCGATGAGCTTCAAAATGGGGCTTTTTACGGTGGAAGCCTGTTGTTCAATCCGGCTGATCCGTCCATATCGCAACTCGGCGACGGGACGCTGATCGCCTTTCAGGATATCGAATACGGATGGGAAGATGAGGGGGATGATACCTATACCTCTCAGATCGCCTCGAAAAGATACGGTTATTTGTATATTCGGGATATTGAACCCGATCAGATTGCTTATGACTTTCTCGTTTATGATTCAAAAGGCGAAATTGTTAAAAGAAAAGAGAATGCCGTGTTGTCGCTGGCATTGGGAGCACCTGATTTTTCAAAATCCAGAGACAGTGATACATTCACCGGAATCGCCTATCACAGTGATGTGCATTCACAGCATGCCGCCATCGCCGAAGCCTACCTGCTGAGTTTCATCCATGAAGAACCTCAAACGGAAGAAAACAGTACAGACCCGGTATCACAGGGATCCTACAGAAGGGTATTGTTCCGTGTGCAGCAGACTTCTAACTCGTTGGTCCAAGTCCATCCCAAAGGGATCATCGCCATCAGCCATTCGACCCCCAAGTCCTTGGTGGTGAACAGCGCCTTTCATGCACTCATCGATGGCCACACAGAGAACGACGTCTCCTTCCTCACTTTTCTCAAGACATCTGCCCTACCGGAATTTGAACCCGGTGATTATATCCTGGATGATCTGGCAGGCGATGTCAAGCAGGTAATAGCCGTTACCGATTATGAATACATGATTATCGTGCAAGCCCGGGAAGCTGCTATGCAAGATGCTCTTGGAAGTGTCCTCGTGCAAGTGGAGGGTTCACTGGAAGAGATTATCAGCCGATACGGCAGTGAGCAGGATCGGGAAAACCTTCAGCGTGCCAGGGTCAATCTCATTGAAAAAGAATGGGATATCCCTATTCTGGATGAAGAGCTGGCCAGCGTAAAGATTGAAAATACCTTTAAAATGGATGTGGATTGCTCGATACACCTGCATGTCAGCTTTGATTCATTCAGCTCTAACGGAAAATTGTCTTTCCCCATGAGCTTGTCCTCTATATTCATGATTGAAGCCATGATCGGATTTGAAGAGGAACATAGCTCACGGGTTGCCGATCCGGAAGTGTCTTTTTCCGTCTGTGGCATCCCAGTCAAAGTGGGTGTTCCCATAGATTTTTATTATGATTTAAAAGCTCAGCTGGCGAAGTTCGATTTCGAGTTCGGCCCCCAGATGAACATGGAACTGGGATTCACTTACGATGTTGGGGCAAAGGTCAAATACAAGTGGAAAGTCATCCCGGTGGGCATCAAAAGCTGGTCCGATGCCTCAGGTATCCACACTCACTCGGAAAGCATGCACGGACCCATCATCGATTATGACGCAGATCCTTTGTTAACGGCAGAGGCTGGTTTTAAAACCTACCCCGGCATTACCATCGCCTGTATCTTGCGCCCTCAAATGGAGATTCCCTTTTCACTGCAAGCGAACTATAAAGATCATCACACCACCCTCGACTTTGAGACATCCGGGGAAATGGAGATGAAGTTGGATTTGAAATTCTATAGCCACACATTCAAATTCGGCAGGGTCTTTAAATATACCAAAGAGTTATACCACTCAGTCAATTAGGTCTGCAGAATAAACAAGCCCCCTCTTTGCTTTGAAGGGGGGGCTTGTTTTATTGTTTTGGATAAAAGAAGGCAATCCTGTGCTACAGGAAAAAAACGCAAGATTTGGTTTAATAAAAAGAATACCCCCCTTTTTTGTCCATTCGTTCAAAGACTTCACCATTAATATATCGGTATTTGAAAAGTTCCGATTGAAATGCAATTTCATTTTCCTCCTCCAGAACACCGTAGATGACCCCGTCTTTGTAGACTTCCTTCACTCGGTGATAGGTTTCCTTTTTGTAATAAAGCTGTCCGTAGTTTTCATTGAAATGAAGGATTCCCTGCGCCGTTTTGAGCAGTGCCTGATCGCTGAAGGTTTCCGGCTTTTTCAGGAATTTCTTCTGAAGGTGTTCAATGATTTGGCTGAACATGGGATTGGGTTTCATCCCGATTGCCAGTAAAAATTGACCCCGAATCTTTTTCGCCATGGCCTGAAAGATTTCCTGATAACCAAGGGTTTTCTCCGCCTTTGCTCTCAAGGCTTGTTCAAAGGATTCAAAATCCGCAAAGGTAGCCTTTTTATCAGCCAGCATCAGCTGAATGAGCTTTTTGAACAGCTCCTCTCCATGATAAAAAAAGATTTCGTTGAATTTTGATTTAGAGTCCAGACTGACATCATGGAATTCGATGAGCGTTTTCACCTCATCAATGATCGCTTTCTCATAACGGTTGTCAAAGAGGATGCCCTCCACCATTTCAACACTCTTTTTCTCATGTCCGATATAGTGACTGCCCTTTTCGGGGTCGAAAACAGCCGGTTTTCCGAAATCATGAAAAAAGGCGGCCAAGCGTAAGGCCCTTTCATTAGGGGCTCCCTGAACCACTCGGATGGTGTGTTCGATGATGCTCTCATGAAAGTGATGTCTGTCACAGTGGAGAAAATCCATCATGGGTTTCACATCTTCAAAAAGCTGTTCCAAAACTCCGGCATGGAGCATGTTTCTCAAGGCCATTTGAACGTATTGCCCCTTTAAAATACCGTCGAATTCTTTTTTAATCCGTTCGGATGCAACTGTTTTTATTAAATGCCGGTTGTTAACAGCATAACGCCAGGTGAGATTTTCGATATCAAAACCCAGTTTGGATTGAAAACGGAACAAGCGTAGAATCCGCAGGGGATCGTCGATAAAATTCCGCTCCCGTGTCGTTCGCAGGACTTTATACTGAATATCTCTGAATCCGCCGAATTCATCCCAAACGTTGTTATAATCCAACTCCCCGTT
>ERZ795053.4713-NODE-4713-length-14583-cov-6.121283_pt1 | contig 14583 bp, 10 predicted proteins | sample MGYA00375137_ERZ795053 | MGnify/ENA primary metagenome ERZ795053 (study PRJEB30182, sample SAMN05720284) | activated sludge metagenome | isolation source: Anaerobic digester | place: Hong Kong | collected 2014-12-17 ... | reverse complement strand
GTGGCTTGGAGGGATTGGTTATTTCAACATTAAAATGGGAGGAGTTGACACCGAACGACTTAATAAAGGGAAGAGCGACACAAAAAGGCTTCCTGACACCACTTTGTTGATCGACAAATATCAGGAATGGGGAATCATCGGAGAGCAGGAAACTCAAGGTGGGATCATTCCCAGCATTAAAACCGGATTGATTTACGACAGTCGGGATAATGAACCCAATCCAATGAAAGGCATCTGGACTGAAGCTTTGCTTTTTTATGTTCCGAAAATTGCGGGGAATACTGATTTTTCCTATGCTAAGCTGGCAATTACCCACCGGCAGTATTTTACACTAATTCCCAAAAATTTAAATTTGGTTTACCGGTTGGGATATCAGGGCACCATTGCAGGTAAATCACCCTATTTTATGCAACCCTATATGATTACCTCATTTGCCAAAGTTACAACTACCGACGGGCTGGGAGGAGCCAAATCGTTGCGCGGGATACTAAGGAACCGGGTGGTTGGCGATGCCATTGCATTTGCCAATATTGAAGCAAGATATAAGTTCAGGCATGCTACTTTGTTTGGATCAAACATTTACTGGTCAATTAATCTTTTTGCTGATGCCGGCAGGGTTGTAAAGAAAATGGAATTACCTGCCGATCTGGATAGCAAGCTTGGGCCCAATGATGTTTTTAGTGACTTTTTTGATCCGGGAACTGAAAAAATCCATTTAACAGCAGGTGGAGGATTGCAATTGGTTTTTGACCAAAACACAGTGATAAATTTTGAATATGGGCGAGCATTTGATCAAAGAGATGGAAATGGTGGTTTATATATTGGCATCGGATTTTTATTTTAAAAAGTAAAATGGCAAAACCTATTTCAAACATACGGGCCTTTTTTCTGTTCCTGGCAATCTTAATTGCCTTGCTGGCGATAGATATCACTGCCGTTTTTTGGTATAACCGGCATGTTAATGATTTTATTTCCGGTCACCCCATGATTAAACATGCCGATGCCGGTGTGGTATTTTTTGGTGACTATATGGATGATGGAGCTGCTTTGGGACCTGATTCAAAACACAGAGCGCAGGTTGCAGCCGGCCTTTATAAAAACCGGGTTATCAGAAAAGTGATATGTGTTGGTGGTTATGACAACAGGAAATGGAAAGGAAAGCCGCATCTCATGAAAATGTTTCTTGAAGAACAAAATGTACCTCCCAATGACATTTATTATGATTCACTGTCATTTAACACCATTACCAATTGGGTGGAAGCTCAAAAGATCATTCAGCATAAAAATTATGATTCAGTTATAGCGATCAGTGCCCCATTGCATATTTACCGGATTGCAAAGATGATCAACGACACCGCTGTGTTTTACGACTCCTACACATACCGTTTAAATAGTTTTAAAAGTTACTGGCGCCTGTATCTGGATGTTCACCACGAATGGGTAAGCATGTTCTTGTCGATGGCCCTTCGCGATGAAGCGCGTAACCGGCTTGTTTACATTGTAAGAACCGCCCTGGAAGAATTAAATGATCTTTTTTAGCCACCGCTGCGATGAAATCACAAAACAAAGCATACCTGTTTGCAATTGCAGCTATCCTCTGCTGGTCGACCATAGCATCGGCTTTTAAACTTACACTACAGCACCTCGATTATTTAAACACCTTGCTTTACAGCTCAGCCGTGGCTACGCTTGTTTTGTTTGTTTTGCTTTTACTACAGCGAAAAACCAGCCGGATAAAACAATTGTCAAAAAAGGACCTTATCCGGGCAGCACTTCGGGGTGCACTTAATCCGTTTTTATATTACATGGTTTTGCTCAAAGCCTACGATTTGCTTAAAGCACAAGAGGCCGGGACCTTAAACTATATTTGGCCCATAACCCTGGTTTTACTATCCATTCCGCTTTTAAAACAAAAAATCGGATGGCTCAGCTTGCTGGCAATTTTTATATCATTTTCTGGCATCTTGGTTATTTCCACGGAGGGAAGGATAACCAGCCTTGAGTTTCGTGAACCTCTGGGCGTTTTGCTGGCCGTTGGCAGCAGCATTTTCTGGGCCCTTTACTGGATATTGAACCTGAAGGATAAAAAAGATGAGGTCCTTAAATTATTTCTCAATTTCTTTTTTGGTACGTCCATGATTTTGGTGTGGATGCTCATCAGAGGGCAGATTATTTTACCAAGCCCGGCAGGTGTTTTCGGAACAATATACATCGGCATATTTGAAATGGGGCTTACTTTTTTCCTTTGGATGATGGGACTCAAATACTCTGAAAACACGGCAAGGGTCTCCAACCTGGTTTACCTCTCCCCTTTTATTTCCTTGCTTATCATTCATTTTGCTGTAAATGAAGCGATTTTACCGGCCACTATCGGGGGTTTGATTTTAATCGTATCGGGGATTTTGCTTCAGCACCTGAGCCGAAAAGCGAAGCATCCGATCAGGAAATAAAGTCTTCAAGTATCTGGATAAGCTTTACAGGCCTGATGGGTTTGGAAATATACAAGTCGCAGCCTGCCTGAAGACTTTTAGCCTCATCCTCCGACATGGCATAGGCTGTAACCGAAATTACCGGGATGTTGGGGTTTATTGACTTAATAATACGGGTAGCATCGTAACCATTCATTTTTGGCATCCGGATATCCATTAAAACAACATCAACATTTCCGTTGGTTTTTATGTAATTTACCGCTTCCTCCCCGTTTTTCGTATGAATAATTTTAATCCTTGTTTTCAGCAAGGTAGCTTTGACCAATTCATAATTTGATGATTCATCCTCAGCCACCAAAATGGTTTTATCACTCCAATCGATTTCAGGATCAGTTGATGTTATCTTATTGGCTTCCGACTGATCGTCCTTCACATATGGAAGTGTAAAATAAAATACCGATCCCGATCCGGGCACCGAATCCACCCAAATGGTTCCGCCCATAATTTCAATGAGTCGTTTTGAAATGGAAAGGCCCAACCCGGTGCCACCATAATTGCGTGTTTGGGAGTCGTCGACCTGCCGGAATCTTTCGAAAATAATTTCCTGTTTATCTTTTGGAATGCCGATGCCGGTATCTTTCACAAAAAACTCCAGAGAAGGTTTATTATGGCTTTCTTTTATCGTGTACCCAAATTCAATGAATCCTGATTCGGTAAATTTAATGGCATTGCTCAACAAATTTGAGATCACCTGTTTATACCTGAGCGGGTCGGTATGGCATTGAATCGTATCGCTGTTTTCAGGTAGTGATAATTTAAATTCAACATTTTTATCCCTGCTGGTTTCTTTAAAGCTGGCAAAGATCTCCTTCGAAACCGTATTTAAATTAAAATAAGTGGAATTGAAGTTAATTTGTCCTGCTTCTATTTTTGAAATATCAATAATGTCTTCAATCAAATTTAAGAGAATATTGCTGCTTTGCAAAATATGGCCCAGGTACTCCTCCCTTTTTGCTACAGCCAACGACCGGTCGGAAAGCAGGTTTGAAAAGCCAACAATAGAATTCATAGGAGTACGAATCTCATGCGACATATTGGCCAAAAAAGCAGTTTTGAGCTTATCTGACTCCTCGGCTTTTATTTTCGACTCCTGCAGACTTCCGATAAATGACAAACGCTCAGTAATATCTGTAATTACCACAATGTACAAATCGGGCTTGTCGGATTCATAAGAAATCTGCCGGCCTGTGATCTCCGCGGTGAAGCTGTCATTGGGATTTGTTCCGATCCTGTATTGTACCTTATTCAAATTACCCGACCTGATTTTGTGGAGCAGATCTTTGTGCGATTTAACATCCTTATCATCCACAAACAATGAGTTCAACCGGTGGTTCTGCAAATCGCCTTTTTCGCTGATGTGAAATAATTTCAGGCTCGTTTCATTACAATCGCGGATTTTCAGATCATCATCAATGACGAGTATCCCATATGGTGAAATATCAAATATACTACGAAGTTTCCCTTCATTTTCGGTAAGCGCCTGATTGATTTTACTAATGATCCCCTGCGATCGTAATATTTCATCATTTTGTTCCTGCAACAATTCGTTGGCCAGGGTTTTTTGTCTTAATAACCTGAAAATGATCGCAACAAAAATCAGGGCAATTATCAATCCTGCAATTACACTATAGATGGCCAGGTTTCGCTGTTGAATCTGGGCTTCTTTGGTGGAGAGTTCAAGCTGGGTACGCTCAATTTCTTCTTGTTTTTTTTCAATTTCATATTTGATCATCATCTCCTCAATCATGCTGCTGTGCATCATGGATTGGAGTGAGTCATCGTATTGGTTGAAAAGGATATAACTGTCAAGGGCATTTTTATACCAGCCCATTTTTTCGTACACTACTGAAAAGTTCTGATAAATATCCCGGATGGTTTTCACCTGGTTATTTTCACGGGCAAATCGTATGGCTTTATTAAGGTAGGTGAGCGCTTTATTATAATTTTCCAGAACAATGTAAACCTGCGCAATATTATTAAACGTGTTGCTGTTGCTGATCCCCAGCTTTTCATACAGCTCAACCGCTTTGTTATAATAATTGAGCGCTTCTGAATAGTTTCCAAGCAGGAAATTGCTTTTGCCGAGGTTATGATAACTATCGGCCATTCCTTTGTGATTATTAACACTTAAGCCAACCTCAAGCGATTCGTTAAAATAATTGATCGCTTTTTCCTGATCGCCCGCTTCCTGCCCGATCATGCCCAGGTTATTTAAAATACTTGCCACGTTCGACCTTTGATTTAACATGCGCGATAATTCAAGGGCTTTCTGAAAATAATCATAGGATTTAGAATATTCGCCCAACTCCAGGTAGATGCTTCCGATGTTATTGTATGAATTAGAAATCCCGGCTGAATCATTTAATTTGATTTTAAGATCAAGGCTTTTTAAATGAAAATCAATGGATTTCTGATAATCGCCCAGGTTGTGATAAATTATTCCAAGGTTATTCCAAACCTTGGCCTGCCCCATCGAATCGCCCGCCAACTTATACTCCAAAACACTCGAATCATAAAAGCTGATTACATTGTTTAAGTCGCCTTTGTACATCGAAATATTACCAAGTAACTTGTAAGATTCTGCCGTTTTTAGGGGATCGTTTAAATCCTTTGCGGTTTTGAGTGCCATCATGGCGTACTCATGCGATGAATCCAGTGAAAATGACAAATAAATGCGCGACAGGTTTTGCAGGATTTCATATTTCTGCTCAGGCGGTGAGTTAGGCAGGGCCTTCAGAAGGCTATCAATCTCATCTTGCTTATCTTCAATGCCCGGATTGCGGGCAAATGTTCCCAATGCCATACAAGTAAATAGCAATAGAAATAAAACATATTTGATATTAATAACCTTTTTCAAATCTATTTTTTTATCTGGATATCCTGAACGAATACTTCTAGTTTATTTAATAGTTCACTAGGTTTAAACGGTTTAGAAATGTGGGCATTGCATCCGGCATCAATACTTCTCTGAATATCATCCGACATGGCATAAGCGGTTAATGAAATAATTGGCAGATCAGGATAAATAAGCCGGATTCGACGGGTAGCCTCATGACCATTCATCACCGGCATACGGATATCCATAAGTATCAAATCCACCGGTTTTCCCGCCTGAATAATTTCAACCGCTTCCAAACCATTGTATGCTCTCACAATGTTCGCTTTTGTTTTATTTAATGTGGCACTGATCAGCTCAAAATTTGAAGCTTCATCTTCAGCCACCAGAATCGACATATTTGACCAATCGTGTGTATCGTATTGTTTGAATAAAGGTTTCGTTGGTTCACAAACATTTGTGGATTGGTAAGGCAGTGAAAAATAAAAAGTACTGCCTTCATGCAGCACCGATTCCACCCACATACTTCCGCCCATGATCTCCACCAGACGCCTCGAAATGGTGAGTCCAAGCCCTGTTCCGCCATACTCTTTGGTACTGGATTCTTCGGCCTGCCTGAACCTTTCGAAAATAAGCGACAATTTATCGTCCTTCAAACCGATACCTGTATCTTTCACATAAAAAATAATTTTTCCTTGTTCGGCCTCGATATTATAACCAATTTCCACATAACCTTTTTCGGTAAATTTAATGGCATTGCCCACCAGGTTTTTCATCACCTGCTTAAACCGTAATGGATCAGTGGTAATAGCAAATCCAGGGTCATCCACCTCACAATTTAGTTTTACCTTAAGTTGCTTATGCGACTGTTTGCTCAGCAATTCAATGGCTTTGTTTTCCAGTTCTTTCAAAACCACATTCACTTCACACACCCCCTGAACAATCCGGATCTGACCGGCTTCAATTTTTGCCACATCAATGATATCTTCGATAAGGGAAAGCAGTACACGGCTGTTTTCACCGATCAGTTTTACAAATTCAGCCCGGTTTTGTGAGGTCAAATCAGGGTCGTTCAGCAATTCTGAAAAACCAATGATCGCATTCATCGGGGTTCTGATCTCATGCGACATGTTGGCCAGGAAAGCCGTTTTTAAACGGTCCACTTCTTCCGCTTTGTTTTTGGCTTGCGTTAATTCGCTTTCAAAAGCGATTCTTTCGGTAATATCAATGGAAACACTCAATACCGCGATACCCTGATCATAACCCGAACGCATCGGTATTTTAACGGTTTGTAAAATCCGCGTTTCACCATGATAATTGGTAAAATATTCCTCCTGAATGGATTTTAACCTTCCGGATTGGATAACTTCGAGGTCATCATCAATATATTTATCACTCTCAGCAATGGATTTGTGCAAATCAGATTGCAGGTGACCTTCCACTTCATCCACCCTTTTACCATACGCAGAAGCAAAAGCCTTATTGGCGAGTAATAATCGTAAATCTTTGTCTTTCGCAAAAATCATTACCGGAACATTATCGATAATTTGCCGGAGAGTGAATTCACTTTCACGCAACGCATCGTCTGCTTTTTTCTGGTTGATGGAAATACTGATTTGAATCGAAACAAAATTGAGCAATTCCAAATCACGTTCATTAAAGGCGTTTTCATCGCGGTAATTTTGGATTACAATGGCCCCGATAGTATCTTCCTTTACGATAAGCGGGATTCCGAGCCAAACCTTGGCCATGCTGCCCAGCAATTCAATCTCGTCTTTTTTGGCAAGCGCTAAAATATCCTGTTCACGCAGCAGCAACGGAACATTTTTGCGAATGAGGTAATAGGTTAATGATTTTCCGGCAGGTATCCTTTTAAAACGGTCGCGTTCATCCACAAAATAAGGCAGGGAAATTTCCCTGGTATTTTTGTCGTACAAAGCGATATACATATTTGTGGTATCAATCACTTCGTTTAATTCCAAACGGATAACGGTAATCAGCTCGCTAAGATCCTTGGTAGTTGATACAGCATTTCCAATCCGGTAAACAATATTTTTAATTTTTTCTTCCTTCTCGCGCTCCGCTTCCATGCGTTTGGCAAATGTTACATTTCGGGCACTTCCCACCGTACCGATCATTCGCCCGGTATCATCAAGCAGGGGTGACTTATGTACATCGAGGTATAAAAACTCGCCTTTCACATTCCCGTATTCATCAAACTGTTGCGGTTGGCGGGTTGCCATTACAATATCGTCAGTATCATCATTTTGATCTCCAAAGGTGTACCAATCGCTTTTATTGGGATATTTTTCCCGTTCCCTCTCTGCAAAATACTGATCCTTTTTACCAACCGGGTCCTCGGTATCGCCCGAAAGCAGCAATGTTTCACAAAGCGCCTTGTTGGCAAATATGTATCTTTTGTTTAAGTCTTTTGCCCAGATCATGTCCTGGGTATTGTCGGCCATCAACCTGAAAAACGAATACAGACTCTTGTATTTTTCTTCACTGATCTTAATTTCTTCCAGCACCATCTTACGATCTGTAATATCGTTCCCAACTCCCAACACCACAGCTTCACCTTTGATGATCAACCTGTTAGCAAAAATCTCCAGCCAGCGTTCTTCCCCTCGTTTTGTTATGATCTTAAACTCATAACTTTTCGGGGCTTTTTTACCCAACACCCTGTTGAGTCCGCGCTCCTTCACTATTTCCTGATAATCCTGATGGGCAAGCTGGTAAAACTTCATTTTCAGAAGCTCCTGTTCCGAATAACCGGTAATTTCTGAAACAGCTGGATTTACGAAAGTAAACAACCCTTCTGAATTGAATATGTAAAGGGTGCTTTTTAAATTTTGAGAAATGGTTTTGATAATTCCGTCATTATCCTGAAGCTGAGCAATAACTTCCTTGCGCGTGGAAATATCATAAATATATCCATCAAATATTTTTTCAACACCATCAAAAGCTGTAAAACTCAGGTTCACAACACACCAATTATTACCTCCCCCATTTTTTAGCGTAATTTCCATGTTACTCACTTCACCAGCTGTTTCCATCATTTTTTTGAATTGTTTTAGCTGGTTAGCTTCAGCAAACATTTCAAAAAAGTTAAACCCGGTAATATCTTTTTCCTGGTCAAGTTTTAGCACTTTAAAGGTCCACGGATTTGCAAAAACAAATTGCCCTCCTGTACTGATACGGAATAATCCGATGGGAATATGCTCACGCAATTGCCTGAGGTTTTCGTGGCTGTTAATGAGGTCAAAAAGTGAGTATTCGTTTTCGGGGTACCATATGTGGTTTACCATCACATTTCCCGGACCGGTCTGTATCACATTGTAACATCCGGTGCCCAGATGGGTTTTCTCATCGCTGCTATAAATACATTCGGAACGAGAGCCTATGAAGTTTTTTTGATGCGTAATAAGGCTGGCTATTGGGGAAGGAAATAATTTATCGAGGGGCAACGATTTTATCTCATCCGAAACTTCTGACTCCTCATTATTATGAATGATCCTTTTTACCTGGTATTGTTGCTTACTACCAGTAGCCTCCAAAAAATAATAACTTGATTTGAGTGAGCTTATCAAATCCTCTACTTTCTTTACCTGTGCCGTTTTATCACCTTTTAGGGTGGGTCCGTTGTCCGGATTTTTAGCCTGGTTAGTTAAGGTTTCACTATTTTCAGAATGATGCCGGTATATATCCCCCATATAAAAAACGATGTTTATACTAATAACAAATTTAGGAATATTTATTAGAATACTTTAGTCAGGGCTTGGATACGAAAATAAAAAACATAAGTTTTAACATTGACTAATGTTTGTCTAGCCCAAAATCACTATTTTTGACCTAAATTGATAGCAGGATGTATTTGGAATTAATCACCAAGCAAGTTGCAAATTTGAGCAGGGCCATTGGCGCTTATATCAAGGCTGAAAGTAAAAACATTCACAATAAGCGGATTGAAGATAAGGGCGTAAATGATTTTGTGACCGAAGTGGATAAAAATTCGGAGAAAAAACTTGTTGCCGAACTGCAAAAGATTTTGCCCGAAGCAGGGATAATAGCTGAAGAAGGAAGCGATTATGAAAGAAAAGACAATTACAACTGGATCATTGACCCGCTGGACGGCACCACCAATTTTATACACGGAGCCCAACCCTATTCCATCAGCATTGGACTAATGGAAAAAAGCAGGATCGTTTCGGGGGTAGTTTATGAAATAAATTTAAACGAATGTTTTTACGCCTGGCAAAAAGGCGGCGCTTACCTGAACGGCCATAAAATAAGCACCTCGCAGGCTCCAATGGTAAAAGACGCACTGGTTGCTACGGGATTTCCCTATTCCAACTTCAGCAGGCTGGATAATTACCTGGACGCTTTTGTTTACTTCATGAAAAACTCGCATGGATTGCGCCGGCTGGGCTCTGCGGCAGTTGATCTTGCCTATGTTGCCTGTGGCAGGTATGATGCCTTTTTTGAATACGGACTCAAACCCTGGGATGTAGCCGCAGGTTCCATCATTGTTCAGGAAGCAGGTGGAATAGTGGCTGATTTTTCGGGGGCGGACAATTTTGTATTTGGAGGTGAGTTAGCAGCCGGAAATGGCTTGCTGGCTGATGAGTTTATTCGGATTCTGTCAGATAAATTTAATTCATGATCAAAGTGATATGATTTATGGCAAGGAAAAAGAATTCTTATAATATTCAGCCCGATGCAGAAACAAGGGTGGTAAAGGATACACCCAGCCGAAGTATTGCCAAGGCCATCACCTGGCGGATCATTGCTTCTGCTACCACTTTTATTGCCGTTTTTATAGCATTGTCATTTAAAGCCTTAAAAGATCCCGAAGGCCAGCATGAAGATTTGATTAAAAATGCCTGGACCGCGCTTTACATCACCCCTTTTGAGGCTGTTGCCAAACTCCTTTTATATTATTTTCACGAACGGGCCTGGACCAATATAACCTGGGGTAAATACATGCAACGTAAATACTGGAAAGGCAGAGCCTGGCGCAAAATGTACCGGCAAATGCATTCCGATGGACGGCAAAATCAAAATAACCAGAAATGATATTAAAGCTTAAACCGATCCTTTTTTTCATCAGTGTATTCTTACCAATGCTAAGCATTTTGGCAAACGACAGCACCTTTGTTGTTTATAAGTTCAACATCAAGGAAGAGATTGCAGCGCCTGTTCAACGTAAAACGCATGAGGCGTTTGAGGAAGCCCGCAAAATGCATGCTGATCTTATCCTCATTCACATGAACACTTACGGCGGGAGGCTCGATGCAGCCGACAGCATTCGTACGATGATACTTCGGTCAAAAATTCCGGTTTATGTTTTTATTGATAACAATGCGGCATCGGCCGGCGCATTGATCTCCATTGCCTGCGATAGTATTTACATGACCACTGCCGCCAACATTGGCGCTGCCACCGTGGTGGATCAGTCGGGCAAACCGGTACCCGACAAATATCAGTCGTACATGCGGTCGATGATGCGTTCAACGGCTGAGTCAAAGGGTCGAGATCCCGATATTGCACAAGCGATGGTGGATCCCAGGATTTACATCGAAGGTATTATTGACACCGGAAAAGTTTTAACTTTCACGGCCAGTGAAGCGATGAAATTCGGGTTTTGTGAAGGTATTGCCGAATCGGTGCCCGAAGTGCTGACAAAAGCAGGTGTAAAGGATTATACCATTGTTGAACAACAATTTTCATGGACCGATAATGTGATCCATTTCCTGATCAACCCATTTGTGAGCGGCATTCTTATCATGGTCATCATCGGCGGAATTTATTTCGAACTTCAAACGCCGGGAGTAGGCTTTCCTATCGCAGCCTCTGTTGTAGCGGCCCTGCTCTATTTTGCTCCGCTCTACATACAGGGAATGGCCGAAAACTGGGAAATCCTGCTGTTTATTGTAGGGGTTATTCTCATAGCGGTTGAAATATTTGCCATTCCCGGTTTTGGTGTAACCGGAGTACTCGGAATCATTTTCGTGCTTACCGGCTTAACCCTGAGCATGACCGGAAATATGGGCCTGGATTTTACGGGTGTTGCACTTACTGCATTGGTCAAATCCTTTTTCATAGTGGTCATTGCCATGTTTGCCTCCCTGATTCTCTCTTTCTATTTTGGCAAAAAAATACTCACCAGCACCATTTTCGGGCACCTCGCCCTTGATTCGGAACAACTCAAAGAAGCTGGATTTACCTCATCCGACAGCACATATCAATCGATGGTGGGCAATACGGGCGTGGCATTTACCGTGCTTCGCCCGGCCGGCAAGGTAAAAATTGGCGATGACATTTTTGATGCTACGGCAGAGGCTGGATTTATCGAAAAAGGCAAAAAGGTTAGGGTGACCGGCTATCAAACCTCCCAGCTTTTTGTAATCGCCATCGCCGAACTTGAAGGAGGAAATGAATGAAGATAGAGATCATACGGGGCGATATAACCGCCCTGGAAACCGATGCCATCGTAAATGCAGCCAACAACAGCCTGCTTGGCGGGGGCGGCGTTGACGGAGCTATTCACCGGGCGGCGGGACCGCAATTGCTTGAAGCTTGCAAACAACTGAACGGATGCCAAACAGGAGATGCTAAAATTACCCCCGGCTTTCATCTGCCTTCCAAATTTGTGATACACACCGTGGGGCCTGTCTGGCGAGGCGGAATCAATGATGAAGAAAACCTCCTGCGCTCCTGTTATTTAAAAAGCATGGAACTGGCCACCGCTAATCATTGCCAATCCATTGCATTTCCAAACATCAGCACCGGGGTTTATCATTTTCCGAAGGAAAAAGCAGCTGAAATTGCGGTAGAGACAATAAGATCATACATGCAGGAAGTTACACAACCCGGGCAGGTGTATTTTGTATGTTTTGATGCAGAAAACCATGATATTTACAAACGCTTGCTGAAACAATAATTATCAACAAGCGAACATCCCCTCATGCTTACTTTCAAAAAAGGGTGCCTCCCCTGTTGCCGACATCGATTTTTAATTTAGTTTAGTAGCACCAAATTAAAAGCATGAAGAAAACAACAAAATCAATAATCCATAACAGCTTACTAAGTAAAAAAGCGGTTTTTATCACGTTTTTGTACCGTATATGGAATCCTGAAAGCTTTTGGGACGTGATAAAAGCTGTTGATATATAATAGTTATGCACTATTGAATTGAAAACAAATGGAAGGAATTAAAATAATAACAAACATTGCAAACTGGTTGCATCCGAAATTTAAATTTTTAGAATCTATATTAATTTCAATGATTCTGATAGGAATCTTATTAAAAATATTACACATAGACTATGGTAAATATATTTTGATGGTTTCATTGCATATTACATCTGTACTTTATTTCATTAACTCTTTTGCAATTAAACATCTTCCAAGAAATAATGGAATTGCAAATTTCATAAACAGACTCCTTGGAATAACATGTAGCTTATTGTTCCTTGGAATAATTTTTACTATAAATCATTATGCCGGTACAAGACAAATTTTGACTATTTCTATTGGGACATTAATTGTTCTTATTCCGATTTCTATTTTCTCTCTTATTAAAAACAAAGACTCTTTAGACTTTTATCGATCTATAGTAATAAAATCAGTAGTTTATTCAATCATAGGATTGATATTGATATTAACATCGTCTGAAACACTTAATAAATTTGGTATAGCAAGACAAGAAGAGATAAAATTAAAAACAGAACAACAGTGCATAACAGCACCTATATTGCATGCCGCGCAACCGGTCATCAAGACAAGAAATTGTAAATTTGGAAATCATGAAAATCAACAAACATAAAGGTACGAATGCGGCACGCAACATAGCTGCAAGGCGTTAGCACACATAAAAAGAAAGACACATGCCATATCAACAAGATATTGAATATGATTTAGAGGATAAAGGGTTAGAAGACTGTAGATATATTATTTCTTCTCAGCATAGAAATGGCAACCCTAATAAAAGCATCTGGACATTAACACATGATGGAGAGATTGACTGCTTTGTTTTCTCATTTAGTTCAGAATGGAAAGATGATAATACTTGCTGGGGAGTTTCTGTTCTAGGGCAAGATATTCAGGTAGTTGGACACAATACAAATAATGAAGAATTAAAAATTGCTAAATTTGTAGATGCAAATGCAAATATGTTATGGCATGGATATCCAGCTGATTATATGCGAAATTCACAAGATAGACCTACAACCAATACACTTCGGGATTGGGTAAGAAGGGGATATATTACAAAAGCTAAAATGAGTAAAATTAGACTTGGACAATCATGCAACCTATAAAACTAACAATACAAGGAGATTATTACGACTGCCAAATATATAGAGGCAGATTGTATTTGTGGACTTTTGATGGAGATTTAAAGGTTTATGATTGGAATGAACTTGTTGAATCATTAATAAAAAAGGACACTGATAAAATAGCACTTACATTCAGTTTTCAAGATGGACACTATTTGTATAAATCTTCGTTGATTGAAATATTTGAAGATATAGACTTTAGGAATCTGTTAATTAAAAAGTTTAAAAATATTGAAAACGGTAAATATCATTTTACTGAAAAACAACTTGAGAAGTTTTTGTTCGGAGAGCAAGAAACTCCGACAGGAATATTACCCACAGATACCGAGATTTACAGCAATAAGCTTTATTTTATAACAGAAAAAGGATTATTCTCTGGGTCAGCTCACCGAGCTAAATCAGATAAATATCCAGTTAGTTCAAGACCTTCAAAGTTTTGGGATTGCAATTTATTGTCAATTAAAGCCAATAAATATCCTCAGCTAGCTCTATCAGGTGGTGATGAAGGCTTGTTTGAATTGAATTTATTAGATGATAATTTACCTGAGAATCTTGATAGAGTAGAGAATTACAAGCCAATATTTCAAATAAGTAAGAAGCATTCTTCTTTTTCAAATTATTCATATCTAAATATTTATAATTCATCTTTGATTGATGAATCATTTTTATCAATGTTTAAATGGAATACATTTAAAGATAGAGGAGACAATGAACGATATAGAAGAGATTACGATAAAACAATTTCAGCCAAAGAGATATTTAAAAATAATTCTAATACAAAACACTTAAGCTGGGGAATTGAAGATAAGATTTACAGGGCTAAAAATGGTGGATTTGAAGTAATTAAATACATTAATTCAGCAAATCCAGAGAAAGGCGAAGAAAAGTTCAAAAGACTACATGATATAAATCTTCAATC
>ERZ795053.4710-NODE-4710-length-14588-cov-8.811257_pt1 | contig 14588 bp, 11 predicted proteins | sample MGYA00375137_ERZ795053 | MGnify/ENA primary metagenome ERZ795053 (study PRJEB30182, sample SAMN05720284) | activated sludge metagenome | isolation source: Anaerobic digester | place: Hong Kong | collected 2014-12-17 ... | reverse complement strand
GACGGGGCTCCGTCTCGTCCGCCGCTGTCGGTCTACGGTATAGCCTCGCCGACCCCGGGGAACGCGGCCTTCGCGTCCTACCTCGACTCGCGGCTACCCGGTTACTACCGCTACGCGAACGGGCTCGACGTGGCCGCGCTGGCCTGGGAAGAGGAGTCGATGGCGACGCTGCCGGGCCTGTACCGGCCGTCGATACGCATGACCTCGTTCCTGCGGCCCCTGTATCGGCTCTGTTCCAAGATGTCGCGAGGCAAGGGCTACGCGCACGCCGGCGCCCTCGTACCTGTGCCGTCTACGATCGCGCCGGTCTACGGCGACCTCTACAGCCTGCAGATGGTCTACCAGCATTCGATGGCTTACCTGCGCATGCTCGAGCCCGATAGGCGCGAGGCCATCGTCGCCGGCGTCATCGACCCGCTCGCCGAGCTGGTGCGCATCCCCGGCGCCGAGCCGTTCGACGTGCGGAGGCTGTTCGCCGGCGGCGCCGAATAGGGCGCGGCGACCGTGAGTCGCCGGTCGGCGCAGTCGCCGAGCGCCGTTGAAGCCGGGCGCAGGGCGCTTCGTTAAATATAAAGAATAAGATATATTGCAAAAGATATTTATATATATTACTATCTAATCCGATCATGATCGCGAACGGAGGAGATACTATGGCTCGATACATCGTGATAGGCGGCGTAGCCGGAGGGGCCTCGACGGCGGCGAGGCTGAGGAGGCTCGACGAGGGAGCCGAGATACTCCTGGTCGAGCGCGGCGACTACATCAGCTACGCCAACTGCGGCCTGCCGTACTACGCCGGCGGCGTCATAGCGGAGCGCGAGAGGCTCTTCGTGATGACGCCCGACAAGTTCAAGGCCTGGCTGAACGTCGACGTGCGCACCGGCACCGAGGCCGCCTCGATCGACGCGGCGGCCAGGACCGTCACCCTGCGCGAGCCGAGGACCGGCGCGGTCACGGTGGAACCCTACGACGCTCTCGTGCTATCGCCCGGCGCCGAGCCCATACGCCCGCCTATACCCGGCATCGACTCCGAGGGCATCTATACCCTCCGCTCGGTACCGGACATCGACGCCATCAAGAAGAAGGTCGACGAGTCCCGGCCCGAGCGCGCCGTCATCGTCGGCGGCGGCTTCATCGGCCTCGAGATGGCCGAGAACCTCCACGAGCGCGGCGTGTTCGTCACCGTCGTCGAGGCCCAGCCCCAGGTGATGAACGTGCTCGACCCCGAGATGGCCGCGATGGTCCACCAGCAGCTCAAGTCCAAGAACGTCGAGCTGTACCTGTCCGACGGCGTCTCGGCGTTCGAGCGCCGCGGCAGCCGCGTCGTGGTCAAGCTGGCCTCGGGCGCCGAGCTGCCCGCCGACCTCGTCATCCTGTCGATAGGCGTCAGGCCCGACACGAGGATAGCCAAGGAGGCCGGCGTCGAGACCGCGCCTAACGGCGCCATCCTGGTCGACGAGCGCATGCGCACCAACCTCCCGGGCGTCTACGCGCTCGGCGACGCCGCCGCGTTCATGAACCCGGTGCTCGGCAAGGCCCTCGGCGTGCCGCTCGCCGGCCCGGCCAACAAGCAGGCCCGCGTCGTCGCGGCGTCGATCATGGCGGACCTAGGCGTCGGATCCGTCGGGACCGAAAGGCCGTGGCGCGGCGCGATCGGCACGAGCATCGCCAAGGTCTTCGATATCACCGCCGCGTCGGCCGGACTGGCCGAGAAGACGCTCCGCGCGGCCGGCATACCTGTCGCCGGCGTCGTTACCCACGGCTCGAGCCACGCCGGCTACTATCCCGGCGCGCTGCCGCTGACGATCAAGACGGTCTTCGACCCGGAGACCGGGCGGCTGTACGGCGCCCAGGTGGTCGGCTGGGACGGCGTCGACAAGCGCATCGACGTACTGGCCGAGGCCGTGCGCCGCGGCGCGTCGGTCGTCGACCTGGCCGAATTCGAGCACGCCTACGCGCCGCCGTTCTCGAGCGCCAAGGACCCGGTGAATATCGCCGGCATGGCCGCCGAGAACGCGCTCGCCGGACTGTCCCGCCCGGTGCCCTGGAGCGAGGCGAGGGCGATGGCCGAAGCCGGGGCCTTCCTCCTCGACGTGCGCACTCGCGAGGAATTCGCGCTCGGCACCATCCCCGGCGCGACGAACATACCGAACGACGAGATACGCGGCCGCCTCGCCGAGATACCGCGCGACCGCGCCGTGCTGGTGTTCTGCGGCGTCGGCCTCCGCGGCTACCTCGCCGAGCGCATACTCAGGCAGCACGGCTGGACCGACGTCGGCAACCTGTCGGGCGGCTTCAAGACCTGGGAGATAGCCACCGCGCGCCAGTCCCATACCGGCGTGTACCGCCCCGGCATGACCGGACTCCAGGCCGGTTCCGGCGGGGCCAAGGGCGACGCCTCATCCGCGCTCAACGAGACCTACTCCGAGGGCTCGGGCATGCCGGAGCACCTGGCGCGCGCCTCCGACGTGACGGTCCGCGTCGACGCCTGCGGCCTCCAGTGCCCCGGCCCGATCATGCGCCTCAAGGCCGAGTCCGACCGGCTGCCGATCGGCGGCCGGGTCATCCTGTCCGCCAGCGACCCGGGCTTCGCGCGAGACGTCCGCGCCTGGTCGAACATGACCGGCAACCGCCTGGTGTCCGTCGAGGAGTCCGGCGGCGTCATCACCGCCGTCGTCGAGAAGGGCGCCAAGCCGGCCGCGGCCGCGGCCTCGGGCGGCCTCGACGGCGCGACCTTCGTCGTGTTCTCCGACGACCTGGACAAGGCCCTCGCGAGCCTCGTGCTGGCCAACGGCGCGGCGAGCGCAGGCAAGAAGCCGACGATGTTCTTCACCTTCTGGGGCCTGTCGGTGATCAAGCGGCAGCGCAAGCCGCGCGTCCGCAAGGACTTCATGGGCCGGATGTTCTCGATGATGCTGCCCGGCCACATGGGCGAGCTGTCGCTGTCCAAGATGAACTTCGGCGGCCTCGGGGCGCTGATGATGAAGGGCCGCATGAAGGCCAAGAAGGTCGACCAGCTCGAGACGATGATGCAGCAGGCGATCAAGGCGGGCGTCCGCCTCGTCGCGTGCCAGATGTCGATGGACATCATGGGCGTGGCCCGCGAGGAGCTGATCGACGGCGTCGAGATCGGCGGCGTGGCCACCTACATGGAGGCCGCCAACGGCTCCAACGTGAACCTGTTCATCTAAGCCGGCGCGAGCGATGTACAGGGCCCGGCCCCGTCGGAAGGCGGGCCGGGCCCGCTCGCGGGCCGCGCACGGCGTCTTACCAGGCGCTCGGGCGCGGGACGGCCGACATTGGACAGAACGGCCGACCGTCCCTATACTGGTCCCTTCCGGAGCGGCCTCGCCGCCGTGATCCCGCGCCCCCGATAGGGAGGATACGTGCATAGCTCGAGCCGCTTCTTCGTACGGATCGTCGTCTCGGTCGTCGTCGTCTCGTTCGCGACCCTGGCGGCGGGTGAGGCGTTCAACCACGCCTTCAACGTCACGCTCGACGAGGCGCTCGGGGCCCGCGTCGCCTACGCGCTCGCGAAGCCGGTACTGGCCGCGATGGCGGTCGCGCTGAACCTCGTCATGGCGGGCGCCCTGCGCCTGGTCCTCGGCCCGATGCTCGCGTGCCTGCGCCGCGAGGAGCAGGTCGACGACGAGCTGTACGCCCGGGCGCGCCGGGCCGCCCTCGGCGTGCCGAGGACCGTTATCGTCGTCACCGTGTCGTTCTGGGCGGCGGGGACGGTGGCGTTCTACGGCGCGAACGGCTGGGAAGGCCCCGGCGGCACGCCGTTCGCGTGGTCCCTGGCCTTCAAGCTGACCGAGGCGCTCGCGGCCGCGACGCTCAACGTGCTCGTCATCAACGGCTACCTCGACGAGCCCAAGATGGCGCTCAGGATGGAGCGCGTGCGGCAGGGCGAGCGCGACCGCTTCGCCGCGTCGAAGGACTACCTGATCGTCGCCTCGGTGACGGCCGCGGCCGTCGTCCACCTGGCGTACGTGGCGCGCTACTTCCGGCTGCGCGACCCGGCCTACGCCGGCCCGTCGAGCCCCGTCCTCTCGTCCGCGGCGGTCGGCGCCGCGCTCCTCGCCCTCGGGCTCGCTATGACGCGCCTGTCGCGGGGCGAGGACCGGGCCCAGGCCGAGCTACTCGACCGCCGCATCCGCGAGCTGGCCTCGAACGGCGAGGCGGACCTGCGCTCCCGCGCCACGGTGCTCAACTTCGACTTCGTCGGCGGCCTAGCCGACGCCTTCAACGGCTATACCGAGTCGCTCCGGGCGATGGTCGCCGCCATCGGCTCGTCGATGGCCACGCTCGACGCCGCCTACGGCTCCCTGTCGTCGCGCACCGACGGCATGCGCGCCTCGGTGGACGAGATGGGCAGATCGATAGCCGGGATAGGGGCGGCCGTCGAGGAGGAGGCCCGCTCGGTATCGTCGTCCTCCGCCGCGATCGAGCAGATAGACCGGAACGTCGAGGCCCTGCGCCGGGCCATCGACGAGCAGGCCGCCATGGTGACGCAGTCGAGCGCAGGCATCGAGCAGATGATATCGAGCATCGGCGCGGTCGCGGCCGGCGAGGAACGGGTCGGCGCCCAGTACGAGGGCCTGCTCGCGGCGGCCGCCTCGGGCAAGGGCCGGATCGCCGAGTCGGCCCGGCTCATCGCCGAGGTCGAGCGGATGTCCGGGCTGCTCCTCGACGCGAACGTCGCGATGGCCGGCATCGCGGCCAAGACCAACCTGCTGGCGATGAACGCCGCCATCGAGGCCGCCCACGCCGGCGACGCCGGAGCGGGCTTCGCCGTCGTCGCCGACGAGATACGCTCGCTCGCCGAGCAGTCGGCGCGGAAGTCGCGAGACGTCGGCTCGAGCCTGTCCGAGGTCAAGCAGTCGATAGACGCGGCCGTCGCCTCCTCCGAGGCGGCCTCGGCCGGCTTCGACGAGGTGGCCGAGCGCATCGAGGCGGTCAGCCGCTACCAGGAGGAGATCGGCGGCGCGCTGCGCGAGCAGGACGTCGGCTCGAAGCAGATCCTCGAGGCCCTCGGCGCGATGAGCGGCGTGAGCGACGCCGTCCGAGCCGGCGCCCGGGAGATGGCCGCCGGCTCCGCCTCCCTCGTCGAGGGCGTGCGCCGCCTCGGCGAGCTGTCCGACCGGGTGCGCGCCGAGCTGGAGCGCCTCAGGGCGGACGCCGCGCGCATCGGCTCGGCGTCCGGGGCCGTGGCCGATACGGTCGGGGTCAACGCCGAGGCCATCGCCGCGGTCACCGGCAGGATAGGGCGCTTTAAGGTCTAGCCGGGCTAGCCCCGCACGTAGTGCGGCATGCCCTCGGGCAGGACGAGGGACAGCTCGACGAGGCCGGCGACTTCGCCGCTCCCGTCCCGCCAGGCGCTCTGGAAGATCAGCTTCTTCTGGCCGGCCTTGTCTATCGTATAGACGTTCCGGCCGCCCTCCGCCAGCAGGCGGTCGATGATCGCCCTGGAGCGCTCGTTGTGGCAGGCCTTCAGGCTCGAGCCGATCAGGGCGAGGCCGCCGTCCTTCTCGAACGTCGCCGCCGACCTGTCGTTCATGTAGACTATCCTGTGATCGCGGTCCGATACCGTCACCGCGCCGGGGAACCCGGTCACCCAATCGGGCATGTCGCTCATACTCGCTCCTCGATCGCCGCAGTCTCCGGCGCCGATCAACTTTACCAAAGCGCGGCCCTGGGCTACAATGGCCCTTCGATCGCCATCATGAGATACGAGGGGGCCCGGGCGCATTGGTACGGAGAATAAAGGGACAAACGATCAAGCTGGACGGATTTAATAACCTGACCAAGTCGTTGAGCTTCAATATCTACGACATCTGCTACGCGAGGTCGACCGAATCGCAGATCGAGTACCTCGAGTACATCGACGAGGAGTACAACTCCGCCAGGCTCGGTACCATCGTCGAGGAAGTGACGCGCATCATCAACGCCAGGCTCGTGCAGGTCTCGACGCAGGACTACGAGCCGCGCGGGGCCAGCGTCGTCGCCCTCCTCAACGAGGAACAGTACCCGGCGGCCGCGGCCCCGGCGCCCGGCGTCGTCGGCCACCTGGACAAGAGCCATATAGCGATCCACACCTATCCCGAGTACAACCAGCTGTCGGGCATCGCCACCTTCAGGGTCGACGTCGACATAGCCACCTGCGGCATGATCAGCCCGCTGTCCGCCCTCCATTACCTGATCGAGAGCTTCGAGTCGGACGTCGTCATCATCGACTACCGCGTCCGCGGCTTCACGCGGGACAGCCGCGGCGTCAAGCTGTTCATCGACCACGACATCTCGTCGATCCAGGACTATATCGCGGAGGACGCGCTCGACGACTACACGGCCTACGACGTCAACATCGTCTCGGATAACAACTTCCATACCAAGATGCGCAGGAAGGGCCTCAAGCTCAAGGACTACCTGTTCGGCGACGAGGTGACGAGCCTGCCTCCCAAGGAGAAGCAGCGCATCAGGCAGCTCCTCGACCTCGAGGTGCAGGAGATCTTCGAGTGCAAGAACCTGGGCCGCCGCATGGGGCGCCCATGACGACGAAGGGCCGCGAAGACGGGAAGGGCGCGCCTATCGGCGGGCTGCGCGAGGTGCGCGAGCGCCTCAACGCCCACGCCGGCATGTTCTACGACGTCGGGCGCGTCGTCGTCGAGGCGCGCACCCCGTACCAGGAGGCCGAGCTCGTCGAGACGGAGGCCCTCGGCCGCGTGCTGCTCCTCGACGGCGTCACCCAGGTGTCGGAGCGCTGGGAGGAGCGCTACCACGAGAGCCTCGTCCACCCCGCGATGCTGGCGCACCCCGACCCGCGCTCGGTGCTGGTACTGGGCGGCGGCGACGGCGGCGCGCTGCGCGAGGTCCTACGCCATAAGACGGTCGAGACGGTCGACTTCGTAGAGCTCGATCCCGACGTCGTCGCGTTCAGCCGGGAGCACCTCGCTCACGTGCACCGCGGCGCCTTCGACGATCCGCGCGTGCGCCTTCGCTTCGGCGACGGCCGCGCCTTCGTCGAGTCCGCGTCCCCCGCCTACGACGTCGTCGTCATGGACATGACCGACCCGGCCGGCCCGGCCCGCTTCCTCTATACGAGGGAATTCTTCGCCGCCGTCAGGCGCGCCCTGCGCGACGAGCGAGGCGTCTTCGCGATGCACGGCGAGTCGCCGGCCGCCAGGCCCGCGGCGTACGCGTGCATAGGCGCGACGCTGCGTTCCGTATTCCCGGTCGTCTCCGCCGCGGCCGCGTTCGTGCCGATGTACGGCACGCTGTGGTCGTTCCGCTACGCCTCGGCGACCGCCGACCCGTCGGCGCTGGGACGGGACGAGCTGGAACGCCGCGTGGCCGAGCGCATGGACGGCCGCCCGTCGTTCGCGGCGCCGGCGATGTGGCCGGCCCTGTTCGCTCCCGACCCGATGCTCGCCGCGGCCGAGGCCGATCCCCTGGGCCGCGTCGTCGCCGACGCGGAGCCTGACTTCCCCGACGCGTTCGGGTTATAGTCGTTCCGTAGCGGCGAGGAGGCGGCGATGGCGCGAGGCGACGAGGCGTGGACGGAGACTGGACGGGAGCGGCTGGCCGACTTCGGCATCTTCAGGGCCGACCGCGCCAGGCGGCGCGGGCCGCACGGCAAGGAAGGCTCCTTCGTCGTGCTCGACGCGCCCGACTGGGCCGTCGTCGTGCCCGCTGTCGAGCGCGAAGGCCGCCGATGCGTGCTGACCGTCCGCCAGTACCGCCACGGCTCGCGCTCTGTCTCCGACGAGTTCCCCGGCGGCGTCGTCGAGCCGGGCGAGGCCCCCGAGGCGGCCGCCGCGCGCGAGCTGCTCGAGGAGACTGGCTACCGCGCCGCCCGGCTCGTGCCGATCGGCTCGTGCTCGCCCAATCCGGCCTTCATGGCCAATACCTTCCACGTCTTCGCCGCCGAGGGCCTCGAGCGCGTGGCCGACCAGGACCTCGACGAGCACGAGCTCGTCGACGTCGAGGCCGTGCCCGAGGAGGAGCTATTAGCCCGCGTCGGGCACGCCCCGTGGGACCACGCCCTGATGATAGCCGCGGCCTTCTTCTACGAACGGTACCGGAGGCGGTTCACCTAGGCCGGGCCGGCTACCGAAGCTCGCCTGACGCCTCGGCGACCATGGAACGCTTCGCGGGCCCGAGACGCTCGATCATGTCGGGTTGGACCTGCTATACCAAACGTTCAACTAAATTGAATGATTAAAAAAGTTGACAGCCAAATTGATGCCATATACTATGTATTGCATAGTTCCTGGCCGGTTTATCGTGAAGGAGGTAGCGATGCAAGCTCCGCCCCGGACGATCGACGATGGGCTAGCCCTCCCGAAGAGGGCGGCCGCCCCGTTCCTGGTCGCGCTGGCCGTCCTCGTCGGCGCGTGCCGGCCCGACCCGCTCGACGCGGCGACGGCGCTGCACGAGGAGAAGCTCGAGGCGATACGGAACGGCGACCTGGACGCCTTCATGGCGACCGTATCGGGCGCCGACCCGTACTACCGTAACGAGTCCGAGGCCTGGTTCTGGTACACGGTCAACAACCCGTTCGAGGGACTGACCTTCGCCGTCGAGCGGGCGGAGTACCGCGACGACGGATCGATAGCGGCCGCGATAAGGCAGGCTCATCGCTACGAGGGGCGGTCGTTCGATTTCTCGTATACGCTGTCCCTGAGGTTCGAGGGCGGGCGATGGGTCGACGCCGACCTCGACTGGGAGACCGACCGCATCGACGGCTTCGTCGTCCATTATATGCCCGAGGAGCGCAACCTGGCGTCGTTCGAGCGCTTCCTAGAGTCCGCCGCCGATGGCGTATACGCCGCGTTCGGCGAGGGAGCCGACCCCGACTTCCCGGTGAAGCTGTATACCGACCGGGAGCTATTGCGCCAGCGGACCTACCCGATCCTGTCGCGCCAGTTCACCGCCTGGGGCAGCCCCGACGAGTCGCTCAAGATCTATTCGGGCTTCCCGCGGGTCGAGCTCTACGAGGGCACCGTTCGGCACGAGCTCGTCCACCACGTCACCGCGCGGATGAGCGGCTACAATTTCCCCGGCTGGTACGCCGAGGGACTGGCCGTGCATTACGGGAACTCCGTCACCCTCGGAGGCGACTACGTGAGCCTCGGCCGGATAACGGCCGAGGACGCGCGGCTGACGATAGGCGAGCTTGAGGCCGCCGACCAGGTACGGATGACCGACGAGCGCGAGTTGAACGCCTATTACGGGGCGTCCGGCCTGATCGTCCGCTATATCGAGGAGGCCTACGGGCCCGACTCGCACCTGCGGCTGCTCAAGCGGCTCGGGGAGCTGCCGTGGTTCGACCGCGCCAGGCATCCGGATCCCGAGTCGGTCACCCAACCGCTCCTCCGCGAGGCCTTCGCCGAGGAACTCGGCGTCGACGCCGACGAGCTGAGCCGCGCCTACCTGGGCTGGCTCGATGCGACCTTCTGACCGGAGGCTCGCCTCGATCGGACGGCTGCTCGACGCATACGACGGCGACCCGACGCCGGCTACCCGCGTCTACACGATATCCCCTCCGAGCGTTCATATTACGTTCATACGACGAGCCTAGAGTCCTCCGTAGCTGATTCCCACGGAGGCGTACAATGAAAACGCAGAAACTGAAACCCGCCAGGATCGTACGGTGGGCCGTCCTCGCGGCGAGCGTCGCGTTCTTCCTCTTCTTCTCATCGTTCGTATCGGAGCACGCGATCTGCCCGATCGGCGGCTTCGAGATGTACTTTACCGGCCTCTTCAACACCGGCTTCACCGTCGCCGGGCTATTCTCGGGGATGGTCGTCACCTTCCTGGTCATGTCGGTTCTGTCGATCGTCTTCAGGCGGGCCTACTGCGGCTATGTCTGCCCTATCGGCGCGCTCCAGGAGCTGTCCGAGCGGGTCGGTAAGATCGCGCTACCTAAGAGGCTCCGCGGCCTCAGGCTGCCGGCCAAGCTCGACGAAGCGCTCCGCTGGGTCAAGTACGGCGTCCTCGCGGCGTTCGTCGTCGGGGCCGCGCTTGGCGGAGGGCACTGGATGATCAAGGGAGACCCGTTCATCGCGTTCATGAGCGTCGGCAAGTCGGGCGTCGCCGCGGCCTTCGAGCGGAACCCGTCCTCGGCTCTGTTCCTCGCCGGCGTCCTCGTCTTCGCCTTCTTCCTCGGCAGGGGCTTCTGCAAGTACCTCTGCCCGGCGGGCGCCTGGTACGGTATGCTGTCGAAGCTGAGCCCTAACAAGGTCAGGCGCGACGAGAGCCTCTGCGTCGGCTGCGGCCGCTGCTCGAAGGCTTGCCCGATGGGCATCGATGTAGCAAACTTGGAGCGTGTCGACTCGGCCGAGTGCATCGGTTGCCGCGAGTGCGTGGCGGCCTGCCCGGTCGAGGGCGCCCTACGCGCTCCGGTAGGGAAGCTCGACGTACCGGCGATCGCGGTGCCGGTGATAGCCGCCGCGGTATTCGCCGGCGGCGCCGCGTGGGCGAAGGCGTCCATGCCCGCGAGGAACGGCGCTCGGGACGGCCAGGGGCCGCGCGGGAACGGCGATCCCTCCCGCGGCGGGCCGACGCTCGAGGACGACCAGCGGGGCGTCGACGCGGTCAGCTACGGAGGATGCCTCGGCTGCGTCGGCTGCGGCCTGTGCGGCCAGGAATCGAGGGCGTAGGAGGCCCGTGATGGAACGGATACTCGTGGTCGAGGACGAGCGGAAGCTGAACGATATCCTGCGCGACTACCTGTCGTCGCTCGGCTACGGGGTGGTACAGTGCCTGAGCGGCTCGGACGCCGCGAGGCTGGCGGAGGCCGAGCGATTCGACCTGATCGTGCTCGACCTGCACCTGCCCGGGCTGGACGGCCTGGAGGTCGCCAAGCGCGTACGCGCCCGCGGCGACACGCCGATCGTCATGCTGACGGCGCGCGACTCGGAGGCCGATACGCTGCTCGGCCTCGAGGTGGGCGCCGACGACTATATGACGAAGCCGTTCAGCGTTCGCGAGCTCGGCGCCCGCGTGCGGGCCGTGCTGCGGCGCTGCGCGCCGAAGGACGCCGGGGCGGCCGAGGGCGGCCGGATCGAGCACCGCGGCGTCGCCGTCGACCCGTCCAAGCGGACGGTGACGAAGGACGGGGCTCCGGTAGCCCTGACCTCGGCCCAGTTCGAGCTCCTGCTGGCGCTGCTCTCCTCGCCCGGGCACGTGTTCACCAGGGGCGAGCTGATCGACCGGATCAGCGGCTATCAGTACGACGGCTACGAGCGCACGATCGACGTCCACGTCAAGAACCTCCGGAAGGCCGTCGAGGCCTCGCCCGGCGAGCCCGAGCTGATACTGACGGTACGCGGCGTCGGTTACAAGGCGGCCGAATGAGCGGCCGGGCAGGGCGCCGCGCGAAGATCCGTGACGAGCTCGTCGTCGGCATCTCGGCGCTGATGATCCTGAGCGGCGTCGTCACCTTCGTCTCGGCCGTGGCGTCGTCGCGGGGTAATTTCGACGAGCTGGTGGAGCGGAACGACGTATCGATAGCGGGCGAGTTCGCGCTGACGCTCGCCGGCCTCTACGAGGCGCGCGGCGGCTGGGACGGCATCGGCCCGGCGCTACTGGGCGCGAGGGACGGCCGGGGCGAGCCCGACGGCGCGGAGGGCCCGCGCGACCAGGCCGAGGGCGGACGGCGCCGCGAGCGCGACGACCTGCCCCTGATACTGACCGACGAAGGAGGGCGCGTCGTGCACGCGTGGATACGGCCCGACCCCGAGGCCGGCGCCGACGCGCTACCGACGAGGTTCGACGTCTCCGGCGGCGCTCCCGTCCGCGTCGGAGGGCGCGTCGTCGGCTACGCGTTCTTCAAGTCCATGATACGGCCGGCCTACAATCCCCAGGAGACGGCGTTCCTGGCGTCCATGGCCCGTTCCACGGCCGTCTCTATATCCGTCGCGCTCGCCATGGGCATAGGCCTCGGCGCTGCCTTCGCGTCGCGCTTCGCTCGCCGCGTCTCAGCGCTCGACGCGGCCGTAAGGTCGGTAGCCGAGGGAGACCTCGGGGCGAGGGTCGAGGTCGGTCGCGACGACGAGCTCGGGAGCCTCGGGGCTAACTTCAACGCCATGGCCGACCGGCTCGGAGCGAACGAGGAGGCGCGGCAGAACCTGCTCGCCGACCTGTCCCACGAGCTGCGCACGCCGGTCAGCGTCATCCAGGCCAATCTCGAGATGATGCTCGCCGGCGTATACGGGCCGGACGAGGCGAGGCTCCAGAGCCTGTACGACGAGACGCGGCTCCTGGCCGACCTCATCGGCGACCTGCGTACCCTGAGCGACGTCGAGGCCGGCGTTAGCCGCGGCGAGACCCGCGTCGTCGACGTGGCCTGCCTGTTGGAGGAGACCGGCGACAAGTACCGCGCGCTCTTCGAGAAGCGCGGCATGAGCCTATCCATCGACGCCCGGGACGGCTGCCTGGCGCTCGCCCGAGAGGATAGGATGCGCCAGGTCGTACGGAACGTGCTATTCAACGCGCTCCATTACGCCTCGGACGGCTCCGTCGTCACGCTGTCGTGTACCCGCGTCGTGCGCGGCGGAGCGCCGTTCGCGCGCGTATCGGTGGCCGACGAGGGGCCGGGCGTGCCCGAATCGGAACTCGGCCGCATCTTCGAGCGTTTCTATAGGGTCGACGCGTCCCGGAACCGCGACTCGGGCGGGCGAGGGCTCGGCCTGGCCATATGCAAGCAGTTCATAGAAGCGGACGGCGGGTCCATCGTCGCCCGCAATACCGAGCCGCGAGGCCTCGAAGTGAGCTTCGAGCTGCCCGCGGCCGGACCCCCTAGAACATCGTGATCTCGCCCGCCTCGACCTCCTCGTACTTCTCCTCGCCCGACTTCACCAGGTCGTCGAAGAAGGTCGTCCTGTTCCGTCCGCCTTTCTTGCTGTGGTACATGGCCTTGTCCGCGTAGTCGAGCAGCGTCACCGAGTACGTCTCCCTCGTCATGCGGCAGGCCCCGATGCTTACCGTCACCCTGCCGACCTGCGGGAAGTCGCGCCGTTCGACGGTAGACCTGAAACGCTCGAGGGCGACGCGGCAGCCTTCCTGGTCCGGGCTGCGCAGCACGAACACGAATTCCTCTCCGCCGAAGCGGAAGAGCATGTCCTCGCCCCTGAAGCTCGACTGCATGGTCTGGGCCAGGAGCAGGAGCACCTCGTCGCCGTACAGATGCCCGAAGCGGTCGTTGATGGCCTTGAAATGGTCGATGTCGACCATGACCAGCCAGTATCCGACGGACCCGCCGGCGCGCTTATCGTCGGGGAATTCCGTTCCTTCCTCCGGAAGCAGCGAGAAGACCCTGTTGATGCTCTCGTCGAAGGTGCGGCGATTATAGAGCCCGGTGAGCTGGTCGGTCTGGCCGTCCCTGAGCACCTCGCAGAAATTCCTGTAGATCTGGAGCATGCCGTCTACGAGGTACGCGTTCAGCTTGGATATCGGTTCCCGGAGCGTGATGATCAGGAAAACCTGCATCGACCGCGTCCGGTGGATACGGTAGATATCCGTATAGCCGTTCAGCGCCTTGATAGAGCGGGATCGATCGCCGGATAGGAGGAGCTCGGTCAGCGCGATGACGATCTCGCCCGGAACCGTGATGCCGTCGGTCGAGACCGCGCACTGGGCGTCGCTGAACGCGAGCTCGCGGCACGGCTGCCCCTTGTTGTCGAGCTTCAGTATCCTCAGCCGCTCGGGGTTCAGGAAATCCCTCAGGGTCCGTAGCAGGCTGAATTCCATCAGCTCGATGTCCCGCATCGCCGTCAGTTCCGCCAGCTGGTTGAAGAGGAGCGGCGCGTAATCCACGTTAAGCCTCCATAGCGTCATTGCGCTACGATGAATCTAGGCCGGCGCGCCGGCTAGGGTCAAGCTTCTCGGCCGGAGTTTGCCGGGCGGCGGCTTTTACCCTATACTGGACCTAGGCGAACCGGGCGACAGCGGCCGACTAAGGCCGCCCGTTCTCGGCCGGTCGCCTCGGCCTAGGAGGTACAGACTGGATACAGCCGTCATGAGGGGCATCTTGGACAGGACGCGGGCGCTCGAATCGTCGCTCGCGTCGATGAAGGAGCTTTTGCTCGGGAACGTGGTACTGCTCGGGGAGGTGCCGTCGTACGCGGGCACCTGGCAGAGCGACGACGAGATGTCGAGCGTCGATTACAGCGTGCGGGCGCGCTTCTTCGCCGACCGCATGAGCGAGCTCGGGGTCGACGAGTGCACGACCGACCCGCTCGGCAACCCGATCGGCATCATCAAGGGCGGCGAGCCGGGGCGTCCGCCTATACTCGTATGCGCCGAGCTCGACTCCCTGTTCAACCCTCCCGGAGATATCCATTACGCCATCGACGGCGACACCATCGTCGGCCCGGGGATGATGGACAACGCGATCGGCGCGGCCGCGGTCATGTCGCTGCCTGACGTGCTCAAGCGCGAGGGCATCTCGTTCCGGTCGACGGTCATGCTGGCCGGCATAGCCAACACGATGCGCGACAGCAAGAACCTGGCGCTCGTCGACCGATTCCTGGATAGCCTCGGCACGAGGCCGAGCGCCGCGATCATCGTCAAGGGCGGCGAGCTCG
>ERZ795053.4706-NODE-4706-length-14593-cov-7.711377_pt1 | contig 14593 bp, 13 predicted proteins | sample MGYA00375137_ERZ795053 | MGnify/ENA primary metagenome ERZ795053 (study PRJEB30182, sample SAMN05720284) | activated sludge metagenome | isolation source: Anaerobic digester | place: Hong Kong | collected 2014-12-17 ... | reverse complement strand
GACGGGTCGGTGAAGTAGAGGGCGGAGGTGGCGGCCATCCCGTAGCAGTGGCCCCCCGCGCCGGACCGGTAGCTCTCGTTGAAGTAGTCCCAGAGCCGCACGTAAGTCTGAGGGAAGAAGAGCCGCAGCCACAGATCCTTCTCCAGCGATGGGGGGACTCCCGCGGCGACGGTGGCGATCAGCTCTTCGGCCAGCTCCTCGGTCTTGCTCTCGTTGAATCTGTAGTTTTCGAAGCTGTAGGCATCGTCTTCGGCGCTGTAGGCCCGCTCACCGTTGAAGGCGTAGTAGACGTTGACTGTGATCGAGATGAAGTCGTCGTCGGGGTTGACGTCGACGGCTCCCGGCACATAGGCCTGGGCCCCGATGACAGCCCCCTCCACGTTCTCCCCTTTGAGATCCCAGCTGGTGTAGACGGCCCGGCCCTCTCGAGGCGGCACGTCTCCTGCAAGGATGGGCTCGCCAAGCTTCGAATACTCAGCCTCGCCCGGCATCTGGAGGTAGAACTGGATGTAGACGTTCTCGGCCACCTCATCTCCAAAGTTGAATACCTGGGCCTGGACCACCTGCTGGTCGGCGGCACTCTCCTGAAGGGGCCTGAAGTTTTGCGTGCCGATGAAGGATCCGTGATATACGTAGCCCATGATGAGGCTCAGCCCCCCATCTCTCATCTTCAGGTTCACCTGGACGGGCGGCTCGGCGTTCGAGACCTTGTCCAGCCAGAGGGAGGCGATCCTGTTGTCGTTCTCGTCCCATTGCCCGAAGATAGTGCAGGCGAGGTTTCTGTACCAGATGTAAGGGCCGATGCAGCTCCCCTCGCCTCCGAACCGGCTGTCCAGAGGATCGATGACGTTGGAGACGTGGTCGAAACCCTCCGGAGGAGGAAGCCCGCCGTACTGCTCAACGATCGTATTTTCCCAGGCGGACCTCGCCAGATCCGCCGTCTCGTAGACGTAGACGGAGAGGAGGTAGTTTCCCCCGATGCAGTCGTATTCGCCCTCTGGGTCAGGCTCGCAGATGTTCTCGTGGACCTCGACGAAGGCGACCCTCTCGACATCGGCCCTGCCGTCTCTTTCGACAGCCGTCCCCGCGGCCTGGGCCTCGGCACTGATCTCGCCTGCAACGTGCAGGTCGGCGGGCAGGTCGGAGTCCAGGAGGACGTAGTCTGCGGGATTTATCTCGCTTATCCACTCCGGGACGTCGGGCTCCTCTTCGGCACCTCCGGGAACCTGAGCCTGAGCAATAAGAGCCGCAAACACAGACAGGACCAATGCGGCAATAATTATCTTCCGGAAACCATCGACCTTATCGAACATATCTCTCCCCCTCGCCACCCGAGCCGTCTCGCCTCATCTTTACGGAAACTTTTGAATATCACTCCGTATGATGGGCGAAAACGAGTCGCGCTCTCCATCACATAGACCCCAATGGCACTAAAATCTTTGCCACCTGCTCTGCCGAGGCGGGAGCCGTTTCGGTCGCAGCCCTCCCTCATTTAGTCCCCCCATCTCAGGGCCGAATCCTCCTTAAGCTTCCAGGTCGGTGACTGGACCGGACGGAAATGAGGTGGCCGAATATGCGAGAGACTCCCGCCTGGCTGTACGACGAGACGAAACAGATCGGAACCGACTACGAGGACGTCTCCGAGATCCGGATCTACGATCAGAGGATGGCGAAGATCAGGGACGTCGCAAAGGAGGTTGGAGAGGTCCTCGACCTCCTGGACCTCGCCCCGGAGTCGACGGTCCTGGAGATGGGGACGGGGACCGGCGAGTTTCCCATCGCAGCCGTGAGCCGGTGCGCCAGGGTGATCGCAGCCGACATCTCCCAACCGATGCTCAGGTACGCCCGCGAGAAGGCGGATGAAAGGCTCCGGGTGGTGGGGCGTGCCGGGGACGGCGAGAGGATCGAGTTTGTCAAGGGCGGCTTTCTAACCTACGAGCACGAGGGCGAGCCCGTCGACGCCGTCGTAACTCAGTTCGCGCTTCATCATCTCCCCGACTTCTGGAAGCAGGTGGCGTTGATCCGGATCGCCGGGATGATGAAATCTGGAGGACGGCTCTACATCAGGGACGTCGTCTACTCCTTCGATCCGGCCGATTACGGGGGATTCTTCGACCGCTACCTCTCGCGGATGGCGGAGATCGGAGGCGAGGGGACTCCCCAGGATATCCTGATCCACATCCGAGACGAGCACTCCACCATCGGCTGGATCATGGAGGGGATGATCGAGAAGGCGGGCTTCTCGATCGAGAAGGCCGATTATCGGGCGGGGTTCATCGCGACCTACCTCTGCGTCAAAAAAGGCTGATACTGACAGATCTCGCCGCAACATCTTAATATTTCCAGAGACCTTGTTTCTATGGAGGATTTTATCATGATCGAAGAGAACCAGGACGCCCGGACCTGGGCGACCGTCTGCCATCTGAGCGCTCTCCTGATGCTTCTCGGGGTGCCCCTGGGCAACGTCCTCGGACCCCTCGTAGTCTGGCTCGTCAAGAGAGACCAGCACCCCTTCGTCGACGACCAGGGGAAAGAGGCCCTCAACTTCCAGCTCTCCGTCACCCTCTACTGGGTCCTGGCGGGAGCGCTGATCTTCTTCTCGGTGGGGTCGATCGCCTTCTTCATGCCTTTCGCCCACCACGGGATGAGGGACTTCTGGAACCCACTGGCCATGCCCTTAGCCATGCCGTTTGCAATGCTCCTCGGCTTCGCCCTGATATTCGGATTATTCATCGCAGACGTGATCCTCGCCATCGTCGCAGGCGTCAGGGCTAGCAACGGCGAAGCTTTCCGGTATCCTCTGACCATAAGGGCGATAAAATAGGAGATATCGAGGGGCGGAATGGCTGAAGGCGAACTCGGGAGAAGCGAGATCTTCGAGGCGATAAGAAGGGGTGTCGAGGCCGAGCCTTACGCGAGGGCCCTCGGGATCAGGCTCGTGGACATCGACGTCGGCTGGGCTGAAACGGAGATGGAGGTCTCAGACGAAAAAGAGGACATATTCGGGATGGCCCACGGCGGCGCCATCTTCTCTTTGGTAGACGAGGCCTTCGGAGCCGCCGCCAACTCCCACGGGACCGTCGCCCTCGCCCTCAACGTCAACATCACTTATGTTCAACCACCATCTCCCGGCGAGACCCTCAGGGCAACGGCGGTGGAGGTCGATCGGTCCGAGACGGTCTCCACCTGCGAGATCCGGGTCCTGGGCGATGGAGGCCAGCTGATCGCCGCGGCTCAGGCTACAGGCTATCGGAAAAAAGAGATGCTTCCCTTCTTGGACGTTTAAAAGGGGATCGAATCAGTCGATCCCCTATCGGCCGATCCCCTCAAAGCACTTCTCCACGTGCTCTGCCGCCGGGGGCTTCGTCGCCAGGCTGACGACCACCGTCGTCACCAGGGATAGGGGCAGAGCCACCACGATCGGGTCGACGACGGGCCAGGGCATCGATGCGATGAGAACGTCCCGGCCCAGGATCATCTTGGCGATCCCCAGAGCTGCGGCCTCCTTCTGGTGGACGAAGACGAGCCAGAAGAGGCTGACCAGGGTCCCGGTGACGAGGCCGGCGATCGCCCCCGCCTTCGTCGCCCGTCTCCAGAAGAGGGCACACGCATACATCGGGAGGAAGGCGGCGGCGCAGAGGCCGAAGAAGATCGCCGTCCCCGGGGCGATGATGCTCTCGGGAAGGATGTATCCCAGGATCACGGCCAGGACCACCGCGATGATGATCCCGATCCGGGTTATGGGGATCGATCGGCCTCCCCTCATCCCCGCCAGGGTCTCGTAGACGTCCCGGCCGATGGCCGTCCCCTGGGCGTGGAACTGGGAGCTCAACGTCGACATCGCCGCCGCGAGAAGGGTGAGCATGAAGATGTAGACGAACCACTCGGGCATGGCGGCGTTTATGTAGACCGGAATTATGCTGTCGGAGTTTCCCGAGGCTGCAGCTATCGCTATGACGCCGTCGTGCTGGACGAAGTAGACGTTGGAGAGGGCCCCAACGACGAAGGCGACCCCCGTCATCATCAGGATGAAGACCCCGCCGACGAGGACCGCTCTATTCAGCTCCCGGCTCGACTTCACCGTCATGAACCGGACGACGAGCTGGGGCATCGCCAGAACCCCGATCCCGACCCCCAGGACCAGGGTCGAGATGAGGGTCCACCACCAGGCCGACCCGAAAGCGGGCATCGCCGTCCAGCCCAGATGGCCCATGGAGGCGAGGTTAGCGGGTACGAGGTCGGCCATGTCCGTCAGGGCCTGGTGGGCGGCGCCGATCCCGCCGAGGTGGCTGTAGGTCATCACCAGAAGAAACGCCATCCCGACGAACATTATCGTCGCCTGGAGGGCGTCGGTGTACATCACGCCCTTCAGGCCGCCGAGGACGACGTAGGCGGCGATGATCACCGAGAAGAGCATCAACGCCAGGTCGAAGTCTATCGCGAGAGTCGTCTCGATGAACCGGGCGGCCCCGATGAGGACGACGGAGGCGTACATCGGCATACCAAGGAATATCACAAGGCCAGCGAAGTACTGGATGAATCTGCTGTCAAACCTCCGGGCCAAAAGCTCCGGGAATGTCATGGCCGAGAGGTTGTGGCCCATCCTCCGGGTCCTCTTCCCGAAGACGACGAAGGCGATGAATATCCCGACGAAGATGTTCAGAAACGTCAGCCAGAGAAGCCCCATCCCGAAGAGGCCTGCGACTCCGCCGAAGCCGACGATGGCGGAGGTGCTGATGAAGGTCGCGCCGTAGCTCATGGCCATGACGTAGGGGTGGATCTTCCTGCCGGCCACCATGTAGTCGGCGGAGTCGCGGGTCTCCCTCCAGCCCCGATACCCCAGGTACCCGATCGCCAGGATGTAGACCAGAACGATTATGTTGAGCAGTATTATGTCCATTGCGATCACAGCCCCAGCTCTTTCTCTTCCATATCAGCTTCCCCTTTCTCCCAGGAAACTTCCTCACTAATCTCGTTTGGTTCCTTCTCTCCGCCCCTGTTCCAGTTGACGAGGCCGTAGGCCACGCAGAGAAGAGCGCTCAGAACGGAGAGGAGATAGACTCCCAAGATCCACGGATCGTTTATGCCCAACATGGTTTCACCAAATGTCGAAAGTTTGAACGTCTCCCTTCTTCAAGTGATAGCATGTTTCATATTATCACGTTCTTATAGATAACGATCGAACATTACGAAATTTGACGCAAACGGCACAGACGAACTTTAAAAAGACCGGCAGATCATGTAAAAAAGATTGGGAATCTTGAGGGATGGGCTGATCAGAAGGCTGAACGCGAGGTGGAGTTGATATCGCCGTCCGTTCCGTTCCACCAGTCCAGGGGGTCGAACTCGTTATCTGGATCGTCGTTGACCCAGGCGTAGCCGGCGTCCACCATCATCCTGTTGTAGCATGGGACGAACTTCGGGGTTCCGTTCCCGCCGGAGAGGTAGACGACACAGCTTCTGCCTGCAGCGTCGTCCATGTCGAGGAAGATCTGGACGTTTAGGAGGTTCTCCATGCTGTACTCTCGCGAGTGGACACCGTCTGCGGTTCCCATCGGCGGGCAGTCGACGTCGGCGAGATGGACGGTGCCGAGGCCCTCCACCTCGAAGGAGCATCCGTCGATCACCCGGCGGACGATCCCAGAGGCCTCGGTGGGATGGCAATAGCCCACGGAAGTCGTCATCAGAGCGAGGGTCAGGACCGCAAAAACCGACTTGAGGTTCATGATCTGACGATTGCCGGGTCTGGAATTAAGCTTTCTCTTGCGGGGCTGGCCGACTGCGGAAGGCCGGTCCGGATGGCGAACTTCTGCCGAAAAGTCGTCGACGGAATGGGAATTCAGGGGAAGGTTTTTTTTCTTATCGATACCAGCATTAATGAGAGAAGTCGCCAGATATCGAGGTTCTTGGCGGCCATGGCGGTTGCGGAGGGAGCGGTTGGAATGACAGGAGAAGAGATCATCGACGATCTGGCGAGGAGGTATCTCGCAGCGGAGGCGGAGAGGGCAGCTCTGGAGCCGATATCCGTAATCTGTCCTCATCTGACGGTGGAGGAGGCCTATCGGGTTCAGATGGCGATTGTGGCGAGGAAGCTAGCGGCCGGTGAGGAGCTCGCGGGAAAGAAGGTGGGGGCCACCAACGAGGCGATACAGAGGGCGATGATGATCTCCGAGCCGATCTACGGCACCATCTTCAAAAGCCAACAGATCGCCAGCGGCGATGCCGCATCCATATCCCGGCTGATCCATCCGAAGGTCGAATGCGAGATCGCCTTCACCCTCAATAAAGACCTCTCCGGCCCCGGCGCGACCTTCGAGGACGCCCTGGAGGCGGCGGGTACGGTGACAGCCGCCATCGAGATCAACGACGCCCGGACGAGAGACTGGATGATTGGGACCCGCGAGGTGGTCGCCGACAACGGCGTTGCCGCCCGGTTCGTCCTGGGAGAAAGGGTGCTTGCTGCAGGGGACCTCGATTTGAGGATGGTCAAAGTCGTCATGGAGAAGAACGGCGAGGAGGTGGCAAGGTCAAAGGGTGCTGCTATCCTCGGAAACCCCGCCGCATCGGTGGCGTGGCTCGCCAACAAGGTCGCCGAGCACGACGGCGGCCTCCGAGCGGGGGAGGTGATCCTCGCCGGGTCGATGACCCCAATGATGCCGGTGGTGAGAGGGGATCTGATCGAGGCGAGGTTCGACGATCTGGGGGAGGTCTCGGTTCGGTTCGATTGATCCTGGCAGCCGAATCGTGGCGGCCGATGCCCCTGGAATCTGATCAGGTCGCCGTTCCGATATGCTTGGCCTGGATCTGACTTGGATCTGGCCTGCATCAATTTGGATCGCTCTGGAGATGATCCGGAAATGGGGTACAGCAAAGCTCTGGTTATCTTATTCGACGGCGCCAGGTACGACGTCTTCAGGGAGATGCTTTATGCCGGCCGTCTTCCCAATATCGAAGAGCACGTCATCTCCCGAGGGTCTTTTCTGAAGGGCTACTCGTCACTCTCGACGACCACCGGCCCTGCTCACATACCTTTCCTGTACGGGATCTATCCAGGAACCGCAAATGTGCCGGGGATTAGGTGGTTTGACAAGGCCGCAGAGAGGGGGGCGTTGGATGGTTTCGGCCTGCGATCTTACGTCGGGCCTGGCAGCTTCTTCATGCCGTCCGACATCAAAAGCGGATACCCTCCGATATACGACTATTTTGAGAGGCCGGCGAGCATATTCAGCGCTCTTGACTGTGGGAACGGGGCGAAGGTCAGGAATAATCGGATTATGAAGGTCGGATCCTACATATTCGCCCATTGTACTCATCGCTGGGAGCGGATCGACGACCTCGTCTCCGCATCCCTCAAGAGATGCCTCAATCAGGGTTGCGATTTCGTATTCGCGGTATTTCCGGCAGTCGACGAGATCACCCACCTCCAAGATCCAAGATCAGAGCGGGTCCTGAAGCAGTATGCGAAGCTCGACGGCCTAGTGGGCGAGATCCTCGGCGGCTTGCCAGATGAGGAGATGGAGAAGACGCTGGTCTTCATCGTCAGCGATCATGGTCTATCTGAGACTCACACCCACATACCCCTCGTCGACATCTCCAGGTCGACGGGTCAAAGGCCAATATTTTATCCGAGGATCTTCTGCCGGGGATGGGATGCTGCGATCATGGAGAGCGGAAACGCCATTGCTTCGGTATATTTCAGAGATCCGGTCGATCGGAGGCCCTCCTTCTTCCGAGAATTTTCGGCCGTCGAGAAGAACAGGGCCTTCCTAGATCATCTCCTCTCATGCAGGGGGATCGACTTTGTCGCCTACAGGATTGACGATTCGACCCTGGGGGTCAAGGGCTCCTCCGGGGAGGTCAGGCTCGGCTTCTCCGAAAAAGGCGTTGTGAAGGTCACTGTCGAGGTCGAAAACCCCCTGGGGTTTGGTGCAGACGGCGGCGAGATGGACCTGAAAATGGACGATCTGACCGAGCTCTCCATGGAGACGAATTATCCCGACTCTCCAGTCCAGCTCCGACAGCTCTTCGGTTCGGATCGGACCGGAGATCTGGTGGTCTTCGCGAAGAAAGGGTTTGACCTCAGAAAAAGGTACGAATGGCCGGAGCACAGGAGCTCCCACGGCTCTCTCATCAAATCTCACATGGAGGTTCCGATCTGCACCAACGCGCGCCTCACCAGAGAATGGTGCAGAACCGTCGACGTCTTTGCCACCATCCTCCACCTTTTGGGGCGCGATCTGCCGCCGGGGATCGACGGGCGGGTCCTGGACTGATCCGAAGATCATGGCATCGGAGCTAGCTTCTTACTAAAATCCGTCCCTACATCCACTCCGGCGGGAAGGCGACGCAAACGACCCCGTTCTTCTCACATTCCTCGTTGAAGATCTCGACCGTCTCCCTGGCCGGAAGGCCCCTAGCCTCCAGCTCTGCGACCCACTCCCTCGTCACGTTCGAGAAGGCCGCGTGCCAGCGCGCCTCCTCCTCGGGCGGCAGGGAGGTGAAGACGACCCCGCTCTCGTTCAGGTCAGCCACGATCTCGTCGTAGGTCTCCTTCGTCATCCCGCCCGTGGTCCGGTAGGGGTTTTCGCAGACCTCCTCGATTATCGCTCTGAGGTCCTCGGGGGTCCTCTCCCAGGCGTCGCGGTTCATGAAGAGCCCCTCGCCGACGCAGCCGAAGGTGACGAGGGTGCAGTGATCGGCGACGTCGGAAAGGCCGAAGGATGAGACCATCGGAGGACAGGTGACGATTCCATCTATCGAACCGTTCTCCATCGCCTCCCGGACGGAGTCGAGGGGCATGAATATCGGTTCCGCCCCTATCGCCTCGATGCACCTCGTCTGGAGACCGCCGGGGCTTCTGATCCGCAAGTCTTGGACGTCCTCCAGGGACTGGATAGGCTCGGCAGTCCAGAGGTGGGAGTTGATGCAGGGGTTCAGCTCGATGACCACGACGTCCGGAAACTCGCCGCGGAGGGCCCGATCGCGGACGGCGTTTCCTATATCCGTCGCGGTCTTTTTGTCCTGGATGGCTGCGGGGAGGCTGAGGACGTCGGATAGGGGAAACCGTCCCGGAGTCCAGGTGAGGGTGGCGTACCCCATATCCGACCGGCCGTCGGCGACGATCTCGTAGTGCTCGGGCCCCGACCCGAGGGCTTCGCCGTCGAATAGTGTGTATGTGATTCTGCCCCCGCTCCTCTCCCGCAGGGCGTCGAGCATGGGGATCCAGACGGTCTGGACCTCGATGCTGTCGTGGGGGTGCCAGGTGCTGAAGTTTATGTTTATGCTCAGGTTCTCCCCAGCCGGGGAGAGATCCGAGGCGGTCCCTGTGCCGATCCCGCTGGCGAAGAGAAGGCAGGCCAGGAGGATCGAAGAAGTGATTCCGAACGCGCATATTCTCGTCATTTTCATCAGTCTCCAAAAAGACATTCTGAGTTGTGGGACATTGTACCGTTCAGAATGTTTCTTTCGATCATATCGACTTATCGAGTTTAGTAATTTATCTCCAGCTTATCTCCAACCTCCTCATCAACCACTTCATCAGCCCCTTCATCGGGACCGTCGATCTTGCGGCTTTACCACCCTTTCGTCCTCTGCGCCTCGAAGAGAGTCGGTCCTCTCAAGCCGTCGGCGGAAAAGGATAAAACCGGTCTTGTCCTTCGAACTCGGGAAGAACGGACCATTGGCCGGTGAACTCGGATGAAGCTCGAAGAACTGATCGCAGCGGCCCGCGGTGAGGTGGAGGTCGACCTCCTCTTGGAGGGAGGAGATATGGTGAACACCCTCTCCGGCGAGGTATACCAGTCGAATGTAGCGATCTTCCGCGGGACGGTGGTGGGGTTTGACTGCTCCAGCGCAAAAAAGACCATCGACCTCTCGGGAAAGGTTCTGGTGCCGGGGTTCATTGACGGCCACGTCCACATCGAGTCCTCCATGGTGACCGTCCCCGAGTACGCTCGGGCCGTCGTCCCAAGGGGGACCACGGCGGTGGTCGCCGACCCCCACGAGATCGCCAACGTCCTGGGGGCGGAGGGGATACGCTACATCCTCGAATCCTCGCGGCTATCGCCGCTAACGGTCTTCGTGATGCTCCCCTCCTGCGTTCCGGCGACTCATATGGAAACCTCGGGAGCCACCCTCGACGCAGGAGCCCTCTCAGAGCTGATCGGCGAGGAGGGGGTTTTGGGGATCGCAGAGGTGATGAACTACCCCGGGGTCATCTTCCGAGATCCCACGGTGATGGCGAAGCTCGGCCTCGCCGAAAGGACGAGGTCTGACGGCTGCAGGCCGAGGATCGACGGCCACTCCCCCTTCCTCTCGGGAAGAGACCTTGCGGCCTACGTCGCCGCTGGTATCGGATCCGACCACGAGTGCACCTCTATCGAGGAGGCCCGTGAGAAGCTCCGGCTCGGTATGAGGATCATGATCCGGGAGGGGACGGCGGCAAAGAACCTCGATGACCTGCTGCCTCTGGTGACGCCGGCGAACGCCAGCCGTTTTCTCTTCGTCTCCGACGACCGCCACCCCTCCGATATCCTCCGGGAGGGTCACATCGACTCGATGGTCAGGAGGGCCGTCCGGGCGGGGCTCGACCCGGTCACTGCCATCCGGATCGCAAGCCTCAACGCCGCCGAGCACTTCGGTCTATCGAACTTCGGCGCCATCGCCCCAGGCCGGAAGGCAGACATCGTCGTCCTCGACGACCTCGACGGCCTTTTTGTCCAGACGGTCCTCAAGAACGGGGCCGTCGTCGCCGAAGGCGGCCGCATGATCGCGCCCCTGCCGAAGGCGGCGATGCCCCGATCGGCGTCCGTGCAGATCGGCCCGCTCGATCCCGGCTCCTTCGATATAAAGGCCGAGGGCGACCTGGTGCGGGCGATAGGGGTTATCCCAAACCAGATCATCACTCGGTCGCTCCTCACCCGGCCGAAGGTCGAAGGTGGCAAGGTCGTCGCCGACCTGGACCGGGACCTCCTCGTGATGGCCATCGTCGAGAGGCACAGAGGGACGGGGAACGTCGGCCTAGGCCTCGTCAACGGCTTCGGCCTCAAAAGGGGCGCCATCACCACCTCCGTCGCCCACGACTCTCACAACATCGCCGCCGTGGGGGTCGGCTCCGAGGAGATCTTCGCTGCGGTCTCGGCGGTGGGAGAGATGGGTGGCGGCCTGGTCGTGGTGGACGATGGAATCGTCACAGCATCCCTCCCGCTTCCGATAGCCGGCCTCCTCTCGGACCGACCGATGGACGAGGTCGCAGAGAAGATCGAGGAGGTGACGGATGCCGCGAAACGACTCGGCTCGGCCCTGGACGACCCCTTCATGACCCTCTCGTTCCTCTGTCTTCCGGTAATACCGGAGCTGAAGCTCACCGACAGAGGGCTTGTGGACGTGAACCGGTTCGACTTCGTCCCCTTCTTCGTCCGGGGGGGCGGAGAGGATGAGGCCTCGCTTTCTGAGGGAAGGTGAAGGGTATCAAGGCGAGGAGGATGAAAACCAAAAAAAGAGCCCTGGACACCAGCCCCGCTGGAATCTGGTTTCGCTGGAACAAGAAGAACAGCTACAGCATCGCCGCCCTCCTGCCCCTGGTGGAGGGCGCAGGCCTCGCCAAACAGCCGAGGGATGGGATTATGCTCTACAGCTTCGCCTCCGCCCAGGCCGAGGAGGTCTATCGGGAGGTCGGAGCCGCCAATGTCGACGCAGTCTTCGTAGCCGGGGGACCCCACCCCTCGGCGAGGCCCGAGGAGGCGCTCCGGCATTTCGACTACGTCGTCATCGGTGAGGGGGAGGAGACCCTCCCGGAGCTTCTCGGCGTCATCAAGGGCTGTGGCGACCCCGAGGCGGTCCGGGGCATCGCCTACAGAAGAGATGGCATTGTTCACATCACGCCAGCACGAGAGCATGTCGACCTCGACCGCTACCCCCCATTCCGGCCGCCGATATTTTCGCCCCTGGAGATCAGTCGCGGCTGCCCCTGGGGGTGCGCGTACTGCCAGACCCCCTGCCTCTTCGGGAGGAGGATGCGCCACCGGTCGATCCCGACGATATTGAGGTACGCCCGGTGCTACTCGGACCTCCGGTTTACATCGCCCAACTCCCTCGCCTACGGCTCCGACGGCGTCCATCCGCGAATCGACAAGGTGGAACGGCTCCTCGCCTCCCTATCGGAGCTCGAAAAGCCGATCTACTTCGGGACCTTCCCCTCGGAGGTAAGGCCCGACTTCGTGACCGAGGAGGCCCTGGACCTGGTGGTCCGGTACTGCAAGAACCGCCACCTCAGCATCGGAGGCCAGTCGGGGAGCGACCGAATTTTGAGGGCGGTGGGGAGAGGCCATGACGCGGAGTCGGTGAGGAGGGCCTGCGATATCTGCCTCGACCGGGGGATCGTCCCGAACCTCGACCTTATTGTCGGCCTTCCGGAAGAGACCCCCGAAGACCAGAGGATGACCCTGGATCTGGCCCGAGAGGTAGTTGGGGGAGGCGGACTGGTCCGTTCCCACCATTTCATCCCCCTGCCGGGAACTCCCCTCGAAGACGCATGGCCCGCGCCGTTATGTGACGATGTTGCAAAAGAGATGGGGAAGCTCGCCCTCCTGGGCAAGGCGACGGGCAAGTGGTCTCCAGAAGATCAGAGGTAAAAGCGCCTGAAGGGGAGCCTGTAGTCGTCCTGAAGCTCGTACTTGACCACGATTCTATCCTCGTCGACGTGAATCTCCTTCACCGACTGGGAGAACATGTACCAGGCGTAACCCCTGTCCGGCACCCTCAGCCTATCGGGCAGGCTTGACGCAAACTCCGTCTCGTTCAGGATGTAAGAGCGGAGCAGCTCGCTTCCCGAGGCGAAGAGGAAGGGAAAGCCCACCCGCTCCACCTCCTCCGCCATGGATGGGTCGGTCAGCCTCAGCCTCTGCTTCAGGTACTCGCGGTAATCTTCTTTTTTGATCACAATCTCGTTTGACTCGCTCAACGCGGTTCACCGGCCGACTGTCTATCGAGGGGTGAGATAAAAATTGCGGGGCGGGTCTTGCCAGCGAGAAATACCGGCAGAACCGAACACCAGCAGAATCGAACCCCGACAAAATCGAACAGTGCGTTTCATTCCAATCCCGGGCGGGCGGCCTTTGCGGGCCAAAATGGAGGGAGGGCCCAAGGCCGCGACGCCTATCGGGGGATTGAGGTCGGAGGAGGATGAGAGATGAACCGGTGGCCGACCTCGATTCTCGATCTGTGAGATAAAGCTACTCGACCAAGATCTCCAGATCCAGCCCTGCGAGGGCGCCGGTCACGTCATCGGCCATGGTGGCCCTCGTCTCGGGGTCCAGTTCCTTTGAGAGGACGACTCTGATCCTTTTTCCATCGACCTCGATCTTCTCGACCCTCTTCGCCGCGACGATGTTCAGCCCCTTCGCCGGGTCGAGGACGCCGGTCATCATTCTCTTGACGAAATCCTCGTCTACGGCCCTCTTCCCCGTTTTCGCCTCGTACTTCATGATCGCCGCCTTCAGGCCGGAGGTGGCAAGCTGGGCGCAGTGGACCTTGTGCTTGGGAAGCCCTCCCAGCTCCTCGACGACGTCCTTGAAGTGGACGTCTTTCGCCTCCTCCAGGGTCTTGCCTTTGGCCAATTCGGTGGTGACGCTGGTGCTGGCGATGTTCGCCGCGCACCCGAAGCTCTCGAACTTTATGTCCTCGATCACCTCGGTATCGGGGTTGACCTTCAGGTAGAGCTGGACCATGTCGCCGCAGGCGGCGCTCCCCACCTTCGCGGTCACGTCAGCGTCCTCAATCCTTCCAGGGTTTCTCGGGTTTTTGAAGTGGTCCAGGACCTTCTCGGTATATCCAAGGTTTGTCATCATCAGGCCTCGACTTTTTGTTCCGGCTTTGTCCCCGCCGGGATGACGGGATCGACGGAACAGGCGGCTATCTTCTCGACGAGCTTTGCGAGAACCTCTTTTCTCATCCCGCCGACGAACTTGATCGACCCGACGACCAGGTGGCCGCCGCCGTTGACGCCCCCCGCCTTGATCTCCTCCCGCAGCTCCCTGACCATCTTCGGTATGTTCATCCGGACGCCCCGGCTCCTCAGCACGGCGAAGTCGGGACCGTAGCCGATGGTCACCACCGGCTTTCCGTCAAACTTTTTGCAGAGGAGATCGTGGACCTCGCCGGAGGTCTTTCCCGGTGGCGGGAAGGTGAACTTGTGGGCGTAGTTCTCGACGTCCAGAACGTTCATGACGGCGCCGTTCGGGAGGGTCTGGGTCTTGACGTGGGCGAAGGACGCCCGGAGCTGCTCGTCGATCGCCTCCTTTGCCTGGTCGCAGAGGAGCTGGACGATCTTCCTGTGTCGATCGAGCCTTCCGAGGCAGAGGATGTCGTTGACGAGCCCACGACCGTCGTTGAACCGCAGCCAAAACGCCTCGTAGTCGAGGGCGAGGGCGATCTTCTTCAGCTCGTCGATCCCGAACCGGTCTTCGACGAGGCGGATGTACCTTTCGGCCTCGGGGGCCTCGCTCCGATCGCCGACGGCCGATACCGCTGGAAAGTGTTTGATCTTCTCCTCGACCTCGGGGTTGATCATCCTCGCGATCTCGGTTGCGATCAT
>ERZ795053.4704-NODE-4704-length-14597-cov-5.164076_pt1 | contig 14597 bp, 11 predicted proteins | sample MGYA00375137_ERZ795053 | MGnify/ENA primary metagenome ERZ795053 (study PRJEB30182, sample SAMN05720284) | activated sludge metagenome | isolation source: Anaerobic digester | place: Hong Kong | collected 2014-12-17 ... | reverse complement strand
GCCGATACGGTGCGCGGTCTCACGGTGGATGAGCCGCAAAGTCGGTTGGTTGAACCGATGTTGGCCGCCAATATTCAACGCCATCAAGCTGAGTTCCAACGCACACCGCGCACCGTGCGGCAACATGCCGTGCGTTGGCTTGGCTATGTCGACGCCGCACAAGTCGAGGCGAAGCTGGGCATTCACATGGATCTCAATTACATCGCGGTCTCGCCCTATCTGGGGCACCTTTGTGGCTCGGGCCGCCCTCTACGCTTTGTTGATACCGACGGCACGGTCATTGACTGTTTCCAGCAGCCCACCCATTGGACAGAAGAGTGTTTGATCCATCCCGAATTTGTCTTCAGCTTCAAATGGACGGTCGAACGGGCTGTGGCGGAGACCGGCGCACTCATCCAGCGCGCAGCCACCGAATTTTATACACCGATCGCGCTCAATTCCCATCCCGTCAGCTTTGCCACCTACTCCAGTCCGCTCATCGAAGGCAACTGGGACACCGCCCTTGATGCGGGGATGATCATTCTCTCCGCCGACGATTGGTTGGCCTGGACCGAAGCGCGGGAACAGGTCCAGATCAGCCGCGACGGCACGGGTTACAGGATTATGGCGCCTGTTGCCATTGAGCGACTGACCTTTCTGTTGCCACCGGCGCCGGCCATTGCACCCGCCCCCAATCGACCCATTGCCATCGACGAGCCCACCCACGCCATCACCCAGCAACAGCGTTGGGGACGCGCCTATCAGGCGGTGACAATTCATAATTTGGCGCCCAATCAGCCTTATCGGTTATCTGGGCCAGTGGATGAAGTGCTTGACGAACCCAACTGACCCTCACAAATCAGCTTGGATTACCCGCAATTCGCAACCCGCGATTCACAACCTATCTGAGAGAACTATGAAGATTCGCAAGATTGAAACAATCCCCGTGCAAGTGCCCATCGATCCGCGCCGTGCCATTCGCAGTGGGCGGGGTAGCCATACCGTTTCGCCTTTTTTGCTGGTCAAAATTCATACCGATGAAGGGTTCATTGGCTTGGGCGAAGTCTCGTGTACGCCGGCATGGAGCGGTGAGGACCAGGTAACCGCCGCACATTTTATTGAACACTTTTTTAGCCCACTGCTGGTTGGGCAGGACCCGACCCGGATCAACGCGCTTTTGCCGCAGATCAACAAGTGCGTTGCGGGCAATCCCTTTACCAAAGCGGCCCTGGAGATGGCGCTGTGGGACATCCTCGGCAAGGTGGCCGGTTTGCCCGTCTATCAACTGCTGGGCGGTGCCGTGCGCGATTTTGTGACAACGAAATTTTCGGTCTCTGGGGTCGAGCCGGCGCAGGCCGCGGCGATCGCCACGTGGGCCGTCGACCAGGGCTTTCGCACGATGAAGGTCAAGGTGGGCATCGAGCCGGAGAGCGATGTGGCGCGGGTGCGCGCTGTGCGAGAGGCCGTTGGCCCCGATATTCGTCTCGGTGTCGATGCCAACGGCGGCTGGACCCCCCAGATCGCGATCCAAACGATCCACCGGTTGCTTGGTTATGAGATTTACTTTGCCGAACAGCCGGTCGCCGATGTCGATATCAACTGGCTAGCCGATGTGCGGCGCCAGGTGCCGATCCCCATCATGGCCGATGAGAGCGTCTACACGCTGCAAGATGCCTTTGCCATCGCGCGTGCCAACGCCGCCGATGTGCTCTCTGTTTATGTGGGCAAAGGAGGCATTGCACCGGCGCGTGCCATTGCTGGTGTCGCCGAAGCAGCGGGTCTGGTCTGCACGGTGGGCAGCAATTTGGAGTTGGGTATCGGCAACGCCGCCATGATCCACCTTGCCCTGGCCACTTCAGCCATTGCTGCCGAACGCTTTCCCTGTGACATTCTCAGCCCCTTCTACTACGAGAGCGATCTGCTGACCGAGCCACTGCCGATCCAAGCCGGGCGCGCCATGGCACCCGCTGGTCCGGGTTTAGGTGTGACATTAGATGATGAACTTGTGGCGCGTTACCGGAACGACAAGTAGTAAATGGGTACTCCAAAAATCTCGCTTGCCACATCCTGCCAAACGCGCTACAGTATGCACAGTCCACAACCCGCAACCCGCAACGTACATCCTGTAACTCGCAAAGGAGAGAACCCATGTCCAAGCCCGTCGGTGTGAATGTTTGGTCCCGTTTGGTGGAAAAGACCTTTCCCTATCTCGATCAGGTGGTGGCCCCCTTTGATTCGATCTGGTTTCCCGACCACGTACAATATGGCGACAACAAGGTGGGCGAAGGCTGGAGCCTGCTTGTCTATGGTCTGGCGCGCTATCCGGACAAATTGTGCGGCCATGATGTCCTCTGCAACAGCTTTCGCAACCCGGCCCACCTCGCCAAAATGGCGGCGACTATGCAGGCGATCTCCGGCGGGCGCGTGGTGATCGGCATCGGCGCGGGGTGGAACGAGGAAGAGTACAACGCCTATGGTTGGCCCTTTCCCAAGGCCAAAACGCGCATTATGCAACTGGCCGAGTCGGTGCAAATTTTGCGCAAGATGTGGACCGAAGCGCCAGTCAACTTTCAGGGCGAGTACTATCAGGTGACCAATGCGTACTGTGAGCCGCGGCCGGCGGTCGTGCCGCCGATCATGGTCGGTGGCGCCGGGGAGAAATTTACGTTGCGCGTCGTCGCCCAATACGCCGACTGGTGGAACTACATTTATGTCGACCGTCCCGCCTACATTCACAAACAGGAGATCTTGAAAGAACACTGCCGTGCCGTCGGGCGGGAGTACGAGGAGATCGTCCAGGTGGCGCATGCCGGTGTGCTGGTCGCCGAGAACGAAGCCGAGCTCAAGCGCATTCAGGAATTGCCAACTTCACGCCCCGTCGGCACAGGCGATATCGCGGGGACCCCGGCCCAGGTGACGGAGCGCTTGTTGGAAGCAATTGATCAAGGGGCCAAACGGCTGACGATCCATTTCTGCGATGCGCCGCGCCCCGAAGGTACGTGGCTCTTTGCCTCGACAGTGCTGCCCCATCTTTTTGCTTGAACCGCATCGTGAAGGATGAAAGTCTAAAAATGGGGTGGCGTACGGGCGCGACACATCGTGCCTGTACGCCACCCCATTTTTTAGCTGTCAATTCATCTCCGGTTGCTTTGTGCAACGCGATTTTATCCGTTGTGCTTTGCCCTTTTATGGTATACTTGCCATCAATTGTACTTGTGATAACAACTCTGCACCAGATCCAATAGGACTTTATGCAACCGACCTTGCCAATTCTCGCCAACTGTGCACTCTACTACTATCGTGACTTGGCCCGTGCCACCCGGTTTTATCAGCAGACTCTCGGCTTTGACCTCGCCGAGGATTACGGCTTTGGCAAGCTCTTTCAGGTGGCATCTACCTCCTATTTAATGCTGATCGACGCCTCGATTGGCCGCCACAGCGCCGATGAACCAAAGACGGTGACCACGGCTTTTCTAACCGATGAGTTGGAGGAGTGGTGGGCCTATCTTACGGGACTAGACTTGCCGTTGCGTGCCCCATTCAACTATCAGCCGGGCAAAGCGCATGATGGCTTTGTGGTCATCGACCCTGAAGGGTATTATCTCGAATTTGAGCGCTTCAACCCCCACCCCGAAAACGAACGCATGATGCCGCTGCTCGATCCGCTGCCCTCGCACTACCCGCCGGCAGGCCAAACAACGACCTGTCCGGCCAACCTCGGCGTCAAGGCGACGGTGACCTGGCTCTACTACCAGGATCTTGACCGGGCCGGCCGTTTCTGGCGCGAGAGCTTTGGCTTGACCGAAGTGATCGACCAAGGCTTTGCCAAAGTCTTCCCGACCTCGCCGTCGGGTTTTATCGGTCCCGTGCGTGCGGGCGATGGGCTGCACCCCTACACTGCGGAAAAAGGGGTCACGGTCTCGCTCATCACCGATGCGGTCGATGGCTGGTTTACCCATTTGCAGCAACAACCCGACTTTGCGCTACAAACCGACGCAGTGCTGCTCGAAATGGAGAGCGTGCGCGACTTCCTTGGGCTTGATCCTGAGGGCTATTTCATCGAATTTGACGAATTTATTGACCATCCGAAAAATGCCGCGCTGCGGGCGCGGTTGGGAATGAGATAGACAACTATGTCCTTACGCGAACGCTTCCCGATTTTCAAGCACAAAACCTACATCAACAGTTGTTCACAGGGTGCGCTCTCGGTCGATGTGCAGTTGGCCTATGCCCAATATCTGCGTGACTGGGAAGAGCAGGGCTCGCCGTGGGAGCTGTGGGTCGACAAGTTGGAGGCGACGCGTCACGCCTTTGCCGGGCTGATCAACGCCGAAGCGGACGAGGTCGCGGTGACCGGTTCGGTCTCGTACAGCGTGAGCAGCCTGGCCAGTGCGCTCGACTTCAGCGGCGAACGCAACAAGATTGTGGTCAGTGACTTTGAATTCCCGACGATTGGGCAAAATGCCCATGCCCAAAAAGGGCGCGGGGCACGGGTCGTCCATGTCCACAACGCGGGCAATAGCATCCCACTGGAGCGCTTTGCCGACGCCATCGACGAGCAGACCAAGTTGGTGGCGATTACCCATGTCTGTTACCGCAACGGCGTCATGAACGATGTGCCGGCCATTGTCGAGATCGCCCATCGCAAGGGTGCGTTGGTGCTGCTTGACGCTTACCAAAGTCTGGGCACGATGCCGATTGATGTGAAGCAACTCGGCGTCGATTTCCTCGTTGGCGGCACGCTCAAGTATCTGCTGGCGTCGTCGGGCATGGCCTATCTCTATGTGCGCAAGGAACTGCTGCCGACACTCGACCCCACCGCGGTCGGCTGGTTTACGCAGGCGAATATCTTTGCCATGAATAACGACGCCCATATCCCCTCCCCCTCGGCGCGCAAATTTGAGGCCGGTTCACCGCCGGTGCCCAATCTCTATGCCACCTTGGCCGGTATCAAACTTGTGCAGCAGGTTGGTCCGGCCACTATCCGCCGCGAGGTGCAGGCGTTGACCGGCGCGCTCAAAGCGGGAGCCATGCGCCGCGGCTGGAATCTTGTCTCACCGGTCGATCCCAATCGCCACGGCGCGCTGGTCACACTGCGTTCATACAAAGTCGATCTGCTCGTGAAGCTGTTGGCAAACGAGGGAATCATTGTATCGCACCGCGATGACAATCTGCGCATCTCGCCCCATTTTTACAATAACCTCAGTGATATTGACCGCCTGATCGACGCATTAACGAAGAACCGACAGTTATTGGTATAAATCGACGTTGTTGAGACGTCTATGCATGAACCATATGCGCAAAAAATGGCTCCTCCTCAACGGATTACTGTGGCCACTTGGCTTTTTTCTATATGCCTCGCTTGTTGCCATGCTGATTGACGGCGCGGGGCGCTACGGTCTCTATGCCATTTGTCCCCAATGGATTGAATTGCACATTGCCACTTCTCCTTTACTTACATTTAACCCTTGCCTTCAAGGATGGTTCGCTCTGCACTTTTGCTGGGTCGGCATGATTGTTGGCACAGCGGTCGGTTATGGCGAATGGCGATTTGCGCTCCGTGATATTGGCATCCCCGTTACCTGGCTCACCCTCAACACAATCAGTTGGGCTGTTGGTGGACCCTTAGCCTACTTATCCTATCGGCTATTTTTGCAGGGCCTTACTTTTCAACTCGCCTCGGTATGGCTACAAGCAAGACCGGAACTGATCATTTTTACATGGACCATTCTGTTGAGCGAAGTGCTCAGTGGCTTCGGTAGACAGTGTTTACTTCGGAACTCCTTGCCAAAGCCCAGGCACAGGCAGGTATAAGATATTTATCACTCAATAGATCAATAGACGTTCCACAAACATTTGTGCTATACTTGGCACAATAGCGCGTACCAAACTGTTTGATGGAGCACGCAATGACGATCCCCCGCGACGATTACGACACACCCTGGAAAGGGTCGCTGGATGAATATTTTGACGAGTTCCTAGCGCTCTTTTTTCCGCACGTCTATGGCGAGATCGATTGGAGCCGACCGGTCGAGTTTTTGGATAAGGAACTGCAACAGGTTGCGTTGGAGGCTGAGACCGGTCGCCGTTATGCCGATCAACTGGCCAAGGTCTGGAAGAAGAATGGCGAGCCGGGTTGGGTCTTGATCCATATCGAAGTGCAAGGCCAACCGGAAGCGACCTTTGCAGAGCGCGTCTACACATATAACCACCGTCTCTTTGACCGTGACAAGTTGCTCGTCGCCAGTTTTGCCGTCCTCACCGATGACAATGAACAATGGCGGCCCGATCGCTTTCACTACGAATTGTGGGGCTGTAAAGTTGACTTTGCCTTTCCCATTGTCAAGTTGACAGACTATCGTGAGCGTTGGGCAGAGTTGGAGCAAAGCAACAATCCGTTTGCGATTGTGGTGATGGCCCATCTCAAAACACGGGAAACGCAAACCGATCCCGAACGGCGTCACTTCTGGAAATTTTACCTGATCCGGCTGCTCTATGATCGGGGCTATGGCCGGCAGGATATCATCAGTCTCTTCCGCTTTATCGATTGGATGATGCGTTTGCCCGATGATTTGGAGCGGGTCTGGATTTCACAAGTGGCCCAGCTAGAAACGGAGCGAAATATGCAATATGTAACCAGTGTTGAACGTTTTGCCATACAAAAAGGTCGCGAAGAAGGTCGCGAAGAAGGTCGCGAAGAAGGCGCTGCCCGGTTGCTTCTTCACCTGGTTCATCACCGCTTCGGCGAGATCCCAAAATACGCAACCGAGCAAATGCAACATCTCTCCTTAACGCAAGCCGAGGCGCTTGTTGACGCGGTGCTCGCCAGCGAATCACTGGACCAATTTCTCGCGCAACTGCCACCGCGGCCTGAAGCCTAGCCAATGTCAGTGTCTGTTGCGTCATCGCTAGTTGATCTGGCGGCCCGCTTTCCTCTTGAAACAGTTACCCTTCCCATTGGCGATCGGACCTGGCAGATCACCTGCGTTACGGATCAAGATGCGTTGCTTGATGGGGTGAACGAAGTTGAGCATGTGCCATACGGCTTTCTGCTCTGGGAATCGGCGGTGGCGCTGGCAAGTTGGCTGGCGGAACATCCACAGCAGGTTGCTGGGAAACGAGTGCTTGAATTGGGTGCTGGGGTCGGATTGGCTGGCTTGATGGCGCAACATCTTGGTGCCGAAGTTTGGCAGACCGACCATCGGGACGATGTGCTGCTGTTGGCCCAAGAAAATGCTCGTCAGAATTGTATACCCCTTCCTCATCAATTTATTGCCGACTGGCGCAATTGGGACCATACATCTACTTATGATCTCATCCTTGGCGCCGACATCCTCTATGAACGGGCGATGCACCGTCATCTCGCCCCAATTTTTCATACCAACCTAGCCGCCAATAGTGCACTCGTCCTTGCTGACCCAAGCCGCCCACAAGCACTAGAGTTAATTGCGGCGTTGGAAGATCAAGGTTGGCATGTCGATATTGAAATGCGGACAATAGCGCTACCGTTGCTAAATCGCGATAATAAAGCGGTCGACGTTGCGTTGTTGACCTGCCGGCGAAGTTGAAAGGGTGCGTACCACATTTTTGGAATTACGCCGGACGCTTTAGGTGGTCCTTGGTTGTAATTCCAAAAGAATAGGACGCACCCAAGTTGAAATCTTCTCTTGACATTGCCTGCTGCCTATGCTACCCTTGCAGGAATTCAACAAATAAGGCTTTGAGAGGGACAGACAATCGAGCTCTGTCGATGTCAGAGAGCCATCTACTTTGTATGTTTTTCCAATCATGAGTTACCGAATTCAGGGAAGTATACAAAGCGCTGCGAGGATGGTCATCGGCCCTGTGATTGTGACACCCTTGAGCCGACCAGGGAACGTGTGGATTTTACTCATCCAAAAGTCGGTTGTTGCCCCAACGGGAACAGAGAATTTTGGATAGAAGAAACCATACTAGTAGTTGGGTCCGGGTTGCGCCCGCTAGCGCGCAGCGGTTTAATCTGGGGTAATCCCAGCCGAACCGGCAGAGGCGTGCTGAGTGATCGGTGCGCAAAAGGTGGTGGCACCACGAGTTGGCGATTGCAGCCCTCGTCCTCCTTGATTGAGGACGAGGGCTTTTTGTATTGGCGCAATTGTCAACGGTCATTGGTCAATTGCCTACCGCCCATGTCCTTTGCACAATCAGCAATGACCAGTGATGAAAGGACAGCGGTCATGGAACGCATACGGACGGTTGAAGTCAAAGGTTATGTGGGGCAGCGGGTGCGCTTACAGGGGTGGTTGCACACAGTACGGCGCATGGGTGGGGTGAGTTTTCTGATCCTACGTGACGGTTGGGGTACGGTACAGGCGGTGACGGAAAATGAGACAGATTTGGCGCCGTTGACAGCCAACGAACTACAGTCGGAAACGGTCATTATATTGGAAGGGTTGGTTGTTGAGTCAGCCCAAGCGCCGGGCGGGGTTGAGTTGCAAGCACCCCATATCGAGGTGTTGACACCGGTGGCCGAAGCGCTACCGGTGCTCATCAATAAGCGGGAGATCAAGGCGCAGTTGCCGGTATTGCTCGACCACGCGGTGGTGACCAACCGCCACCCGGCGCGGCGCGCAGTCTTCAAGCTGGAAGCACGCGTGATGGCCGCTTTTCGTGAATATCTCACGGGCCAGGATTTTACCGAGATCCAGACGCCCAAGTTTGTGGCCTCGGCGACCGAGAGCGGGGCGAATGTCTTTGCCGTCGACTACTTTGGCGGACCAGCCTACCTGGCACAGAGCCCGCAATTCTATAAACAGATCATGGTGGGCGTCTTTGAGCGCGTCTTTGAAGTGGGGCCGGTCTTTCGGGCAGAACCCCATGCCACGGCGCGCCATCTGAGTGAATATGTGAGTATGGACGTTGAATTTGGCTTTATCGAAAACCATTTCACCGTGATGGCGCTTCTGCGCAATGTGTTGGCCCACATCTTCCACAGTTTAGAGATGCACTGCCGCGCCGAGTTGGCATTGGTTGGTGCGCCGCTGCCTGTCATCCCCGCGGAGATTCCGCACCTTCATTTCACCGAGGCCAAGGAGTTGCTCTTCCAGTTGCATGGGGTGGATGAACGCAACGAGCCGGACCTGTCACCGCAGGAAGAGCGCTGGCTGGGCGACTGGGCACAACGGGAACATGGCAGCGACTTCCTCTTTGTCACCGGCTATCCGATGAGCAAACGACCCTTTTACACGCACGGCGATCTGGCGCGTCCGGCCTATTCCAACTCGTTTGACTTGCTCTTCCGCGGCATGGAATTGGTGACCGGTGGTCAACGGCTCCATCGCTACGAGGACTATTTGGCGGCGCTTGAAGAACGCAAGCTTTCCGCCGCGCCTTTTGCGAGCTATCTCGAAACCTTCCGTTATGGGATGCCACCCCACGGTGGCTTTGCGATTGGGTTGGAACGGCTGCTCATGCAACTGATTGGTGCAAGCAATTTGCGCGAGACAACGCTCTTCCCGCGCGATATGGGACGGCTGATGCCGTGAGCTAATTTGCATGTGATTGGCGTGCAAACGGCAATGCGTAGGGCGCTGTGCGAACTGCGTAGAAGTCGTACATGGTGGTGCCCAGTGAAGGGGTGATCGGTACCAACCATTTTTCCGTCGCGCCTTACGGCATACTGTATGGTATAGTAATAGCATGACAGTGATGCGGATTGATGACAGTGCACTGCCGCAGGTTGAACAGCTGTGGCAACAGAGCCGACACCTCTATCAAAATATCGCGCATGAGGATCTGATTGGTCTGCTGCGCCGGCAAATTGCCGTACTGGGCACGGACCGGCAGCGTGCGTGGGGCTTTCTTTGCATCCAGTCGGAGCAACGGCCGACCACGCTGCCGGCGCACGCCCCCCAGCGTGCCTATGTGCGTGCCGTCGCATTGGCGCGCGGCACTTCCCCGACGCTACAGGTGCCCGAGCTCATGGCGGTGGCGGAACGGTACCTGCCCTCCTATGCACCCGCGCACTTGCTCACGGTCTATGGTGACTATGAGTGGCTTAATCGCGGCCTCTATCATGCCGACTTTACCATTGCCGAGGAAGTGCAATTTCTGGCATTGCCGCGGCTGCAACGGTGGCAACCCCCGTCACGTACCGGCCGCGCCCTGCCTCCCCCCGAGCTTGTACAGTTGCGTCCTTGTCGGCCGGCGGATCTTCCCGTTCTGGCACAGTTGGATGCGCAAACCTTTTCACCGCTGTGGCACTTTGGTGAAGCGGGGCTGCATGAGTTGCTCTTCACAAGTCGCCTGCAGGTTGCGACCGTCCAGGAAACCCTTGTCGGCTACACCGCGATCTCTTACACCAATGGCAGTGCCCATTTGGCGCGATTGGCAATCCATCCCCAATGGCAGGGCCAAGGTTTTGGCCATCTGCTCCTGCGCGATGTATTGCTTGATGCACGGCGTGAGGGTATTAACACCGTCATGCTCAACACGCAAGTGCACAATAGCCGCGCCCAACAGCTCTACCGCAGTTACGGTTTTCGGCCAACGGGGCAGATCGTTCCTGTGCTGGCAAAGTTGGTCGGTGCTACTGGTGGCATGGATCTACACCAGTTGATTATCGGTGCAGTGTGAAGTAGGGGCAGTATGAAGCGAACGTTTCAATTCGACACACGCCTGCTCTTTGTTGTGGGAATGTTTGTCGTGTTGCTCTTGAGCGGCACGATCGGCTATATGTGGATTGAAGATTGGGGGCTGCACGACGCGTTCTTTATGACTGTGATTACGCTGAGCACGGTCGGTTATGGTGAGGTACGTCCGCTAACCCAACTGGGCGAAGGATTTACCATCGTGTTGATCCTGCTGGGGGTGGGCGGGGTTGCTTATACCTTTAGCACGTTGGCCGATTATATTGTTGCTGGTGAACTCAATGGCTTTTTACGGAGACAACGCATGATGCGCGATATTAGCAAATTGCGTAGACACTACATTATTTGCGGTTATGGTAGAGTGGGGCAGCAGGTGGCCCAAGGGCTGCGTGCCAACAAATACGACGTGGTGGTCATCGATGCTGTCGAGGATCACGTGGCGGAATTCGAGGCCCAGGGAATTTTCTATGTGATCGGAGATGCGGCCAGCGACCCGGTTTTGCAGCAGGCTGGGATTGAGCATGCCAGTGGCCTCTGTACCTGTCTACCCAGCGATGCCACGAATGTCTTCGTGGTGTTGAGTGCCCGCACCTTCAATCCAGAGCTTTTTATCATCTCGCGTAGCAATCTGCCGGAAAGCGAACGCAAGTTGCGCATTGCCGGGGCCAATCAGGTGATTAACCCCTACACGATTACCGGCCACCGCATGGCTGCCCAATTGCTCCATCCCAGTGTGGTGGAATTTCTCGATGTGATCATGCGCGCCGGTGAGCTAGAGTTGCGCATTGAAGAGATCAAAGTGGGCGAAAAGTCAACCATGAACGGCCGCAGTTTGGCCGATTGCAACGTGCGGGGCGATACTGGTGTCAATGTCCTGGCCATTCGTCGCCATAATGGCCAACTCTACACCCACCTACCGGCCGCGTTTGTTCTCAACACCGGCGATACGCTCATCGGCCTGGGGACACAACCCCAACTCTCCTTGCTGGCGCAACGTGCCGCCGACGAGCGCCATGCACTTCACGTTCAAGCGCCGCATGGTGTGTAACTCTCCATAAAAGAGTGCACCACATGGTTGGCATTGCGCCGGACGCTTTAGTATGTCCTTCTGGGCAATCTCAAAACATGGGACGCATCCTATATAAAATAGCAGGTTGCGTGGGAATGGCGGCGGCGGTAAGATATATCACGGTTGACCATCGACGACTAAGTTATGTCAATTGCCTCTGCAAGCGCCATGAACAGCACCCTTCTTTCCAGTAGTCGAGTGGCGTTCATTCATGGCTTCACAACCGGCAATTGGTATTATCTTTCGATGCGCTTGGACCCATGACAGCAACATCACTCACAACAAACACTCACAGCAAATTAAAGGCAAGGAACCATGAAGATACGTGAAATCCGTGCGTTGGGGCTGCGTGGCGCTTCACCGGAGGGCGGCTGGTCTGAGGAGATTCGGCCGGATGATTGTGTCCATACGTTAATTGCAGTCTTCACCGACGAGGGGGTAACCGGCTATGGCAGTGTCTTCACCAATGATGGACTGGTCAAAGCGGCGCTCCATGTGTTGGAACCCCTCTATCGAGGCGAAAATGCGCTGGAACCGGAACGCGTCAGTGAGAAATTGCACCAGAATACCTTTTGGCTCGGTCGCGGCGGCTCGCTGACACATACGATCAGTGGGATTGATATTGCCCTTTGGGATATCCTCGGCCAGGCGACCGGACAGCCCGTGGGTCGGTTGATCGGCGGCCGCTATCGGGAGCGGGTACGTCCCTATGCCTCGATTCTCATGGAAGAGCCGGCGGCCTTGGCAGACCATCTAACGCAACTCAAGGAAGAAGGATTTCGTGCCTTTAAGATCGGTTGGGGGCCTTTTGGACGGGTCAGCAATGCATTGGATGAAGCAATTGTCCGTGCTGCTCGGGAAGCTATTGGGGATGGCTGGTTGATGGTCGACGCTGGCGGCAGTGATGCCCATTGGGGGCAGGGTTATAAGTGGGCACTGCGCACGGCGGAGATGTTGGCGGAGTACGAGGTGCACTGGTTTGAAGAGGCACTCGTTCCCGATGCCTTCGACGATTATGTGGCACTGCGGCGCGGCGCGCCCGTACCCATTGCCGGTGGCGAAGTGTTAACGCGACGGCAGTCTTTTCAGCCTTGGTTGCAGGCCGGTGCCTTTGATATTGTGCAGCCCGATGTGACCAAGGTGGGCGGGATCAGCGAGGAACGGCGGATTGGTTGGATGGCTCAAGAAAATGGTGTGCGTTTTATCCCCCACGGTTGGAATACCGCGCTCGGGCTCGCCGCGGATCTGCAACTGGCCTCCGCCTTTGCCAACACCGATTTTGTCGAATACCTCACCGGTTCTCCCTACATCGATGCCATTGTTGCTACCCCCTGGCAACTGGACCATGAAGGTATGTTGGCGATCCCAGACAGCCCGGGTCTTGGGATTGGCCTGGATATGGATGCCTTGGCCCGCTTCTCCAATCCGGCCGATCAATGGTGGTGAGGTCGGAGACTCGGAATCGCACACAGGTGCGTGGCTTTTGCACAGTTGGAACTATCATGAAGCTCTGACAAACCAGGTTTCTGCACGAAACCTGGTTTGTGATTGCGGAACGCTGCTGATAGATTGGGGTTTCTGTTGTTATGGTCACCCCATCACCGGCACAATTTCCTCATTTACACTCCGTTTCTGGCGTTGGATCGCGCAGCGCACCCTCTGTTTGTTTCCAAAACACGACACAATTTTATAGTTTTCTCTGAAAAACTGGTATGATTAATGGATTCACATTGGGGCGATATGCCAAAAATCGTGTAGATCGCAATAACCTGCCGGCCAAATTTGCGATATATACATTATATACATCGACTCATATAGGTCTTCGGGGGAAATCGGGTAGATTCTCGCTGAAAATGGTAGCGATTTCACCTCTTCGCCCACATGAGCGTTATACATTTTGTCTTATACCGTTCACATGGGTAGAGCCGGCAGCGTGCCGTGGCGTATGCCCTCTTGATACTTTATCGCCCTCTGTACATTCGATTGCGTCGTTCCAAGGCAACGAATTTATGGAGCGACTCTGCAAGATATTGCGAAAATTCTTTTCATTTTTCCTTCTGTTTGTTGTTATCAGGGAAAGGAATGCTAAATGGCTGTCCAGGATTTTTTCCAGGCCAAAGATACATTTGATACCGGCAGTGGTGAGGCGGTCATTTTCCGCCTTTCCGCACTTGAAAAAGCCGGCGTTGCCAATATTGGCCGCTTACCTTTTTCAATTCGTGTCCTGTTGGAGGCTGCCCTTCGTCAGGCCGATGGCTTTGAAATCAGTGAAGATGCCGTGAAGACGATTGCCAGTTGGGGGCCGGAGACGGCAGGCAAAGTGGAGATTCCCTTTAAGCCGGCCCGTGTGGTGTTGCAGGATTTTACAGGCGTACCCAGTGTTGTTGATCTGGCCGCGTTACGCAATGCCATGGCCAATCTCGGTGGGGATCCCAAGAAGGTGAACCCGCTAGTGCCCGTTGACTTGGTGATCGATCACTCTGTACAGATTGATCGTTTCGGCAGCATCTTTGCGTTGATGTACAACGCCGAGCGTGAATTTGAACGCAACCGAGAACGTTATGAGTTTCTCAAGTGGGGGCAGGATGCCTTTGCGAATTTCCGTGTTGTGCCACCGGCCACCGGAATTGTTCATCAGGTCAACCTGGAATATTTGGCTCCTGTTGTTCACTCCTCGCCCTTTAACGGTCTTCCGGTCGCCTACCCCGATTCGCTGGTGGGCACCGACAGCCACACCACGATGATCAATGGCCTTGGCGTGTTGGGCTGGGGTGTTGGCGGTATTGAGGCCGAAGCGGTTATGCTGGGCCAGGCGATTTACATGCTCTTACCCGAAGTGGTCGGCTTCAAGTTGACCGGTTCCTTGCCCGAAGGGGCCACGGCCACGGATCTCGTCCTGCGTGTGACTGAGATGTTGCGCAAGA
>ERZ795053.4700-NODE-4700-length-14611-cov-5.115279_pt1 | contig 14611 bp, 9 predicted proteins | sample MGYA00375137_ERZ795053 | MGnify/ENA primary metagenome ERZ795053 (study PRJEB30182, sample SAMN05720284) | activated sludge metagenome | isolation source: Anaerobic digester | place: Hong Kong | collected 2014-12-17 ... | reverse complement strand
CGGGTTGGCCGCCGGGCTCTGGTCGTGGTACGGTCTGGCCAACCATGCCCGCACGGAGGCATGGAGTCAGGTCGCCCTGCTCGTATCGCTCGGCGTGGCCGCGGTCGGCGTGATCATGTTCGGGGTTGGGTTTTTCTATTGAAGCGACGGCGTCGCGGCCGAACCTGTCTGGCGCGATCACAACACCGCCGCTCGGCTCCTCGGGCAGGCAGAGAGGATGAATCGTCATGGCCTACGTACCCGTGCCGTATGCGCTGCCGCGGCGGACGGAGGCGGAGATGCTGGAGGCGGCGGCCGGTCTGCTGGCGCGGATGCGGACACGACGCTCCTGCCGGGCGTTCTCCGACGAGCCCGTCCCCCGCGAACTGATCGAATGCCTCGTGGCCGCCGCCCACACCTCCCCCAGTGGCGCCAACCGCCAGCCCTGGCAGTTCGTCGCCGTAGACGACCTCGCCATCAAGCACGAGATCCGCGTAGCGGCTGAGGCCGAGGAACGCGAAAGTTACGCGCGGCGGATGCCGCCGGCCTGGCTCGCCGCGCTGGAGCCGCTGGGCACCGACGCGCACAAGCCGTTTCTCGACGTCGCGCCCTGGCTCGTCATCATCTTCCAGCGCACCTGGGAATACGCCGACAGCGGCGAACGCACGCCGAACTACTACCCGGTGGAATCGGTGGGGCTCGCCGCCGGAATGTTCCTCACCGCGTGCCATTTGGCCGGCCTGGCCACGCTGACGCACACGCCCAGTCCGATGAAGTTCCTGCGCGAGATCCTCCGGCGCCCCGAAAACGAAAAACCCTATCTGCTCATCCCCGTGGGCTACCCGGCGCGGGACTGCATGGTGCCGCAGATCGACAAGAAGCCCCTGCGCGACGTGCTGCAGTGGAACCGGTGAGAACGCCATGGCCGAGCTGCTGAGCGAACACCGCGACACCGTCGCGATCCTGACTTTAAACAATCCCAAGCGACGCAACGCGCTTACCGCCGCGTGCCTGCAAACGCTGCGCGCCCGGCTGGCTGACGCACTCGACGCCGATGCGGTCCGCAGCGTCGTGCTGACCGGGGCCGGCGACGCGTTCTGCGCCGGCCTGGATCTGCACGCCGTACGCCGCCACCTTCAGCCGGGCCGCTTCGTCCGGCTGCTGGCTGACCCGCACCGCGCGGGAGAACCCCACGCCCTGGATGCCATGCTCACCGACCTTGCGGCGATCTATGCCGCGGTGGAGTCCGCGGGCAAGCCGGTGGTGGCAGCCGTGAATGGACCGGCGGTCGCAGGCGGCGCCGGCCTCGTGGCGTGTTGCGACGTGACTGTGGCTGCGCAGGGTGCCACGATCGGTTGTCCGGGTATTCGCATTGGGCTGGTGGCGCCGGTGCTCGATGGACCGCTGGTCCGGCGGGTTGGCTGGGGCGCGGCCCGGCACCTGTTGCTGACCGGCGCGTTGCTCGACGCCAAGCAGGCCCGGGCATGCGGGCTTTTTCACGAGATCACGGCGCCGGAGGCCTGCCTCGCCCGGGCGGTCGGACTGGCTGAGCAGTTGGGAGATGTCCCGCCTGCGGCCTTTGCGGCGACGAAGCGCTCATTCCTGCCATCAACGCACGATGCAGCGCCCGGTGCGCAGTGCACGCCGGCTGACGCCCCGCTGCTGCTCTACGACGTCGATGCCACAGCCGCGCTGGATCGATTCCTTACGCACCAATGAATAGGACCTGCGCCGATCGGCGCAGGTCCAGGTGATTCGTCGGAAGATGGTGCGGCGTTCGCCTACTCCGAGCGGTCGTCCACGAGCGGCCCCATGATGCGGCTGCCGATCCGCTCCGGCTGACGGGCCCCGAAAAACATCGGCAGCCGGTCGACCGTGGTCTGGAAGCGGATGGCCTTTTGATCCGCCTCGCGGAATGAACTCAGCTTCATGGCGTAGTCCGAGTCGGTGGGATCCGGGAGCGGAAAATGCGCGCCCCGGACAACGCCGTACACGGTGAACACGTGCGACTTGGTCGTCGCCCAGTTGTCGTCGAGCGCCACCAGGAGCGCGATGGCGTGCTCGTAGCTGGCGACCGGATAAGGCGTACCGACGGACAGCGTCGCATCCAGCGGCGCCGTCGTGGCGTCCGCGTCGAACCGGTTCGACAGCTCCGGACGGGTCGGATCGAACACGCCGGCGCTGGGATCGCGCAAATTGGCGAGTTCACCGACGGTGAGGAATCCGTAGCCGAACCGCGGCCGATAGTTCGCCGTCGACCAGGCGCCGTACGGGCTGCGATCCCGCTCGTAGTTGCCGGGATTCGTCGTCACGTCCCACGGATCGCGTCCCTCGCGGTACGCGACGATCGCCTTGGCCAGGTTCTCGCCGAGCGTCGTTCGCCCGCTCTTGACGACGCGGGTGAACTGGTCCCGGTAGGGAAGCGGAACGAATTGGGCATCCAGCATCGGGAGCCCGGCCAGCACGCTCCATGGAGCGGTGTTGATGTTGATGCGGCCGCGCACTTCCAGTCCCGCCTGCTCGACCGGCGGATACGGGCGGTTGTATCCCTGGGACATGACCCACACCGGATTGGTCGGATCAGCCGGTTTGATTTCGTACGGCACCGCGGTGAAGTAGTCGTAGATGAGCTGGCCCCACGGGAGCAGATCCAGCCCTTCGACCGTCCCCGCCACGGCTGCCGCCGGGATGTTCCGCTCGCGGGGTTGATCCACATCGGGACGCACGTCGAAGACGGGCAGCCGGCCGTTGTCGATCTGATCGTACTGGCCCACCACGTTGCGCTCACGCTGTTTGCCGCCGCCGTCCTTGAAATACCCCAGCGCATGCGGACTCACCCGATTGAAGGGTGATATCAACGAAGCATCGTTCGCCGGGGCCGCGCTGTCGAACTGGGTCGCATCAAAGAGATGCGCCTCGCGGCTGATATACAGCATCGATCCCGTCGTGGGGAACGCGAACGTGAACGATCCGGTATTCGCCGTCTGATAGGCGGTATCCACGTGGAACGGGTAGACCACGTCGTCGCTGACCGTGTTCGCCGCCCCGATCGTCGCCTTGTTGACGCCGAAGAGCTTCATCGCCCGCGGAACCGTGAACCGCCAGAACAGCGCCGTCGTGTCGCGCTGCAGGTCGACTTCGCTCTCCGAACTGCTGCTGTCAAACGTCCCGATGTCCGGACCGCTGCCAACGGCCGGCGCGCCCGGCTCCCGACGAACGGTCGCGTCGTCATCATCCGAGCAGTTCATCCGGTCGACGATGATCTCGATGTCATTGTTGCTGAGGTCTTTGACCTTGCGCTTCAGCGCGATGATGCTGTCCTTGTCGATGGCGTAGCTGCCCAGCGCGCCGTCCGGATCGGGGCAGTTGACGCCATAACCACACAGCACCTGGTACCCGTTCGCGGGAATCGTGAGCGAGGGAAGATCGACATCAAAGCGGTTGAGCTTGGCAAAGGTCTCATCCCGCAGTTCCGTCGTGGCCGAACCGCTCTTGTCCTCCGCAACGAGGTCCACGAGACGATAGTCCGACAGCGTGAGCGGCTGATCGTACGGGTTGTACAGTTCGACGATGAAGCTCGAGCTGCCCTCCACAACGATGTCATTACCCGTCGGAGCCTCCGTCATCTTCGTGTAGATCTCGGTGATGAACGGCTGCCGCTCGAAGCCGAACGCGAGCAGCGGCTCGCCGGAAAACCCATTGACCGGCAGACCGTTGGTATCGACGACCGGCACGCGCGTGAGCGTCTCTCCGTCGTTGTCCATGTAGTCGATCAGGTTGGCCGTCAGCATGGCCGCAGTGATCGCGTCCGCGCGATCGACAGCCACCCGGTCCGCAGCCGTCAGACTGCCGTCCGCGTCGAAATCGTACAGCGGGCGATTCTGCAACATCAGCATGAACGCATCCCGCACCGTACGCATGACGCGGTCCGGACCGCCCGCGGATCGCCAGATCGCGTCGAGTCCGGGCAGTGAAACCTTCAGACGCCCGGCGCGCGGATCGTCATGCCCGTCGAGGTTGGGCGGATAATTGTCGATCGCGTGGCGATCGCTCATCGCGTTGTACGGCGCATTCGGAGTCGGTTCCTTGCTGCGCACCCAGGAGCGCATATCCAGCCCGTCGCGCACCCACCCGCGCATCAGGTTGTCGTCCTTGCTCAAGGTGGTGACGTTGTGCGCCACGTCGTAGGTGCCGCTCGAGGCGCCGGCGGGATCCACCAGCGTGCGCCATGCGCCGCCGTTCGCGGTATCCGCCACCGGGTCGTAGCGCCACCAGCGGCGCATCGTGGGATTGTCGAGCAGGGTGGCGTTCGGACCACTGGAATACAGCGCCGACTGTCCAGGCAGCGTCTGCGGAGCCAGCAACTCGGACCAGAGATTGTCCACCAGCCGCGTCGACTGCAGGTTGAGCGGAAGCATGAGGCCGCGGTTGCGCAGGAACCACTCGTTCGAATCCGGCAGGTACGGAGCGCCCGCAAAGAGCGTCGTGTTCGACGGCTCGCTGCCGAACGCCACTGGCGAATATCCCAACACGGTCCGCTTGAGGTACGGATGCGCGTCGTTCAGGTCGACCATGGCGCCGTGATCGAGAATTCGCAGCGTCAGCGTCAGACGATCGACGTCACCCCCTGGATAATTCGTCGCCCGCAACCGGTCCGCGAGCGAACGCTGCAGGCTCGGCGGCAACACGCCGGAGGGAATCGTCATCTCGAGCCCGTCCAGCACGCCGTCGCCATCCGCATCGTTGTAGGTCTGCCACACCGCGTTGGCGGTGACGGGATTGACCATGGGGCTGCCACCGCTCGTGTAGGAACCGCCCGGCCCCGGCACCGCCGCGGGCGCGCTCGCCACCACGTTCATGTGCGCGACGTAGAACGGCTGGGACGCGACCGCAGGATTCTGCGGTGAACGATTGGCCACCGCAGCGCGCAGGTTTGACATCAACCGGAACTCGGACTGTCCGGATGCAACCGTTGCGTCCTCGATCGGTTCGCTCACGTCGATCCAGGGCTGCACGCCGGGCTGTTCGCCGTAGGTGGGCAGGGCCAGCACGCAATCGCTGCCCGCCACGCACGGAACCAGAGGCTGCCCTGGCTGATGCATGACCAGCGGCGTCTCCATCGTGTACGGCGTACCATCGACGGCCAGGAATCCGTCGCGCAACTTGGTCCAGATGGGCTGCTCGAGCGCGTCCACTGCCTCGCGGTTCTCCCGCTCGACGCGGGCCGCGTCGATCGAGCGGCTCGAGAATGTCACGACCGACAACAGCGCCGCCCCGGCGACGAACAGGATGCCGAGCACAGCCACCACCATGATGAGCACGACGGCTGGTCGATGGGCACCCGCAGCAGGTGCATACGCCGCCGGCCGGCGAACGGCTGATCGCCACCTCGGCTTGGCGGCGGGTAACGTGTTGTTCAGGTCACGCAGGTTCATTTCAACAACGCTCCGGGGCCCGCGGGTCCGCCGGGTGATCGAAGACGCTTCGCTGGGGTCGAAGAAGGCACCGCACTCGGCGCGGCGGGATCGATCCGCCCGGTTGGCATCCGCGCAACCACCGTACGAAGTATCGCATTGTGCAACTGTCCAGTCCGCAGCAGCTTTCGGGCCGCTCACCACACAAGGGGCCATCTTATCGGCCGTGCGGAGGGGGTGCAAAAAGGTGAGAACTGACCGCTACCCCATCCGAGCCACCCCAGACTGTCTGCCCCCAACCACCCGCTCTGGCAGACGGCTGATCGCTGAAAGCTGATGACTGACAGCTGCCCCTAATCCTGCCCCACGGGCAGCACCATCACGTGGCGAATGGGATGAGGGAGGCGGTTAGCTGGATCGTAGACGTCGACCGTGATCCGCAGCGCCTTGGGGAACAGAGGATCGGGTACTTCGGGCGGCGCGATGACCGAGTTGTACGGTTCGCCCGTGTTGGGATCAATGTAGGACTCGAAGCAGGAGGGCCGCGGCTTCTTTGGATAGAAGATGTGCGTGCTGCGCATCTCCGGGGTTGCCGTCCCGCTCGGTCCCCCCGGGTCGACGAACCGGCTCGGATCATGCTCGGCGAGACAGGCCTGCCAGTTGGGACCGGCCCCGTACGTGGGGTCATGCGGCACGAGGCGATTGCGAATCTGCATCACCTTGTCCTGAAAGACCGGACCGGGACAACCGGGAGCTGACGCAGGATTGTCGATCGCATCCTGCAGGTCGACGATAAGCTGGGCGAAGTTCGCCGGATCGACCCAGATCGTCGATTGCGCCCCGGGCATCTCGGGCATGCGGCAGGCGCCGAAATCGAAGTCGCTCAGGTCCAGCGCCCACTCCACCTTGAAGCTCGCGCAGTGGGGCAGAAAGTACGCCCCCAGCCGGTCGGCCTGATCGGCGGTCGGATCGGCTGCCAACTGTGTCCGCCGCATCCAGTTCACCACCGCGTTGACGTCATTCGGATCGGTGTCGGTGGCGGGGTTCCGCACGTAAGCATACCACCCGCGGTCGTCGCTGCGATCCTGGCGATCGGCCACGTCGGTCTCGTAGTCGAAACCGGGCGACTTGTTGACGATGTAGTCGCGCCGCCCGTCGCGAATGTAGTCTTCGGACGCCAGGCCCGCGGACTGGTAGCGCGGTTCGTTGTCGTTCACGGGAGCGCCCGCCGCGCTGAGCCCGGCGGCAGAGTCATTCAGCGAGGCGGCTGGGTAGAAGCCGCTCGGCAGATCGCGATCGACCACGATGACCGCCCGGCGGGCGAGGTGCCAGTCCTGCGCCGCCACGGGAAAGATGGCGTTGTGGTTTTCAACAGCATCCTTGTCGAGTTCATAGCGGCCGCCCCCCGACGCGATGAATTTCAGCGTGGCATCCGACACGCGGTAGGTGGCCGTATCGAAGTAGGGATATGGCGCCGTGGCGGGGGCGTCCATGTCCTGGGCCCAACGACCGTCGCGCGCCAATGCGCCGACCTGCGCGTGGCCGTAGAGGACGAACTCGGTATGTCCGCTGATCTCGGGGTCCCGGTAGCTCGTCGCCGGACGATCCGTGAGAAACCCCAACTGGTACGCACAGGGGAGATCGTGCTCGAGCGTCCCGCCCTCGAGGTGCTCGCGTTCCGGATCACGATTGCTCGACAGGTCATGGGCCGCAGCATCCAGGGTGCCGCCATCCTGGGCGAGCGCAAGTTCGTCGCGCGACCACGGACCGTGGATCACGTTCGGCTGGATGACCATGATGCTGCGTCCCGGCTGAACGTTGCGCAGGTCTGCCGCCAGCGTTTCCTCCAGCGTGCGCAGCTCCTCGCTCACCTCGATCACCGCATTGGCCTGGCCGGACGATTTCAGCGTCAGCGTGAAAACGCTGCCCGCGACGACGAGCAGGATGCCGAGGATGCCGACGGCGACGACGAGTTCGATGAGGGTGAACGCTCGACGGCAGTGAAATGATGAATGATGAGGGATGAATGACGAATGACGAATATCGAATGACGAACGTAGGAGGCGTCGCGTGGGCTTGCTGCGGGCGCGCGCCGATATCGTGGTGCTGCCCGGCATCCTCATGTCGCTGCGTCCTGGTTTGAATTCGTCATTCGTCATTCGTCATTCTGCATTCTGCATTCCGCATTCAAAGCGCGACCTGGCGGACCTCGACGCCGACCACCGGCTGGGAACCGTTGAAGACCGGCGTATCGTTCGCACCGCGGACGGCGTCCGCCGGCGGCAGAAACACCCAGTAGCGCCGCTGCTCGGGCTGGTCCTCACGCAGCGCGCCGCAGGCGGGCAGGCTGGAATCGTCGGCGCAGCCGGTGCGCTGCCACTCACCGATGCTGGCCCAGTTGTACCGGGCCCGCACCGCCGCCGTGATGCTCGAATTCTCCAGGTCCGGCTCGTAGTTGGGGACGTTCTCCGTCTCGTCCACCGTGTAGTCATGATCGAGGGTGAAGACGACCCCCACCTTGGTCTGTCCGGTGGGCTTGGCGTTTTCCCGACGGTTCGTGATTCGGAAGATCTGACCCGTACGGTCGTCGAGCAGAACGAAATCGACGTCCAGCACGTCGGCCATGATGTTTCGTTTTCCGGAGGGCGCCTCGTAGGGGACGAAGATCTCGGAAGGCACGCCCGGCACACTCGCGCTGGGCAACGCTACGAGCGTCGCCTCGAAGCGCCAGGGCACCGGCAGACGCACATCCGTCGGGTCGCTCGGCGTATTGGGCGCCGCCTCGGGCTCGGCGGGATCGATCGGCTTGCTCGAGGCACTGCTGGGGTCATAGCCCAGTTGGCGCACGTAGCGCGCTCCGACGGGCCGCTTGAGCGTGAAAATGTAGGCCGTCACGGACCGGGGTTGCTTGAGATCCTGGCCGGCCAGTTGATACTTGCGCGCCAGGTCCTGGGGATCGAGCGGATTGCCATCGCCATTGAGGTCTTGGGCAAACACCGAGTACGACAACCCCGGCAGTTCGTTGAACTTGTACAGCACAGCCCAGCAATGCCGGCGCAGCTCGAACTTCTCTTCCCAGAGGTTGACTACGCTCGCCTCGGGATTGTTGACCGCCAGCGGCCGGGCTTCGAGCGGCAGCGCCAACCGCGTGTGCGCCCGCACCTGCGGACCCAGCGCGTAGAGCGCGTGATCGCGAAACCAGACCGCCTGCGGCGCGTTGTCCATGCGATAGTCGAGATTGTCCTCGAGCTTCCAACCGTCGTCCGCCACGGGCACCAGGGTCCCGGAGTCGTCGATGAAGTCCTCGCCGGTGTCCGCAAGGTAATTGCCGGCGTTCAGCACGTGCACGTGCGTATCCGGATAGACCGCCGCCAGATCCGGGGCGCCGGCAATCGCCGGAAACCAGTCGCCCGGAAAGAAGCTCGAGGTGTACACCGGGGACGACGGATTGAACTGCGGCCGGGCCGGCCGGCACTGCAGCTCCAGCGCCACCTCGCCCGCGTTGGCCATCGACGGAATCACCGCGGACTCCGCCACGTCGCGCGCCTTGTACCAGGCGATGGGAAACATGCTCGAGGTGATCAGCAGGCCGATGCCGAGGATGACCACCGCGATGAGCAGCTCGGTCATGGAGAAGGCGCGGGCGGTGCCGTCAGCGCGGAGCGATAAACGATGCAAAATCACTTGGCGACCGAATGCACCGCGCAGCGCGGGCGTCGTGCACCGGCTGCACGGGCCTGTCCTCCCACCCTTCGCGTTGCGTCTTGCACTTAGCACGGCCGTTCTCATCTGCCCTTCTCGCCCATGATGATGTCGCCGGTCTGCCGGCTGATGAACAGCGGCCGGCCGTTGGCGAGCAGCTCGCTGGCCAGTTGCGTTCCGGCATCCAGGCTCGCGAGGTCCACAGCCACAGAATCGTCGTACACCACGAGTCCGGCAACGCTCGTGAACCCGGCAGCCACCCCGCTGTCGTAACTCACCAGGTTGGAAAGGCCCACGTTGACACCCGTGGGACGAATGTCCTCGGTAGTACCGCACGCGTTGTAGAACTTCATGGCCTGCAGCGGCGCGGTGACCGCCAACCGCAGCTTGTCGCCCGTGAGCTGGCTGGGGTCGTCCGCGTTGGGGTCGTGCACGAGAACGTTGCGTCCCACCTGCAGCACACCATTGCGATCGAAAATGACCGCAAAGTAATTACGCTGCCGGGGCGACTTCATCGCGCCGGTCGTCGACGAGTCATCGATGTAGAAATCATTGTTGCCCAGCCGGCGGCGTATGGTATCGACCGACTGCACGGGCCCGGGGCACCCGTCCACGCAGGCGCTGGCGTTATCGTCCGCGATGCACTGCGCCCACTGCATGGCGACCGCCGGGGCCACCCGGTAGGGCGACGGCACGGTGTACACCTTGTCCGACGTCACCCGGTAGCGATAGACCGCCATGGGCGCCGTGATGCAGCCAGCCGGCTTGCTGTTGGCGATGCAGACGCTGTCGTCCTCGGCGTTCGGCGGTTCGGCCTCGATGAAGGCGATACGCTGGATGTTGTCGATCGGATCGACGTAGAAGAGCAGCCCGCGTTCGCCGGCCCGCCGGGCCTGCGAACGGGCGCTTTCCAGCAGCCCGCGCACCAGGTTGATCGTTCCGGCCTCGTTGCGCTGCTTCCACATCGCCGCCGCGCCCGGCAGGACCAGGGCCAGCAGCAAGGAGATGATCGCGATCACCACGACCATTTCGATCAGCGTGAACGCCGATCGTGTGGGACCGGCTTTCCAGCCGGTCTTGACCGGCACGATTGCCGGTCCCCCAGGTGTCATGGTGCCAGACATGCGCACTCCCCCGCGCTATGGTGCCGCCTGCCGAATTCGGTTCGTAAAGAAGTCCGACGAGTACACGTTGTCGCTGTTGAACGGGCTGTTCATCAGGTTGTCGGGGAAGAAATCCGCCACGACGCTGCTCGTGTCCCCCTCGCTGGCCAGCCGGTCCGCAGCGAACTGCTCGTCCCCGTCCGCGCCGTACGACACGAGAATCGGCCCATCGTTGTTCACGTGCACGAAAGCGTTGGATACGCGATCGCGCGGCGTCAGGCTGGAGACGTCCCGGCAAATGCACGTGGAAAAATACTCCAGCGGCCGGCCCCACCCATCCAGCAGGAAGTCGAGCGGAATACGCGTGGTCGGATCGTTGCTGGTCGGATCGGCTGCGAACTCGTAGCCATTGACCTGCTCCGGACTCGCCCAGTACTTCGGATCGATCGACTTCAGAATCGCGTTGGCCTTGGGCGAGTTCAGCCGGATACCGAGCACCATCGCGCGAATGTCGCCGTGAATCAGCGGAGCGGTCGGATCGGAAAGCTGTCCGGTGCTCGTATTGCGGGAATCGACCAGCGCGTTTGCCGATACCGGCGTGCCGTTCTGCAGGATGGCGCCGGTATTGCGCATCTGGACCGGGCAACCCCCGACGGTGACGGTCGTGCCGTAGAAAACCCGCAGATCGTCCGGGGGAGCGCCGTTGAAGATGTTCTTGGCGTACGGGATGCGGCTCGTGTCCACCTCGCGGCGGTACTCGTCGAGGGCCAGGTTCAGCTTGTTGAGCAGCGCCTCCGTATCGCGCTTGCGGGCGTTCTCCACCAGCGCGGACCCGCCCTTGAACACGATGCTCAGCAGGATCCCGATGATGGCGATCACCACCAGGATCTCCACGAGCGTGAACCCGGCGGCGGCCTCACGGCGCCATACGGATGCGGTGGCGTGTTGCGGGTGACGGGCCATGATCAATTGTTCCAATTGACGACGTCGTCGTCCGTCCCGAAGAGGAGGTCCGGCCCCGCCGATATCAGCAGAAAGCTGTCGGGCCGCACCGGCCGTCCGACGACAGTATTGCCGTTGGCAACGCGCGAGGCCTTCTTGTCAAGGATGAAGTAGTCGAAGTTCTTGTAGTAATTCGCATCGCCGACCTTTCGCTCCGTACCGAAACCCGTATCGCCATCGTAGAGCGTGCCGCCAAGGCGGCTGTTCGGGTAACTCGTGAGGATGAGGTTGTCGCGAATGTCATAGATTCCAATGGTATTGTTGCCAGGATTGGTCAGCATGGCCCGGGCCGCGGGTCGCGCCTTGTAGTAAAGGATCGGCCCCCCGAAGTCATCCTTGAAGACATACTGGCCCAACTCGGTTGCGTTGAGTCCGGCGGAAAGTTGATCAACCGGGAACTTCTCGAGGTCCCCCAGTGACGACACCCGGTCCAACAGGTTGGCGCCTGCAAAGGGACCGTACGACGGCCATGGCGGATTGGCATTGACATCATACAGACCGCCACTTCCTTTCTCGCCGGTCATCGACTCGGCCCAGGTACTGAAGGAGCCGACGCGCTTGAAGCCATGCGTACCCTGCAACTGTGCTCCCGCGAGTCCATACACCAGCAGTGAGGCACCCGAGATGCGCACGTCCGGATTGGAATTGAGCGTTTCAGTCGGATGCGCAATCACGGGAAGCGAGGGATTGCCCGTGGTGCGTTTGTCGCTCGCGGACGGTGGATAGGTATTGCCCAGCGCCTGCTCCTCGCGGTACATGGTCAGGCCGCTCTCGATCGACGTGATCACCGCCTTGGTCGCCGTCTTCTTGGCGGCAATCCGCGCGTGCTTGAACGCCGGCAGCGCGATCGCGATCAGCAGCCCGATGATCGAAATCACCACGAGCAGCTCGACGAGCGTGAAGGCCGAAGTTCGCGTTTGACTGGTTCGTCGCTTCATGGTTCGTCCCTTGTCACGCGGCCCGTCAGCGCCGCAGATCATCCCCACGCAATCCGAATATCGCCGCGGGCGACCGCAGCCAGCCGAACCAGCCCCGCAGCGCCCCAACGCCCGCCCCACCCAAACGACAGTCCCCGGGCTTGCGCCCGGGGCTCTGATCCCAGCCCCCCGCGTGTCCGCCGGGCCCGAGACGATGTCGTCATTCGTCATTCGTCATTCGTCATTCATCATTCAATCCTACCCCGTCATCGAGCCGATCAGCTTGACCAGCGGGAGGAACAGGGCGATGACGATGAAGCCGACGATCACACCCAGGATCGCCACCATGATCGGCTCGAGCACCGACAGCAGGCTGCTCACCAGCGTCTCGACTTCCTCATCATAGTTGTCCGCGACCTTGATCAACATCTTGTCGAGCTCACCGGTCTCCTCGCCGACGGAGATCATGTTCACCACGATGCCGTCGACCACGCGCGACGCCCGCAGCGGGTCGGCGAAGGTCTCGCCCTCGCGAATCGAGTCGTGCACCTTGGTCAGCGCCCGCGCGAACACCTCGTTGCCCGCGGTCTCCTTGGTGATGTTGATCGCCTCGAGAATCGGAACGCCCGCGGTCACCAGCGTGCCCAGCGTCCGGCAGAAGCGGGCCACCGAGGACTTCTGGATGATCTGCCCCATGATGGGGATCTTGAGCATCACCGTGTCCTTGGCGAAGCGCCCGCCTTTCGACTGGTTGAGCAGCTTGAGAAAGATGAAGAACGCCACAGGCCCGAACACGATCACCGCCCAGCCCGGCGGCGTGCCGTGGATGAACCACTTGCTGATGCTGATCAGCATCTCCGTCAGCGCCGGCAGCGTCGTGTCGAAGTCGACGAAGATCTCCTCGAACTTCGGCACCACCACGATCATGATCATGCTGACGATGCCGACCGCGAACATGATCACCACGGTCGGGTAGATCATGGCGCCCTTGATCTTGGCTTTCAGCCGCTGGGCCTTCTCCATGAACTCCGCGAGACGCAGGAGGATCGTGTCGAGCACACCGCCGGTCTCGCCGGCCGCCACCATGTTCACGTAGAGCCGGTTGAACGCCTTGGGATGCTTGGACATCGCCTCCGACAGCGTGGCGCCGCCCTCCACGTCCTCCGCGACCGACAACAGCGCGCTCTTGAGAATTCCCTGCTTCGACTGCTCCGCGAGAATGTTCAGGCTGCGCAGGATCGGCAGACCGGCGTCCTGCAGGGTCGCGAGCTGCCGCGTGAACTGCACCACCTGCTTCTGCTTCACCTTGCCGATCGAGATGCCCTTGGCCTTGCGCTTGGCAGCCGCCCCGCTCTTCTTCTTGCCGCCCTTCTCGCGGATGCGCGTGGGAAACAGGCCGGAGTTGCGGATCTTTTCGAGCGCGTCCTCCGCGCTGGAGGCCTCGATCTGGTCCTTGACCTCCTGGCCCGTCTGATTCATCGCCTCGTAGAGAAATGTCGCCATGGGCTTCACCTCGCTGCGCCCACCGGCCCGAACCGGCTGATGGGGGGAGTTGCCAGCCAGCCTCACGGACCGGCCTTATCCTTCGTCGCACACCGCGTACTTCTCGATGACGGTCTACGTCTCGAAGACGGTCTCCTTGACCACCTCCTCGATGGTCGTGATCCCGTCGTAAATCGCCGACATGCCCGCCTGCCGCAGCGTCCGCATGCCCCGCTTGATCGCCTCCTGCCGCAGCAGGTTCGACGACGCGTGCCGCATGATCAACTCCCGCAGATGGTCATCCAGGACCATGATCTCGTAGAGACCCATGCGGCCGCGGTATCCGGTGTTGTTGCAGTAGTCACAGCCCCTCCCATAGTAGAAGGGCCGGTCGCCCACGTCCTCCGGCTTGATCGCCAGCTCCATCAGCATCTCTTCCGACGGCGAGAACTCCGTCTTGCAGTTCGGACAGATCCGCCGGACAAGCCGCTGCGCGACCACTGCTTCAAGTGTGGCTGTAACCAGGAAGGGTTCCAACCCCAGGTCCAGCAGACGCGCAATGGACGACGGGGCGTCGTTCGTATGCAGGGTGGTGAATACCAGGTGTCCCGTCAACGAGGCCTGCACGCTGATCTGAGCCGTCTCCAAGTCGCGAATCTCACCCACCAGGATCACGTCCGGGTCCTGACGCAGGAAGCTACGCAGGGCCCGGGCGAAGGTCATGCCCACCTCCGAGCGGATCTGCACCTGGCAAAGGCCGTCGATGTCGTACTCGACCGGATCCTCGGCGGTCAGGATCTTGGTGTCGGGGTCATTCAGCTCCGAGAGGGCGGCGTACAGCGTCGTGGTCTTGCCGGAGCCCGTCGGGCCGGTGTTCACGATGATCCCGTTCGGCTTGCGGATCAACTGGTGGAAGATGGCCAGGTCGTCGTCGCGCATCCCCAGCCGGTCGAGGTCTAGCGACACGTTCGACCGGTCCAGAACACGCATGACCACGCTCTCGCCGAACATG
>ERZ795053.4697-NODE-4697-length-14618-cov-7.331456_pt1 | contig 14618 bp, 5 predicted proteins | sample MGYA00375137_ERZ795053 | MGnify/ENA primary metagenome ERZ795053 (study PRJEB30182, sample SAMN05720284) | activated sludge metagenome | isolation source: Anaerobic digester | place: Hong Kong | collected 2014-12-17 ... | reverse complement strand
GAGGCCCGCAAGGCGCCCATCTTCTCCACCGACCTGCTCACGGCCCCGGTCGAAGTTCAATACGCGGCCAGCCCCGAGGAAGCATTGGCGATCAGCCTGCACCGCACCCAACGGGTCGACCTACCCCTGATCGCCGATCTGCTCGAGGTGGATGCCGAGACCGCGCGCAGCCTGCTCGACGGGCTGGTGTATCCCAGCCTGGACGACCCGGCCGAACTCGTTCCGGCCACCCGGGCGCTGTCGGGCAACGTCCGCGTCAAGCTCGCCCACGCCATCGACGCCAGCCGCGACGAGCCCCTGGTCTACAACGAATACGTCACCGCGCTCAAGGCGGTGCTGCCGGTGGATCGCACCGCCGAGGAAATCAAAGCCCGCCCCGGTGCGCCGTGGATTCCCGCCGATGTCGTCGCCCAGTTCGCGCGGGAAACCTTTGGCGTGCAGTCGGTCGGCGCTGAGCACATCGGCGGCCGCTGGGTGGTCGAGGTCACCTCCTGGATGCGCCGGGGCCGACTCCTGACGGAGACCTGGGGGATGGAGGGCAAGGGCCTCGACGCCGTCAGCCTGCTGGAAGCCCTGTGTAACTCCCGCTCCGTGGTGGTCAACAACGACGACGGTTCACTCAACACCGAAGCCACCTTCGCTGCTCAGGCCAAGTGCACCAAGATCGCAGAAGAGTTCCAGCGCTGGGTTTTCGCTGAGGACTCTCGCCGCGAGCGTCTCGTCGCCGAGTACAACAAACGATTCCGCTCCCTGGTCGCGCCCCGCCACGACGGACGTCACCTCCCCTTGCCGGGACTGTCCGAGAAGATGACCCCGCACCCATATCAGCGTGACGCCATCGCCCGAATCCTTGCTGAGCCAACAACATTGATCGACCATGTGGTCGGGGCCGGCAAGTCGGGGGTGATGGTGCTCGCCGCCTATCAGCTGCGCCGTCTCGGCCTGGTCCGCCAGCCATGGATCGTGGTTCCTAACCACATCTGCGAACAATTCGGGCGGGAGGCCCTGTCCTGGGTACCTGGGGCGAAGATCCTTCTCGGACAGACCAACACCGATGCCGACGGCCGGCGCCGACTCATTGCCCAGTCGGCGGCCTCAGAGTGGGACATGGTCATCGTCCCGCAGTCGATGTTCAAACTGATCGGGGTCTCGGAGGCAACCAAAGCCAAATACATCGAAGAGCAGCTGTACGCCCTCAAGGCGCAGATGGAGACCGCGCAGACACCGCGCTCCAAGAAGCGCATCGAATTGGCCATCAAGAACGCCAAGAAGAGGCTCGACCAGAAGCTCAATCAGGCCGGGAAGGACACAGGGCTCACCTGGGAATCCAGCGGGTGCGATTACCTTCTGATCGACGAGGCCCACCATTTCAAAAATCTTCAAAGGCTCTGCAACATCGAGGAATTGAGCTATACGCATTCCTCCGAGCGGGCCGAGGACCTGGCGCTCAAACTCGATGTGCTGCGCCAGCGCCGCCGCGACGAGGCAACTGTCGCCGGAATCACCAACCAGGAGTATGTCGAGCGGGTCGCTACCTTCGCCACCGGGACACCGATCGCCAACTCCCTGGGTGAGTTGTGGGTGATGCAGCGCTATCTTCGCCCCGATCTGCTGGAGGGCGCTGGCGTCGCCGAGTTGGGTGACTGGGGCGCGGCGTTTACCGCGACCCACAGCACCGTCGAGGTCAATGCCACCGGCACCAAGCTGCGGCCGGTGACCCGGGTGGGCAAGTACACCAACGTCGCTGACCTGCTGGCGATTTCGTCGGTGTTCACCGATGTGGTGACCCGAGATCAGGTGCCCACGGCGCTGCCGAGGTTGCGTGACGGCCGCCGGCAGGTCATCTCCCTCGAGGCCGACACCGAGGTCCGCGATTTCATCGCCGATCTGGGTTGGAGGATGGACAACCTTGACGCCCGGGAACCGGCCCGCGACAACGCGCTGAAGATCTCCACCGATGGGCGCAACGTGTCGCTGGATCCTCGGCTGGCGCACATGGACCCACCGCAGAACTCGCGGGCCGCTGCGGTCGCAGAGCAGATCATGCGTATCCACGCCGCGGCCGACGACCGGGTCTACACCGACCCCGACACCGGCCAACCCCTCGCCCAGACAGGGCCGCTGCAGATCGTGTTCTGCGACCGCGGAACACCCTCCAAAGACCCCGACCAGTTCACCATCTACGCCGCGATCAAAGACGAGCTGGTCGATCGCGGTATGCCGGCCGACAAGATCCGGTTCGTCCACGAGGCCCGCAAGCCCAGCGAGATGAAGGCGTTGTTCACCGCCTGCAATCGTGGCGACGTCTCGGTCATCATCGGCTCCACCGAGAAGATGGGGACCGGAGCCAATCTGCAACGTCGCGCCCTGGCCCTCCACCATGTCGATGTCCCGTGGAGGCCCGCTGACCTTGAGCAGCGTGAGGGAAGGATCATCCGGCAGGGCAACCAGAACCAGGACGTCGAGATCCTCACCTATGTCACCGAGGGCACCTACGACACCGTCATGTGGCAGAAGGTTCAAGCCAAGGCCTTGTTCATCGAACAGGTCCGTCGCGGGGACACCGTCGACTCGGAGGTGGAAAGCCTCGACGGCGGCGACATCGGCAGCGCCGCCGCTGAGACCAAGGCCGTCGCGACGGGTGATCCGCGTTATCTGCGTCAGGTGGAACTGGAGGACGAGGTCAAGCGGCTCGTCGCACTCGAGCGGGCCTACCACGAGTCGATTCGCCGCCGTGACTGGGTGGTGTCGGGACACGAACGCTCAATTCCACGTCGCCGCAACGAACTTGCCGAGTTGGAACCCGTTGCCCAGCAGGTCGCTCAGATGACGGGGTCGGGTCATGCACCCGACATCGTCGTCGCGGGAACCCGGTACCCCGACGCCGGCTCGGCCGCCAAGGCCTTCACCGCGGCGTGCCGGCGGGCCTGGGACGACGCCCGTAATCGTTCCTCTAGCGAGTTCGCCCCGCTCGGCGCGTCGATCGGCGGGCTGGATCTGGTGGCGTCCCGCGACCACATCAATGGCTGCCTGTTGGTGCGCCTGGCGGCACCCTCGCGGCTGGCCGAAATCAGCCGCGAGGACTTGATGGGCGCCACCGACGAGGCCGGCAACGCCAAGGCCCGGGGTCTGATGAAACGTGTCGAGAACATCTGGGCGCAGCTGCCCCGCCACTACGACAGCCTGCGGCTGGACCTTGAGCGTGACCAAGCCGAATACGACGACCTGGTCGCCCATCCGCCGGACCCCTTTGAACACACCGGCACGTTGACCGACCGGCAGGCCGAACTGGCCAACCTCACCCTGGAACTCAAACTCGCCGCCGAAAGCCCCGAGGCGCTGCAACGCGCCGCCGCAGCCAAGGAGCGCATGGCCCAGCGCGGCCGAAAGCCCGGCTGGTCGCTGCTGCACAACCCCACACCGTTTGTGGTCGATCAATACGGATTCGCCGATGCCCCCGCGATGCGGGAAGCAGTTAAGGCCGCCGAACGCTCAGCGCTGCGCGAGTCGCTCGGTCCCGACGCGATCATCGGCTATCCGTTGCCGGGGGAGTTGCAGCGGATGCGCAACGAAGTGGAGGTGGTCGAGCTCGCCGGCGGCCGCAGCCCGGCCACCGTCTACGACGGCCCGAAAGAATCCGATCTCTACTACGGCAACTCGACCATGCGGATGTCGGCGGAGGTTCGGGCGGTGGTCGGCCGGATCGTCGACAGCGACATGAGTGTCCAGCCGCTGCGGGTCCACGAGCACTGGGAGGTCATTCCCGGTGAGCGGCGCGCGATCATGGACGCGCTCGCAAAGACTGTGTGGCGAAATGACCTGAAGGTTCTGACGATTCCAGCCAGCCAAACGGCGGTGGCCCAGGCCCGCAGTGGAATCTATTGCCGCAAGCAAGCCGGAGCTGCGGAGGCGATCACCAGGTTCGGCAGCGGAGAGTGGAAGCTGCCGCCGGGAACATTGCTCATCGTCGATGACGCCGACCACCTCGACAGCGCGCAGTTGCGGTGGTTCACCCGCAATGCCGCGGCCACCAACACCAAGCTGCTGTTGGTGACCGACGAGGCGGCCACCCCGGGCCCCAGCAGGGCGTTGACCACAGCCCTCGCCGACACGTTGTCCTGGTCGCAGTACCTCGGGACGGCCCCGCGCCGGGAGGTATCGGACAGCGCACTAGCCCGCGTGGGCGGCTACCTCGGCGAGCTGAGCGTGGTGCCCGACGATGAGGCCCATCGCGAAGCGTCCACCCTGCTGGGGCGCTGCGCCACCCTCGCCGCCGGTTACCGCGACTTGGCCACACCGATTGCGTTGCGCGACAACGAACGTCAAAGCCCGTCCCGCGACAGCGGGCTGAGCCTGTAGGACAAGGAGGGCAGCAGATGACGGCCATCGAGGACGACTTCCTGCGGCGCCTGGACCGCGCACCGCTCGACGCCAACAGCGTGGCGGATCGCCACCAAGCGTTCCGGGCTCGCCAAGAACTACTGAACAAACAGCACCAACGCCTCCAGGCCGCCGTCGAGAGCGGCACCAGCGACGAGACCCTCAAAGGCCTCGTTGCCGCGTTGAACGAGGAGTTCCGCAGCTTTCTGAACGGATTCGGCTGGGAGGACCGCAAAGAACTCAACAGGTTCCCGGAGGGCTATCCGACACCTTGGCTAGTCGGGGAGTTGCACTACGACCAGGAAGACTTAGCGGCCGCCGGTGGCCGAAGCCCCGCCGCGGTGTACCGCGACGCTCCCGACACCGCCCTCGACGGACTCTCAGAGCCCGCCCGCAAAGTCGTCAGCGCCCTCATCGACAGCGATATGGCCGTGCAGCCATTGAGGATCCTCGACGACCCCCGCGGATACGGGCCGCTGGGGTCTCGCAGCATCGAAGGCCCCTTCGACGCCGAACCCGCCCGCGACGCCCACGCCAGGGGGGCCGCCCGTCATTGGAGCCAGCAGGGCCGTCATGTCCTTCGGGCCGTCGGACTGGCCGCCCATTACAGCGGCTCACGGGCACTGGCTATTCCCGTCACCGAGACGGCCCGCGCAGCGGCCCACAGCCAGCGGTACGCCCACCACGTGGCCGACGATCATCGCGGCGCGATCGACAAACTCACCACGGGGCAGTGGCGACCACCGCCGGGAGCGCTCATCGTCGTCGACGACGCCGACGAGCTCGCCCCCGACGATCTCCGCCAACTCGCCGCCCTCGCCGGCCGGACCAACACCAAACTCCTGCTCGTCAGCGCCGACCGCGCCGGGCTGGGCCCCGACGACCCGCTGAACCACGCTCGCGCCCTGGACAGCTGGAACCGCGAATCGCGGGACAACACCGACACTCTGCAGCACCACCTGCCCTGGAGTCAGCACCTCGGCGAACCGAAGGACCACCAACTCTGCGCTACCGCCGCCGACGAAGCCACTCGCCTTCGGCGCTACCTGTCCGCACTCGACGTCTTTCCCGACGACATAGGCCACAAACACGCCGCGGCCCTGTTGGCCCGCCACGACACCCTGGTCGCCGTCTACACCGAACTCGCCGCCCCGGTCCAGGCACTCCAGGCAAGGCGCGGCCCGCAGCTCGACCGCGAACAGGGGCTCTGCATCTAACGCCGAACGGCCGCTACCAACTACATGCACCGCCCCGCCTGGGACTCGGAAGACCCAGCCCGGCCGACAAGACCAGCTTGGCGGAACAACCAGACCGGACCGGCGGACGCGACACGCCCACAACCTGCGCCTGCGGGGAAATCCCGAATCCGATTGCTACGGTTTTGCCACCCAAGGCGCATCGGGGGGACCGGCAAAGCCTCATGAATCCTTGACCGAAAGGGGTCAACCGCCGTGCCCAAGTCTGTCAACACCACTCACGTCATGACATGGAATGTTCTCCAGGGCGGAGGAAAGCGGAGGCCGCGAATCCTCGGCCAGATCGCCGAAAGCAAGGCCGCCGTCATCGGGCTGACCGAGATACGCCGCAACAACCTTGATGCGTGGACCATAGGTCTCCAGCGACTCGGCTACACCTACATCGAGCACTCATGCCCGGAGGGTGAAGATGGAGACCTCACCCATAGTGTTCTGATCGCCTCGAGAGTGCCACTCCAGCGGGTGGAATTGGAACAGGTCGAAGACCCCGCCCGGTGGACCGCGGTCTACATACCGAGCCTGGACGTGCACCTCCTCTGCGTCCATATTCCCGGCACTCCCGATGACAAGGTGCGGCCCGGCACCTACTCACTTCTGGGTGTCGAGCGCAAGCAACTCATGTGGGAGGCAGTCATGTGCCACATCGAGCCGCGCAAAGACAAACGGCTAATCGTGATGGGCGACTTCAACACTGGCCGCAACGACATCGACAAGTCCCCCGAGGGCACACCGTACAAGTGCGCTCAGTTCATCGACCGGCTTCAGGATCTCGGAATGCTCGACACATTCCGCACGCTGCACCCGACCAAGCGCGAGTACACCTGGTACTCCCGCTCCAAGCGCGGCAGACGTGACCTCAACGGCTTCCGCCTCGACCACATCTTCGTCTCCACCGCACTGAGCTACGGCATCGTCGCCACCGAACATGTCCACCATGTCCGGGGGCTCGTCGCCAAAGGCGGATTGTCCGACCACGCGATCGTGATGGCCGAATTGGACCTCACCGTTATGGCGCTTGATCTCATCGCCTGAACAGGCGGCGCCCGCCGTCTCCAATCTGCCGGTCGCCTGCCCCTGCAGTGAGTCTGCGGCGGGGGTGTGCGTGAGGGTGAGAGCGAACCTTGCCAGGCCACACACCTGTTGTGCCCACCATCGGGGCTTTGTCCCCGCGTAGAGGGCTTGAACCGCCCAGTCAAGTTCGATTCCGTGTGAAGAACGGCCCCGTGTAGTTGGCCTCATACCGGCCGATACGGGACCTATCTTCTTCCACCGATCACCTAGTGCACCCAAACCCCCGTACTCATCAGTGGCCCCTGGTGAGTAATCGCTCTTCTGAATAGACCGACCGAGCCCTTCCCGGGTCTCCTATGCGCGCGCCTAGCGTCCGGGCTGCCAACTCCAACGGAAGCGCGACCGAAAACTTCAGGCCGCGGATCGCGCTCGCGTCAACAAGCGGGTCTCGCCACTCGACAGCGGCTATCGCATCACCGAATTCCGCGGCGCTGATCCCGGGCAGCAGGCGCACCGATTTCTCGTCGAGCCTCTGCCTCGGGTCGACCAACTTGGGCAGCGATGCTTGCAGAGTCCGGTTGGCTGCAGTGCCGGCCCAGGTCCACCAGCGGCCGGAGGAGTCGTCGGGGAGGCGAACGATCAGGCGGCCTGCGGCGGCGGTGTCGGCGTAGGTCTGCCTCAGCCCGTCGAGTGCGGCCGCGGCCCGGGAGGTGAACTCGACCCCTTGCGGCAGCTCGCCGAGGATGACGTCGCGCATCCCGCGGGTGATGTCGTAGGACACCCCCCCACTCATCCCTGACCACTTGGCCTGGCCGCCGCCGTCGGCCGATTCGACGAAGCAGTGCCGGCGATCCCAGTCGACATGGGTGACCTTCCAGGACCGGCCACCGAGCAGCAGCACCCGAGGGCCGTCGACCTCCTGGGTCAACAGGTCGGTCCCGACGGTTCCCACCTCGTTGCGGCCAGCGAGAACCAGAAACTCTGGAGGAGCGGTGAAGACGGCGGTCAGGTCGGAGAAGTAGCGACGTCCGAAGCGGCGCTCAGCCTCGGGTCCGATGTGGAGGAAGGGCCCGTCTGGTTCGAAGTAGCCCTCGGTAATGAGGTGGTCGAGGATGGCTTCGGTGGTGTCGTCAAACAGGGGCAGATCGCCCCACCATTCCTGGCGAGCGCCCATGGTGATGCGGTGCTCTTGAAGGCAGAGCGCCATCAACTGCTGGGCGGCGATGTGGCGGGGGTGGGCGGGCGGTTCGGTGGGTTCGACCCACCCGTCTGACCACCGTTTGAGCATCCCCGTTGCGAGCAAGAGGCTTTCGTCGTCGATGCAGAGGAACAGGCAGTTGCGGCTGGTGCCGGGGCGGCGTCCGGTGCGTCCGAGTCGCTGTAGGAAGGAGGCGACGGTTCGGGTGGAGCCGATCTGGATGACGCGGTCCAGGTCGCCGACGTCGATGCCGAGTTCCAGGGTGGAGGTGGCGACGATGACGGTGTCGCGGGCCTCGGCGAAGGCGGCTTCGGAGCGGCGTCGTTCCGCTGCCGACAGCGAGGAGTGCGAGATGTAGGTTTCCACGCCCCGCTGGCGCAGCGCCGCGCCGAGTTCTTCTGCGCGGCGGCGGCTCTCGACGAATACCAGTCGCTTCTCTCCCTGATGCAGCGCAGCGATCAAGGTGGCGGCGTTGGGCAGTGACCCGACGAAATCGACTGTGATCTCTGGGGGTGCCGTGCTGCCGCCAACTTCGGGGGCGACGAGGGTCTTGGCTCGCTGGGTGAAGCTGCCTTGCAGCCAGTCGAGGAGTTCCTGTGGGTTACCCACGGTGGCTGAGAGGCCGATCCGCTGCACTTCCCGGCCGGCCACCCGGGACAGCCGTTCCAACACGCCCAGCAGGTGCCACCCGCGGTCATCACCGGCGAAGGCGTGGATCTCATCGACCACCACGGCCTGCAACCCGGAAAACAGCAGGCGCGTATCGACTTTGGTGGACACCAGCATCGCTTCGAGTGATTCCGGTGTGGTGAGCAGAATGTCGGGCCGGTCGGTGAGGATGCGCTGGCGTTGGCTCTGGCCGATGTCGCCGTGCCAGACGGCGGAATTGCGGCCCAGCCACTGGCAATACCCGTCGATCCGGGGTGTCAGGTTGTTGAGCAGTGCCCGCAGTGGGCAGATGTAGAGGACCGAGAGGCCCTGCCACTCCTCGGAAGCCATCCGGGACAGCAGCGGGAAGACTGCGGCTTCGGTCTTGCCGCCGGCGGTGGGCGCCAGGACGAGGGTGTCTTGGCCGGAGAGGATGGGGTCGACCGCGGCGGCCTGGGTGGGGCGAAGGCCGTTCCACCGCAGGGTGTTCGCCAGGTGGTACTGCAAGCCGGGATGAAGCCGAGAGAAGGAATCCATCACAGATCAAGCGGGACGTCGTCGGCGCGCAGCGCGGCTCGTTCGGCGTCGGAGAGTTCGGTGGGGGCGATTTTGACTTCGTAGTCGGTGTACGGGTCGAAGTCGGGGAACTGTTCGATCTTGTCGAGGACGTCGACGAGCTTGCGCAGGAACAGCCGGGGCGCAATCCCGACGCGGCCGCCCAACTCACCTGCGACCGCGGCGGCGAACCGCTCGAGGAACGCGTTGTCGGCCACCCCTGACACCCGTTCGGCGTCGGAGAGTCCCGAGACGTAGAGGTCGCGGACCCGCCCGCCGAGTTCCACGAGTCTGGTCTGGTCGAAGCCGGTCAGCCGCAGTTGCGGGGCGCGGGGGTTGTCGAAGCGCGGGTCTTTGCCGAATTCGGTGTGCAGCCGGTCGGCCAGCGGGGGGAGGAGCTGGATGCCTTGGCGCCCTTCGAAGAACGCGGGTGTGCCGGTGATGAGCAAATAGAGCCCCGGGAAGTGCCCGTCGTGCACCTCGTCGATCAACTGGCGCAGCGCGTTCAACGCCTTGGCGCGGGCGTCGCTGCGTACCCGTTGCAGGGTTTCGACCTCGTCGAGGACCAGAAGCAGGCCGGGGTTGCCGGCGTCGGCGAGGATGGCCAGCAGGCCGCGCAGGAATCCCAGTGCCAGGAAGTGGTCGAGGTCGCCCTTGATGCCAGCTTTGCGTTTGACGGCGGCGGCGACGTGCGGTTGCCCGCCGAGCCAGGCCACCAAGGCGTCGGCGGCGTCGTGGTCACTCTCGGCGATGAAGCGGCGGTAGGCGCGGATCGCCATGGGAAAGACCGGGGCGCTGGCGGCGACGTCGGCAAGGCGGCGTTCCAGCAGCACGTCCACCTCGACACCCTGCTGGCGGGCGTCGTCCTCGATGGTGAACAGCCAGGCATCCAGGATCGGCCGCAGCGCGCTGGGCGTGATCGAGGAGGTGCGCAGGGATTCGATGCTGCGCCGGTAGACGGTCTCCAGTTTGTGCAGCGGGGTGTCGATCTCGTTGATCTGCACCTCGGCGACGGCGAAGCCTTTCTTCATGGCGCGGTCGCCGAGCCAGCGGGCGAAAAAGGTTTTACCCGAGCCGTATTCGCCGCGCACGGCTTTGAAGATCGCACCGCCGCCGGCGACGACGTCGAGTTCGGAGTCCAGTTCGGTCTCGAAGCGGGCCAGTCCGACGGCGAGTTGGTCCAGTCCGTTGGACGGCACGGTGCCGCGGCGCAGGGCGTCGAGGATTTCGCGGCGCCGCCGCGCCGACACCGGGGCGGTCATGAGGACACTCCGAACTGTTCGCTCAGCGCGGCCAGGTCGAGTCGGACCACGCCGCGTTCGACGCGCAGCACCTCGTAGCCCTCGACGTCGAGCACCTTCTTGGTCTGCATCAGTGCGCCGTTGACGCTGGCCTCGGCCACCCGCAGTGCCGCGGCGGCCTGCCCGACGGTGATCTCGTAGCCCCCGGCGCCGAGCAGGACTCCGAGTAGGTTCTTGATCTGGTCGGGCTGCAGCACGATCCGCCCGGCGAGTTTGAACTGCTGGGCGAAAACCGTTGTGGCGATGACCTTGTCGGGCAACCCGGTATCCGGTGAGCCGTCATCGAAGAGGGTCTCCTGCTGGGAAGCCTTCCCCTTGCGCGGCGGTAGAACCGGCTCGACGGGCACCACGCCCGGATGCCACCATGACGGTTCGGCGCCGGTGACCGGAACCACCGAGGCGGGCAGCTGCCCGGTGGTGAGTACCACGACCGGGACGACGGCCTCGGCCGGGGACCCGCCGCCGTGGTAGCCGGCGTTGCGGGCGCCGTAGCGGATGGTCTCATCGACTGCCAGCACCACCCGATTGTCGGCGGTGAGCACCCGCGGGCCTTCGACGGCGACCTCCCGGGCCGGGTCGAGGTTGGCGAAATCACCGTGGGCGCGTTGGCCGTAGGTGTTAGCGCGCTCCACTTTGGCGCTGGTGCCGTACTCGATGATGTGCCCGTGGTCGGAGGTGATGACGACGGTGCGGCCCGCGTTGCGCGCGGCGTGCAGCAGCGGACGCAGGTGGGTGATGGTGTCGAGGTTCCAGTCGGTGCCGCCCGGGTCGGTGTGGTGCAGGGTGTCATCGACGTAGTTCAGGACGACGGCGACGAGTCTCTGGTTGGAGACGTCGGCGATCGCGTTGTTGACGTCGGTGGCCAGCGACAGCCCGCTGGGTACGGCGTCTAGGGCCGCCTTGTGGAAGATCGGGTCGGGCACGTTGCCGGTGGGTTGTAACTGCGATTTGCGTATCAGGGACACGAAGCCGGACCGTTCGGCGGTGTCGGTGCCCTCCTTCAACTCGCCGCAGAGCAGCGAGCAGCGGCTGCGCTGGGTCAGTGTGGGCAGCACCGCCAGGGCCGCACCGCGCAGCGGGTCGGCGGTTGCGGACACCTCGGTCCAGCCGTCGCGCTGCAGCGACGCCACGAGGTCGTTGGCGGCGGCCAGTGAGAGCCCGTCGGCGACGACGAGCAGCGTCGGTTCGCGTTTGGCGAGCGGAATGACGATGTCGGGTAACAGGTTTTCGATCACCGGGACGGCCGGGGTGGGGGAGTCGGCCAGGGCGGCGGCGAATCGCCGGTCACCGACGGCCCGCCGGGCGGCGGCGGTCTCGATGACCCGCCGCAGTGCGGCGGCGGGGATCGGCCGCACCGACCCGCGCCGGGCGGTCACCAGCGCGGTGTCCGCCCAGGAGGTGTTGCGGACGTAGTCCTCGACCCCGGCGGCCAACCCTGGGATCGGCGCCATGGGCTCGGCGAGCCACCGCATCAACCGCAGTGCGCCCCCCAGCGCCTTGTAGGTTGCCGATTCGGAGGCCAGGAAGTGGGTTCCGACGCCGTTCCAGGCTTGCTCGACGACGGCCAGTGATCGCCGCGAGATCACCGGGGTGACGAGGTCGACGGGAAGCGGGGCGGGGATCGCCTCGGTGATGGCCTCAGCCAGGGAGGCGAATCGGGCGTCGAGGCCGTGCGGAAGCAGGGGGGAGGAGGCTGCGGCCTCGGCGATCCCGAGGTCGTTGACCACCGTGGCTGCTTCGGTGAGAACCCGGCGTTGTTGGTCGGGACTCAACGATCGGGTCACCAGGCCGCCGGCGCTGTTGCTCCAGGCGCTGAGGTCGTCGTCGGACAGTGCGCTCAAGCCGTAGCGGCCCAGGAAATGGCCGTGCGCACGGGCGGTGTCGGCTCCCTCGCCGAACAGGCCGGCCACCACACCCAAGGGCACCAGTTCGTTGACGCGGCCGGTGTCCAGCAGTGCCGTCAGCGGCCCGGCGAGGCGGCCGCACCGTTCGGCCAGCCAGGTCTGGAAGGCCGCGCTCAGTTCGGCGCCACCCGTGGAACGCAGGTCGATCAGGTTCTCACTGGCGTGCGGTGAGCAACTCCACTCCAGCACCGCCAACCCGTCGACTTCGACGCCGGCCCCTTTGACGATCTTGAGCACCTCGCGGGTCAGGGTGGACATCGCGTGGTCTTGGGTGAGCACACCGCCGGGGGCGGGGGTGTAGCTGTCCGGTGGCAGCGCGGCGAGCAGCCCGTTGGCCACGGCACGGTCATCGGGGCAGCGGTACAGCGCCGGTTCGATGGTGGCGGCGGAGAAGTTGCTGCGCAACGCATCCCACGGGTCGGGGGTGATGAGCCGGCCGTCGAGCAGATGCGCCAGCACGGTGTCGCCGAGGTCCTCGTCGTCGACGTCGGTCAGCACCACGGTCCACTGGTCGGGGTCGCGGGCTTCGATCGCCTCCCAGATCGACAGCACCGACGGGCAGGCCACCACGGTCACCGGGGTGCCGTCGTGGTCGAATGCCGTTCCGTCCCAGGCGGGTTTGGCCCGCAGGCCGAGCACACCGGTGCGATACCGTTTGGCGCGCGCCCGGTTCAGCCGGGCCCGGATGATCGGTTCGGTGGCGGTCAGCCCCGATGTGAGGGTGGTCATTCGACCCACCAGTGCACGTGAATGGTTTTGTTGTCCTTGGTCACGGCATCGGTCAGGGCCTTCACGAGGGACTTGACGTCCTCGGCGTTGCTCAGCACTTTCTCGCCGCGATTGTCGGGCTTGGGCGTCGGCGGCGTGACCACCAGCGAGATCAGGGAGTTCTCCGCGCCCGCCAACTCGTCGCTGAGAGCGCGTCCGGGAATGGAGATGGCGTCTCGGAGTCGTTTCTGGATGGCGCGGGCGTCGTCCCCGGTCGCCCCGGACTGGGCGGTCGCCGGGGTGAGGGCGTCGACGAGTTGCCACTTGAACGCCCGCAGGGTGCGGCTGTCGGTGGGTGCGGCGGTGCGGATGCGGGCGGCGGTCTCCAGTGCGACGGGCAGTTCGGCGCCGGCCATTGCTTCGATCAAAGCCACGTTGGCTGAGGTTCGCTGCAGCGTCTCGCCGAAGTCGCGCAGGGCCCGTGCCGCGACGAGGCGGTCATCAGCCCCGGGTTCGGTGCCCAGCCGGTGGTGGGCCTTGTCGAGTTCGTCGATGAGGGAACCCAATTCGTTGACCGACTCGGCGGCGTGCGCGCGAACCTGGGTGGCGAACTCGGCGACGTTGGCACCGGTGAGGTAGGTCCGGGCGATGGTGTAGCCGAAGAGTTTGGCGGCGTTGGTGCGGGCGTCGTCCCAGGCTTGCTGCTCGGGCAGTTCCTCGGCTCGCAGTTCGATGTTGGGCCGAAACCGGCCCAGCGCGGGCGGTGTGATCGCCGAGCCTGCTTCGAACCAGGCGCGTTTGCGCAGCAGTGCCCAGGCCGCGATCACCAGATCCCGCACCTCCGGCCGCAATCCCCATGCGGGCGTGAGCGATTCGATGTGATTCTGCAAGCGCTGCACGGTCACCGGGGATGCCGCCTGCGCGGCGCGGTCGAGTTCCCCGGCCCAGAAGGCGAACGAGTCCTCACCGAACAGGAAGTGGTCTTCGGTGGCCTTGCCGACCCGCAACGGGCCGGCGATGCGGCGCAGCACCTTGCGGTCGGCCGGGTTGGTGGGAACCCGGCCGTCCCGGTGGGTGACGGCCTGCTCCACGTAGGCGCGGACGGTCTCGACATTGCGGGTCGTCACCTCATCGGCGCCCGGGTCGAACTCCGGGTGGCTGGGGTAGGTGGCGGCATACGCCTTCCCGACGATGGTGTCGAAGGCGTCCTGCAGGCTGGCCGCGGGCGGCAGTTCCGGGTCGAAGTCGCGGCTCAGTGACGTCAGCACATCGAACTGCAGCGACTCGGCGGTGATGCGCCTGGGATCGGCCGGTTCAATGCCGTAAGCCTGCTTGAGCAGGTTCTCCACGCCGGTGCGGGTCCCGGACAGCAGGTTCTCCAGGATGCCGCGGGCCTGGGCGCGGTCGGTGGCCGAGAGGTGGTCGGAGTTCTCCGTCCAGCGGTCCCCGCTGCCGGTGAACAGCCAGTCCAGTTTGACCAGCAGGGCCAGGTCGTCCATCGCCGAGGCGGTGAAGAACCGCGGCAGCCACACCACGGTGTGCCGGTCGCCGGTGGTGAGCAGGCGGTCGAGGCGGTTGACGTCATCAGCGCTGCTGAAGCCATCCTCGTCGAACGGGTAGTCGACAATCACCCGCCAGGTGCCGGGCCGGTTGTCGA
>ERZ795053.4695-NODE-4695-length-14623-cov-4.302512_pt1 | contig 14623 bp, 10 predicted proteins | sample MGYA00375137_ERZ795053 | MGnify/ENA primary metagenome ERZ795053 (study PRJEB30182, sample SAMN05720284) | activated sludge metagenome | isolation source: Anaerobic digester | place: Hong Kong | collected 2014-12-17 ... | reverse complement strand
TGCCGTCAATTCGGGTTATAATATTATTGTTTTCAACCGCTTCGTCAATGAGGTGAATTTTTTTCAGTTCATGTTTGTTAAAGACTCCGGAAGCTCTGGCATGATCATATTTTCTTAAACATAGGTAGTTACCGCTGCCAAGACAGATTTCTATCTTGATTTTGCGCGTAGTGTAGGGAAGCATTATTTGTTGAAGAAGCGGAATCTCTTTTGAAACAAGCTGGTTTTGAAGTGTGCGGGTTTCTGTTGAAATGGCACCTCGTTTGCCTTCGGATACCGCGTATAAAATTGAAGGAACCAGGTAGGCAAGAGATTTCCCAATACCTGTACCTGCTTCGATTGCTACATGTTTTTCTTTAAAAAGAGCATCCGCAGTTTGAAGCGCCATCTTTATCTGGGACGGCCTTGAACGGTAATCTTTAAGGTTGGATGCCAAATCACCGTTATCATCAAAGATCCCGGTGATTATGCTTTTGTATTTGTCAATCAAACCTGAAACTCGGATAGCTGTCTACAATACCGGTAATATAAGCACAGATGTTTGATAGATATCGGAAATAGCGCACCATGAAGTCAAAAACAAAGGCCGGCCATTTGCCCGTAACAATTACAGAAACCAGACCCAGAAGATGGAAAAAAAGAACCGCAAATGAAAGTATTGATAATATTAATATGTGCGGCAGTGTTATAATAAATATACCTATAAAAGATAACCTCATAAACGCCAATACCCTTGAAAATTTTACCGGAGGGTAAGCGTGAAGCTGTAACTGGTGATCAATATCCGTTGCTCCCGCGAAGTGGGGGAGTTCTTCCGTAATGTTGAAAATTGACAGATAAAGACCAATTCCGTAACGGAGAGTCTTCTCTTGAAAAGCAGTAAAATCTTTTTCTGTATGCGAAGTGAAAAGTACTATAACAGTGTTTATGAATGTCAGTATCGACGACACAGTCATATAGAGCATAAGTACAATAAAGTGGGGGATATATAAAATATAATATATACCAAAGAACTTTAGAAGAGCTTTAATTCTTGAATAGCGTAGAGAATAGTCAACGGAAAACTGTATATATCCGGGTCCTACTACACCATCATCGTTGTTTGTACCTGATTCGTAGGTGCCAATATCAAAAATGTCTGTTTCCGAACTGGCTGCTGGTTTTTCGGGGACTATTTCGTCAAAGCGATCAAGGTCAAGCTCTGGCAGCTCGTCGGCTGGTATGTGTTCAAGTGAATCAAACTCGTCAAAGTTATCTGGTTCAGGATCAAAAATTGAGCTGCTTTCATCTTCTTCAGTGACATCGTCAAGGTTAATATTTACCTCGTCTGCTGTTAGATGAAGTTCGTCTTCATCGTCATCAATATCTGTTAAAGAGAGATCATTACTGCTAAAAGATTCTTTGACACTTTCGGTTTCGATTTCATCCAGTGTTAGACCTGCATCGGATAATGATAGTCGAGATTCGTCTTCTCCATCAGATTCGACAGATGCGGTTTCAGAGCCAAGGTCAAGGGTGTCCAGATCAATTGAAATGCTTTCGTCTTCATCAAAAAGGTCTTCGCCTGTATTAAATGCGTCACTCTCTTCAAAGTCGGCATCAAGGCTATCCAGATCTATCGTCTCATCAGAGTCTATTTTTCTTTCAGTATCAAGACTGTCTGTGTCAAGTTGCGCTGCGTCATCGTCAAGATCGACATTTAGTTTGTCCAGGTCAATTGTTATATCGTTGTCGTCATCATCGGCAGGCAGAGCTATTGGTGTAGCGGAAAGTTGATCATCATCATTATCTCCAGCTATATCGTCAAAAAGATCGTCGTCCAGACTATCGTCAAGTTGCATCAGATCATTGTCAACAGGTTCCATATCAGATTCGTCAAGTTCTATATCGAGTGAATCCAGATCGATATTGATCTCGTCATCATCATCATTATCATCATCATCACTGTTATACTCTTCTTTTGTTTCATAATCTTTTTGTTCTTTAACAGCAGCCTGCTTTGCGTCTGAAGTATCCAGGTCAATATCCAGATTTTCCAAATCAATTGAGAGGTCATCGTCCATAGAACTATCATCGGATATATCCAATGTCATGTCATTGTCAAATTCGTCAGATTCAAGATCAATATCATCCAGATCGAAGGAGTCGTTTGTGTCAGATGTTAGAGAAATATCCTCAGATTCATCTTCGGTTAGAGTAAAAGCAGGGCCTGATGTGACAAGATCATCATCTTCTTCAAGATCAATGTCCAGGTTATCAAGGTCAATCGGAATATCTTCATCGTCTTCACCGATTGAACTATCAGTTTCAAAAAAAGATTCGTCACTCGTTAAGTTTAACTCTTCATTTTCAAAATCGTCGCCTTTAACCGTGTCGTCATCAAGGTCAATATCAAGACTGTCCAAGTCAACTGAGAGTTCTTCATTCTCATCGTCTTCAAGCGGCAAAGAGGTCTCTCGAACATCTGTGTCTGTTTCATCATCGAAATCGATATCAAGCGAGTCTAGGTCTACTGTAATTTCATCGTTATCATCGGAGGTCTCTGGTGCTGATTTGTTTTCGGCCGGGATATTGTCAGGGGACAAGACCGAGAGATCGATTTCTGGTTCGATATCGTAATCCATTTCGTCATAATCGATATTCGTGGAAGTAGTTGGCGAGTCATCGTCCAGATCAAAGTCCGAAAAATTGTTCTCGTCATCTTCATCATCAAAACTGGGAAGTTTATCTTCGTTGTTTTCAGTAGTATCAAAATCGGAAAGTCCGTCTTTATCATCGAAATCTGATGAATCATCAGAATCAAAATTATCATCAAGGGAAAAATCACTGTCTTGAAAGTCCGAAGCTTCAGAAGATTTCTGAGAAACGGGGGATTGCTTATCAAATATCGGTGCACCAGAGGGAGTTGCCGGCGCAGAAATTGATTCGGCGGACGCCGATGATGTAGCGGAGCCAGCTTCAGAACCAGTATTGTCTATAATATTGTTATGTGAACAGTTTGGACAGCTGAAGGCAAATTTTTTGCCGCTTACTTTTTCATCGCTGACAGTAAAGGCTGATTCACAATTACTGCATTTAACAATCATATTGTACTCCCGCATGGATAGTTGATAGATATCGTCATTGGCTGTTTGTAAACACCAGTTTACTTAAGATAATGCTCATTAATATTGTTCTGAATGATCAACACAGCAAAGGGTAAAAAGAAAATAATATACCATTGTATTGATCGGCCGTTTATTTCTTCTGATTTTTGTAAATATCTGATATTAAGATACAAAGCCCACAACCCCAGTGTCGCGAAAACCAGAAGAATATTGGTTACCGGGTTATCGTTAAAGAGCTTGCTTACTCTTGATAACCACCATAAATAATATAAACCTCCACTGAAAATAATTAGTAACATAAGAATAAAAGTATTATCTTCGGGTATTGGTTTGTATTGTGCGTTCATATGCGCTCCAATAGGGCTTTATTGCAGTAGTATTCTGATAGTTTAAGTACAAATAAAACAGTTGTAATGAATATACCTAGAACTATAAAAAAGCTACTCGTCTATAGTATCGGTGAAATTTTTAATTTGGTTAAATAATAAATATAATTATCTGTTTCTAATAGCTTAAAAATACCATATTGCATAAGAAAATATTCTCCATAAAAAATTGTTGTCATAAAAGCGTCAATAATATACAGGAAAAGAATAACAATACGGTGCTTAAGAAAAACATATATAACCTGTTAAGTACTGTTTCCGGGAATAATCTATGAGTGAACTCAAACAATATCATTATAAAAGCCGTTCTCAGAGAATAATAGCTTTATCCGTCGCTTTTTTGGTCAATTTTGCTGTAGGTGTGGCAATTACTATGGTGTTTATTGACGCCAAAACGGTATTTTTTTATCGTTCTGTCTTTAATAATGTAGTAATATATATGCTTTTTTTCCATTTTTTGGGTATTATTGCAGGTTCACAGATTTTTAAGCGTTTAAAACAGAGTCGTTGGTTTTTTTGCGGTGCGCTTCTTCTGTTTACGCTGGTATTTATAACCTTGTTTTCGGTTAAATATTTTCTTAATGATTATTACCGACATCTTATTGTTGCATATATCGAGCATACACCCTTTCTTGTGCTGGTTGTTTCAGCCGTTCCTTTTGTGGGTGGAGTAATAAATAACTATATTTTGAAAGTGGTGTGTGGCAAGTTCTTTGATGAAAAAAAGAGCGGACATTTCTTTGTAATGCATATGCTTCTGGGCCTTATTGCTGGAGGAGTATGGTTTTCTGCTGTACAACTGGATTTTTTACCCGGATTTTTGCTGTTTATGCCTTTTCTGCCGTTGGTAGCTTTAGCTTTTATTTTTAAACTGGAGTACAGCCCTGATCCATTCTTTGCCCGCGAGGTCAAGTACAGCAGTGAAATAAAAAAAACAGAAACCGCTGTAGAAAAGAAAGAGGATCTGGTATTCAATTATCTGAATTTTCTGTATATAGTGATATACACAATACTTGGATTTTTTACTTTTATTCGTTTTTATAACGATCTATTGTATATAAAACTGTTCTTTTTATCGGTAATATTCATTTTCTTGGCCTTAGGTTTCATGCTTTCTTTTGTTCTTAAGAGCAGGTATTGGCATATTTACTCGGAAATGTATTACCCGTTCTTTTTTCTGTTCTTTTTCATTATGCTAAATCGATTTTCCGATCAGCTGCCGTTTTATTACGGTGCTCTTTTTATTATTCCTTTGGCTTTCTGTTTCGGAATGACTCTATACCATACTACCCAGTTTATTATTGGACGATACGATCAGATACATGCCTATAGAATATTACGTTTCGGTATTTTCCTTATCCCTATACCAGTGATTATAGCACTCTCTTTCGTAGTGTTTTCAAACAGGCTGTTCTTTGTATTTTTTTATCTCGTTGCGGCATTGAATATAGTGCTTCCTGGGCTTCACTTGGCACAGAGGAGCGATAATGAATATCGAAAAGGGCTTTACCTTTTATTGTTTATTATAGTTGTTCCAGCTTTTATTATGACACATCTCTATTTTAAAATAAGTCTTGATTCGGCTCTTTATGTCACCTATACACGTAATTACGATGCGGTTTACAGTTTTAATTCGAATTCGGATTACTTTGACATCAATTCTGACATATTGTTTAACGATAAGCGTGTAATGAAGATATCTGATCAGTTTATACGCGATTTGCGCCGCTCAGTTCTTTCCTTGACTCTCTTTACCGATAACAACCGAGATGGAGTTTTGTTTATTGATGGCAACCGTAAATTTTTTGATAATAACGTATATGAGATTTTTGATAATGGTGAATGTCTTGATTATATGCTTGATTCACAGGTCGATTATAATTCGACACCTGTTTCGGGACGTAAAAGCATGGTCACTTTCAAATCAGATATTTTTACCTTTTTTAAAAACCGGGATAGAAGGTACGACGCGATAGTCGATATTCCCAATATCTATGACCAGACCCATAATAGTATTCGTTTTTCTGAAACATATTACGAGGTAGTAAAACGTTACCTAGAAGGTAAAAGTCTCTTTTTCCAGTTGATACAACCCGAAAGTGCAAGTTCTTGTCTAGTTAATAGTGCTGTTTCTGGGTTTAAAAAGTCTTTTAAACATCATATCGTTTTTTATTTTGGGGAAAACCTTGTTCTTGCCGGTAGCAACGAAAGTGATTTTGCCATAAACAGGGAAGGGCTAGAGAGAATCAATTACCAGATATCTAGCTCGAAAAAAAATCGGTCACTTTTTTATAGAGATGTTCACTGTCTCTCCTATATACTGGACTCTTCTTTGCCGGAAACAAAAAATGTTCCTCAAAAAATTGACTATCTGTCGTCACCGTTTATGGGTGATTGTAACGATGTTTTCTCTGAGAGTGGCATGTTGCGTTCTTTTGATTCGATTCATGACAAGTTTCTTTCTCTAAAATTTGATGATGACAGTATGGATTTAAAGAAAACACTTGCTGTAATTCTTGAGGATAATCGTGACATTCTTACATTATTGAAAAAGTCAGAGAATGTAGCTTTGAAAGGTGATTTTAAAGAAGAAGCCGAATTTTTGTCTAGCCTGAGAAAAGCAGGTGAATATGACTATGATATCAGGCATTATGTTGAAGGATTGTTGACTGTAAAAGAACTTACCTTCGTGCGAGCCGCGACTGAACTTGAGGAAGGTCGAAATTGGACAGAAGCCAAGGACATTTATGAGAGCATACTGATTTTAAATGACAGCAATTTTGAGGCTCATTATCGCTTGGGTTTGATATATATAACCCTACAGCAGCTTGATAAGGCATTTGTTCATTTTGATAGGGCGTTAAGGCTTGAGCCTAATAATCCTCAGGTGCTATACCAGGTTGGTGTTCTGATGTATATGGTTGGTGAGTACCGGTATGCTCTTGAATACCTAAGACGCGCCATAAACTATAATTTACAACACGCTATGGTTTTCCTTTATAGCGGTTTGGCTAACGAAAGTCTTGGCAAATATCGAGATGCCAGGCAGGACTACGAAAAAGCTCTGCTTGCTGATCCAAATAATCCTGATATCAAGGCTTCTTTGAGTCGTATTGAAAACAGGATAGAGAGCAGTGTTGTCGATTATTCATTACCCGAAAGACGTAATCAAAATGAAGTTGAAGAGGGTGAATACATACCTTTACCTATTAATAAAAATGCAATCGACAAAAGACTGTCAGAAGACGAGTTGCGATTCTTCTCGCCAAGAGACAAGTCAGAAGGCAGTAAATACGGTGATAAGTATGCGGAACCTCCAGGAGCAGAAAAAACTGAAGAACCGGAGCCGGGTAATAGTTTTTTTGATCTTTTTGGAGGATAATCCATGATTGTCGGATTTATAATGTTGGGTCAGGTTAATCATGCTATATAGAGCTGTTTTGAAAGCTCTTGTTCCCTTGTGTCTGGTTCTGCTCAGTGTACCTATGCAGGGTCAAAACCTTCCTATTGATCTTACCAATAGAGATTTTTATGTTCGCCAGGGCTTTTATCCCGAACAGATATCAACCTTTCCGCCCTCAGTTGATTGGAAAAAAATAGTAACAGCAGGTTATGATAGAGCTTTAACTTATCCGGAGCTTTTCAAGGATGAAGCAGAAATTGATGATAGACAGTTTACGTTACTTACCAGTTTTCATATAGATCGTCATACGTCGATTAGAAGATCTCTCGGAATTTCTATACCTCTGATTGGCTCTGGTTTCGAACTATATTTAAATGGAAAATCACTGTATAATCATTTTGATATTGATACAACATTGATTTTCCGTAATAAGGTTATTGAAATACCTTTCTATCTGTTAAATGACGGTTTTAATGTACTCTGTTTCCGGGTCAAGGGTGGTAATGAAGATCCGGTTTCAGGAATTATTACCGAGGGCTTCCCTTTTTCGATAGATTTTTTTGCGAAATTGCAGCAGTATGAGTATGATTTTCATCTTAAAATAGCAATTTTAGCTGCCGTTATTGTCTTCGCGACAGGTCTACTTCTCTTGTTTTTATTGATTTCGCCTTCTGATCGAAGATGCATCGCACTTTCTATAGGTATCATGATGGCTTATTTGGCTCTTTTGTTGGCCGATTCCCACTATTTATATCTTATTTTTAACATTAGCCGATTTGATTTGCCTGTTTTGTACGGCGCTCTCTCTTTTATTTCACTTTGCTCAATTTTATTGATCTCTTTTCGTGGGGGCAATCGTTATTCGCTTTGGATTGCCTGCTATTTGTTACTAGGGTTTATTGCTGTTGTTATTCTACTCTATTTTTTTGGTTTTAACCGGTTAATTTTTTCTGTTTCTCTACTGCTTATAGCTTTGGTTTCTCTTCTTTTTAATTATAATGTTATTAAGAACTTTTTTGCTAGTCCACTTGCTGAAACTTTTTTTGAACGAATATTCCCATTTTGCATTTTTTTTAACTATCAGATGCAGACCCTACTTCTTGTTTTATTGCTCTTTGTCGGTCTAATATGGTTTGTCGCTTCCGAGCATCTTTTAAGGCCGGTTGTTTTTATTGGGCTTGGAAGCGTAATTATTACAATTGCTTCTTCGGTTCAGGCAGTACGCCGTAAAATAATGGTGAGTAAACGCGATCATGGACGAACCGATTCACTTTTTAAAGAGATAAAAGAGATAGATATGGAACTTGTTTCGGTTAAAAAAATATGTGAATCTGTTACAGATGATAATGTAACTCTTCAATCTAAGATTGATATCATGGAAGAGAGTAATCGGACCGATTCACAGGTAATGGGGGTTGTTCAGAGTTATATCTTTCCAAGAAGAGTTCCGGAAACCGATAATTACGAGGCGGCATTTATTACTTTAAAACAGAGTGATGTAAGCGGTGACATGTACGATTTTTATACCCATGAACGCACATTAAAGGGAGTATCGCTTTTTGAAACAACATCTCATGGATTGGCGCCGGGTCTTGTAACAATTCTTATGCGCTCGATAATATACAAGCGGTTTATTCAGCTATGGAATGAAAAACTCTCTTTAATTTTTGAGAAGGTGCAAAAAGATTTGAGCACAGAACTTGGAGGAATGAATATCTTCTTGTCGGGAAAAATTCTAAAATTTGATCAGGAACGGGTGGAATATGTTAATGCCGGACACACGGATATACTTTTTCGTAGTGCCTCCAACGGTGTAGTACGCGTTGTTGCTCCAGCCGGACGAAGCTTTAAGTCTCAAAAAATGGGTGGCAAAAGTAATGTTCAGGATTTTAATATGCTCTCTTTTTCAGTTAAAAAGGGAGACATTTTTTTGCTTTTCACAGATGGTTTTGAAAGGTGCCAAAATAGAAGTGGTGCGAAGTATGGTTTGCCAGGAATAATCGAAACCTTTGAGAGTATACCAGAGGGCAGGGACATCGCGGATGTATTGGATTATTTCGTAAAAAATCTGAATAATCACAGGGACGGCGCCTCTTTGGATGATGACATTACAATTATAGTAGTAAGAAAGCTCTAGATTATTAACATCGCCTAGTGAAAAATAATTTGCAACTTTCCTGTTTGCCGGTTGAAAGCTATAAAAATAATTTTTATAAAGCTTTAAATTATTTAACATTCCTAAAGGTTATCAAAATAAAAGGCCATGATATATTATTTAAATACTGATTTTGATATAGCCAATGTTCGTGTTCCAGAAGGGTTTCTTGCCCAAGTTTATCTTTTGAACTTGCTTCCACTTGCTTTGGCAGAGGATGATGATGTAATTGTATCGCATGTAAGGCCTGAGGAGAATTATTACAAGTATCTTGCTCAAATTTCAGGTGACTGCGGATCCCTCGTGATACGGGAGGAGTGCAAACAGTATCTATCTTCCGAATTGTATTTATGGGGAATAAACAGCGATAGCCTTTCGTTGGTATGTGACCCTGAAAGTTATCCTGGCGTTATAAATGTAGCTAAAGCTAACTGTCGCAGTTTTTCTCTTGAAGTGTCTAAAAAAATGGGTTCACTAATAAGGCGTGAAATTGTGAGCTCCATTAAAGATGTTTGTGTTTTTGCTAAAAATTACGATTATCCCCTTGTGGTAAAACCTCTTTGTGGAAGTTCCGCGTATGGATTTAATATTGTTCAGACAGAAAGATGTCTGGAGAAGATTGTAATCGATAATAGGGCTGTCTGTGAGCAGTGGGTAAAAAGAGTCAGTGATTTTTCTTACGGTTTTTATATATCGAAAGAAGGAGAAATGTCTTTTTTAACTGTACGTTCTCTTGATAACAGTCCCCGTGGAATTTTTAGTTCGGTCTTTTATTACTGTAATTCATGTGACAGCCCATTATATGGCTTAATCGAGAAATCAGCTTTTGGGCTCTCTAAGGTACTATACGAATCGGGATATTTTGGTCCGGTTAATTGTGATGGTTTTTTATATAAGTCTAATAATAGCATATATAAAGAGATTTGTTGTGAGATTAATGCTCGCCGTTCTATTGCCGATTTGGCAATACTTTGCAAAAAACGGTTTAGAGTTGATTGTGGAGGCATAGTCAGTATTCAACAAAAAGTATATTCACCCGAACTTTGCCAAAAATTAGCGGAAATGTTTGATAATCGCAATGTAAGGCTTTTGACACCCCCCAGGTTTTATTATAAAAACATGCTGTACCGATCTCGACGTCTTCTCTTTTTTGTTGGAGGAAAAGATCAAAATGATTGCATGGAAAAAACCAGACGACTTAAGTCTTTGCTATAAAAAAATATCGTATTTAATAATTTATTGCGGGCTTTTTAACGAGGAAAAAAAATGACCGCTGCGATAGCGGTCATTCGGGAAAATTAATACTCAATGGTTGCAAAATCTGATTATCGGCTTCTATCTAAAATTATTGATTCTTTCTGATTGTATTTCATCTATTTCTACGATATCTTTAAGCTTTCTGTATTCGATGGATTCAATACCGTACTCAATTTCGGTTGCCATAAGTAGAGCCTGATTTTTCTTCTGTTTGTATTTTATTACGCGCTCTTCACTTATAGTTGTGTTATATTTGGCCAAAGATTTTTCCATATATCCGTAACAGCTTGCCAAGTATTTATATGCTTGTACGTCCTGTTTTGTATTGTCGTTTATTGCAATATAACGTTCAAGGATAGGAATACATGGCTTAAGGTTATGAATGTCGTATTGAGCCGAAACGTATGCTTTAAATAGGCGAATTTGAAACTCCACAAACTTCGGATCTTTTCTGACTTCTTCGGATTGTATCTGGTCAAGGCTGTTTATACTGCGTGTAAAATATGTAATAGCGCGAAGTTTAGCTGAATATTTCAGCATACCTTTGCGGCGCTTGAGTTGGTTCTCACGGTCTATTTCTTGCCAATACCATCTTTCATTAAGATTGTTTTGCCGGTCATACTGTTTTTGAAGGTTAGAGAGGTTTGCGTCCATATCTCGTAGTATATCCATTCCGATAGAGTATTCATCGATAGATTTTATCATTATTTTTTCAGCATACTCTTTCGAAAGTTTTCTCAGGTCATCAAGTGCTTTTACGTAAGGGTGAAAATCCTCAACTCGCCACTGTCCACCCATTTCAGAAGGCACTTTGTCGCCATCAACCGCGGGCGCGGCAGTATCTTGCGCGTAAATGCTGGATGCAAAGATTAAAACGGTCAGGACAGAAAGTGCGCATATAGTCATACACAGTTTACGTTTCATAGGGATTCCTCTTCTATTATATTTGCTCATTATTATCTGCTGTTGCCGACGTAATTATTTGTATCTAAAATTAACACGCGCCCGCAATAAAGCTACTACAAATTTCGGATTTTTACATCAAAATGTTTAGCATTTAATAATTGACAGATATTTTATGTGAAAAAACCTGCGAGAAGTAATTGTCATTATTAATATCTTTATAACCGGCGGTATTATGGGTCAGGATCCAGTAGAGAAAACAAAAGTTGTACAGTTTTGTCAGTTTTGTGAAGGCACAGGAATTATCAAGAATCCTGATGCCTATATTACGGGTGAAAATCCGATAACTCCTTGCCCTAAATGTGTTTTACCACATTGCAGGTGCGGTGGAGAGAGCCCCTATCTTTATGCCGAAAATGGGAAAATCAGTGAGTGCCCTTGTAATCCGGTTAGACGTCGAATTAACCGTATTAATGCACTGTTTTCGAAATCTGAAATTGATAAAAAGTACAGATGGCTATTTTTGAGTGATTTTAATGTAAAAACACAGGCGGATAACAAAGTAAAATCGGCAGCATATAAAATAATTCACAGCTTTCCCGATGTTTCGAAGGGACTTTTTTTGTGGGGCAACCCTGGAACAGGTAAGACAATGATATCGGCTATCATTCTTACAGAACTAATTAGCAGATACGCGGTGTCTGGAAAGTATCTTAAAATTTCCCGTAATTTTTTTGGACGCTTACGCTCTACTTTCGTTGAAGGCAGTCAAATGTACGGTCAGTCCTCGCAGATCGAGCGTGATCTTGCCGAGATTGATGTGCTGGTAGTCGATGATTTTGGTGTTCAACGTGATTCACCTTGGGAACAGGAGACGCTCTATAATCTTGTGGATTCACGCTATGAGGCCGAAAAATTTACTATTTTCACCTCTAATAACAATCCGGCCGAGTCCATGAAAGAGTTAGGGGGAGGCCGAGTGCTTTCTCGGATAAAAGAGATGTGTTATATAATGGAACTTTCAGGTTCAGATCACCGTGAAGAGAAATGATGAATAAAGCATATATTGGCATTGGTACGAATCTGGGCAATCGAGAACTTAACATAATTCGAGCTTGTGAGGAGATGAACCGTTGTGGTATCACTGTTTTGCGTCAAAGCAGTATCGAAAACACAAAACCGGTTTTGTATGAGAACCAACCCGATTTTTTAAACACTGTTGTTTATGTATCTGCCGAATGCTCTGCTAATGAACTTTTAGTAAAATTGAAAGGGATAGAAGTTAAATTAGGTCGTGTGCCTTCTGTTGAAAAAGGGCCGCGGTTAATTGATCTTGATATTCTACTTTATAACAATACTGTTGTTGAATGCCCGGATCTTGTTTTACCGCATCCGGGCATTCGCGAGCGGATTTTTGTACTTAAGCATTTGCTTGAGCTTAACCCTGATTTATCTGATCCACGCGACGGTGTGGCTTACATTGAGGTGTACAATGAAAAGAAAAAACATTACTGTTAATACCATGCTTGATATGAAAAAGCAGGGTGAAAAAATATCGATGATAACCTGCTACGATTATACGATGGCAAAACTCGTGTCACGTTCAGGTATTGATGTTATATTGGTAGGTGACAGTGGTGGTATGGTGCAAGCTGGTTATGATAATACTCTTCCTGTTACAGTCGATGAGATGGTTTACCATACAGCTGCTGTAAGACGAGGTGCTCCGAATATGTTCATCGTCGCGGATCTTCCTTTTTTGTCGTATCACGTTTCGAAAGAGAAGACCATAGAGAATGCCGGAAGGCTTATTCAGGAAGGCAAGGCCAATAGCGTAAAACTAGAAGGAGGCTCTTATTTTACAGAACTTGTTTCACATTTAACAGCCTGTTCTATACCAGTTTGTGGACATCTGGGAATGACACCACAATCCATTCATAATTTTGGCGGGTTCAGGGTTCAGGGGCGAGAAGAAGACAAAGCTCGGAGAATGGTTGATGATGCGAAGCGAATAGAAGATGCTGGAGCTTTCGCACTTGTTCTGGAGCTTGTGCCTCGTAGTTTGGCTAAACGCATCTGTGAAGCATTGAGAATACCTGTTATAGGAATCGGGGCAGGGCCAGATTGTGATGGTCAGGTTCTTGTTATTAATGATGTCTTGGGATTAGATGATACGTTCCGTCCCAAGATGGTTAAAGATTATGCGGGTCTTGCGGGTAAGGTTATAACCGCTCTTGATAACTATTCTCAAGAAGTTAAGCAGGGCGACTTTCCTTTGGATGAAAACTCCTTTGAGTGACACTTCAGATTTATCCGTTTCACTTATCCTTTGAGTAGAATATCTTTATCAAATATTCCGAAGTTTCCTTCTTTAAGTTTCTCACCTTATTGGTAGCCCCTTTTTATCTAAAACTTGGTTTTACCAAAGCATTGTAGTGAATTTTTTTTAACATATCGTAACAGGTTATATTGTTTTCTGCGTTTTACAGGAATCAAAATAACGCGTGTTCTATAATGTGTGGAATATATAATTGCATTATGTTAATCTCTGTAGAATGTTAGCGGGATAAATAATATGAAAAATAGAATATACTATAAAAATATGAGTAAAGACATGTTTTTATTGCCATATACCGCACGATGGGGTTTTATGGATACGGTTGCATAAAGATCGTCTGTTATAAAAATATTAAAATTAGACCTTAAATATAATTTTTTTTTAATAAATAAGACCAAATAAAAATTAATGTTTGACGTTATGCGAGTAATGAAATTTTTTAAAAAAAAATATTTTTAGAGGGTCTATGAAACAAATATCAAACAAAAAAAACAATTTTTCTGAAAAACAGATTCTTAACTCAAAGACACCGGATGAATACATTCACAGATCTCTTTACAGTGATGTGCCTAGAGGGCGAAAGACAATTCTTTGCCGTCAATGGAAAGAGGAGACCGGTTTTACCAGCGAAGATATTCAGTATGCCCGTAACCGTCATCCGTACTGGAAAGACAAAAAAATGTCCGGTTGGCAGGAGCGTAATCAAAAACGTTGGAGTGAACATGATTACAGAAAGGTCAAGAAAAACCGCATAGAAGCTTTTGAGTCAGAGGTAATTGAGAAATTTTGTTCGCTTAACAAAAAAGATAAAAAAGGTAATTACCTTATGAAAGACTGGGAGATTGCCAAAGAGCTTAAGCTATCTATACCGTCGGTACAGCATTGGAGAAGAAAATATCTACTTGTATTGCGTCTTTTAGAAGTTTTGCAAAAAAAACCTTCTAAAAAAATAATCTTGAAATATATGGGGCGACATGAAAACGGTTTAAGACGGGAGTATAACGAGCTAGTATCCTGATTGGTTATTAAGGTGGTCTCTATTGAACAAGGCAGAAGTGTATGCCTCTTTAAACC
>ERZ795053.4694-NODE-4694-length-14628-cov-5.473616_pt1 | contig 14628 bp, 9 predicted proteins | sample MGYA00375137_ERZ795053 | MGnify/ENA primary metagenome ERZ795053 (study PRJEB30182, sample SAMN05720284) | activated sludge metagenome | isolation source: Anaerobic digester | place: Hong Kong | collected 2014-12-17 ... | reverse complement strand
CATGCCTTGACGGAAATCCTCTTCACCGCCATCACAGGTGTTGACATGATCGGCGTTCTGTGACCGCAGCCGGATACCCGACATGGACCGTGCTTTGCCCAAAATGTGTAGATGACTTCCGGCCCGTAATACGTGTATTCCTTCCGCTCCTCTGGAGAGAGAGCAAGCGGATCGAAGTCATCGGGCATTTCGATGCCCGTTGTGATCTTGGTCCACTTCCCCTTGTGCCCTCGCGGACAATCGCAGGCGTAGAACGGCATGATCTGGGGTTTTACTTCCGCCTCGATGTCGGCGAGCAGCTTCTCAACATCTTCCTTTTCTACCTGCGCCAACTCGTTCTTCACGACGAACCACGCGACGGGATTCAGATCGTTGCCGTACATCTGCATGCCGAGGCGCGACCCCTCGACAATCGTCGTGCCTCCGCCCATAAAGATGTCTGCGACCTTCAGATGCTTGAACGCACCCTTCGCCTGATGGTTGCCGTAGTAGACTTCCCAAACACGCTTCGAAGCCTCAGACGGATCGTCGGGAGCCTTAATCGCGGCAGCGAGCAGAAGGGAACGAAAGACGCTGCTGCGCCGTCGCGCCCACCACTTCGACATCTGGTAGATTGGCTTGCCCGCATTGCCTTCGATAGCTGCAATCTGGTTGATCGGGATGATCGGAAAATCGACTTCGAGGCATGTCAGCGGTCGATTGGGATCGGAGAAGTTCACCGTCTCGCATTCCCATTCCTTTCCCGCATTGACGGCTTTGGCGACTTCCTTCGCCACCCACTCCGCCTTGTTCATCCCCTCGTCTTTCCAGGGCTGGTCGTTCGCCATCGCTTACTTTCTCGTCAATTCAATGAAGGGGACAGCCACTTCAAGGACACTCAACCCGCCATGCGTCAACGTCGGATAGCCGCCCGCGCTTTTCCATTTGCGGCGACCGCAGACGTACAGGTTCTTGCCGTGTTCCGTTTCAATCGAAAGATCAATCGGCGGCACCCACTGACCGGCAGGCTGCGGCGAAGCCTCCCATCGCCCGCTCTTGAAGTTCTTCTTCAGGTAGTCGGTCTGCGGCTGATCGGAATCCGTAAACAGACCGCTGGCGGCGTAGCCATGATCGGAAGTGATGATGAGACGACGTCCCGACGCCAGCCGTTCGACGAAGCTCCAGAATTCATCGCTAGTGAGATGCCGTTCGATTTCCATCGTCAGGTGCGACAAGCCCTTGCCGGGATCATCGTTGTCGTGGAGACGATGGTCCGGCCAATGATGCCAGAAGACCCAATCCGGCTCGGAACCGACGAGATTCGCGCAATCCTTCCAGGGCACGCCGACCGACTCGGTTCGTGCGCCGGGGAGCAGATGCGCCCCACCCGCGCCATTGTTGCCCAGCGACGAACGTTGGGAGAATCCGAGCGCTTTCGCAAAGGGCGTGGTATCGGCGGGCAATTCCGCACAGGTTGGACCCGCTGAATGGACCTTGTACCCACGACTATCGGCACCGGCCAACAGCCAGGGAACTTCTCGCAGCGAAAGCGCATCGAGAATCAGGATTGCCTTTCCGCCTTGCTGTGACGCCCACCAGTTGACAAGGGCGTCGCAGGTTCGCGTTACGCTGGCTTCGTATTCCAGCCACAAGTCCCACGCTGCGGTCGCAATGTAATGATCGATGTCGCCCACGATTCGGTCACGTTGAGCGACTTGCGCCTCGGCTTTGCCCGGCGTGATCGGCTCGGAGCATACCTCCCACGCATAGTCGAGGATCGCCGACCATGCGACGGACGGCGAACTGTTTTGCAGGGACAGAACAAGGTCGTAAGACAGCGGCATCAACTGTCCTCCTTCTCAAGACCCAGTTCATACGTCATGCCGTCTGGAAGCTTCTTTATCAGATCCTGAAGCTGCGCCCCGGTCATCTTGTTGACCTTTAGAACCATGCCCTGCACCTGCGTGCCGGGATTGATGCCCCAGGTTTCAAGCTTGCCAAGCAGATTCAGCGCTGACGTTGCAGTCGATGTCAGCTGTTGATACGTAGTCGTGCCACCGAAGATGCCACCGGGATTGACGCCGGTCGGAGGTGGCGGCGGTTGTCCCGTGCCGGGCGGCGCAGGCGGAGCAACAGGGGGGCCACCCGGCTCGCCGCCAAAGAGACCGCCGCCGGGAATTGGCGGTGTGCCTCCAGCCGATGCGGTGACTCCACCCGTTGCGGGCGCATTCTGCGGCAACAGGATATGCGTCTCATCCAGATGCTTGCCGGAACCGAGCTTTCCTCGCATCCGCTTCCATGCGACTTCTTCTGTTTCGCCGTGGTTGACCTGGAGATACTCCATGCCTCGCAAGTTGATTGCGATCAGCCCTTTGGCACAAAGGCGGATGATCCGCTCTTTGACCAGCGTTTCACCGAGCCAGGGGATGCAATCCTGACCATTGGGACGCGGCTCTTTCAGCTCTCGAATCAGCTTGCCGACCGACTCGTTATTGGGAGCCGCCGCCATGATAAACGCTTCAAAATCCTCCGGGATGAAAAGATTCTCGATGATGTGCTTGTCAATCGCCTCGGGGATCTTGGTACCTTCAGCTTTGTGGCTTTCGATGGAGAACTTGCAGTTCTGCGGCTGCTGAAAGTTCCAATTCGAGATGATGGCGAATCGGTCGTATCGCGCCTTCAGGATCTCTCGAAGTTCACGCTGATACTTCGTCTGAAGTTTGCCGTACTCGGGGTTTTGCGATTTCCATTGCTCGGCAAGGAACACGCACCTCGCCAGCACGATGAGATCACGATCACCGAAGACGTTTTCGCTTCCATCACGAGGCAGCAGGAATCGAACGGCGTTTCGATTGCTTTGCAGATTGTCGCGGAGCCATTCGCCCAGGTGTGACGAGACTTTGGCGGGCGTCTGCGGCAAGACAAGGATGGGAATTCGATCACCCCAATGTTGCGGGTGCTCTGACTCATCGATCTTCGCCCAGGGATCGGTCTTCCAATATTGGGGAAGTACAACCACACGAAATCTGGATGCGACATCCTCGCTGCCGCCGATGACATAGCGCACCTCTTTTGATAGATGCGATTCGTCCTGCCCCTCTTTGAAGAGCTTGTCGTTGCGGGCACTGGCAATCAACTTGGCTTGCGGATTCTCTTCTTCCTTGAATATGAATCGATTGCCATCCTCGTGGATGTTGAAGCTGTTTTCGACGATGGTGTTGAGTTCGACTTCGAATGCGTTGTCATCCACCGGCACATCACGGGTCACGTCGATGTGCAGCGCCGCCCGATCCGCCCCTGCCTGATTCTTCTCAGCAAGGGATCGCAGCCAAAGGGCACCAATGAGCCCCTCAAGGTTTGGTAGTTTTTGCCCGGTTGTCGCCACGGCATCCTGGACTGCCTCAAGATTACGGAGCGCTTTCTCTCGCAGCTTGGCATGATGTTGGTTCGCCACGGAATCCAGCAACGCTGTGATCCCGCTATCGTCGTCATCCAGCCGGAAGTTCGCCGCCGTGATGATTGGAACATTCTCACCACCACGCTTGTACAAGTCCGCAAGGACTCGAATCATGTCGCGTGTTTCCTGAGCCTGGGTTGCCATCAGGACTTGATCTTCGAGGAGATCAATCATGTGTGGCGCGAAGGGCCACGCTTCGAGGAACTCGGATTTGAGTCGATCCTTCTCGGCGGGCGGCGTGTTACTGAGCCGGAAGAACTCCGAGATATGAACCTCAACAAGTTCTTCGATTTGTGTCTGAGGCACCTGCAAGCGATTATCGAAAAGGCGGTGCAACAGGAGTCGCAGACGATCATTCTTGGCCGCCGGTCCCTTGAAATCGACGATCTGCGGATTGACGCGCTGGATCTGCTGGAAGGCGTCGGTGTTTCCGTTTCTGACTGATACGACCAGGACGAGAAGGTCTGGGTGCTCCTTGGCGATCTCTGAAAGGAGCTGGACGAAGTTGAACGCCCACGTGCGCCACGGGTACTGCTTTGTGTTCGTCAAACCGTCGAACCACGTTTGATACTCGTCGAGAATCAGCGCCGTCGGCGTGTGCTTGAACAACTCCAGGAGGATCTTGTCACTCGGTACTTCCGGCTTTTTTTCGCCGAGCGCATCCCAGATCCCTTTGCAATAGCTCCCGTGCGGATGAAGGTCGAACAGCAAATCCCAAAGGTGCTTGTACCTCTGACGATGGAGGCTCTCGCTAATGACATGCATACCGCTGCGGAGCGGGATGCGTGCGATCTTGTCGATGTCCAGGATGCCCGCCCAATGATCGAGCCATTGCTGAGTAGATTGGTTGTCATTGAAAGCGTGATACAGGGCAGCCATGAGGTGCGACTTTCCCTGACCACGTTCACCCTTGAGTGTGACGGGGCGGCTATTCTTCGGTCCCGCTGCCTCCAGCGTCTTGAGAACGTCGGCGGTCGGATATGTGATTTTCAGGAATTCGGACGCCGGAATCTGCGTTGCGCCCGTGTTGTTGTTGTTCGTCAATTCAATGGCGGTGCCCTTCAGGCGACGACCTTTGAATTCCTGACGTAAAGAAAGTCCCAGCATGCCTTCCTCCGGCGAATTGTTGCCGACTCAACCTGCTCTTGTTCGCTACCGATGCGCCTCACGCGTGCGAACCCCAACGTCACAGTTGAACGTCACGCCCGCCTCCGTTTCTTCTTGACCGTATCGCTCGACTTCAATTTGGAGCGTGTGCTCAAAAGCAGTGAAAAAAGGTCTTTGCGAACGTAGAGGCGATACCCGGTAATTGGATGGCGATGAGCCTTTAGTTTTCCAGCCCGATCCCAACGACGAAGCGTATCCCTGCTAACGCCGATCAACTCAGCGGCTTCGCCAACTGTTAGGTATTCGTTCAGTTTCGCCACACCCGAACTCCCCTTCATGGGATAGGCAACATTATGCAAGGTCGCCTCGTCGTGGTCCAGATCCAAGGCTGTACGTTCGGACCGCACCAGCCTTGATCGGCGAGCCGCCGGACTTTGATTTCGGAAGGTACGACAGATGGGGTCGGGGCAACTTGCGTCCCGGATTCACCACTCAGAGTGTTGCGGCGAATCATCCCACATCACCCAGCTTCGAGTCGGAATTGACAGGGGTTGTCTGCTGCGGGGAAACTGCTACGAAACGCGTTGCCCACGGGTGGTATCCAAGAACTCGCGAAATCGATATGAACGAGCCGCCGAAACTAACGACCGACAACATCGATGCCGTGCTTCGCTTCCTTCCGATCTTTGAAGCTGACGGATTCACCTTCGGAGAGTGGATGCCATTTGAAGGCGGGCTTCCCGCGTTCAGTTTCAGCGACGAAGCCGGACAATTCATTGACGCCTTGTATCACAACAATTGGGTGATTCCGTTTGACTGGGGCGAATGGCAGGACGAGGCAAGGCGAATCACCGAATCCCCAGAACACTTGAATCACGCCAACCTTGAGACGCTTCGAAAACTCTTAACGCTCCACGTTCGCACGGAGCGCTTCTGCGAAGGGCATCTTTGCAGCATGTTCGAATCAGGAAACCTCACCGCAATTCTGTCGAGGCTCCGTGCTATTCGACAATCGCTACCATAAAGCAAGTACTGCGACGCAATTGAGCCCCTCTCCCGCATCCCTACCTAGCCCGACCCTTCGGCAACGAGACGAAATGGTTGTCACGAGTGGATCGGGCACAGGTCTGCCTCCACGCCGCGAGCAAACTGGTGCGATTCCCGGCGACCGAGGCAGGCTTCGATGGAATCGAATCCGTCGATTAGATAGAATAGCCGGTTGAGGGGCCGCAACTGGAAAATGCCGGTACAGAGGTTCGCGCTGTATGGACGTGCTCGGACCGCACCTGTTCTGGAGAACTGTACTTTCACTACGAAGTTGTTGGTCCATATTAGGTAATGCTCGCAAGTGCCGCTGTCCCCTCACTCCTTGGAGGCGCAACGTGAAGTCACTCGGTTAACTTGAGATGCAGATGCAGAAGTCGTAATAATAACCGAAATGCGGACCCCTACTGGATACGGCCAAAGCCGCCTCTTGAGTTCACACTTCCAGTCTTGGGTTTACATGCTGGAGTCTATTGTCTTACATTCGTTGGCTGGATCACGGACGAGAACACGGAGGCAATCAGTGACTGCGTTAATCAATTCCAATTCGTGCTTACTCTCCATCTTCGCTATTTTCGCCTGCCCGCTACTAGGGGATATTAACAAAGACGACCAATTGAACGGGGCCGATGTCGCCGGTTTTGTACATTGCGCGCTTGGATACAACTCACCAAACGAAAACTGCTACGCTGGAGATTTTAACATCGACGGTAGCGTCGATGAACTTGACATCGGCTCCCTCGTGAACGCCATCTTAGATAGTGAGAATGCGATAGGCATTCAATATGGTGTGACATTCGAAGATGGAGTCGCATTTGCTTATATTCGCGTCCGCAATGGACCTGAGCTTGTTGCAGTAGCGTTCGATCCTCAGACTGAGACTGAGGACTTCACAACACAACGCTTCTTTGGATTCACCGAAAGTGAACTCAATAATCTCCCCGAATTCGAGGATCCGTCACTAGTAATCAGCCCATTGACTTGCGAGGCTGCAAGATTATGGGAAACGAACGCGTTTCCTGATTTCACTGGCACGCCTGGTCAATTGCAATTACTGAATCGTCAATCTCAGGTTCTGGCTGTCTTGTTATCGATGCTAGGCGTCGATACAAATGGCTGGTCGCGAGGCGTGAACGGCTGCACGGACGTTCCGGACTTTGATGTTGTAAACTGCTGTAATGACCACGACCGATGTTATGAAGGATGCCCAGAATTCCTAAGCAGATCAGAATGTGACGACATGTTGTATTCTTGCATTCAATCGAATTCGGTGTTTCCGGGACTCGCGGCAGCCTACTATGCAGGTGTCAGAGCATTCGGCAACCCGTTTTACGAAGGAGAGTGTATGGCGCAGAACTGTGAGACATGCGATCCCGAACTCGGTTGCGTTCAGCTGACACCGCCAGCTACGCCATCCGTTGCTACGGTGCAAGTAATCTCTCAGTCCCCGCCGTTTTGGATCCTAAACATCACAAACACGTCCTCTAGTGACTGCTTGGTGTTCAGTGTATGCAAGTGCGATGCAACTCCCAACCTGAATTCTGATTGGTACCTTTGCCCAGGTGGAAACGCAGAATTGCCGCCTCAGGCATCGACCCAGCTCCTCATTCCTTGTGTCGGTAGCACGAGCTTCCCCTCATGTAATGGCGCAGTGTGGCGCGTTGTTGGCATACTCGTCTTTCCAGACAATCAGTGTTATCTCACGGGGTTCTTTCAGGACCCAGCGCTCGTGCAAGCGAAGATGATCCCACTGCTAATACCCCTGTGCGATCCGTAATTCGGGACTGTTTGCGTCTCAGCGAAACGGTTTTGGCAACACCAGCTCGCGGTGTCCTGATTGCAGACATAACACTCTTTTCGAATTGGTCAGCCGTGACGACGAATGAATAGCGTCATCCGAATAACCGTCTGCTTGGCGGCGCAATTTACGCCGCCCGAAATCGCAGCGTCGGTCTCAGGATTGACGATGAAAGTTGAACGATTGTAGCTGACTCGCCCTCGGGGAGGTGACCCCTTTCTTACGAAGTTATTGACGCCAGCGGTTAACTGCCGTGCTGGTTGAACTTCGCGCGTAACTCCGCCCCACCAGCGGACTTGTCGCGATAGCGATGCTTGAGGCATTCCTCTCCCTTCTTCCAATCCCACGACGGATCATCGAATTCGCGCCGTAACTGGCGCCAAATCGACCGATTCCTCTCCGTTTCCGGAGGCCGATTCGCATCGAGGGGTTAACAATCGGTTGCGAGTTTCGTGGCAGCCATCGTCGCGATCGAACACATCGTTGCGTTGGAGTGTAAGTGCGCCGACGAATCCGTTGTGACGAACTCGCCGGGTCATCCACCATCAACTATCGAGTATGCGAAATGGTTCTACTGAGAAGCCGTGAGCAACGATTCAAACTGACGCAACTGCGTAGCCGGACCGGACTCGCACGAGATTTGGCGTAGTTGCCGTTCGAAGAGATGTGCGACCTGCTGTGGCTCGCACAGGATAACGTCCTGAATTTCGGGCGCGAGCTGCCGCAGCCTAATGATCTGCGAGACACGTGCGCGGGAGACACCGATCTGCCGGGCGATCTCGGCGTAGTCGGTGAGTCGGCTTGATTCAACAGCTCGATAGATCTGGTGTGCTAGGACGAGCATCTTGGTGAGGGATGGGATCGAGTCGGGAATGGAGTTCGGCGCCGGCGCGTCGTGGTCGAATTCGGGCCGCTGCACAGGATCGATTACAACGTCGAATTCAAACATGAAGTCGTTCCTCCTCGCGACATCGATTGGCAATTCCGCTCTGGATCACGCCGCCCTGCCTTCATCCGGTTTGCTCTGGCACGCCATCGCCGCCTCAGTCAACTCGATCCCGATTCGTTGCGTCTGCCGGTCGTACTGTACGCGATCGACAATCATGCGAACGAGCCGTGCCTGCTCGGCGCTGCTGAGATCTGTGGATTGAGTGAGCAACGGGACCGCCTCGACTAGGTGGCAATTCCGCATCATCGTTCGGTCGAGCGGCAGCTCGGATAGCTTCGACAACACTTCCTGCTCGATCGACGCCGCCCTGACCGTCTTGGTCGGGCATGTCCGGTGACCCCGCTTCATCGCCTTCACACAGGTGTAGTACCGGTATTGACGCTGGCCACGCGTGCAGGCTGTGTGCGTCATCGCCGCGTCGCAGGATTTACATCGCAAGATTCCCTTCAGCAGAGCATGGTACGAATTGCGTGTAACCGAGCCTTTGGTCTTCGCGTTCCGGCGAAGCAGTTGCTGGGCCCGGTCCCAAGTCTCGGCGTCAATGATCGCCACATGCAGGCCTTCGAAACTGGTGTCGTAATGCCGCACCCTGCCGATGTACGTTTCGTTCATCAGCAGGTAGTTCAGATTCGACTTGTCGAAGGGCTTGCCGCCCATCGCGTTGCCTTTGGCGGACGTCCACCGCTTGGTAGTCCAGCCGCGCATGTTCGCCTGCCGCGCCGTCTCGATCAGTGATTCGTGCTTCAGATACAATTCGAAGATGCCACGAACGTGTTTCGCTTCCGCGTCGTTTACCGTCAGCGTCTTGCGTTCACGATCCACGTCATAGCCCAATACCTGCCAGCCACCGGCCCACTTCCCCTTCTTCCGCTGGGCGGCGATCTTGTCACGCGTCCGCTCGCCGATGATCTCCCGCTCGAATTGGGCAAAGCTGAGCAGGATGTTCAGTGTCAGCCTACCCATCGAATCGGCGGTGTTGAAGTGCTGAGTGACGCTGACGAAATGGACCTGCTTCTGCTCGAATAGCTGCATCAATCGGGCGAAGTCCAGCAGCGAACGTGATAGTCGGTCTACCTTGTATACCACGACGCAGTCGATCTCCCCCGCCTCGATGGCAGCCATCAGCTTCTCCAGAGCCGGCCGGTCCATGCTGCCGCCAGAGAAGCCGCCATCATCGAAGCGATCGGACTGGACCTGCCAGCCGAGATGCTTCTGGCTGGCGATGTAGGCCTCGCACGCCTCACGCTGGGCATCCAGCGTGTTGAAGTCCATGTCCAGGCCTTCGCTTGTGGACTTGCGCGTGTAGATCGCACATCGAACCGGGCCATTGGCATTGGTAGTTTGAGATGGCTTCGGCTTTCTGCGTCTGCCCATCTATGCACCGCCCTTCAGTTGGCGGACGAATCCGAAAAAGAGATTGCCATTCCACTTCGCGCCGGTAACAGCGAACGCGATGGCGCTGAGCGAGCGATAGTGCTGGCCTTCGTACTCGAAGCCCTTCTCCAGCACCCGAACCGAGATCACTTTGCCGTGGTAAGTCCGCCGGATCATGCAGCCCGGTGGCGGCAAGCGAACCTTCTTGCGCCGCGGGCCCGACGACCACGTCTCTTCGGGAACAACACAGCCGTTGGCCGCCCGCATCTCACCGAGCGGATCCCAGCGGTCAATCAACGCTTCGAGGCGCTCCCGCGCCTCAGGTGACAATCCCACACCGACGGCACTCATCACTTGCCGCCTTCCACCGACGCCGCGGTGAACAATCCTCGATCTGTCTTGCGGAAGCGCGACGCCTCCTTCTTCTTCGTGATCTCCCTGATGATCGCGGAATAAAGCGTCGCCCATGGCGTGCTGCCACTCGTCTTCCACCCTGCCGCGATCACCCGCTCAGCGATCGTCTTGGCATTCAGCGGCGTCCCCGACTCCGCTAGCACCTCCGCCGCCAGATCAAGCCCGCTGACACGCTTCGGGCGGTCTGATTTGGCTGGCTTCGTCGTCGGTTGCTTCGCTGCGGCTGCCGCTGATGTCGTCGCCTTCGCTGATACCCTACGCCCCACCGCCTTCTTCTTGCCCGGCGTCTTGTTAGTCTTCTTCGTTGCCAAAGCTTGGCTCCTCAAACTGTGTACTCCGTTCGCTGGCTCGCATGAGCCGATCGAGCGAACTGATCACATGAGGGCAAGTCGGGGGCGATGTATCAAGGCTTTTTGGAGAGATTCCGCAGGAATATTGGAGGACTGATTCGAGGAAATCCATAAAGGGTTGGGGCCGCCAGGCACGCATCCTGCCAGTTATCTCTGACGGGCTCTACTACGACCGAACTGCATATCCTATATTCGCGTCGAAATAATGGGCGTACCGTATCGAATGGTCTGCATTGTCGGAGTAGTATTGGAGCCGATGTGACTATCGCCGACGGATAGGTCATCACGCAATTCAGACGCGCTCGTCAAATCGAGAGGATTAAACGTGGTAGGCAACGAGAGGTCAGCTTCGGCAGGTGGTGCGGCGACAACCCAGGGGACGACTTTTCAAGAGAATGTCGCGTGCTACTTCTCAGTTCTCATCCTGGCCGAATCCGAAGCTCACCTGCCGCTTTCACTTTCCGATGGCGTTCGCCTTTCTGGCATCATCCTCGAATCCACCGAGCCCGTGGATGACATTGCCGTCGAAACGTCAGGCGGTGGTATCATCTATATACAAGTCAAGACAAGCGTCGATTTGTCAAGCGTGGAACAATCTGCATTTGCGAGCGCGCTTGACCAATTCGTCCGGCAATTCATAGCGGGGGCATCACCATTAGGCGCCTCGAAGCGCCCGCTGGATCGCAATCTGGATCGCCTGGTGCTCGCTGTCGGCCCGACTTGTCCCGCGACCATTACCAACCACCTGCAAAGTGTCCTAAGTAAAGTTCGAAACTGTGGATCTCCCGATGCCCTTGAACGCCTATTGACTACGCTCAACACTGATGAGCGGCGTTCGCTTCAGACCGCGCGAGACCATATCGACCGCGTGTGGAGGCGAGAACGTGGCGCGCCGCCGTCCTCGATTGCCGAGCTAGCGCTTCTCCATTTGATACACGTCATGCAACTCGATCTTCGGCCAGACGGCAACTCAACGAACCTCGCAATGGATCGGTTACGCACCAGTATCGTCAGTGACCCAAACCGCGCAACGGATGCATGGCGCGCCTTGATTGAAATCTGCCGTGCGTTCGGCCCCAAGCGCACCGGTGGAAACCTTCTCGATCTTAGAGCCGCATTGACGTCTCGCGGATTACCACTTGCTAGCACGCCGAGCTATCGCGCCGATATCGAGGCCGTCAAGAAATACTCTCATGACCGCCTCTACGACCTAGCACGCCTGTCACAAATCGACTTTGACGGACGCCCGATCAAAATCGAACGCCCCGTTGTTGCAGCGCTGCGCGCCTTTGTCGCCGAGGATCACACCGTCATTGTCGGCGAGCCCGGGGCTGGCAAGTCAGGCTGCATGCATGATCTGGCTGCCCGCCTGATCGCCGGCAACCACGACGTTATGCTGCTCGCCGCAGACAAGGCGAGAGTCACAACGCTCGCGACCCTCTCTGAAGACTTGAGGATTTCCGGTGATCGGACTCCCGTCGATGTTCTCGAAAACTGGACAGGTGATGGAACGGGCTACCTCATCGTCGATGCGCTCGACGCGGCTCGCGGTGGCATCGATCTCCGCACCATCTGCGATATGTTACACGACGTTCGTGAACGCGCGAATCGATGGAGGATCGTCGTATCCATTCGAGAATTTGATCTTCGCACGAGTCCGGCGGTGCAACGACTGTTCGCCGGCACACCTCATTCTGAGTACCGTGACGAGCGTTTTGCAAAGGTGCGGCATCTACGTATCAAACGCTTGACATCCGACGAGCTGAATTCCGTAACGGATGCGCATCCTTCGATCGCCGAATGTCTGAATCGCGCCGATGACTCTCTGCGAGAATTGGTGACAAACCCATTCAATCTGAGACTGTTATGCCAACTCATTGCTGACAACGTTTCCCAAACCGAAATAAACTCGGTCCGGACACAAATCGGCTTGCTGGATCTCTACTGGGCACATCGTGTCGAGGGGCAGGATTCCAATGATCCGCAGAATGACCCTGCGGCGCAAGAATACGTACTGAAATCGGCCGTGGATCTGATGGTTGAGAAACGCGAACTCCATATTCGTCGGTTGACCCTCGCGCAAGCGGTTGGCCCGCACACGACATCGATCAACTTTCTCTTGCGACATGGAGTCCTTGTGTCGTCGAGCCCGCAAGTCGGAACGGACTCGGCCCTTTCCTTTGCACACAACATTCTCTTCGACTACGCGGTCAATCGCCTTTGGGTCGATGAAATCTCCGATGACACGATTCAGAAACTCAGCAGAGTCGAAAACAGCGATCTACTGCTGGCGATTCGGGCGAGCATTTGCATGGCGTTCGAGCACAAGTGGTACGAAGACCCCTCGCGAAGCACGTTTTGGCAAACTGCCCGAAAGTTCGTAGCGACTCCCGACATGCGCCTCATCGGAAAGATCATTGCCGGCGGGGTGGCGGCGGATCAATACCGCCAGCCGGAAGAATGCCGGGAAATTCTGAATGCGCTTGGCGTTGACCGGGTCTCCGAGCAACTTCTTGTGTACATGGTCCAAGCCGGAGTCACCCGTCACGAATCTGATCCGGTCCGGTTTCCGATGTTTGGGGAAACAAATCGCAACTGGTTGGGACTCGCGGTATCCATGTGTGAGCACCTCGACACGACCGCATGGGAAGTCCGGCGGCTGCTGGTAGAGCTGAATCGAACTTCCCACCAGTTAACTGAACAGCAGCGTTCAGACGCCAATTTTGCCGCTCGCAAGCTGCTCACGTACGGCCTCGCGAATCCCCCAAGTCGGGACGTTGTGCGACCAGCCATCGAAACCGCGACCAAGACGTTTGCAGCCGACCCGGCTGCGACGGCCGGGGCTCTTCGGCCGCTTCTCGGCGAGAAAGCAATTGAGATGGGTGGCCACAAGTGGCTTCATCCACTGGCACGAGCAATCGAAACCATCGCAGCGCACGCGCCAGATTTTGCTCTTGATTTGGTCGATGTGGCGTTTTCAGTAACAGGGGACCGAGATGAGGCCGTTCCAATGGGCGGGCGAATCCTCGCGATCAACTTTAACAAAGCGGACATGTTCCGCATGGGCCGGCATGATATCAGCGGCGTTTTCCCTCGCCTTATGGAACGCCATCCCGTCGTCGCCACGCGGATCTTCCTGGGCGTCATGCACCAGACCGTAGAAGGTAGACACGGGGAAGCCGTGAAGCAGTCTTCGAATCATCCCTTTACGTTTCGTGAGATGCAGGCTCACATTCGGGACGACGGTAGCTACATATGGATGCAGGGCGCAGGCGGTGGATACGACGATTGGTGGAAGATCTATCATGGCTTCATCTCGGGGCTTCAAAACCTGGCAGAATCCGCTGACAACGCGACCGTTGCGGAAGTGCTTCGAATCATAGGTGAGGAAACTGAATACGCGGTCATTTGGAATGCCCTGCTCCTCGCTGCAAAATCCGCTCCGTCGACACTCGGCCCCCAAATCGCCGATTTGCTCGCTTCGCCACACGTACTCGGCGAAATCGATACGCGAAAGGCTGCGGGCGATTTTCTTGCAGTGGGCTTTCAGTACTTGAGTCCGCAACAGCGTCGGGCCATCGAAGCGGCGATCCTGAGCCTTCGCGAGCATACACCGCCCGACCTGCAATCCTTCGCTGATGAACGTCGTGACCGACTGCTCGGGTGTATCCCCCGTAAGTTGTTGGAATCTCAGGCCCTAGTCGATCGACTCGGTGAATTGGACGCCAAGGGGGGCGCCCCCCCGAATGAGGCAGGTTTTAGCATCCACGTTTCTTCGGGGCCACCGGAGGAACATTGGTATCTACGACGTCGCGGAATCAAACCTGAAAGTTCTGAAAACGCCCCGCTCATCGCGGCATCGAAGGAACTCAAACGAATCCCTGAGCTCCGGGCATCCGAGTCGCTCGAGACTGCAAGGGTGATTGAATTCCATGCCATTCTTGAACATGCAGATTCTGCAATCACAGAGGGTTACAAGTCGAACGCTGATACAAGGATGATCGAAGAGCTTGAGGCGGAACTTACCGCCGCTTGCACGAAGATTGCCCGCCCGAATGGACTGGAACGTTCGGCGCCGTTGTATGACTTCATTCGACGAGTACTTCTGCGTTCATCGCAGTCGCCGCGTCCAGAATTTCAGGAGGGGGACGAAAAG
>ERZ795053.4693-NODE-4693-length-14631-cov-9.717824_pt1 | contig 14631 bp, 9 predicted proteins | sample MGYA00375137_ERZ795053 | MGnify/ENA primary metagenome ERZ795053 (study PRJEB30182, sample SAMN05720284) | activated sludge metagenome | isolation source: Anaerobic digester | place: Hong Kong | collected 2014-12-17 ... | reverse complement strand
TGTTATTTCGCAGAAAGCCAATGCAACGTATTGAGTACAAATTGTCTCCAGTCGTAAGCTGCAAGATTCATTCCGGCGGCTTGCTTTACATGGTCTTCCATATCAAACAGCATGGCCGTAAAGCCATTGGCGTCTCCAAATGCAACAACCTTTCCTTTTCCAACGGTACCAGCCAGCCCCTGTGAATCTCCCTTTCCAAATGGTCCGACACCGGTAGCGTGCATCACATTTTCAGATGACTCAGCAAGCCTTAAAAAATTGGAATACCCTTCACCCGATAGTCCACTTCCCCCGAATGACAATAATTTTTTAATCCTTTCGGATGGTTGCCGCCCCTGGATAATGGGGTGCTCACTATTCAGATTTCCATTTTCCATAGAAAATTCGATCCATCCTGTTCTCCCGATTTTCTTATTATAATGGGCGGTGTCGATGGTGTAACCAATGCTTGATGTAATACCAAATTTGTGTAGCAACGGATTTATTGCCTGGTCAAATGGCGCATGTTCACTGAATACCAAAAGAGATCCACCCCTGGATACCCAGTCATACAAACTGTTGATTTCTTCCACAGAAAAGGTGGATTCATTGGAGACTTCGTTTTTTGTGGTGAAATCAAAAGGAAGCGCCGTGATAATCATTAAGATATCAAACTGATCTAAGTAATGCGGTGTAAATTCTGAATGCCCGACAATGGGCACGTAGCCATCCGCTTTAGCCAGGTCAAAGAAAGGTTGGATAAAATCCCACTGAATAAAAAAATTATGGTGAGCCGCATCCAATCCAATTTTTGGCCCTTTCCCGATCGCATAAGCGGGGGAATTCACCCTGGTATCAAATGTTGTGTCGTTTGACATGGCCCATTGGCTAAGCACTACACTTAATGGCAAAATTACTAAAATGAATGCCAGGCAGGATCTTGTCATTTGGTTTTAAGGATTAAATGAATGATAACTAATTGCTTGACTTCCCATTTACCCAATAAATCACACCCGAATAAAAATCTTCTTCCGGTACAGGACATAAAGAGCAATCCACTGGATAAGGATCAGACCTGCCGAAAGAATAAATTTTTGTGCTGCCGGGTTTCCGAAAAGTTCGGAAAATCCTTTAAAAAAGAAATCCCGGCTGTCGTTTAAGGGAAGATACCATTTTGCCGCATAAACGGTAATGGCATTCATACCTATGGGAATAAAAAACCAGCCAAACCATCCCATCTTCCAAACATCTATGACCGTATAAAAAAGTGCCAATAAGAGTAACGACCATCCGGCTGACCACAGCACGTAGGAAGGCGTCCACAGCCCTTTGATGATCGGTATGATGTAACTCCACAGCCACCCGAGCACCAGACAGCCCAGACCTGCTACCACTAATTCAATGCTGCATCGAAGATTTGGTTGGCGAAAGGATTTGATCCGCTGCCCGACCAAACCGCCCAATAGCCCGAGCATCCCGGCTGTAAAAATCCGGATAGTACCTTCCGCATCATAAACCCCGACCGCCAGATTGGTTTTGATAAAATTGCGGTCCAACCAGGCAGCCAGGTTGTTTTCCGGAGTGATCCCCTCGCCTTTGCCCGGATATGGAAGATAGAAAATGACCAGGTTATAGATAATCAGGACGCCGAAAAAAATAAGTAGTCGATACTTCCAGCTTTCAACATGAAGATTGATACTTGCCCCGATCAGATAACTCATTCCGATCAACCATAAGACCTGGTAAAGCCGGATGGCATCCCATTGAAATTTAAACAGGCTAAAACTCAACCCAATCAAAACCAGGATAAAAGACCGCTTAATTATCCGGATCTGTAATTTTTTAATTGGTACCCCTTTCGCTTTATTTGCCAGCACTGAAAAAGGCACCGTAACTCCGGATATGAAAATAAAGAGCGGAAAAATCAAATCCAGGAAATGAAATCCATCCCATGTCACATGCTCCATTTGCAATGCTAGTCCATCAACCCAACTTTTCGGAAATCCCAGTAATTCCACCAAGGCAACCACCATCCCTGCTCCCCCGATAATCCAAAACATATCGAACCCGCGTAAAGCGTCAAGGGACATCAAGCGGGCTTTCTTGATTTCACTACTTGTTTCACTCATCCGAATCTGGTTTTTGATGATACTTTCATAAAATTACCCATTATCCGGAATCAAATGGAGAGGCACATTTGAAATGAGTAAATGCATCTTGCCTGGAAGAACACGCGAACTGAACGCCCATTTTTAGTTCAGACGGCAGAGCTGACAAGCTCAGTCCAACTTTACGTAGTTTCGCCAGTTATGCTGTTCTTTGAAACCTAAAAGTTCACGGATTTTACGATTGGAAAACAAAGCCTCATGTTCACCCAACTCGCGGGTAACCGGCACGTTGGGAAAGTATTTTTCTGCCAGTTCCTTGCTGGGAATTATGGCACCATTGTGATCATTCCCAGCATTAAAAACCTGGTAACCGAGACCATCCTTTTGCAAACACAAATCCACAATTTGACCCAGGTCACGAGCGTCAATATAACAGAAAGCATTTCTCCGTCGCACCTGTGGATTTTGCAAATAATAAAGAAAGAGTTTGGCATATTCATCCGGTTCTATGACGTTTCCAATGCGCAGGGAATAAATATCGAAACCAGAACGCCGCTGAAAACTACGGGCTGTTTGTTCGTTAACCACCTTCGACAATCCATAGCTGTCCATAGGATCAACGTCATAATCTTCTTCTAACGGCAGAGATTTTGGATCGGTCTCGCCATCTGAAAAACAAATACCGTAGGTCGTCTCCGATGAAGCAATTATTATTTTTCGAATTCCAAGTTTTACAGCTGCCTCCAGCACATTATAGGTTCCTATGGTATTCACCCGAAACGTTTCATTATCCGGCTTGATCAGGATTCTGGGTATTGCGGCAAAATGCACTACGGCGTCAAAAGTGGGTGTTCCATTTCCTGATTCCAATTCATCCAGTCCCATGTAGGAGCTCATGGCATTAAACATTTGCCCGGAATCTGTAATATCTGCAACCAGGTTGTCTACTCCCGGATGATCCAATGGGACGAGATCAACATTCAGGACCCGGTGACCCTGGGCATGAAGATATGGGACGACGTGCTTTCCTGCTTTACCCGATCCTCCTGTGAATAAAATCCGCAACTTTTTCATAGACTCCCCATTTGATTCTTAACTGTTCCACTAGCATTTATAGCTTAAAAATACAATGCGCCGGTATAAATCCCCTCTATTTCTAAGGAACAATCCTAATCGCTACCAGATGGACTTTCAGACCCAAATCCCCATTATTGTGAAGCAATTAGGTCCTCGCTGTGGTTCTTTTGTCAACCAGTTTCATAAAATGGAGAACTTTAAAGCGATCTGAAGTTTGCCATTTTTTTGCAGTTGTATGCCGTTTTTAACCAGGACAAAAAGATTCGCCAATAAAGCCACCACGACCACGGTGAGCGTAACCATATTGTTATCGTTTAAGAGTCGTTTGACGAAGGAGCTCAATACCACCAGGATGGCAGTGGCTATTAGCCAAACCATTTGAATATCCACCATCTTTTTGGCTGTTGGCGACCAATTTTTATAGTAATACATGATAATAAGAGGAGCAATTACCTGAAGCGGTGGTAAAATCAGAAAAGGAATTGGAATAAAATTAATGTACCGCAGGATTGGCTGACCGGTTTCCTTTTTTTCCAATAAATCAATTTCATCAATACCCAGTGATTTAGCGAGCGCTTTCCTGGAATAGCCTTTAGGCATCTCCCCTGCCTCAATTCGCTGTATGGTACGAACGGAAACTCCGGACTGATCGGCAAGCTCCTTCTGCGTTATATTCAGTCGTTCTCGATGGTAAACCAAAGGGTTCATCCGCAATTTAGATTCTAGTTACAACTCTGGTCGGATCATACAATCGAATTGTATGCACTTCCAACCGGATAGCGGAGCAATGTACGAAATGAACCTGTTTTCCCGCAAGATCGCCTTAGCAGTGATGGACAGATATCCTGATGACGATTCTTGTTCAGATACAGCTATCCTTCCAGGTTTCGCCGGACGATTTCGGCTCCCTGGTCACCAAAGTATTCTTCGATGATCTTTTTCCAGATTTTCAATCCATTCTCTGAATTGATAAAAAGAACCAATCCCTTCCTGGATTGTGGCAGGACCATCGCGATGCATTTTGTTCCATCGTCTCCTCCGGTATGAATCAAAGCGTATTCATTGCCGGGAAGATTTGGAAAAACCTGCATGCCAAGCCCCCAATTAATACCATCCTTCACGATCGAAAGCGGGCTACTGAATGACCTATATAGCTCCGGCGAGAGTCCTGCTCCATCCAGGATATACACCAGAAATTTGCCATAATCTTCCACAGTGGTCATCAGATTGGCTGCTGCATTTACGGTTCGGTACTTCTCAAAGGGCAACGGGTTTCCTTCCGGATCGCTTTCAACGGCATAACGGGTTTCATCAACCTCATCCGACCAGAAAAAATGAGTATCATGCATCCCCAGCGGTTCAAACAATTCCAGTCGCGCAATTTCATCCAGCGATCTGGAAAATTTTTTTTCTACCGCCTTTCTCAAGCATTCAAAACCTTCTCCTGAATACTGGAATTTCGTTCCCGGCTCAAATTCAAAGACCAATTTTTTATCCGCTCGCAAGTACCGCCAATTAGGCAGTCCCGATTGTTGGCTTAATACGTTCCGGGTGGTTAATTTCGAAAGATATGATGCGTCCTTCAGCTCCGGATCCACATAATAGGAGGATAAGGGTTCGTCCAGGTTCCACATTCCTTTTTCGACCAGTTTCAGCACGGTGAGTGCAGTGATAGGCTTTGTAAGCGAAGCCACTTTGTAAATGCTATTGTACGCGATAGGAACACCAGGCTGTTGTTGTCCAAAGGCCCGGATTTGCTGCAATTTGCCATCCTGGATGTACCCGATGGAGATGGAAGGGATCTTAAGTGCTTTGATCAGCGATTCAATATTAGCGTCATCCTTGAATAAAGGAAATGGATAATGGTCCTCAAATGGGTCGGGATATCGTTTAGGCTGTTGATGATCATAGCTGATCGCACGAAACAAACTCCATTTATCCTGATCCAGGATCCAGACATGCGTAAATTTTCCATTGACTGTGAACCGTAACTCCTTCCCAGGCTCGGCAATAAAAAACTCATGAATACCCGTCTGGATGGCGCCATACAGTTTGCCTTCATTCTTTAAAGGATAAACCTGCAAGCTCCCCTTGACCAGCTTTCGAATGGGCTTAAAATCCGGATTGGAGCAAATACTTTCCTCGAAGCCCTGGAAAAAGGCATCCCGGTCCTGCATCCCGTTTTGATCGTGCAAAAATTGCAGATCCGGATGCATCATACCTTTTAAAATTTCGAGATTACAATGGTTGAATCCTTCTTCAAAGAGTAAGCTGTCGACAGACTTCAACTGCTTATACAGTTCGGAGTCCTCGGCGACCTGACCATTAATGTTGGGTACTAGTAACAAGTATGTAATCAGGAAAACGAATGGTTTCATTTTAGTATGAATTTTTAGCCCGCAAAGCTATTTGGGGATGCCTTATAAAACCCGAATGAGGAGCCGCCAATTACCCGCCATTAGCACGCCACTAGCATAAAGTATTGATTATGTTTCCCTTATAGTCAATACTCAGGCTTGGTAATTATAAGAAATCAAGACCTATGCGTATTTACAGTCGCTGCCCCCGGACTTATCCGATAACCCCGGAAAACGAATTGCCTGGGGCGCGAATAGCACTACGCTCAAGCTTAAAAGCATTGACTTGTTGGAAACGTATTAAACCAGACTTTGGCCAAGATCGAAGAGGATTTTAAATTTTGGATCGTCCGAACGAATACCCAAGCGTCAAACCGAAATCCAACCCGGATGCAACTTTGTAATTCCTGGCGAAAGTATCCCCATCCTCAGGCACTTCATTTTTCCATTTATATTCTGAATCGAACGGTGGTCCGTAGCCCAACCAATAACTCACAGTAAATCCCTTATTCCAGACATAGGTCTGTCCGATTCCTAATCCTACGAATGAAGCATGATACAAAAATTCGGCACCCTTGTGGATGCCATCAAGATTGAAGTAACGCAGATTAAGGTCTGCAAATGTATTGCGATAAGACACCTTAAAGAGACCTAAAAATTTGGCTTCCGAAACCGGTTTTAGAAAGTACTTGTAGTGCAATCCCAATCCATATTCCTTCTCCTCCGATACGGAAGGGAATGCGCCGCCTCCCTGAAAGAATAAGGCATGACGGGGATTTATACGGATTTCGTAAGCGATTCCCCAACGCTCAAAAGCCAACCCGGCAACATTGAACTGGATGGAATGCCGGTAATAAGAATTATTAAGGGACTGCGTAAGAACCGTACCGGCTGATAACATAAAAACCATAAAGGTTAAGGTAAAAAGAACATATTTCATGGTCATTGAGTTGTTTGTATTTCACCTAAATCCCACTACGCTCGTTATTTTCCTGGAAAGTTCAATTCAACCAAATTTTATTTGATATCAATGACCTTGATCATGTCTTGCAGTGATCAGACCTGGCATGGAAGGTAAATCCGAACTGCTTTCTTTACTTTTCTTGGAACCTAGTTTACTCGGATGGCTGGAGGTAAAATTTTTGAACAACCAACCTTACAACAAACAATTTGTCCTGTCATTTGTCTTATCCACAAGGATATCCTTGCCGAAAGGGACCGTATTGTACCGAATGGATGACCAAATACCCTTTTGTATATCGCGTAAACACGTAGCAGCGGATTAATTTTGTCGATTCAAAAAGGCTGGTAGCGGAAGACGAGATCCAGTTTGGGCAAGGAACAATTGAAACACAACCAACAAATGAAACAAAGATGCTATTAGATAAAATCAAAAAACTTTTTGGCGGGCAGAAGGATCAGCCCGTGGATGAAAGTCTTCATTTTGGAATTGTAAAATACTTCAGCTCGCGCAAGGGCTTTGGATTTATCATCGACGACGCTACCCAAAAAGACATCTATGTTCATCACAGCGGGCTGACCGATAAAGTCCGAAAAGGTGATAAGGTGGCTTTTAAGCTGAGTAAAAATGATCAGGGAATGATTGCAAAGGATGTAAAAAAATCTTCAAGCTCAGCATAAGGGGAGCTCTACGTAAATTATCATTCTTGTCATTCTTACGCCAGCTTCAGGACGAGCACCAGATTTTGGCTAGCTCCAGTTGTATGGCCGTTCCGGAAAAACTGTGCCAAAATACCGATGGTGACTCCACAATCGGGTAAGCGAGCCCAATGTCCCGAGATGTTTTCATCTCCAGAAATCACACCGATAGTCATCTTCAAAACATCGAATACAAACACCTTCCAGGAAATAGAAGTTGAACGCCTATATTATTGAATTTCAATATTTTATAACTCAAGCGAGGCCTACTAGTGAACAATAGGTAAAGAATTATTAAACCGGCTGAACCATAGGTAAATCATTCCGAACGCAATGTAAAGCGTATTGATTGGTTGAAATGCAAATTTGTAACATCAAGCAATTTGCACCAATATGAATTCAGCAGTTATTGAACATCCGGATTTATTCCAAGCAAGCAATGCATACCTTACATTGACACCAGGAAATGGTGTCAGGGTTTTCAGGAAATTCAAACGCCTCTCGTGCACCCTGATGAGTTTGTTTTTTCTTTTTCACCCGGGTTCTCGCCTGATGGCCCAGGAAAGGTGGGTTAATTTGGTTATTGATAAATTAACTTATGAACCAACCCTTGACCTTTCGACCATTTACTCTTGTTTAACAACTTCAAAAACAACGCTAAACTCCTACAATCTGAGTTTCAGTGCCTGGGATGGTGACTGGAACTCGGGAAATTATCAGACGACTACTGGTCAGGTCGGTACCATTTGTACTTTAAATGGGTGTTTACCGACAGAGATAAAAGATATATTAAGTGTCAACCAGCCTTATGTTGGGTGGGACAGTCCCATACTTCATTTTCCGGTATTTTTCAAATTTAGTGCGACGAATACTGTCTCCTCCAGATCGGATTGTGATGTCAACGCCTCCTTTGACATTCCAGGCACTTATGACGATGATGGCAGCACCAGTGAATACACCGTAAACTTCACAATTAAAGAATCCTTCTTTAAAATTGAAGGGAGAGTCCGGTTTTATTGGAAGTTGGATGTACCCTATCAAACAATTTTTATAGTGGATAAGACTTTTAGCGGTTGTTGTGAAATCATTCCTCCTATTGCGCCTACCCAGAATAATGTCGTGTGGTATTGGCAGACCGATTCGATGGGAACCAGTACGGACTATCCTACGACCCAGGATTATGTGCTTTGCCCTAACCTGGTACAACCGGATCGGCCGGATGGTTGGATCAGAGCCAGAGGAAATACGACCGGCGAATGGTCAGCAGCAGGTCCAAATTATGGAGGCGCTACGCCAAAACCCTACAAAATCAGACAGGACACTGCAGTTTCGACCTGCTATCCGCCAGGCGAGATGGTTCAGCTAAGTGAAGATGTAATTGTGAAAGTGCTCCCTTCCCACAGGAGAATTGTCATAAAGAATAATAACGATCCGGCCTGGGATTGTACGCCTCGCTGGCAAGTCAGTACATCGGGACCGGATGGCCCTTTTTCAGACATGGCTGAAACCGGCACAACCCTCATAAAGACTTTTACAGAAACCAGTTGGGTCCGGCTGAAGAATGATTGTGCAGGCGCCAGTTGCACACAGCCTGTCTCCAATGTCATACAGGTCGATGTAATGAAGATAGAACCGCAGGCAATAACCAAAGACATCACCGTTTATCTGCAAAATAATTCAATGACTTCCATATCACCTTGGGATGTCAACGATGGCAGTATTACAGATGATTGTGGGATCGCCGGTATGAGCCTGGATCGAACTACTTTTTATTGCGTGGATGCAGGCAGAAGTAATCAGGTCATGCTAACCATCACCGACTATTCCGGGAGGACCAGTACCGCCCCGGCTGCCGTGACTGTGCTGGATGCCACGCCACCGGATCTGGTAACAAAAGATGTAACTGTCTATCTCGGTTCAGACGGAACAGTTCATTTGAATCCCAACAGTCTGGTTGAATACCTTAATGATTGCCCAGGTTTAAGCCTATCGGTCTCACCAAATGCCTTTGATTGCTCTATGATCGGACCAAATAGCGTAAATCTAAAAGCTACTGACCGGTCGGGAAACAGCACCATAAAAACAGCCCTGGTGACGGTTGTCGATCCGATCCCTGCACAGCTGGTTTGCCCGAAAGACAAGTTGGTATCTCTTAATTCAGACCGCTGTTCATTTGTTACTGATGGTTCTGGTTATGGGTTAACCAATGTCATACCCAGCGTTCCAGTAGAATACGGCTATTATGCCGACAACTGCGGTGTGGTCAGCGTAACCAATGACTTAAACGACGGAGTTAACTGGGAGTTTCCTCTAGGCATCACAGACGTAACCTGGACGGTGACGGATGCTGGCGGCAACCAGACCAATTGTACTTTTACGGTGACTGTCATAGACAAACAGGCTCCGGCGTTGATCAGTTGCCCCAACCCTACCATCATGGAATTTGAAGCAGATCCGATATCGTGTGACGCCATTGTAAATTATTCACTACCCTTTTTCAAAGATCCCTGCGGAGAAGAGGTAGTGATCACACGAAATGGAGGCTTTGATTCTGGCACCCCTTTTCCACTTGGAGAAACGATTTTTACCTTCACCGGTTCTGACCTGATGGGCAATTCGACCAATGATGTCTGCCAAACCCTGATCCGGGTCAAAGACGTTACTCCACCAATAGCTCGTTGTAAAAATTTTGAATACACCTTCCCCAAGGGGGCAACGGCCTCTGGCAGTATAGGAATCAATCCTCCGGATATCGATGATGGCTCCTTCGATGCTTGTGGAGAAATCCGGTTTGTACGAATTTCCCAAAATTTTTTCACCTGTTCAGACGTAGGCGAAAATCAGGTGACTCTTACAGTTTCAGACCTGGCAGGAAATTCAAGCACTTGTCAGAGTTTGGTTGTAATAAAAGACTCCCCTCCTGAACTGAACTGTAAGGATATCACGCTGGACGTTAACACCGGCCCTCAAATCATTACTCCCACCTCCATTTTGGTTAACTTTTACGATCCGTCAAATTTTACCTGGTGTCAGGGGAATAATCCCCCAAACTTAAGCCTTGATCGCAACACCTTCTCCTGCACGGACGTAGGGAAATCGCCGGTTACGGTCACCGTAACTTCCATTGATTACCTGGGAGGATCCACCACCTGCCAATCCAATGTACAGGTCATCGACGGCGGGATCAGCACCTTATCCTGCGGCTTTGTGAACGTGGATTTGAAGGAAGGCGAAAACCAGACGGTCGATCTCAATAATCTCTATCAGGCTGCCGATCTTTGTGGCCTGATATCGGTGATTCCTGCTCAGACCAGCATAACGGTAGATTGTGCTAACTACGGCCAGACCCTGCAGATTCCAGTTACCGCCACTGATGTCAACGGCAACCAGGCCACCTGCAATATGAGGGTCATAGTCCGGTCACCCTATTGGGCTAATTGCAACCAAATAACCGTAGAGCTGGATAAAAATGGACAGGCATTTGTCCCTTCCTCCGAGGTAGCAAATTACGGCACACCTTGTAGTCAGGCTCGGGAAGATTATGATCAGCTCCTGATACAACGATTGCGCCTGGCTGTTGCTCCTTATCCCGATATCGATATCCATGGAGGGATAACTTTTGGACCGGAAGATGCCGGTAAATCATTCACCTACCTCTACGAGATCACGGCGCCCTCCTTCCAGAAATGTTTCGCCAATGTTTCAGTGATCGAATACCAGGGGCCTACTGCAGTTTGTCAGGATATCACCATAGCATTGGACGATAGCGGACAAGCAGTAATCACGCCTGACCAGGTTGATGGTGGCAGCACGAGTCCTGTCGCTTTTACCCTGAACCTGGATGTGACCAACTTTCAATGTACCGACCTCGGAGCGAATACCGTTACCCTTACTGCATTCGGCAACGACCGCTTCAGTTCCTGCGAAGCTGTGGTTACCGTTGTGGACGACACCCCTCCAACGGCGCTTTGCAAAAAAGATGTTACTGCATACCTGGACGATTCAGGAAATATTACTGTGACACCTGAACAAATCGACGATGGCAGCAGTGATAACTGTACCATCGTTAACCGTACTCTTGACCAATATGATTTCGATTGTGCACCACTGGGGACTAGATCCATCACCCTGACGGTCGAAGATGCCAGTGGCCACACTGCTTCCTGTACCGGAACATTAACTATTGCAGACAGCATTCCTCCAACGGCCTCTTGTGAGGATATAACCGTGGAACTTGGGGCGAATGGAAAAGCCATCGTCTCACCGGTCCAGATCGGCGGCAACACCACGGATAATTGCATCGAAGTTGGAATCAGGCTAAGCCAGACATTATTCGATTGTAATAACCTGGGAGAAAATACCGTGACCCTGACGGCAACGGATGGAACCAACCTCTCAACTTGCATGGCCACCATAACCGTGCAGGACAACCAGCCTCCCAACCTTATATGCCGGGACGCAACGGTTTATTTGGATGAAAATGGCTCCTACGCATTGTTCAATGGCTTGTTTACGGAGTCCATAACCGATAATTGCGGTGTTGGTGGAGGTTATATAAGTCCGAGCCAGGTAGATTGCTCTATGGCTGGCCAGGTAGTAGAGGTAGGGGTTTATTGGGGCGATGCAAGTGGAAACTATGCCTCCTGTACGGCATTGGTTACGGTAGCAGACCATATAAAGCCTGTGGCAATCTGCAAAACGTCCGTGATTGCCCACCTGGATGCCAATGGCAATGCAACCGTTCAGGCCAGTGATCTGGACAATGGTTCTACCGATAACTGTGGAAGTACCGACCTCTTTTTCGCTTATATCGACGGTACGAATCAGCTCAATTTGAATTGCAATGACGTAAATACCTCGTCTACCTATCCCCTGATCGTTCTCGATGCCTCAGGAAATGCAAGCACCTGTTTCAGCCAGATCGTAGTGAAGGATGAGATTGCCCCGGTTGCTCGTTGTCAGGATGCAACCATTTATCTGCAGGACGATGGTGTCACCCAACTTGGGGTGGCTCAAATTCAGGGAGGTTCGACCGATAACTGTTTGATTCAGTCCTTCTCAGCCGATAAGTCTGCGTTTAGTTGTGATGAGGCAGGCCCGAACCTGGTAACCCTTACTGTAATTGATCAAAGCGGTAATGCATCGACTTGTTTGTCAACGGTGACCGTATTGGACAATACAGTACCCACCCTGGTTTGCCCGGATGATATCAACGTCCTTACCGATCCCGGTGAATGCGCCGCACAAATCGCCGCAGGATTGACGTCACCCGTAATCGTAAGCGACAATTGTTTTCTGAGTCTCCAATACACGCTTACCGGAAATCCGTATGGTTTATTGCCTACCTATGGTGCAGAAGGAAACGGACGCATCGGTTCGTTATCCATACCTGGTGGTTCAGCGACCATCGAATACCGCGTGCGTGATGTAAGTGGAAACCTTGCTACTTGCCAATTTACTATCACTGTTAACGATCGCGAACCACCCCAACTAAAGTGTCCTAAGGATATTACGGTGAATACCGATCCTGATGCCTGCAATGCTATGGTAAGCTATACGGTCAGCCTTTCGGACAATTGTCCCATTTTCAACTTTGCTCCAGCCAATCTTCCTGTCCAAACCGGCGGATTAGCCAGTGGAGCAGCCTTTCCTATCGGGATAACACTAAATACCTTTCAATTTGCCGATGTTCAGGGCAATGCAAGTACCTGTTCATTTACGGTAGCGGTTGAAGATCATGAATTACCAACTATCATTTGTCCCGAAAATCAGATCATCAGCCTTAATCCCGGGACTTGCGATTTGCCAGTATATTATCTGGATCCGGTTGTCGCTGACAACTGCTCAGCCACCTGGGAGAAAACGGAAGGTCCAAATAGCGGCGATGTATTCCAGGCCGGTGAAACTCAAATGACTTTTAAAGCTACAGATCATTCCGGTAATACCAGTTTCTGCTCTTTCTATGTCTCTCTGATCAGCGATAAACAGGACAGTGACGGAGATGGTATCCCCAACCAATGCGACAATTGTCCGCACGACGTAAATCCCGATCAGTCTGACTACGATCATGACGGCGTCGGCGATCTCTGCGACAAATGTCCGGGCCTTGATGACACCAGGGATGAAAATGAAAATGGCATTCCGGATTGTCTGGAGAATGGTTCTGATCCATGTAGTAGCGGTCAGGTTGTGATTGATTCCGACGGCGATGGTATCGATGACAGCTGCGATAATTGCCCATTTGAATACAATCCGGATCAGCTGGACACCGATCAGGATGGCATAGGAGATGTCTGTGATAATTGTGTTTTTAATTACAATGACAACCAAAAAGATACCGATAATGACGGTATCGGAGACGCCTGTGATAACTGTAAAAAGAATTACAATCCCGACCAGGCTGATGATGATGGGGACGGTGTTGGAAATGCGTGCGAGAAGGAACAAGGCGGCAAAAACCTGGTTATTGACCAGCCCTTCGAGCTTTCCGAACAAGTACATGTATACCCGAATCCGTTCCGATCCACACTTCGAATAGAATGTCAAATTCCTGCTGAAGAGCCGGTTCTGTTACAAATAGTAAACCTGGAAGGACAAGTCATCGCGGTTATTCATTCCGGGCTGCTTCCGGCAGGGCAACACCAATGGCAATGGAATGGTGATAATACCAATGGATCAGCTCTATCTTCCGGTATATATTTATTACAGTTGAAGACAAAAGAGTCCGTACATAATCAGCGAATAGTTTTACAACGTTGATGCATATTCTATCCGGCAACAAAGAAATAGCTATGCGGTCATAACCCTAACCGATTCTCCGAAAAAGCCTTGAAGCAAACTTCAAGGCTTTTTTAATTTGGAGTTACCGGACGGATGAAATTAGTTTTTGTATCGAGAACCAACTTGATAAATAATCCATTCCAATGCGAGGTGTATCACATCTGTTTTCCTATTTTGACTGCCAACAAGGCACGAATGCGTAGTAATCAGTTAGAAATCCTGTTAAGAAAAAATATACCGGCGGATCGGGTAAAGACCCGCCTGATCGACCGTTACGCTTATGCCAGTGACGCCAGTCATTTCTACCTACTTCCGGAGGCTGTCGTACAACCTGTGAACATCGAAGAAGTGCGAGGAATTTTTCAGGTCTCCCAGTCATTAAAGGTGCCCATGACCTTCCGTGCGGCCGGCACCAGCCTATCCGGTCAGGGCCTCAGCGATGGAATTCTTGTCGACTTGAGCAATCACTGGCGGAAGATCGTTCCCGAGCAGAACGGTAATTTGGTCCGGGTGGAGCCCGGAGCGATCGGAGCACATGTCAACCGAATATTAAAACCTTTCGGACGCAAGATCGGACCGGATCCGGCATCGATCAATGCAGCTATGATGGGTGGGATCCTTTCCAACAATTCCAGTGGAATGTGCTGTGGGGTAATTAATAACTCCTACCA
>ERZ795053.4689-NODE-4689-length-14638-cov-15.690119_pt1 | contig 14638 bp, 11 predicted proteins | sample MGYA00375137_ERZ795053 | MGnify/ENA primary metagenome ERZ795053 (study PRJEB30182, sample SAMN05720284) | activated sludge metagenome | isolation source: Anaerobic digester | place: Hong Kong | collected 2014-12-17 ... | reverse complement strand
TGGACAAGGCTGAGAATCAGTTGTTCAGTGTCGGAGAAACCAACATGAGACGTAATTATCTCGACATGCAATCGCTGGTACGTGATGCCGTAAAGCGCATTGAAGCCGCCAAGAACCAGACCGGACAATTCAGCGGAGTACCATCGGGATTCACCGAACTTGACCGGGTTACTGCCGGATGGCAACCTTCGGACCTGATCATTGTTGCTGCCCGTCCAGGTATGGGTAAGACTGCATTTGTACTTACCATGGCCCGCAATGTTGCAGTGGAATTCAAAAAAGCGGTAGCAGTTTTCTCCCTTGAAATGTCGTCGGTTCAGCTGGTAACCAGGCTTATCTCCGCCGAAGCGCAATTACCGGGAGATAAACTGAGAAAAGGCAATCTCGAAAACTATGAATGGGAACAATTAAATGCCAAAATCAGCACACTGATTGATGCACCGCTTTACATAGATGACACCCCTTCACTGTCGGTTTTTGAACTCCGGGCGAAGTGCCGCAGGCTGAAAGCCCAGCATGATATACAAATGGTAGTCATCGACTACATACAACTCATGTCTGCCGGTATCGACCGCAGCAGTGGTAACCGTGAACAGGAGATCAGCACGATCTCCAGGTCATTGAAGAGCCTGGCCAAAGAACTTAATATTCCTGTTATTGCGCTTTCTCAGCTAAACCGTTCAGTTGAACAAAGGCCCAACAAAAAGCCGCTGTTGTCCGATCTTCGTGAATCAGGGGCTATTGAGCAGGATGCGGATATGGTTGTATTTATTTACAGGCCTGAATATTACAATCAAAGTGTGGATGAAGGCGGTGCCAGTCTGGTGGGCCATGCTGAAATCAGCATTGCCAAGCACCGTAACGGAGCACTGAAAGATGTGCCACTGAGGTTTATCAGCAAATATGCAAAGTTTACCGACCCGGAACCCGGCGACTTCGACATCTCAGGAGCGCTTGCGCCAAACGGCAAATTCGAAAATGGCATCAACACGCTGACCGTTCAATCCAAAATGAATGATATGGATGAGGACCATGAACCTCCGTATTAAAATGTCAGTCATTATTACCACTTCTGCATCCTTCATACAAATTCAGCAGCCGGATAACAAAACCTGCCCTTGCTGCGTTTAACAAGCAGAAATATTCATTGCTGAACAGATGAAAAAAATTCTATTGCCGATTATCATCATGCTGTCCCTGAGTTTGACGGTTCAGGCAGCTTACCTGCTAATTCCGATGGACAAAGTTCAGAAGAATCATCTGAAAGCATACGGCATTGCTTACTGGACGCTGCAGCAGGATGTTGAAGTCAGCTGGCTGCTGAATTACAGGGGGGGCAGTTTTATGTTCCGTCATCATCCATCACTTGAGGCGGAATGTCTGATAAGGGGGGTGTCTTTTCAGGTAATCGCTGATGTACAGGCTGATGCCATTCTGGCTGAAATCAGCGATCCGGCCGTTAACATGGATGAAATGCGGCTGCAGAAAGCGCCTAAAATAGCCGTTTATACTCCAAAAAACAAGCTTCCCTGGGACGATGCCGTTACCCTGGCACTGACCTATGCCGAGATTCCTTATGATATTGTTTACGACGACGAAGTGATTGCCGGGGTTTTGCCGTTGTACGACTGGCTGCACCTGCATCACGAAGATTTCACCGGACAGTACGGAAAATTCTGGGCTGCTTACCGTAACGCGCCCTGGTATCAGGAAGATGTAAGCAAAACCGAAGCCAGCGCTGCCAGGCTGGGATTCAGCAAAGCATCACATCTTAAGCGGGCCGTTGCCCAAAAAATCAGGGAATTTACCGCGGGAGGAGGCTATCTTTTCGCAATGTGTTCAGCTCCTGACAGTTACGACGTTGCCCTGGCCGCTGAAAACCTGGACATCTGTGATGTGATGTTCGATGGCGATCCCGCAGATCCGCACGCTAATGATCACCTTGAATATCATAACTGCTTCGCATTCACCGATTTCAGCCTGGTAATGAATCCCTATGAATATGAGATATCAAATATTGATGTGACAACAACAAGAAAAGTTACTTTGGCCAACGATTTCTTTACCTTATTTGACTTCTCGGCAAAATGGGATCCCGTTCCATCGATGCTCACCCAGAATCATGAGAGGGTGATCAAGGGATTTATGGGACAAACCACGGCCTTCAACAAGAATTTTGTCAAGCCTAACGTCATTCTGATGGGAGAAAACAAGGCGGCCAATGAAGCCAGATATATCCACGGGACTTATGGCAAAGGGACCTGGACTTTTTACGGCGGGCACGACCCTGAAGACTACCAGCATCTTGTGGGCGATCCACCAACTGATCTGAACATGTACCCCAACTCGCCCGGGTACCGCCTGATACTGAACAATGTATTATTCCCGGCAGCAAAAAAGAAAAAGCAGAAGACCTGATTTGCTGGTACTGGCCTGATTTATGATCTAACAAGCACTCCATAAATTCATCCACACTCCTTGTATGCAAAAGATAATACTATTATCCCTTCTGCTCTTTGTGTTGCAGGAGCGCCCCCTTTATGCCCAGCAAAAATATTCCGTAAGCGGTTATGTCCGTGAGAAGGCCAGCAGGGAATTGCTGCCGGGTGTAAATATTTATATCCCTGAAATCCGTAGCGGTACGGTTACGAATAATTACGGTTTCTACTCTGTAACCCTGCCGGCCGGCAAATACCTTATCAGCTATTCATATGTTGGCTACAAGCATGAAACCAGGGAAGTTAACCTGAATTCAAACCTGATGATCGATGTAGAGCTGGATCCCAGCCTTAACCTCAGCGAGGTCATCATCACGGCAGAAAAAGCGGAAAGGGTCAGTGAGAGCAACCGCATCAGCATGATTACGCTGCCGGTACAACAAATCCGGGATATTCCTGCCCTGCTGGGCGAAAAAGACGTTTTCAAAGCGCTTCAGCTGATGCCCGGAGTGCAGAAGGGCTCCGAAGGAAGCAGTGGACTTTATGTGCGCGGAGGCGGCCCCGATCAGAATCTTATCATTCTGGATGATGCGCCGGTATATAATGCCAGCCACCTTTTCGGATTTTTCTCCATATTCAACGGTGATGCACTCAAAAGCGTGGAGCTCACCAAGGGCGGGTTTCCCGCCCGTTACGGCGGAAGACTCTCTTCTGTGGTTGAAATGACCATGAAGGATGGCAACAAGCAAAAATTTTCAGGTGAGGCGGGCATAGGCCTGATCTCCTCAAGGCTGGTGCTGGAAGGGCCACTTAAAAAAGACACCTCTTCTTTTCTGATATCTGCCCGCAGAACTTATGTGGATGTAATTACCAGACCGTTCATGCCATCCGGAAGCCAGGGAGGGTATTACTTTTATGATCTGAATGCAAAACTGAATTATGACTTCGGCCCGAAAAACAAGCTGTACCTGTCGGGTTACTTCGGAAGGGACAAATTCCAGTTTGTGGACAGATACAGTTATGACAACAACAATTACAAAGACAAAGGTGGATTGTACTGGCAAAACGCGACCGGCACCCTGCGCTGGAACCATCTGTTCTCCGACCGGATATTTACAAACACTTCCCTGATCTTCAGCCGTTACAACCTCACGATTTTCAATGAAGAAAAAGACAATTCAGGTACTTATTCACTTGAATACAACTCCGGCATTCGCGACATTGCCTTCCGGCACGATTTTGAATTTCATGTTTCAACATCGTACATGCTCAGGGCCGGATTACAATCAACCACCCATTTGTTCACCCCTTCAGCCATCGTTGAAAAAGACAGCCAGACGCTGCTTGATTACAAACAGAAAACCAGGTACAATTCCCTAGAGTCAGGCGTATATATCGAAAATCATTTTAACATCAACAACCGGTTTCAGGCAAATGCCGGAATGCGCTTAAGTCATTTTACCGCCAACGGAAAGCATTACATTTCTCCGGAACCGCGTTTTTCCGCCAATTATCTGATCAAAGAAGGGCTCTCGGTTAAAACCGCCTATGCCGAAATGAATCAATACATCCATTTGCTCAGCAATACCGGCATCGGGCTTCCAACTGACCTTTGGGTACCTTCTACCGACAGGGTAAAACCTCAGAATTCAAGACAAATTTCGGGCGGACTGGCTAAAGACATGATCCGGAACAATCTCACCGTGACCGTTGAGGGCTATTACAAATGGAGCAGGAATATATTGGGATACAAGCCCGGTGCAAGTTTTCTGCTGCTGGATGACCCTGCCGAAGCTCAGAATTTCACGTGGCAGGACAATGTTACGGCCGGAGAAGGCCAGTCGTACGGTGCAGAACTGCTGATACAGCGAAAAACCGGCAAACTGAGCGGCTGGATAGGCTATACCCTTTCATGGACCCGGCTCAGGTTCGATGAAATCAATTTCGGTGAATATTTCTGGGCCAGGTACGATCGCCGGCATGACCTTTCGCTGGTACTGATCTATGACCTGAAGGAGAATATCACCCTGTCGGGAACCTGGGTCTACGGAACCGGCAACGCCATTACCCTTCCGTTGGGAGAATATCCGGGAATTACCCACAATCCGTTTGTTGAACTGCTGGGAGATGAAAACCCTTATTTCTACGAGTATTACAATACCATCACTGATTATGGGGAGGTAAATTCATACAGGATGAAGGCTTATCACCGCCTCGACCTTGCAATTCAGTTCCACAAAACAAAGCCAAGATACAAGAGGACCTGGGAACTTGGCATATACAATGCCTATAACAGGAAAAATCCCTTTTTCTATTTTATCGAAAATGAATACAATGAGTCCGGAACCATCAGCAAACTCAAGCAGGTCTCGATTTTCCCGCTGATTCCATCTGTTTCCTTTAACGTCAAATTCTGAAAGAAATGAAAATCAATATAATAAGACTGATGCTCATCACTGTGGCCTCCCTTCACATAACTGCCTGTGAAGATATGATTTCAGAAGTGGATGTGCCTGAATCAGATCCAAAAATTGTCGTCTTTTCGGTAATTTCTCCACAGGATGAATTCATCACTGTGAAGGTTTACAAAAGCCGGGCATTGTACAGCCTTACGCCACAGCACTCCTGGGAAGAATCATTCCCGGTAATTCCGGATGCGACTGTCAGGATTTCAAACGGAGTTGATTGGCTGCAGTTACCCTACAATGCTGAAACAAGGTCTTACCGGATTGCTTCTGAAAGCATGCCGGTACAGGCTTCGCAAACCTATTATCTCGACATCAAAGCCCCCGGAGGATATTCGGCAGAAGCCAGCTGCACCGTTCCTGCCGGCACCCCGCCTGACATTGAGATTACGGCGACTGAATATGTCGAAAATTATGGAGAGCAGTCCGCCATGGTTAGTTTCAGGTTTAAGGATATCCCTGGAAACGGGCATTTTTACAGGGTTATACCAGGGACTTATTTCAGCGATGAATACTACGGAGATGATTTTTTCAGTGAATCCGGCCTCAGCAGGGGCGAAAGCGTTTTCTCGGACAAGAACCGTGAGGGCGCCTTTTTCAATTTCAGAACATCAGAAATATACAAAGGGAACAACCCGGATAACAGGTTGCTGATTTGGTCTTCGGTTACCGATGAAGATTATTACAATTATCACCATTCGGTGATGTCATTCCAGGGCGACAATCCTTTCTCAGAGCCTTCACCTGTTTTTACAAATATTGATGGAGGACTGGGCATTTTTGCCGCTGTCAACGGAAGGTTGCAGGAATTCACCCTGAATCAGGATCAACCCTGATTTAAACCGGCTTCCGCTCGTAGGTCACGTATGAGTAACTAAATCCCAGTGTTTCCGTGGCATCTGTATCAATTCGTTCCACTTCAACCCATTCGTCGAAGTTTATTTCCGGATAGAAAGTATCCGCATCAAACTCCTTGTGCACAAGGGTGAGGTAAAGTTTATGGGCAAGGGGCATAAACTGCCTGTAAACCATGCCACCGCCGATGATGAAATTCTCACGGCCGTCTTCCATTTTCTCAATGGCATCATCAATGGAATATGCCATCACGCAACCCGGAATCCGCTCTCCCGGCTCATCCGTTATCACAACGCTCCTGCGGTTAGGGAGGGGGCGCAATGGCAATGATTCGAATGTGCGTTTACCCATTACGATGGTGTGACCGGTAGTAAGGGCCTTGAAACGCTTCAGGTCTTCGGGGATATGCCAGAGCAGGCGGTTATCTTTTCCGATGGCAAGGTTGTCGGCAATGGCGACTATGATTGAGATGGTTTTCATACACTTCAGTGCAGGCTATGCATAATCAGTTGAATAATCATCCGGTGCTGCATCAGACAGCCACCGGAGCCTTGATATGGGGATGCGGATTATAATCAACAAGGGAAAAATCCTCAAACCTGAAATTAAAAATATCTTTCACTTCCGGGTTGATAATCATACGGGGGAGCGGCCTTAAGTCACGGCTCAGCTGCAAGGCAACCTGATCGGTGTGATTAAGATAAATATGCGCATCACCGAAAGTATGAATAAACTCCCCCGGCTTCAGCCCGGTAACCTGAGCCATCATCATTGTAAGCAATGCATAGGAGGCTATATTGAAAGGCACACCGAGGAAGATATCCGCGCTGCGCTGATAAAGCTGACACGAGAGTTTTCCATTGGCAACATAAAACTGAAACAACACATGGCAGGGAGGCAGCGCCATCTGTTCCACTTCTCCGGGGTTCCAGGCACTCACCATCATCCGGCGCGAATCCGGCTTTTCCCTGATCAGTTTCAGCACTTCGCTGATCTGATCGATCGTTCTGCCATCAGCGGTAGCCCATGAACGCCACTGCCGCCCGTATACCGGGCCGAGGTCGCCGTTTTCATCGGCCCACTCATCCCAGATGGAAACCTTATTGTCATGCAGATACCTGATGTTGGTATCTCCCTTCAAAAACCACAGTAACTCATAGATAATCGACCTCAGGTGCAGTTTTTTGGTAGTCAGAACAGGGAAACCCTCTTCAAGATTGAACCGCATCTGGTAACCAAAAACACTGATCGTACCTGTCCCGGTGCGGTCATCTTTGCGGATACCGTTTTCCATTACATGCCGGAGCAGATCATGGTATTGCTTCATTGCTATAAGTTATTTGTGCAAATTTAAATTTTTACAGGCAAAAAATGCCGGTTCATCATAAGCTGACAAATTAAATCCGGACTTTTATCGCTTTAGCTTTTGCAGATTGCCATAAGGCATTGTATCTCAAGCGGCTGACCAGGACCGGGGCAGTCAGTGTAAGGACAATGGACCGGTTCAGTTTCTTTCCCTAAAATGAATTGAATCTCCCCACTGATCATATCCGATTTTATTCCCTGACATATGAATTCTTGCTTCGAGACAATTTTTGCAATCGGCAGCCTCCTCATCGGTACAGGGTTTATTCTCATAAAGTTTATAATCGTCGCGATAAACACCGGGAGTGATATTCGGCATGATGATATTGGCTCCTATCTTCAGGGCTTTTTCCCTGCCAATGGGATCAATGGCCTGTAAAGCGGTTGCCGATGCGATATTGATGTTCTTCATCATCAGCCGCAACACAGCAATCATCTTCAGTGCAAGGTCAAAGCGGGCTTCCAGGGGCAGTAACTGATCCCGGTAGGCCCACAGCGGGGTATCGGCATGTTCAATGTACGGACCCATGCCGCACATATCAATATCGATCGCTTTCATAAAAAGAAGATCACCGGCAAGATGATCAGGTGTTTGAAAGGGAAGGCCGATCATCACGCCGGTACCTACCTGGTAACCGGTATCCCTGAGATCGTATAACGCCTGCAAACGCCTTTCAAAACTGTGTTTTTTATCTGAGGGGTGTATCCTGTAATACAATTCGCGGTCAGATGATTCAATGCGGAGCAGATAGCGGTGAGCCCCGGCCTCAAACCAGCGCCGGTACACCTCCCTGGTCTGCTCTCCGACAGAAAGTGTTATACCCAGCCGGCCATCCGATAATTCCTTGATCCGATGCAGCAGGCGTTCAATTCTGAGGGTAAAAGCCTCACCTTCGAGCTCGCCACCCTGAAGCACCACTGAACCATAATTACTTTCAAAGGCAAACCGCGCGGCTTCAAGTATTTCATCATCCGTCAGATTATAGCGGTTCGCACTTTTGTTGCCTTTCCGGATACCGCAATACAGACAGTTCTTGCCACAGATATTGGAAAACTCAATCAGCCCCCTGAAATAAACGACATTTCCGACATTTTCCTCCTTCACCTTTGCCGAGCGGGCAAAAAGAGCACTTCTGTCCTCATTCTCAGAGGTAAGTAATCTGATAATATCTTCACGGGTGAAGTTATCCTTAATAAGAATTTTGCTGAAAGGAATCATTTAACAATTTATTACCAATGGCAAAATTAGTCTAAAATCCCTTACTACCTGCGCCAGTTTGAAACCGACATGTGCCATGGTGTGCGGTAGGTCTCCGACCTGATCAGGAAATATTCGGCCTGGTTTTCAGGAAGTGATTCCAGGTTAAACAGAAAACGCAACGACAGCGGATTCCCTGCTTCACCATAAGTCCATTGCTCTGTCGCAGCATTGCGGTAAACAAGATTTGGGGGCCCGTAAACTATATATATCATTCCCCTGTCCGATTTCCATCCTTCCCGGCTTAAGCTGAAAAAACGGTTGGCCTCCTCCACCCTGCCGTAATAACGCCTGATCTGAGCAAGGGCCCTTTCGGAATGCCCTGTAAGCTTAATCCAGAACTCATCAATGGCAGCCCGGGGTGGCAATAGACTCATTTCCCCGTATTCCGCATCCGTTGAGATATACCTGAGCGACTCCCGCATCTGAATGATTGAGCCGATATCGGGAAATCCGTCGTAAAACCTGTGAACAACCATCACCGGACTGCCGCCACCATATAAAAGATACCTGCCTTCTCCAGGCATAGCAATGAAAGAGGTGACGCCATCCCGGAATTCAATTCCAAAAACACTGTCGGCGACCTGTTCAGCCATGTTATCCGGAAAGCCAAAAGGCGGAGATGCCGGAAGATACTTATCCTGAAAGAATTTAAATTGCAGAGAATCAGAAAGTCTGTTGGACCTTATCCGCACCTTTTCATTTTTATTCAGGAAGTTGCGCATTAACGGCAGCCCTGACGCATCAAGCAGGAGAAAATCATGCACATTATAAGCTTGTTTCCTGTACAAGCTGAGAAATGCACCATAATTGATTCCTGCATTAAGATCCAGCAATTCAATGCTCAGCACGTAATCATTTCCTGCCAGGGCATGAATGGGAACTGAATCTATATAGATGGTCTTCCCCTTCAGGGAATCAACGCCTTCAATGGAAGCGGAATCAATCAACACGCCCTTTTCATAGCCATCAAACAACTGATAATTAAGTCTGAACCGGGATTTACCGGCCCCGCTATCAGGAAGATATCTGAGGCCCTCCATCGGTATGCGGACATAAAGATTGGTAATACTATCGTTAAGATTAAACAGGGCATACGACAATCCGGCCAATTGACGGTCAGGCTTGTAAAATCCGGAAATGTTTCTGTACGAAAGATTTGCGGGGCCTTTACAGTACGACAGCGACATGGCGGTCAGCAGCGCAACTATGAAGAATGTCGGTCGGGACTTCATCTGTGTATTAAAAATGATCGATGATAATTAAATTTCATACAGTCGGTAACATGCGGCCCGTTCACTGTATGAAGCGGTTACTTTCAGAGAATCCGGCTAAGCTTATTAAAAGGTAAATTTAATACTTTTTGAACAGAAGGCGAAGCTGATCCGGCAGATAACGCGACAAAAACGATCGGAAATAATCACCCGACCCTGATACGTGTGCCGATTCGGAGCACTTTGGTTGGTTTAATGCCATTTATCCGGCAAAGATTATTTACAGTAGTACCATAACGCCTGGCAATCTTCGAAAGGGTATCGCCTGACCGGATGGTATGATATTTTGGGCCGGGGCCGGATCCATCTGTAACCATAGGGGAAGATCCCCTTACGGAGCTCCAGAATTCTTTGGATATCAGCAGTGTATCCGTCAGAAGTGTATAATTCTCAAAATCGATGATCTTGCCGGGATTAAAATGCTCGCCCCGGAACCGGGTTTCGAAATGCAGGTGGGTGGTGGTTGCCCTTCCTGTCCGTCCACCCAATCCGATCGGTTCACCTGCTTTTACATCCTGGTTGATATTGACAAGGATTCTGGACAAGTGGCCGTAAACCGTTTCGAGCCCGTTATGATGCCTGATAACCACCATTTTTCCGTATCCGCTCATCACCCGGGCGATCCTCACCTTCCCGTCAAAAGCGCTCACTATGGTATCTCCTGATTCAAGCTTTATATCCATACCTGCGTGAAACCGGCTTCCGCGCGGACCATACTTTGAAATAAGTTTCCCTTTATACGGAAAAGTAAAAGGCGATTCCGCCGGGTTATTCAGCAAAAGCAGCACCGAATCAGACATACCTGCTGCATCCATCCTGCCTGTCCTTATGTACAGCGTGTCCCACTTGTTATTGTACAATACATCCGAAGGCACAAAAATCATATCCTCCGGGACAAAATTGTCACCGTCCTCATCAGTCAGTAATTCCTCTTCATCCGATGATTCATTTTCCTGCTCCTGTTTAGGATGAATTTTCAGGTGTTCACGCTCCTCATTCAGAAAAGTGCTTGTGTCAATAGTAAATGTTTGTGCAGAGCCGGGGCGGGGCAAAACAGCCATAAATAAAAAAGCCAGTAAAATATATTGATATCTGAAAGGCTTTTCTGATTGAATATGAACCGGCCGGAAGCAAGGGTAAAGAATACCAGAAACAATGCGGAAATAATTGTGCAGAACACAACACAGAAATTTCCGACATGTCACCGGGTTTGCTGTCATGGCATTGTTTAACCTCACAAAAGTACTATTTTACCGGCTGAATGGAGAACAACATGAAAGTACTACCGGAAAGCCATTAGTTTCCTGAAATTACAAAACACACTCATACAGCAGGTTACAAAACAAAGCCGGGCCATAAAGCCCGGCTTGTTGCAAAAAATTAACTTTTTTTTAGAAACTGATGTCAATTCCAAGCGCCATGGTAAAGGCGCTGCGGTTATAGGTTTCCGTATAAGCAGGCAATGGGGCTGCTGCCGGAAAATCTCTCGAATCTTCAACATAGGCGGTATTCATGGCGCCCAGGTTGATCCCGATTTTCTCGTTAACCATGTAGCGAAGGCCGGCAGCAATACTGTTCGTTGAAAGACTATGACTCAGGTCGGTCTGATACAGGTCCATCACACCGGTTTGGGTGCGCAGGTAGCCAGCGCTGACCAGCCATTTTTCGTTGATGGCATACTCGAGTCCCAGGGCAAATTCCCAGAAATTCTTATCCATCACTTTATCATTCTTCACATATTCGCCCTCAAGCTTTTTACCGTATTCAGCACTTTTATCAAAATAATAATGCAGGCCGGCGCTTATATTAAGCTTTTTGGTTGCCTCAAAGCCAATTCCGGCAGTAAACATTGCCGGCAGATCACTTGGCACTTCTGCTTTATCAGGGTACAAACCGACATCATCCACTTTGGTGCTGTTCTTTACCTTAATACTGGCTTTATGCTCATATTTCAGTCCGACATTGAACCGTTCAAACTTCAGGTTTACACCGATAATGGGCACGATGCCGGTTCCGCTCTGCGATGCATCCACTTCTTTATCCTGGGTTGCTGCAGCATTCCCGGCCATTGCCTCAGAATTTGCAGCATAATTAGCTGATGCCGCAATAAAGAACCCCTGTGCTTCTGCAATGGTCATACTTGAGGGATCTCCGCCAAGTGCAGTTATCGTCCCCTGAAGCGTAGCCACTTCCTGAGCTGTAAGTCCTGCTGACGTACCATTTGACAGGGGTACATTTCCTCCCCCGCCATCCAGGACAGGCTGAAGTGATGATCCCACAGCGCCGAGATTTGCCGAAACATTGCCGAGGTATCCGGAAAACTCCCCGAAAAACACAGGAGCGCTGACCATCTCACCGGTATAGTTCAAAGCAGGAAAAACCGGATTGATCATAATATCAGAAAGATGACCCGTGTAGCTGTTGTTCAGCATTACGTAACGTAAGCCAAGGCTGACCGAGAGTATCTCATTCACCTGATACGAGGCTCCGGCCTGAATGCCATAGAAAACGGATTTGCCTTCAAATTCCGTATCAAAACTATACTTCGTTGTTTGGATACCTGCATTGCTCAATGAACCAGGAATACCTGCAACCTGCATCTCAAACGAAGGCAGTCCGTCCTCAAATAAAGCGCTTCCTCCGCCGCCGACCGGGTTGAAGCCGAGAGAGAATGCAAGTTTTCCGGTTTTGTAAGCTGCATATACCGAAGGGAACAGCGGGGCAACAACACTGCCTTCAAAAGCATCACGGTTAAGTCCGGGAAAGTTGGTATAAATTTTCCTGGTTTGTGTAATATACTGATTGTTAAGGGAGAGATGAAATCCATCTTTGAGTTGTGTAAGGCCTGCAGGGTTGTAAAACACACCATCCAGACCCAAAGAAGCATCCCTGGCAGGCATGCGGATAAAAGAGGCACTCTGATTCGTATTGTGCACTATACCGCCGGCAAATGAAGCGATAGCGAAGGCACCGAATGATAAAACCAGTAATGTTTTTTTCATGTGGTTCGTATTTGGTTAGGTTAGCTAAAATATTGCAATTATTGAATATTTCAAAATAATTTACCACTTAACAAAAAAAACATCCGGATAACGGATTGAGTCATCAGGAAATAGTCAGAAAGCCCCCTTTAAACCAGTTACAGAAAATTATCTTAGTATACCTATAGAATGAATGAATGAAACTGCTGATTACTAATCAAGTTTCCAGTCAACCGGTGATAATCCTGCATCAGCAAGAAGCTGGTTTGTCAGGGAAAAATGACGGCATCCGAAAAACCCGCGGTAAACGCTTAAAGGAGAGGGGTGCGGCGCTTCCAGTATATAATGCTTTGATGTATCAATAAGGGATGTTTTATTCCGGGCATATTTTCCCCATAGCAGAAATACAAGCTTATCCCGTTCAGATGACAAGGCGCTGATCACTGAATCGGTGAATGTCTCCCATCCCCTGCCCTGGTGTGAGCCAGCCTGATTGGCCCTCACCGTTAGTGTCGCATTCAGCAGAAACACACCCTGATCCGCCCATTTAGACAAATCACCGCTTTTCGGATACGGATGACCGAGATCGGTCTGCAACTCACGTAAAATGTTTTGGAGCGAAGGCGGAAAAACAACGCCTGCCGGTACCGAAAAGCAAAGCCCGTGAGCCTGCCCTGGTCCATGATACGGGTCCTGTCCCAGCAATACTACTTTTACCTTACCGAAAGGAGTCCGGTTAAAAGCTTCAAAAATCTTTGGTCCGGGCGGATATACAGCATATCGCGCCTTTTCTGAAACCAGGAATGACTTAAGCTCGCTGAAATATGGCTTTTCAAACTCAGCAAAAAGTATTTTTTTCCAGCTTTCTTCAATTTGTGGATTAATTTCTGTCATCAGGCGTTACTTTTAGGGATTTCAAACATAAACAATATAATCTTGTTTTTTAAGTTAAATTATCAGGCAGATTATCTTTGCAAAAAAATGTCCCTCAACTGAGTAAAATTATGAAAAAAATTGTTGTATCACTACTGGTTGTAGTTTCTCTGGGATTGATTTTATCTGCGTGCCAGTCGAGTCAGAAATGCGCTGCTTACGGCGAGGCAAGCAGATATAAGATTGAGAGAAACCGCTGATGATGTCAGATCATCCTGCTACAGCCTGTGATAAGTCATGGGCTTTTTTTGTTTGAAACGGCATATTGTTTGTGTACTTTTGCTTAACCCTTAACTGGATATTAATGAATCGGCTCGTTTTTCTGTTACCGGCGGCGTTGCTGCTTCTTCTGGGCACTGTTGATCTTCAAGCGCAGGTCGAAGAGGAGTACGATAGTATTGCAGACAATGTGCTTTTCCGGAAAGAGATGAGTGGAAGCCTGATCATTCACAGCAATGGATGGGGCCTCGAATTCAGGACCGGCAGAAACCAGAGCATTTTCACAAAATGGATGTTTGAGGCCAATCTGCTTGAAATGAAGGACAGCAAGGAGATCAAATCCATTAACCCGTTTTTTACAAACACCCGCAGCTATTACTACGGAAAACTGAATGCCATTTATATGCTCAGAGCCGGAGCCGGACAGCAGCGCATGCTAAACAGGAAACCTTATTTCGGCGGTGTTGAGCTAAGGCTCTTTTATTCGGGAGGACTTTCTGTTGCATTTACCAAACCGGTTTATCTCAACATCATCAAGCTGGATGAAAGCACCTATCGCTACATTACGGTCACCGAACGTTACGATCCTGAAAACCACTTCCCTGATAATATTTACGGACGGGCATCTTTTATTAAAGGATTTAACCAGCTTAAGCCATACCCGGGCATCTACCTTAAAACCGGCCTGAATGTTGAATTTGGCACCATTAATCAAAAGCCAAAAACCGTGGAAGCTGGCATCGCGCTGGACATGTTTGCCAAACCGGTTCCCATCATGGCATTCCGCGATCCTTCCCAATTCTTCTTTACGCTTTATCTCAGCGCAGGGATCGGAAAAAGATACGATTAA
>ERZ795053.4687-NODE-4687-length-14645-cov-5.075120_pt1 | contig 14645 bp, 9 predicted proteins | sample MGYA00375137_ERZ795053 | MGnify/ENA primary metagenome ERZ795053 (study PRJEB30182, sample SAMN05720284) | activated sludge metagenome | isolation source: Anaerobic digester | place: Hong Kong | collected 2014-12-17 ... | reverse complement strand
CTGACATGGGGGCGTTGTCGACTTCTTGGAGTTCGCGCACCGGGTTGGAAGCGGGTGATCCACCTGCAGCCGTTCGGCTGGTCGGAGGCGGGCGTGCCGCGTTTCGGCGCGCCGGTGCCGTGGGGGCGGCGTATGGCACTTCCGGCGGGGGGGTGAGTCAGTTGCGGGGCAACGGCGTTGCGCAAAGGCACTCGATATTGTGGCCTACCACACTATTGCACGGCTGACAGCCGAGGTGTGGAATTTCCCTGTCTGCCACCGAGGAGGCACGTGACTTACCCGCCGCCCTCCGAGGCGATCCGCCCACCGTCAAGACTGCCGACAACTTCCCGCCCGCCACCGGCGTTGCCGTATGCAACGCTGGGGTGTACTCAAGCACGAAGTGACACGCGCTGGGCGTGATGTCCACCGTGATCCGCTTCGGCCGGGGCACGGGGAGCTGGAGTGGCAGAGAGGAGGATTCCTCGCCGGCGCGAGCGAAGAGCGCGATAACCCGCCATCCGTACGGCGCAATCGGCCGCGGGGCTGAAGTCGGTGGGTACCAGGATCTTTTCCAAGAGCTTCATGGGTCTCACCTATGACGCCAGGCCGATCGACCCATGGTCGTACGCATGCAAGGTCAACTGTTCCTGAGTGTGTCAGCCGATCGAGCCTGAGATGCGTATCCGTCGGAAGGAATCCGGGATAACGCGGGGGTTATCGAGTTCCATTGCATCTCACCGCCTCCCATCGTTCGCGGAGGGTGGCAGTGCCTCCGTGCGGCCAAGCGGCACACGCGCCGCTGCGCGGCGACGCAACAGTTTCTCCGTCCCCACGACCGCGTAAATGAGGGATCCGACACCGACGACCATGAGCCACTCACTCCAGCCGATCGGCGCGCTCTGAAACAATCGGTTCATCACCGGCGCATACGTGAACGCCACCTGCAGCGCCAGCATCGTTCCGACGCCGGCAAACAACCATCGATTGGTGAAGATTCCCAACTCGAACATGGAGCGCGTGAATGAGCGGCAGTTGAAGAGATAAAAGAGCTCCCCCACGACGAAGACATTCACTGCAACCGTTCGCGCGACAGCTTCGCTGGCACCGTTGCGGAGCGACCACATGAACAATCCGAAGGAGCCTGCCAGGAGCAGCGTCCCGACCACGCAGATTCGCAGAACCAGATGTCCGGTCAGAAGGGGCGCGGCCGGCTCCCGCGGCGGCCGGCACATCGTACCGGGCTCTTTCGGCTCGAACGCGAGCATCAGGCCCAGAAGCACCGCAGTCGTCATGTTGATCCACAGGATCTGCACCGGAAGGATCGGCAAAGCCGCGCCGGACAAGACTGCGGTGAAGATGACCAAACCCTCTCCCAGATTTGTGGGCAGGGTCCATGTGATGAACTTGACGAGGTTGTCGAACACGCCGCGCCCTTCTTCGACGGCCGCCTCGATCGAGGCGAAATTATCGTCCGTCAGAATCATGTCGGAAGCTTCCTTGGCGACCTCGGTCCCCGCAATGCCCATCGCCACGCCGATATTCGCCTTGCGAAGCGCTGGCGCGTCGTTCACGCCGTCGCCGGTCATGGCCACGACGTGTCCGCGGACCTGCAGCGCCTCAACAAGCCGCAGTTTCTGCTCTGGAGCGACGCGTGCGAAAACCGTTGCGCGGTCGGCGGTGTCGATCAACTCGCGATCCGACAGCGCCGCGAGGGCCTGCCCGGTGACGGCTGGCGGCGGTTTGCACCCGACGACGTCGTCATGCAAACCGATCTGCTCGGCAACAGCTAGCGCGGTTCCGGGATGGTCTCCGGTGATCATCTTGACCCGTACGCCGGCGGCGCGGCAGGCGCGCACCGCGGAGACGGCCTCGGGACGTGGCGGATCGAGCATGCCCTGTAGGCCGAGAAACGTCAGACCGTTGCGAACGTCGGTGTGTGAGATTGTGGACGTGTGCTCCGGGAGTTCGCAGCGGGCGAAGGCAAGCACGCGCAGCCCATCGCCCGCCCACTCTTCGGCGCAAGCTTCGATGACGTCAATGCTCAACCCGGCTACGACGCCGCTCGCGTCCAGCGCCGTATCGCACCGCGACAGGACGCTCTCCACCGATCCCTTCAAGTAAGCGATCCGGTTCCGCCCAGGCCCCGCGTCGTGCAACGTGGCCATGTACTGATGTTGCGACTCGAACGGAACAGCGTCCAATCGAGCCAGTAGCTCCCGACACCGTTCGGTCGACAAGGCTGCCTTGGCGGCTGCGACAATCAGTGCGACTTCGGTGGGGTCACCTTGGACTCGCCAACCGTTTTCCGTCTGAGAAAGCGCCGAATCGTTGCAGAGCAGCCCCCCAGTCAAACACTCGGTGAGGGCGCCGTTCGATCGGGGGTCGACCGCCTGTCCGTTCAGGCTGAACCCACCGTTGGGGGCATATCCGACGCCGGAGACGGCGAAGCGTTCGCCGCCCGCGTAGATGGCCTGCACGGTCATCTGGTTCTGCGTCAGCGTGCCCGTCTTGTCCGAACAGATCACCGTCGTGCTGCCCAGCGTTTCGACGGCGGGCAACTTGCGGATAATCGCGTGACGCTGGGCCAGACGGCTGACGCCGATGGCCAGGGTAATCGTGACGGCAGCCGGTAGACCCTCGGGAATCGCCCCGACGGCCAGCGCGACTGCGGCCATGAACATGCTGAAAGAGGGTTCACCACGCACGAGGCCGACCAGGAAGGTGACGCCGGCGAGGGCGAGGATCACATAGAGCAGGACGCTGCTGAAACGGGCGATCTTACGAGTCAGGGGTGTGGCGAGAACCTCCGCTGACGAGATCAATTCAGAAATTCGTCCGATCTCGGTTTTGTCGCCCGTCGCCACCACAACCCCGGTACCGGTTCCATAGGTGACGAGCGTCGATGAGTACGCCATGTTCCTTCGATCCGCCAGCGAGGTGTCCTGGGCAAGAACCTCCGCACACTTCTCGACGGGCACAGACTCGCCGGTCAGCGCCGATTCGTCGATTTGGAGTTCGCGCGAGCGACTCACGCGCATGTCGGCTGGGACTCTGTCGCCCGATTGGAGCACGACAAGATCGCCCGGCACCAGTTGGCTCGCGGGAATTCGCTGCCGTTGGCCCGCGCGAATGACCGAGGTTTCGCTCGTCATGGCACGAGCCAGGGCGGCGATGGCTCGAAGCGCCTTCGATTCTTGGAGGAATCCGATAAAGGCGTTGACGATCACCACGCCGAAAATGACGCCGGCGTCCACCCACTCCCGCAGGAATGTGGTGATGATCGCCGCCGCCAGCAGGATGTAGATCAGTGGCTGGTGAAACTGGAGCAAGAACCGCATCAGCGGGCCCTGTCCCCGCCGTTGCGTCAGAACGTTGGGCCCGAAGTGCGCCTGGCGGCGCGCCACTTCGAAGGCGTCGAGGCCCGCCTGTGCGGTTGTGTCGAGCAGTTTGAGCGTCTCACCTGCCGAAACATGATGCCAATGATTTCCAAAGCTGGTCTGCATCGACCCAACTCCTCCGGACGCGTTCCCCTCCGTTCCGATGAGTTGGCCTTGCCCGCCTTGCCTACGAGCCGCCGTCCCGACAGGATCTGAATCAGTGACGATTTTGCTCTGCATTCTCTCAACCGATCCTGTACGAGAACCCTTCAGGTTTGATAGCCAGCACCGAGCATGGTGAATCACGCACGATGGCTTCGGCGGTTGTGCCGATCAGCATGCCGACCAGCCAGGAACGACCCCGGGTCCCGGTAACTACGAGGTCCGCTCCGGACGACTTGAGGAACTCGGTAATCCCCCACTTGACCTCGGTGGCCTCGATAAGGTGATGTTCTACATTCAGTGCGATGGTCTCGGATTCGTAGGGCCGGAGAAACTCCTCAAGTCGCGAGTTCAGATGATCCCGATACTGTTTCTGAAAGTCCGGCGACGCCTGGAGCGTTGGCGACATGTAATGCACAACCTGCCAAGGCGGAGAAAACACGTGAAGTACGTCAATCGCCGCCGAATCTTGCTGCGCGCAGCGGATGGCCTGCTCGATGACGAGTGCTGATGATTCCGAGAAGTCAATACACGCTGCGATGCGCGCAAACGGCCTTCTGCCGTTCTCGCGAACAAGCATGACCTTCGTGGGTGCCTTCCGTACACACTTTGCGGCAAGCGTGCCCGCGCCACGATGCGAAGTCGAGGTACCGTGAGCACCGAGAATCAAGAGATCCGCCGACACGACTCGGATGCAGCACATGATTGCGTAGAATGGATTGCCGATGACGATATCGACATTCATTTCCGACCGCGGGGAATGCGTCTCGGCATTCACGGCAGCCAGTGCTTGTGCCGCCGCGATCGCTTCGTTGGCGCGTCGTCTTGCGGCCTTTCGCACCTCGGCTTCGGTGTGCGCCTCCGCCGCGCCATAAGCCCTGGCCAAGTCGGATACCACGAGCGACTCGATTACGTGTATGACGTGGATGTGCGCCGCATTCCACTGAGCCATTCGCATCGCTTGGGCCAGCGCGGCATCCGAGGACTTCGTATAGTCGATTCCGACGACAATGTTCTTCAGATTATCCACGGTTGCACCTCCCTCTGTCGCCGGCCGGGCGAATACGCTGACCACGGAGTTCAATCGGCCAGCGCGACAGCAGGCGCGCCGCTGAACTCGGACTATGTCAGATGCAACGAACAACGCGCACGCAGCTCCTGCTCTGCCTGGAGCCAGTCGGCCATGGGGTCGCCTGGTGCTCCGTTCCGGGTCAGGCTGATTTCGAATGCGCGCTGCCGAATCTCGTCTTCCGTCGGTTCGCTGACCGCCGCGTCGGCCGGGCAGGGCTCGATCGATTCCGTTGCATCGAAGCGGCGTTCGCAATCCTCGCTCATCATCGCATCCTGCGCCATCTCTCTGGGCTTGCGGCCCGTCGAGTGAACAGCCGCCGTGCAGGATTCATGCCGCTCCTGCGGTTCGGCCAAGTGCTTAAGCGATTTGCGTCCCATGTTTCCAATCTCCTTTCAACTAAACAGCTGAGACTCGACCCTACCTCGCTACCTTCCCGCTCGACTTGGGGCACAGCGGTCATTCGTCTGATCAATGCCGTTCTCAGGCCCGTCCACCTCAGTCGTGTTTACAATGTCCAACGATCCGCAAATCACCCAGGCCCAAGGGCGCCGAGTTAGCTCCGGTCGGCGCGATTCCAGAGGCCGCGGTTCGCCTTACTCGTGTTGCCATGCGCCTGCATAATGCGGAGCAGGAATTCGTCGAGTTCGATGCGGCCCCGCACACAATCTACAACCACCGCGCCGACGATTTGATAAAACTGCGCATAGTTCGCGGCGGTGAGGACCGACGCCCAGTACTCGCCGGCGTCGTGCTGGCGTTCTGTCATCGCGGCTTCGTCGTCCCTGGTCGCTCTCTCGATTTTCCATTGGGTATCCATAGGGGCACCTCTTCATCGTGCTAACGCCTCACTGGGCAACGCGTGGCGTTAGCGCCGGCGACAACGGCCAGCATCTCTTCCTCAGACGCATCACGCCACGAACCCGCCGTCAACGCGCGGTGCCTTTCTCGATCCTCCGAGTGCTCGCCGTCGTTCCAGGTCGATCGACACTCTACGGACGATTTGCTCCGCTGCGTCGCTTACGGTCGCTTCGATTCCGACCCTTGTGACCTCAACGCGAAGCTCCCCATTCGGAACGGTTTGCGCCACGCTCCGACACGTTGTTTCGACGCCGTCGCGGGGCCCGTTCACGTCGGTGAGCGGGACCGATACGCGCCGGACCAGCCCGTCGAAGCGGCTCGAGGCAAACGCGAGCCTGGGTGTGGCGATCTCGCGCCGAACGGAGGTCAGGTCGAGGTTTCTGGCGACGGTCTGAATCTGCCTGGCTACGGTCCCTCGTGCGCGCCCAGCGCTTCTTTCATTCAAGCCTACGCCGCGTTCGACCCATCGGGTATTAGATAAAGTATGCTTGACACATCGGTTTTTCCGAGGTATGGTTCCGGCATGGAGTGGCTTAACTACCACCATCTTCTGTATTTCTGGGTCGTCGCGAAGGAGGGGACCGTTGCAGCCGCATCCGAGAAGCTCATGCTTGCACAGCCGACGATCTCGGGGCAGATACGGGAGTTGGAGAACGCACTGGGCCAGAAGCTGTTTCGGCGTCGAGGGCGATATCTTGCCCTGACCGATGCCGGACGTATGGTCTACCGCTACGCCGACGGAATCTTCGCGCTCGGTCGCGAGTTGATCGATACCATGAAGGGTCGACCGGCCGGCAGCCCGGTGCGTTTCAACGTGGGGGTTGCCGACGTGTTGCCGAAGCTCGTCGCCTATCGGCTTCTCGAACCAGCCCTGGATCTTCCGGAACGCGTTCGACTGGTGTGCTACGAGAGCACCCAGCCGGAGCTGCTGGCGCGATTGGCGATCCACGACCTGGATCTCATTTTGTCCGATAGCCCGGTCAGCCCGGACCATCAAGTGCGTGCGTACAGCCACCTGCTGGGTGAGTGCGGCGTTTCGCTTTTCGGCACGCAAAAACTAGCTGATTCCTATCGGCGGCGATTCCCGCGATCGCTCGATGGCGCACCTTTCTTCTTGCCGACGAGCACAACGGTCCTGCGTCGCGACCTCGATCAGTGGTTTGAGGCCAACGAAATCTGTCCGGTCATCCTCGGCGAGTTTGATGATAGCGCGCTGCTCACGGTATTTGGCGAAACGGGCGCCGGTGTGTTCGCTGCGCCCGATGTGATCGAGAAGGAAATACGTCAGCATTACGCCGTGCAGGTCGTAGGCCGCATAGCGTCCCTACGTGTGCGTTTCTTCGCCATTTCCGTTGAACGGAAGGTGAAGCACCCGGCGGTTGTCGCGATTGCCGGAGCGGCCCGCGAGAAGTTGTTCAGCTGAGCGGTGGATCAACGCCGAGGTTGCCGATGCGTTGGCGGCGGCTCCCTTCGCCGTGGACTGTCACGTCGCAGAGATCCTTCACGTTCTTGAGTCGCGCCGTTCGTTGCCGCTACAATCCGGTCGGCTGGACAGCCGGGCGGACCGATGTCGGCGAAAGCGGTCGGATGCAAGCGGTTTGACCGCTGGTTTGGAATTGGGGCGAACCAAGTGACCATCTTCATTGCCAGCGTGCTTGTCGCGTTACTGATTTCTTCCCTCTGTTCGCTCATGGAAGCGGCGTTGCTCAGTCTGACGCCCAGCCAGGTCGCCGATTTATCGGTGCGTCACCCGCGAGTCGGTTCGATTTGGCGGGGTTTCAAGACCAACATCGAACGGCCAATCGCCGCGATTCTGATCCTGAACACCGCCGCGCACACGATCGGCGCGTCGGTCGCCGGTTCTCAGTTCGACGAGTTGTTCGGCGACCAGTGGATTTGGTTGTTTTCGATACTCTTCACCTTTGCGATGCTTCAGTACACCGAGATTCTCCCCAAGACCCTTGGCGTCCACTACAATCGCGCGGTTGCAGTGTGGATCGCCCGGCCGTTGTCGCTGGCCATCCGCGTTTTTACCCCGGTTATTCGCGTGCTGCACCTGCTCAACCGCCCGTTCGAGAGCCGGCCTACCCGGAAGCGGGTTCCTGCGACACTGGAGGAGATCACCTCGCTGGCAACATTGGCACGCCTGTCCAAGCACATCGGGCCGCATCAGGAACGCATCATCAACCGAGCCACCAAGCTGTCCCGTGCCAGCGCTCGACACGTCATGATACCCATCGAGCAGGTGTCGATGTTGTCCACCGCCCAAACGCTGAACCAAGCGGTCATCGCGGCCCACATGGATGCCCATACGCGGTTCCCCGTGTGCGAGGGCGACGACCGTGATAGCGTCATAGGTTACATCAACTTCAAGGAGTTGATTTACTTCATGAGGACGAACCCGAGGGACCCGAGCCTGAAAGGGATCGTTCGCCCGGTTCACTTCGTGGAGCCGGACAGTTCCGCGTCGGACCTGCTCAAGGCGTTTATCGATCAGCATGAGCACATGGCGATCGTGCGTGATGCGCAGCGGCGTTGCCTGGGCCTGATTACGTTGGAAGATCTGATTGAGGAAATGGTGGGAGAACTCGAGGATGAGTTCGACCGGCTGCCCAGGCATGCCCATGCGCTAAGCGGCGGCACTTGGTTGTTCGGCGGCGGGATTTCGATGGGCGATGTGTCGGCCAAGGTGGGCGGACCGGCGGCGACGCCCAAGGAGACTCTGGCTGTGTGGATGGAGCGGCAACTCGGCCTATTGCCCGCGCCAGGGCAGACCATCAAGTGCGACGACATCGAATTCGTCGTGCGGCGCGTGCGGCGCGGCCGTGTCTTCGAGGCGTCGGCCGCGATCAAGCGCACCGGCTGAAGGCGTCCCTCAAGTGCGCAATACAACGTGTGCCGACCTGCCGGCGGCGTATTCCTTTACGCCATGGTCCGCAGGACCACGCACGCGCCCGGCTTGCTGAGCGATGGGGGCCGGTCGCGGGGCTTTGTCCGCTCGCGCGGAGTGGGGCGGTGGATCGGTGGATCGGTGGATCGGTGGATCGGTGGGGCGGTTTGTCGGGGGGCATTGCGCCCCCCGCGCTGATTTGAGGCGTTGCCTGGCGGACGGGCGTGTGGGCTGGGGACGCCGGGGGCGGTGATTTCCGACGGGGCGGTTGTCGGATTCCGGTGGTATACGCTAACTTCCTGGCGATCTGCGCGGGCGGGGTCGGCGAGGCTGACGGGGGTCGTGGCCGTTGGCGATTTGCGGAGGATTCCATAGCCGCGCGGGGTGAGGGCGCGCTGCCGGGTTGAGCGCGGGGTTCGGGGTTTTCGGTGAACGACCGTCGTTATCATCTGCTGCTGTTGAACGCGGCTGTGCTGGGCGTGCTCGTCGGTGTGGCGTGCGCGGCCTTCACGTTCGCGTGGAAGTCGATCGACCACGTCGTCTGGCACGTGCTGGAAAACCCGATGCACCGGGTGTGGTTCAGTGCGCTGGTCGGAGCGGGGATCGGTGCGCTGCTGAAGTGGCTGGGCGATCCGGGCAGCATGGCGACGATCATCGCGCACTTTCATCGCGCCGGGGCGTTGCCGCTGGGTGACAACTTCACGATTCAGCCGGCCTCGATTCTGGGGCTGGTGGGGGGGCAGAGCGCGGGGCCGGAGGGGGCGCTGACGCAGGCGGGCGGATCGCTGGGGGCGTGGTGGGCGCGGCGGATCCGCTGGATGGCGTTGCAGCGGGTGCTGACGCTGGCGGGCATGGGGGCGGGGTTCGGGGCGTTTCTCGGGGCGCCGGTCGGCGGTGCGATTCTGTGGCTCGAGATGCTGCACATGCGCGGGCTGGAGTATTTCGAGGCGATCATTCCGACGCTGGTGTGCAGCAGCGTGGCGTACCTGGTGATGCTGGGGTGCGTCGGGCACGGCGTGGTGCAGGCCTGGCACGTTCCGGTGGCGCCGCACGGCGGGTCGTGGGGGCCGCTGGTGGCGATCGGGGCGGGGCTGGTGTGCGCGGTGGCGGCGCGGGGGTACGCGTTCGGGTTCCGGGCGATCGGCCGGATGCAGCGGCGGCTGGCGTTGCCGTTGATTGTGGAAACCACGTTGGCGGGGCTGCTCATCGGGTTGCTCGGCGTGGTGGCGCCGCTGAGCTACTTCTACGGCGGTGCGCAGATTCCAGCGGTGATGACGATGCCGGCGACGTGGGCGGCGCTCGTCGGGCTGCTGGTTGCGAAGATGCTGGCGGCTTCGGTGACGATCCGGGGGCACTGGCAGGGGGGATTGATCATTCCGCACATGTTCATGGGGGCGGTGCTGGGGCGGATCGTGACCGCGGTGGTCCCCGGCGCTCCGCCGATGCTGACGCTCTTGTGCTGCATGGCGGCGTTCAATGCAGCCGCCACGCAGACGCCGCTGGCGTCGGCGTTGATCGTGCTGGCGTTGACGGGTGCGGGGGCGCCGGTGCCGGTGTTCCTGGCGTCGATCACGGCGTTCGTCGCGGGGCAGGGCGTCGTCGTGGTGGAAAACAAGCAGGGCCGGACGGCGCCGGTGAATTTCCATCTCGAGCAGGCGGATCCAAACCTGGTGGCGTGAGCGCGGGCTGGGCGCCCCATTGCGCTGAATCGTTCCGGGTTACGGCGCGGTTTGTCGGGGGGGCTTTGTGCCCGCCGCGCTGATTCGTCGCGCTGCGATCGACCGCAGCCGGCGACCCTGACGTTCGTTGCCGCGGGGGTGGAGTGGCCCGTCGGGTCAGATTCACGAACCGCCGTTAGCGATATTTTCGCACAACGGTGTGCCGGGCGGGTCGACGTTGGTAAAGGTCTGGCTGAAGATTTCCTTGGTGGCGCTGCCGAGGTCCTGACCGAAGGCTTCGGCGGATGCACCCACCTTGCCGGCCAGGGTGATGTCCTGGCGGGTGCACGGCGTGATGACGGAAAATCCCGTATTGCTCATCGCGGAGCTGGTGACCATTTCGAAGAACGCCTCCGCGTCGCTGGCGAGGGAGATCTCGGCGGCGTTGCTCAGGCTGAACTGGCCGGCCGGCGAATCCTTGAACTGCTGGTACTGGTCGGCGGTGAGCACGTTCTTGGCGAGCAGGTCCGCGAGCTGGTCGACCTTCTGGGCGGCCTGCTGAATATCGCCGGAGGATTTCAGAGCCTTGCTGACGCCGAAGGTGAGTTCGATGCGCGGAGCGGCGAACGAGACCACCATGCCGAGCGGGGCGAGGGCGGAGATGTTCTGCGTTTCGAGGAACTGGACGTCGCCGGTCACGTTGCCGTCCGAGTCGATGGTGCCTTCGTGCGCCGAGAAATGCTGGGTGCCGTCGTAGGTGATGCGGAAGGAGCCGCGGCTGTACTCCTGGCCGCCGGTGAGGGCGGGTTCGATGATCAGGGCGGCGCTGATTTCGAGGAAGAGGGGCATGCCGCCGACGAACTCGGCGAGGGGAATCTCAATGGCGCCGGGGAGCTTGATGCGCGACATGTCGGTGTGATCGCCGGGCGTGTCGGAGGCGACCTCCCAGGTGAAGTTCATGACCCCGTTGAGGCTGGTGAGATTGGCCTCGATTTTCTGGTAGGTGCTTTGCTGGACGAGGATGTTCGAGGTGAAGTCGAAGCCGGTCAGGTAGCCGTCGCCGGTGATGATGGAGGTCAGGCCGCCGGCGGACTTGGTCAGCTTCAACTTGATGTCGACGCGGCCGGCGGAGGGGGTCACGGACCAGTCGGTCTTCCAGCCACTGGTGAGCGCGCCGGCCAGGCCGTTGACGATGTTGCCGAAAGCGTCCCTGGCGCCCGCCTCTTCTGCGGAGGCCGCGGCCTCGCTGTCGGGGCTGACGAGCCGCGCGGCGGGCAGGTCGCCGAACTTGACCGAGGTGGACACGGCGATCTGGCCGTCGGTAATGGTTTCCGCAAGCGTCGCGGGCGCGGTCAGGACGAGCAGGTACGGGTCGTGCGGTTCGACGGCGATGATCCTCTTGGCCAGCAGGCCCTTGATGACCAGGATGTCACCGGGCTGGAGGGCGGCAGCCGTGGCATTGGACATATCCAGCATCAGGGCGGCGCCGTTCGTGCTGATGCCGGCGATGGCGGCGTTGCCCTCGTCCTCCTCGAGGACCTTGGCATTCGGCTGATAGACGATGCCGGTCGCACCGTTGTCGTTGCCGAGGCCTCCGCCGGGGTTGTCGGTCCCGCCGGACTGGCACCCGGCGAGCAGTGCCAACGCGGAAACCAGCGAGAGCACGCACGACGTCTGCCAGCCACGCGGCCCGCGGACGCTCGGGGGACGGCGAAAACAACGGACGGTCGGCAAATGGGTCGGAGCCATGGTTCTTCAAATCTCCACTGAGGGCCGCGCCCCGACGGTGCCGTGGTAACGCGTCGCGACGTTCCGGGTGCGGCAGGGACGCAGGGACAGCCGGCTCAGGTGCGGCTGCGGATGCCGCGCGCTCGATGCGTACCTTTCCCATCGCGTGGGGACGTTACCGTGTCTGCATTGGGATTCTCAAACGGTGCGGCGTGTGCCCACCTGCCGGGTGACGTCGGATCCAACGACGCCCGCAATCGGCAGGTGGCGGCCCTGTGACCCTGTATATAGGAAGCCGCTCCTGGCGAGTCAATCGATTACAGACTTGTGACCGGGAAGCGCTCCGGTGGCCCGCTTCCGCGGGTTGTGCGGGCGAAGGGCTGGGGAGCACCTGATGAGTTGACTGGCGGTTCAGGTTCGTCGGGGCGATGGGTTCGTCCCAGCCCGGACCAGCGGCTCGCGCGTTGGGCGACGGCGATGTGGCCCGTGCTGCGGAGGCTGGCCCAGGTGGTGCCGTCCTCGCGTTCGTTGAGGAGGATGCCGACTTCGAGCTGGGCGGCTGACAATCAGCGTACTGACGACTCCCTGGAAGTCGTGCCCGGGTGGAAGCGGGTGATCCGGCGCCAGCCGTTCGGCTGGTCGGGGGGGGGCGTGCCGCGTTTCGGGGTGCTGGTGCCGTGGGGGAAGTGGTGGGCACCGCCGGCGGGGTCAGAGGCTGGCGGGGGCGGGGTCGAAGAGGATGCAGATCTGTGAGCCGTACACGGGATACTGGATGCGGCAGCGGTAGCCGCGGAAGTCCAGGTAATCCCAGCGCAAGCGGTTGCACACGTGCCGCAGCATCTCGGTGTAGCGGGGCACTTCGGGGATGCGAAACCGCCGGGCGTTCTCACCGAGCGGCTGAATCGATTCATCCAGCTCCAGACGATCCAGTGTGCGCGACTCGTCGTTGGGGTCAGCCGGGCCGCGTACGACCATGTCGTAGATGAACAGTTCGGGGTCGCAACCCGGCCAGACGTCCTTGTGGATGAGCATATCGAAGATGAGGGTCTTGGCGGGCTGTTCGATTTCGGCGGTCCCGCCGGTCTTGCGATGTCCTTCGGGATGCTTCTTGAAGAATGCCCGGTTGAACTCACCAAGGACCACGTCCACGGCTGCATTGGGACCCATCTCCTCGCCACCGAGCACGTAGTGCATGGATCGTCCAACGTGGCGGACGACGAGGCGCTCCTGGAGGGCAGAGCAGTAGGGCTCGATCAGGAGGCCTTCGATGCCTTCAGCCGGTTCGCCATCGAGGGTGTAGCGGGTGTCGAGGCGGTCGCTTTGGGAAATGTGCACGTTGGAGACCTGCACGGTGGCGCGGGGGCGGAGGCGACGCAGTCCGAGCAGGCCGAGGATCATGGCGTAGTCATGTCGGGCCGGATCGCTTCCGGGATGGACGAGGTAGGTGCGCAGGCAGGTGTCGACCTTGACGCCCTTGAGATTGGCGACGGCCTTGAACATGGCCTGCTTGTTGTACATTTCGAACTTGTTGGGGGTATGGACGAGGCTGTCGCTGACCATGGCATCGAAGGCGTCGCGGTCGCCCACGTCGCGGCGGATGAGTTGATCGAACCTCATGACGGCTTCTTCAGCCGCGGCGATGGCCTCGCGGCCGACGCCTTGTTTGCTGGCGGCCTTGAGGAACATGCGGAGTCCCTGGGGTCCGGGTACGGTCTGGGCGGAGGTCCAGGGGTCGGAGGTGCGAGCGGTCTTGGTGAGTCGGCTGGAGAGCGTCTTGTTGAGTTTGAGTGCGCGGGCGAGTTCCTGGGGTCGGTGGGGTGCGCCGGGGAGGCTGTCGAGGACGGCGCCGAGCGAGCCGCTGAGGGTGCGCATGACCTGATCGATGCGTTTTTCGAGGGCGGAGGCGGTGACGAGTTGGTTGGGAGGGGTTTTGCTCATGGGATTAATTTAGTCGAAGGGGGCGGGGGCTGGCCAGCGCTAATTTGGATTCTCTGAGAGAATTCTTTTGAACTTGCCTTGCGGGGTTGCTAGGCTGAACGCTCCGAGCCTGGGCGGGGTCGGAAGCGGCGGACTATCGGCCGCGGCCCCCGCCGCCGGCGCGCGGATCGGGCCAAGCGTGAGCCCCCGGGAAAAAGGCCGGGACGGGGCGACCTCGCGGACGCCGGTCGCGCGCCGTGCCCGGGGGGCAGCCCGGCGATGACTGGAGTGGGAAAACACCTTGCGGACGCGCGTGCGGTGCCCCATTGACCTTGCGAGGTGAGACGATGAAACGGTGCGAAATCCTGATCCTGGTGCTGTGCACGAGCCTGCCGGCGGCTGCGCAAACTTCCGTGAGTTCCGCTGCCCGAGCCGACGCGCATGTCGCGGCAAAGACGCCGGCCGGCTCCGCCGTGTCCATACCGGACGCGGGCGGGGCGGTGTTCTCCGACGCGGTCAGCCAACCGAGGCCGATGGAGGGTGCCTCCAGGCCGGCGCCGGGGATTGCCGGTGACCCGTCGGCGACGCCGGACATCCGACAGGGGGGTGACACCTGTGCGACCGCTTTACCCATCACTCTGCTGCCGTTCAGCGCGTTTCACGATGAAGGGACGAACGCCGGGTATGCCGACGATTACGCACCATCGTGTCTCAGCGTCACGGGGCCGGACGTCGTGTACGCGTTTACGCCGGCGTACGACACGGTGATCGACGTGCACCTGTGCGGTTCGGACTTCGACACGGTCCTGTACATCATCGAGGGTGACTGTCTCGGTCCGCAGGTCGGGTGCAACGACGACGCGTGCAACGTCCAGTCGGAGCTGGTGGGGGTGCCGGTGACCGGCGGCACGACGTACTACATCGTGGTCGACGCATACGGCGACGTCACCGGCAACTACGTGATTGACGTCGAGGAGGAGTACACGCCGGTATTTGGCGCC
>ERZ795053.4686-NODE-4686-length-14653-cov-4.243801_pt1 | contig 14653 bp, 13 predicted proteins | sample MGYA00375137_ERZ795053 | MGnify/ENA primary metagenome ERZ795053 (study PRJEB30182, sample SAMN05720284) | activated sludge metagenome | isolation source: Anaerobic digester | place: Hong Kong | collected 2014-12-17 ... | reverse complement strand
ACAACCGAACACACTCTTTCCCTACACGACGCTCTTCCGATCTTCATCCGGCTGGGCGGCCGCCAGCAGTTTCGTGACCTGAAGCGAGCGGGAACGCCTGAGAAGCCCCAGATGGGCCGCGATGATGCGGATCTGGATATCGGCCAAGTCGATATCGGCCACCAGCGCTCCGCGCGGTTCGAGACCAGGCAGATCCAGGCGTTGGACCTGGCGAACCCGGCCGTTGCGATAGAGGATCACATTGCCATGCCAGCCATGGCTTCGCGTCCTAGACCCGACATCCGCGACGGCCTGGTATCCGCCGAGATGCTGGAGCAGTTCAAGATCGAGCAGCCCCTGCCGGTCGCCAAATCGCGCATCGGCCTCTTGCAGAGCGATGATGTCCGCATCAAGTTCCAGCAAGACGCGCTTGATCCGCAGTGGTTCAAACTTGCCATCCGTGCCGACACATTTGTGAATGTTGTAGGACGCGACGGTGAGTTGGGCAGCTGGCTGGACCTGACGCTCGCCTTCGACATCCGAAACCGGGCGCTCCTCAGCGCTCAATCGAGTAAACTCTGAAACCATAAGGCGTTCTTCGGCATTACCCTGCGGCTGAGAAACGAGCGATCACAAGTGAACCTTGCAACTTGAATCCTACACCAGAAAACCATGAAATATCCAGCCCGCTTGCCAATGCCGGGCAAATTGGGTCAGATTCCGGTTTCTCATGACCATCATCGTGCTCATAATTGTTGCAGTCGCCGCGGCGGGCTATCTGTACGTCGTCGGTCTGGGGACATTTTCAGAGCACCGGGAGCGCGGAGACAAAGGCCGGGCGCTGCCACCCGCATCCGGCGAGACAATCATTGATCAGATGATTGGCCCAATGGTTGCCGAACGGCCGGGACAGACCGGGCTGTGCCTTCTGGCCGACAACCTTGCCGCATTCAACGCGCGGCTCGAGACCATCGAAAAGGCCGGTCGAAGCCTCGATCTTCAATACTATTACTGGAAAGCCGACATCACCGGGCAGATCCTGTGCCGCGCCCTCATCGCCGCGGCGGACCGTGGCGTTCGGGTGAGACTGCTGCTCGACGACATCAATACAATGGGCTTCGACTCGAGCTATCTTGCGCTCGATAGCCACCCGCTCATCGAAGTGCGCCTGTTCAACCCGAGCCGAAGCCGCACCAGTCCCATCCGCCGCGGCCTCGAACTGGCACTGAAATACCTCACGAGCACCCGCCGCATGCACAACAAGTGCTGGATTGCCGACAACCGCATTGCGATCATCGGCGGCCGCAATATCGGCGATCCCTATTTCAACGCTTCAAACGCCGCCAATTTCCAGGATATTGACCTGCTGGCGACCGGAGCGGCCGTTGCCGATGCCGAAGCGATCTTCGACCGTTACTGGAATAGCGATGCGGCACTGCCAATCAGGTCGCTGCACAGAATCCGGAAGCCACAGTTGGCTCGCCTCATCGGCAGACTCGACGATGCCGCAAGATCTGAGCAGGCCCGCACTTACCTCGACACCAGTGCGGCCCTGGCCGAAGACGAGAACCTTGAGACATGGTTGCGGAACACGAACTGGGTGGCGGATGCAACCGTTGCGGCCGACCCGCCTGAAAAGGCCAAGGGACTGCATCTCGATCAATGGCTGGTGCATCGCATCGAAGCCCTATTGCGCGGTGCACGGTCAAGCATCCAGATCACCTCGCCCTATTTCATTCCCGGCTCCACTGGCACGGAGCTGTTCGAACAGATGCGGGTGAATGGCGTCAGCGTCGAAATCCTCACCAACTCACTCGCGGCCACGGATGTCATCGCCGTACATGGAGCATACTCGCGTTATCGGAAGGTGCTGGTCGCGTCCGGGGTCAGCATACACGAGCTGAAGCCTAATCCATCGCAATCGCGGGCATCGGTCTTCGGATCCCGGACTGCCAGCCTCCACACCAAGTCCATGGTCATCGACGGTAACACGGGCTTTGTGGGGTCCTTCAATCTCGATCCCCGTTCGGCCTCCATCAATACCGAGATGGGAATTGTCTTCACCGATGCTGGGCTGGCCTCGCAGCTCGCAGAGGTGTTTCAGCGCTTCATATCACCGCCTTGCAGCTATGACCTGTTGATGGAGAAGAACCAACTGGTGTGGAGCACGGTCGAGCAAGACGCCGACGTGCGATTCCATAGCGAGCCACTGGCATCGAGATCCCGTGCCATCCTCGCGTGGCTCATAAGGCTCCTTCCCATCGAGTCCCAGTTGTGAGGCCTCACTTGTATCCCGTCATCTCGAGATAGCCCACGCCGCCTTTCGTGCCTTCAAAGCGGATCGGGCCCTCCCAGTAGGGCACGCTGAGGTCCATCCAGGCCTGGGGATTGAGCGGCCGTGTCTCAATGTCGAGTCTGCGGGCCGGAAGCTGGAGGCGCCATCGCACAGGAATCCTGCGGCCGGCGACATCAGCCGTTTCAAGCGGGGTGAGCGCAAGCTCGTCGGGAGCGAGCGGCTGCGGCTTGCCGTTGGCGCTGATCCAGGTTCCGGACAGGTAATCGCCAGCATGGTCGCGGAACCTGTAGACCATCAGCTTTTCGCCGTCATCGAAGTGAAGCGAGAACCAGTCCCATCCCGCCTGATCCTCGGTCAGTGGCTGCGATGACCATTCCCGGTCGAGCCAGGCCTGCCCTGTCACGGCAATCCGCCGGCCCTCCAGCACGATCGCTCCCGCGACTGCATAGAACGGTTGCGAATAATAATGGCTGGCGTGACCGTCCAGTGACTTGACCGAATAGCCCGCATCGCCCTGCAGAACGATCGGACCGTGTGCCGTTGCCGTGAGATCGTAGGAAAATCCTTCTCCGCTGGCGCCAATCGCCAACCTTGAAAGCTGGTCGGCCGAGGGGTTCTTCTCACCGGTCATGTGCCAATTGTCGATCCACGCCCGAAAGGGTGCCAATTCCACGCCGGCCTGACCGACAGCACTGCGGGCAAAGCGTTCAGCGGCGAGATGGCGGGACTTGGACGTGACGGCGGCATGGCCCATCCAGACTTGTGGATCTTCCCAGCCCGGTGCCTGGTCTGGCGACAGTGCGACGCGGAACAAGGTCCATTGCACCCCATAGTCCTCGCCGTCATCGCCCTGGAGATTGGCTGTCAGGTACCACCACTCCACGCGGAACGGCCGATGCACGCCGTGGTCTTGTGGAAATTGCAGGACCGTGGCCCGCGATGGCTTGGCGAAGCCTTCCGCCGGCCCACCGAGCCCGGCAAAGCCCTGTGCGATGGCCGGCAGCACCATGAGGAAATAGAAGACCAAAACCCTAACGCTCATGGGCGAAGACCTTGGTGAGCCGTGCCGGCGGCGTGTGCGCGAGCGACCATGAGGGCAAAGCCGCGGCAGCCAGGGCCGCGGTCACCGCCATAATGGCAAGACGCAACCAGTCCCACGGAAAGAGATGGAGAGGCAAACGCCAGCCGAATGCCTCGACATTGACGATGGCCAGCAGTGCCCACGACAGGGCGATCCCGAGAGGAATGGCAGCAACCATGGTCAACACCGCCAGCATGAGGCCACGGGTCAGGTCCAGCCATGCAAGGGTTTTCAACCTCACGCCCATGGCCCACACAGGGGCAACGCTGGGAAGCCGCATGTTCGCTAGGGTCAGGAGATTGGCGAACATCGCAATGGTGGCGACGCCGAGCGTCAGGATGTTGAGCGCTGCCGTCACCGTGAATGTCCGGTCGAAGACACCGAGTGAAAAAGCCTTGATGCTGGCTTGCGAAACCACGTTTTCGCGCGGCAGACCGAAGCGGTCACGAAGCGCATCGGCCAGCCCATCCGCCAAGGCAGGAGCAATGCGGACGCCGTAGCGGAGCCGCTGTACTTCTGGAAAATGATCTGTGAGCTGATCATTTGAAATGATGACCTGACCAATCGGGTTTCCGTAGTCGGAATAGACTCCGGCGACCGGGAGCGACAGGCCGCGGGGCAGCAACAGGGATTGTCCCAATGCCAGCCGTCTGCGGCGCCACAATTGCTCATTGACGAGGAGCCCCCTGCCCGCCGCCACCTCGTCCCAGACACCGGGCACCGCCTCGATGATCGGCCAGTTGTCTCTGTAAGTCCTCTGATCGGCGACGCCGTAGATTTCCACTGGCTGGCCTGCCGCCGTGCCTTCCACATGCCAGATGGGGAGGACGGCATCGGCCCTGTCTTTCAGAAACGCCGCGATGCGCTGGGCTTCCGCTTCCGTCCGTGCGGTCACATAGAGTTCCGAGGCAAGCCGCTGGTCAAGCCAGCCCACGAATGTCTGGCGGAAACTGGAGACCATGGTGCCGACGCCGATGTTGGTCGCAAGCGCCAGTAACAGCGCCATGAGCGCCAGCGACAATCCGGGCAGCTGTTGGCGGGCGTCGGCCCAGAACCATTGTGTGAGCGGCGCGCGGGCTAGCCGCGTTCCCAACTTCAAGGCCGATGACAGCGCGAGCGGCAGCGCGAATGCAGCGCCAAGAAAAAGCAAACCGATCATGATGAATCCGGCCGCCAACCCTGTCGCCAACCACGCCATGGCGGCGGCAACCACTAGCATCGAGATGCCTGCAACCGCCTGATAGCGGATGCTTCGCACATGTGCCTCGATCCAGGCCAAGGGGCGGGCCGCGTTCATCAGGGGTTGCTGCCAGGTTCGGACCAAATATCCGGAGGTGGAGAACAGCGTTCCGCCGGCGGCAATGGCCAATCCTGCAGCCCACACGGCCGGACGGACGGTCAGTCCTCCGGGCACCTCGGCGCCATAGAGTCCCTTCAATGTGGCCGCGACGTCTGGCAACAGGACGGCAGCCACGCCATAGCCCAGCGCAACACCGGCCAAGCCCGCGACGACCGACAAGAGAAGCGCCTCGATCATCAGGGCACCGATGAGGTGAATGGCCGGCAAGCCGAGCGCCCGCATGGTGCGAAATGTGATCCGGCGCTGCTCGAAGGCAAGGCCCACGGCCGCATGCACGATGAACAGACCCACTGCGAAGGACAGGAATCCGAAGGCCGTGAGATTGAGATGGAAACTGTCGGTCAGGCGGCTGATGTCGCTGCTGGTGCCCGGCGCCCGCTCCACGAGGCCGGGGGCAACCTGTGCAAGCGGTTTGCGGCCGGCTGGCTGTTCCTTCCACTCGATCAGGCGTGAGATGGAGCCCTCAAGCCCCAGCAACTTCTGCGCATGGCCGATGTCGGTCACCAGCGTGCCCGGCATGAGGGACGAGCTTGCGACTATGGGCGAGCCGGTGAGGCCGGTCACGCGTGTGGCTGTCTCCGGGTGTGCAAGGAACTGCCAAGGTGGCGAGATGAACGCGGTAAATCCGTTCCCCGGTTCCGGCAGGCCGATCATCCGCGCCTCGGGCGGCAGCGACACGGGATCGACGCCGATAAGACGATAGCGCGTGCCGCCCAATCGCAATTCGCCATTCACCACGGGTGTCACCAGCCATCCGGATGTCCTGAGACGGGCGAACACGGTCTGGTCGATGAGGTCGCCATCCGCATGGACGATCTGGGTGAGACTGTCCTGGGCGAGGACGGCAGCGGCTCGCGCATAGCTGGCGCGGGCTTCTCCGTTGATGGCCTGCACGGCGGACCACAGGGCGGTCGCGAGGCAAAGTCCCAGCAACAGCATGGCCAGCTGGATGGGGTGGCGGCGCCAATGGGACAGGATGGCCGGCAGCGAGACGGCTAGCACGGCGCCACCCGGCCGGCATGCAGATGCACATGGCACTGAAGCCGTGCCGCGAGACGGCTGGAATGGGTGACCATCAGAAGCGCCGATCCTGCTTCGCTGGCCAGCGCGAGCATGAGATCAAGTGCGGCGTCACCGGCGGCTTCATCAAGATTCCCGGTGGGCTCGTCGGCCAGAACCAGCCGCGGCCTTGCCGCCAGCGTGCGCCCGATGGCGACGCGCTGCTGCTGGCCGCCCGAGAGCTGCTCCGGATAGTGCTTCAGATAGGCTTTCAGCCCGAGGAGTTCCGCCAGCCGGGCAGTCCACTGGGGATCATGGCGCCCGGCGAGGCGGGCCTGAAAGGCCAGATTGCTCTCGGCATCGAGCGATGGGATCAGATTGAACTGCTGAAACACCAGTCCAACGGTTTCACGCCGCAGGACCGCGAGTTCGCCATCACCCAGCCTGGTGATGTCCTGGCCATCGATTTCGATGGAACCGTTGTCGGGTTTGTCGAGCCCCGCCACGAGATGCAGAAGCGTGCTCTTGCCGCTGCCCGACTCGCCTGTGAGCGCCATGGTCTCGCCGGCATTGAGCGACAGGCTGACACCCCGCAAAACCTCGAGCGGCCCCTCCCGGGTGGCGAAGGTTTTGGTGACCTCGTTCAGCTTCAGTAACATTGCGTAAGCCAATGGCAGTGCGTTGAGCCTGTCACGCCGCTGGAAGCGCCCTTTCGACCAGCCGCGCCCAGAAGGCCGGGCCCTTGACCAGAAGCTCGTCGTTGAAGTCATAGCCCGGATCATGCAGCATCGGGCCGGGGCCGGCGCCGAGCCCAAAGTAACAGGATGGAACGACCTCCTGCATATAGGCGAAATCCTCCGAGAACATGAAAGGTCCGCGCATGTCGACCTTTGCCGGGTCCTGCCCCATCTCCAGCGCGACCGTCCGGACGAGTTCCGCCTCTGATGCGGAGTTGTCGCCCGCCGGATAGCTCCAGCTGTCGTCGCCCAGACGCACCTCCGCCTCACATCCGAAAGACGCGGCATGGGACTTTGCCAGATCGGAAATGCGCTTGATGACCAAGTCGCGCACCGGCTTCGTTACCGTGCGCACGCCGACGAGCAGCTTTGCCTCCTCGGGAATGACCGTCGCAAGGGAACCTGCGTTGAACGCCCCGACGGTGATCACGGCCGGATCATGAGGATCGACATTGCGGGAGACGATGGATTGCAGCGCCATGACCAGCGACGAGGCGCAGACGATCGGGTCGACGGCCTTCTGCGGCACGGCGCCATGGCCGCCTACACCCCGCACGACGATACCGGCAATGTCGACGGCAGCGGTGATCGGACCCGGCTTGACCACGACCTGCCCCGCATCGAGGCCCGGAATGTTGTGAAGTGCGAAAACGGCATCGCAGGGAAAGCGTTTGAACAATCCATCCTCGATCATGCGCAGCGCCCCGCCCTCGTCCTCTTCCGACGGCTGGAAGATCAGGTGCACGGTGCCGTCGAAGTTCCGGATTTCCGAGAGATAACGGGCAAGACCCAGGAGCATGGTCGTGTGGCCATCGTGACCACAGGCGTGCATCTTGCCGGGGATCTTCGACGCATAGGGAAGATTGGTCGTCTCGTGGATCGGGAGGGCATCCATGTCGGCGCGGATACCGATGGTCCGCCGCGACGTGCCATTGCGCAGCGTACCGACCACACCTGTCTTCGCAATGCCGGTCTCAACGTCAAAGCCCAACCGGGACAATTCCCGCGCCACAATGCCGGCGGTGCGGACCTCCTCGAACAGCATTTCGGGATGCTGGTGCAAGTCGTGGCGGATGGCGGTGAGTTCTTCCCGGTGACGGGTCAGGACATCTTCGATCATCGCTTCTGCGGCACCATCTTTTCGACGAAGCTGAAGCCCCACACGATCAAGAAAGTCAGGCACATGTAGATCACGGCCAGCAGCATCAAGGGTTCGAAGGTGCGGAACGTGTCCTGGCGAATCTTGTAGGTCACGCCCATCAGATCCATCACTGTCACAGCAAAAGCCAGTGGCGTTGACTTGAGCTGGAGCACAACCTCGCCTGCCAGTGTGGGCAGCACGAGGCGGACCGCCCGCGGAAGCCAAACGCGGCTCAGGACTTTCCACGGAGACATGCCGAAGGCACGGGCCGCTTCCAGTTCTCCGCGTGGAACACCGAGGAAGGCGCCACGCATGATTTCACCCTCATAACCGGCGAAGCTCAGAGAGAAGGCCAGGAGCGCGTACCAGAAGGCATCGAGCCGGATCAGCCAAATGAAGTTTTCTTTGAAGCCCGGATAGACCAGGCCGATCTGTGGAAACAGCGATCCGACCCCATAATAGATGAGCCAGATCTGAACCAGCAACGGCGTGCCGCGGATGACTGTGCAGAACCAGCGTGCCGACGCTGCCAGCCACCAAGGCCCTGTAACCTGCACGAGCCCGATGGGGACAGCAAGCAAGAAACCGATAATGACTGACAGGACCAGCAGTAAGATCGTTAGCCACAGGCCCTTTGCAAGCAGTGGAAGATTCTTCGGCAGCCACGACCAATCTGAGGCGAACACCAACCAGTAGAGAATGCCGAGCGCCATGGCGGCCAGCACCGCCAGAATGATGGTCTTGATGACGAGCTTGATGACATGAAGGGTCATGGGGAGCCCCTCACGTCTGCAGGCGTTGGCCGCGGCGCAGGTGCCGCTCGAAGCGGCTCAAGACCTGCTGCGAAAGCAGAGTGATCGTAAGATAGATGGCGCCCGCGGTCAGAAAGAACGTCATATACATCTTGGTGTTGCCCGCAGCCTGCTGGGCCGTCTTGGCTAGCTCAACACCGCCGCCGACGACGGCGATAAGTGCCGTGTCCTTGGTGACGATGAGCCAGAGATTGGAGAGGCCTGGAATGGCCAAAGGCAACATCGCCGGGAGTGTCACGCGCCGAAATTCCAGAATGGGCGACATGCCGTAGGCACGGGCAGCCTCCAGTTGTCCGATCGGAATGGCCTGAATGGCGCCGCGCAGCACTTCCGTGTGATAGGCACCTTGCACGAAGCCGAGGACGACGATCGATGCGGCAATACCATTGATCGCTACTGCGCCAAACCCCAACGCCTCAAACAAGGCCGATAGTGCCGTGCTGCCGGCAAAATAGAGGATCAGAATCAGCACCAATTCTGGCACGGCTCGCACGAGTGTCGTGTAGCCCAGCAGGATCCGTTGCGTCAGCGGACTGCCGTGGATCTTGCCCATGGCACCAATCATGCCAATGAGCAGACCGAGCGCGTAGGCCATGACGGCGATGAAGAGAGTCAGCGCCAAGCCAGACAGCAGCTCATCGCCATAGCCCGTGTCGCCGAAGCTCAGGATCTCGGGAAGGCCGGGTTTCGTTGCCATCTCGCCGCCAAAACGATTGGGTCCGCGTCAGGAGACGCGGACCCAGTTGTGTTACTTGCCGCCGCCGGGCGTGATCATCTTGCCGACGAGTTCGGGATACTTCGCGGTGATCTCCTCGAACTTCCCGGCCTTGGCGAGTTCGGCAATCGCCATGTTGATCTTATCCTTCAGCGCGGTGTTGTCCTTTAGGATGCCAGCGCCCACACCTTCACCGAGGGTCTCTGAGTCATGTGGAACCATACCCTTGGATTCGCAGCATGCCGCGCCCTGCTCCGTCTGCAGGAAGGCGTCGAGGGCCGAAGCATCGGCCTGCACGTAGTCGAGGCGGCCGGCAGCAAGGTCATTGTTGGCCTCATCCTGCGTGGCATAAGTCTTGATTTCAGCGCCGGCTGCACCGAAGAACTTCTGGGCATAACGCTCATGGGTGGTCGAAACCTGCACACCGAGCAGCTTGCCCTTCAAATGGCCCGGAGTGATGTCCATGTCTCCGTCCTTGGTGCCGATGAGCATGGTCGGCGTGTTGTAGTACATGTCCGAGAAGTCGATGGTCTTCTTGCGCTCATCGGTGATCGACATGGATGACCAGATCAGGTCGAACTGCTTGGCCTGAAGCGCCGGGATAATGCCATCCCAGGCCACTTCCGCGACTTCGCACTTTTCTTTCAACTCGGCGCAGACCGCATCCATCAGATCGATTTCCCAACCGACCCACTTGCCCGAAGCGTCCTTGGAACTGAACGGCGGATAGGGCTCGGCGGCAACACCGAACTTCAGATCGGCCATGGCCGGAGCGGCGGAGGCCATCATGGCGGCCGCGGCAGCGGCGAAGATGAAACGACGCGTAAACTTCATTGACTTCTCCCTGTGTTCTGCTGGCACATTTCTTGGCCGGCAATGTTGAAAGCTAATCATATTCGGCTGTTTCCGCCAACTCACGAGTGGAGCGCGGAGACGAACTGGCGGCAACGCTCGCTCGCCGGATTGCCGAACACTTGCGACGGCGGTCCCTCCTCCTCGATGATGCCCTTGTAGAGATATATGACGTGGCTCGAGACATCGCGGGCGAACTTCATCTCGTGGGTCACGAGGATCATGGTGCGGCCCTCGTCGGCCAGATCGCGGATGACCTTCAGCACTTCGCCGACCAGTTCCGGATCGAGCGCCGAGGTCGGCTCGTCGAACAGCATCACCTTGGGGTCCATGCACAATGCCCTGGCGATTGCCGCGCGCTGCTGCTGCCCACCCGACAGGAAGGCCGGGTATTGATCGCGCTTCTCATAGAGGCCGACCTTGTGCAACAGGCGTTCGGCGCGTTCCGTGGCTTCGGCCCTGGACTGACCCAGCACATGGACCGGCGCCTCGATGACGTTCTGCATCACCGTCATGTGCTGCCACAGGTTGAAGCTCTGGAACACCATGCCGAGGCGGGTGCGGATGCGCTCCAGCTGCTTGCGGTTCGAGGGGTGAAGATTGCCGTCTTTATGGGAATTTAGCGCAACCTGTTCGCCTGTCACCTCAATCGCCCCGGCGGTCGGCATTTCGAGGAAATTGATGCAGCGCAGGAAGGTGCTTTTGCCCGACCCGGAGGCGCCGATCATCGACACGACGTCACCCTCGCGGGCTTCGAGCGACACGCCTTTCAGCACTTCGAGATCACCAAACCGCTTGTGAAGATCCTGAACGCGGACGGCAACCGGCCGATCCGTGCTTGCGACGTGTGCAGCGACTGCCACTGGCGTTCCTCTTCCCCCGTGGGGCCTATCGGCCCTTGTCATTGTTGGGGCGAGATTAGCAAGAAAAACAGACGATGCAATTCGGCAGTTTGCCGAATTGCATCGCAGATTCCGTCAAAGGGCCGGGCGAATTGTCAGTCGGCGCTGGCTTTCGGCTTGCGCTTCGTCGCGCGCTTGGCCTTGGCGCTGGGCAAAGCCTTGCGTTCGTCCGGCTTCGGCAGGGCCTTTTCCTCGTCACGGCTCAGATACTGGAATTCCAGCTCGTTGCCCTTGAGCAGGATGCGGACGGTGCCGCCTTTCGCCAGCTTGCCGAACAGAACCTCCTCGGCCAATGGCTTCTTCACCTGCTCCTGGATGACGCGCGCCAGCGGCCTTGCACCCATGTGCTGGTCGTAGCCCTTGGCCGCCAGCCAATCGGCCGCTTCGGTGGACAGCTCGATGTTGATCTGCCGCTCCGAAAGCTGGGCTTCGAGCTGCATCACGAACTTCTCGACAACCTTGCGCACGACGTCGGACGGCAGATGCCCAAAGGGAATGACGGCGTCCAGACGGTTGCGGAATTCCGGCGTGAACAGCTTCTTGATCGCCTCCTGATCGTCGCCTTCCCGGCGGCTGGTGGTGAAGCCGATGGCCTCACGCGCCATGTCCTGGGCCCCGGCGTTGGTCGTCATGATCAGGATCACATTGCGGAAATCAACGGATTTTCCATTGTGATCCGTGAGCTTGCCGTGATCCATGACCTGCAACAGGATGTTGAACAGGTCCGGATGGGCCTTCTCGATCTCGTCGAGCAGGAGCACGCTGTAGGGGTGTTGGTCGATGCCGTCGGTCAGCAGGCCGCCCTGGTCGAAACCGACATAGCCGGGAGGCGCGCCGATGAGGCGCGACACGGAATGGCGCTCCATGTACTCCGACATGTCGAAGCGGAGCATGTTGACACCCATCACCTCGGCGAGCCGCTTGGCGACCTCGGTCTTGCCGACACCTGTGGGGCCAGAGAACAGGTAGCAGCCGATGGGCTTTTCCGGTTCGCGCAAGCCCGCACGTGCCAGCTTGATCGAGGATGCCAGCGCATCGATGGCCTGATCCTGACCAAAGACGAGGCGCTTGAGTTCGGTCTCGAGGGACTTCAGCACGGTCGCATCGTCCTTCGACACCGTCTTTGCTGGGATACGGGCCATGGTGGCGATGGTGGCCTCGATCTCCGGCACGCCGATCACTTTGCGCCGCTTGTTCTCGGCCACGAGCATCTGCGATGCGCCGGTTTCATCGATCACGTCAATGGCCTTGTCCGGCAGCTTGCGATCGGCCATGTAGCGCGATGACAGCTGCACCGCCGTTTCGATGGCATCATCGGTGTAGCGGACCTTGTGGAACTCCTCGTAATAGGGCTTGAGGCCCTTGAGAATGGCAATGGCATCGGGAATCGACGGTTCGTTGACGTCGATCTTCTGGAAGCGGCGGACAAGGGCCCGGTCCTTCTCGAAATGCTGCCGGTATTCCTTGTAGGTGGTGGACCCGATGCAGCGCAGCGCGCCATTGGCGAGCGCCGGCTTTAACAAATTCGACGCATCCATGGAGCCGCCGGAGGTGGCCCCTGCCCCGATCACGGTGTGGATCTCATCGATGAACATGATGGACCCCGGCCGTGCCTCGATCTCCTTCACGACGGCCTTGAGGCGCTCCTCGAAATCGCCGCGATAGCGGGTACCGGCGAGCAGCGCGCCCATGTCGAGTTGGTAAACGACGCTGTCCTTCAGAACGTCCGGCACCTCGTCATTGATGATCTTGCGCGCCAGGCCCTCGGCGATGGCGGTCTTGCCCACGCCCGGATCGCCAACGAACAGCGGGTTGTTCTTCTGGCGGCGGCAAAGGATCTGGATGGTGCGGTTGACTTCCGCCTCACGCCCGATCAGCGGGTCGATCTTTCCTTCGGCGGCCTTCTTGTTGAGGTTGATGCAATAGGCTTCCAGAGCGTCCGCTTCGCCCTTCTTCTTGGCACCACCGGCCTGGTCTTCGTTGTTCTCGCCACCGCCGCCGGCCTGATCCTGGTCGATGCCGCGCACCGGACGGGCTTCGGACAGGCCCGCCCGCTTGGCGATGCCGTGGGAAATGTAATTCACCGCATCGTAGCGGGTCATATCCTGCTCCTGCAGGAAATAGGCGGCGTGGCTCTCACGCTCGGCGAAGATCGCCACCAGCACGTTGGCGCCGGTCACTTCTTCGCGGCCAGACGACTGCACGTGAATCACGGCACGCTGAATCACGCGCTGGAATCCGGCCGTCGGCTTCGAATCCTCGCGGTCCGCGCCGATCATCTGGCTGAGTTCCGTGTCGATGTAGTTCGTCAGGCTGCGGCGCAGAACGTCAAGGTCGACATTGCAGGCCTTCATCACGGCCGCTGCATCCTTGTCGTCCGTCAGCGACAGAAGCAGATGTTCGAGGGTCGCATATTCGTGATTGCGCTCGTTGGCCAGAGCCAGCGCACGGTGCAATGCCTTCTCCAGGCTGCGGGAAAATGTCGGCATGGCCCTATTCCTTCTCCATCGTACACTGCAATGGGTGCTGGTGATTGCGCGCGAAGTCCATGACCTGGGTCACCTTGGTCTCCGCCACTTCATACGTATAGACACCGCAAATCCCGACACCCTTCTGGTGAACGTGTAGCATGATGCGGGTCGCCTCTTCGCGTCCCTTGCCAAAAAAGCGTTCGAGCACGTGAACGACGAACTCCATCGGCGTGTAGTCGTCGTTGAGCAACAAGACCTTGTAGAGCGAAGGCTTCTTGGTCTTCGTCTCGGTGCGGGTAATGACCCCGGTCTGATTGTCTTCCTTGTGCACAGGCTGCTTCGACATGGAACCGATTATATAATTGCTTCGCACCGAAATGGGAGAGGCAATTCGCGGTGAAATTCCAGGCAGGCTCTTGGGTGAACACCACGTGAACGCGCCGTTCAAGCGCTGTTGTTCTGGAAATCCGTAACAATCTTCCGGATTTCAATGCCGGAGCACACCATGTCAGCCATTCAATATGCCTCTGTTGCAACTGCCGCCAACTGGGACAATCGCAATGCGAAAAGCATGGTGTTTCGCCTTCTCAATGCAATTGCACAGTCCTCGATTGCCAGACGCAATGCAGCAAACGACATCGACGCGCCCGACTTGCGCCGGCCGCGTTACATGTCTGATGTCGTCTAACGGTGCGATAGAGCCCGAAACGTCTCTTAGAGCAACCTGACTTTTGATGGAACCATCAAAAGTCAGATCAGTTGCTCGCTCATCAATAGGTTGGTGCGTAATTGCTTCGCCAAGACGATTCCGTCTTGGCGCATTACGCACTAGACGCTCTTCTTCTTCGCCGGTGCGCGCTTGGCCGGGGCCGCCTTGCGGGCCGCCACAGGTGCTGCTGCCTTGGTCTTCGTCTTCTTGACAGGTGCCGGCGCGGTATCAACCTCAGCGTTCACAAGTTGCCATGCCCGGTGCCAGTGCGCCTCCGCACGGCCATGCGGCTGGCCTTCTTCCAGCCACAGGGAATAGGCGACCGCGCGAACACGATCTTCGGTGATGACAGGCGAAACTGCGGATTTGCTGACCATGTGAATCATCCTCCGTTGGGTGACTCTCCATAACCGCCTTCATTGTGCAATGCAATAGTTATGCCGCACCGCACCAATTTTTGACCAAACGTTCCAGAATGCGGGACCGCTTCAGTGCCCGGACGACACCCTGATTCCACGTACCACATGACGGCCTATGGGAGGTTCAGCACCCCGCCAACTGCACCACCGGCCACGCCAATCAGTTGTTCCATTTTAGGC
>ERZ795053.4683-NODE-4683-length-14660-cov-6.011708_pt1 | contig 14660 bp, 14 predicted proteins | sample MGYA00375137_ERZ795053 | MGnify/ENA primary metagenome ERZ795053 (study PRJEB30182, sample SAMN05720284) | activated sludge metagenome | isolation source: Anaerobic digester | place: Hong Kong | collected 2014-12-17 ... | reverse complement strand
CTTGTCCGTCTACGCCCTGTCGAACTGGCCTGCTTACGGCGTCAATGCAGCGACACAGGCCGCCGCCTATTCGCTCTCGCAAAGCGCGCGCGCTGACTTCGCCGGTAGCGGCGTCAAGGTCGTCAACGTCTTCCACGGCCCGCTCGACGATGAAGAGCATCAACCCTTGCCGCCGCCGAAGGTCACGCCGATGGCGCTCGCCTCTGGAATCATGACGGCGCTCAAAGAGGGTGTCGAACAAAGCTTCGTCGGCGACATTGCACGCGATATCGCCGAGCGCTGGCGCGAAGACCCGGGCCTGCTTGAACGCGAACTCACCCTGACGAAAAACCTGGAATAGAGGAGCGGAGAATGAGCTTACTTGAAACGCTGAGCGGCGCTGTCATGTCTGGCGCGGTCCGGACGATCGATCTCACGCACACTCTCGACCCTGATTTTCCGGTGCTCGTCCTGCCGCCTGAATTCGGGCAGTGCCAGCCTTTCCGAATCGAAGAGGTCTCTCGTTACGATGAGCGCGGACCGGCCTGGTATTGGCGCAATTTCAGTTGCAACGAACATACGGGCACGCATTTCGATGCGCCGATCCACTGGGTGACAGGCAAAGACCTGCCGCATTCGTCTGTGGACACAATCGATCCGGCGGCGTTCATCCGTCCTGCCTGCGTTCTCGACTTCTCTAAAGAGGTTGCGAAGAACGCCGATTTCGTTCTGACTGCTGACCATATTAAAGCGTGGGAGAAAACGCATGGCGCGATCCCCGCCGGATCGTGGGTGCTTTTCCGCACGGATTGGTCGAAGCGGAGTGGCGAAGAATACCTGAACCTGAAGGAAGACGGCGCGCATTCTCCGGGCCCGGATGCGGGCGCCATTCGTTATCTCATTAATGAACGCGACGTCATCGGCTTCGGCGTCGAGACGATCGGTACGGACGCCGGGCAGGGCGGCCACTTCGATCCGCCTTATCCCGCGCATACGCTGCTTCACGGCGCAGGGCGCTACGGTCTTCAATGCCTCAAAAATCTTGACCAGCTGCCGCCGAAAGGCGCGGTGATCATCTCGCCGCCGCTCAAGATCAAGCATGGCTCCGGCAGTCCGTTGCGTGTTCTCGCGCTTGTTGAAGGCAAGTGAACGGCATGACAAAGCGCGACGGAATTGCAGTTGTTACAGGCGGCAGCGCCGGAATTGGCGCGGCCATCTGCCAACGCCTTCTTGAGGATGGGCTGCGCGTCATTTCGCTCGCACGGCGCGCACCGGAGTTCGCGCACAAGAACCTCGAGTTCATGCAGGTCGATCTCGCCGACCGGCACGAGACGAGCGCAGCAGCTTTAAGCCTTGCGACGACCGAAAAGATCCTCTGGCTCGTTCATAATGCAGGCGTCATTCGTCCGGCGCTCATTGAGGATGCGAGCCTTGAAGACCTCGACTATCTCACCGAGCTGCATCTCGGCTCGATGGAAACGCTCGTCAAAGCTGCATTGCCGGCGATGAAGGCGGCAAAGTTTGGCCGTATTGTCGGCATTTCCTCTCGCGGCGCGCTCGGACTGCAGACACGCACGAACTATGCCGCGACGAAGGCAGGCATGATTGGCATGCTACGCACCTGGGCGCTTGAGCTTGGGCCGCATGGCGTCACATCGAACTGCGTTGCGCCAGGGCCGATTGAGACGGATATGTTCCACGAAATCGTTCCGGCTGAGAGCGAGCGTAAGAAGAAGCTGGCCGAAGCCATTCCGGTCAAGCGCATTGGCGCGGCGGAAGATGTCGCTCAGGCGGTCGGCTTTTTCCTTTCAGAAGGCGCAAGCTTCATCACAGGTCAGACGCTTTATGTGTGCGGGGGCACAAGCGTCGGTTCAGTCATCATATAAACGGGCGCAAAGGGAGGTAGGGAATGACGGTTCTTATCGAACAGCGGCGGAAAGAGATCGACCTCGACAAGCTGGTGCAACGGGACCGCGTGCATCGATCAGTTTATACCGATCCTGAAATCTTCGAGTTCGAGATGGAGCGAATCTGGGGCAAGGCGTGGATTTACGTCGGCCATGAAAGCCAGGTGAAAGAGCCGGGGCAATATTTCACGACGACGATTGCGCGCCAGCCCGTTGTGATGACGCGGCACACAGACGGAAAAGTCTATGTGTTGTTCAATCGCTGTGCGCATAAAGGCGCAGAGCTCGTCGGCGACACGTGCGGAAAGATCAAGGAGTTTCTCTGCTGCTATCATGGCTGGCGCTTTCATCTCGATGGCACGCTTCTCTCGATCCCACTTGAGAAGGGTTATGACGGGTCCGGATTCGGTCGCGAGGATCCGAAATCGAACATGCAGCGCGTACCGCGCTTTGACTCCTATCGCGGTTTCGTTTTCGCGAGCCTTTCGAAGGAGGGGCCTGACCTCAAGACATGGCTCGGCGGCGTCGCTTCGTCGATCGACAACATGGCGGACCGCGCTCCGGATGGCGAACTCGAAGTCACTGGCGGCGCTTTCCGCTATGAGCATGACTCAAACTGGAAATTCTTCGTCGAAAACCTGAATGACCTCATGCACCCGATGGTCGCGCACCAATCGTCGAGCCTGACGGCGCGCATTGTCGGCAAGAAGGAGCTGCCGGCGGACAAACCCTTGCCTTCCGCGCTCGAAATTCTCTCACCGTTTACGGAAAGCTACACGTTCTTTGACGATATGGGGCTTCACGCCTTCGATTACGGCCACGGCTATTCGGGCGGGAAAATGAGCATTCATGCGTGCTACTCCGACATTCCGGAATACAATGCGCGAATGGAGAAGGCCTATGGAGAGGAGCGCGTGAAGGAGATTTTCTCCGTCAACCGCCACAACACTGTCTTTTATCCTAGCGCGACCATCAAAGGCGCCATCCAGACCATGCGCGTGGTGCGACCGATCGCTGTCGACAAGACCATCATCGAGTCGTGGACCTTCCGCCTCAAAGGCGCGCCGGACGAATTGCTTCATCGGTCTATTCTCTATTGCAACCTGATCAATTCATCCGCGAACCTTGTCGGGCCGGATGATCAGGAAGCCTATCGCCGTCAGCAACTTGGCCTTGAAACGCAAGGCTCGGACTGGATCACCATGCACCGCGATCTCGACAAGGACGAAGATCTCGGCGACGGCCATACTTACGCGCGCGGATCGAGCGACCTTGCGTTCCGAAACCAGTTCCGCGCGTGGAAAGCCTATATGAGCGAGGGAGGACGCTGAAAATGAGCAGCGAAGCTGACATGAAGGCGTTCGCCTTCCACCATCGCGTCTCGCAATTCCTCTTTCACGAAGCGCGTCTTCTTGATGAGCAGCGTTGGAGCGAATGGGAACAGCTCTTCACAGAAGAGGGGACCTATTGGGCGCCGGCGACGCCGGGCCAGCCCGATCCAATCAATCACGTTTCGCTCATTTATGAGAATGCGCTCCTGCGGAAGGTGCGGCTTGCGCGCTTCGGCAATCCGAACGCTTATTCGCTACAGCCATTCCCGCGCAGTTCGCACATGCTGTCGAACGTAATGATCGATGCGCACGATGAGAAGGCGGGAACGGTGCTCGTCACTTCTCGCTTTCTGATGGTCGAATATCGCCGGGATGTGAACAACTTCTTCGCCGGCGAATATGTGCACGACCTTATCGAGGAAGGCGGCGCATTCAAAATTCGTCAGAAGAAGGCGAGCCTCGTCGATTGTGATGGAACGCATCCAAGCTCGAACATCTACTTCTAGGAGAGACGCTCCCGCGCGCTAGTCTTGCGCGCGGGCGTAGTGGCGCCGGTTCGGGCGTGCTTTAAGGGCGAGTTCGAGCGCTTTCTCGTTCTCTTTCTCGGCCTCGCGGTAAAGCTGATATTCGCCGGACTGAAGCTGCGCCGGCCAGCCCATTCTTTCGCCTGCAACTTTCTTGACGCCATAATGGCCCGCGGCCTGGCGCGTGAAGAAAGGCTTATTGAGGAAGGGGCGCGCAAGGGCGCAAAGGTCGGCGCGTGCTGCGGCGACAATGGTATTGATCTGTTCGCCGGAAGTGATGTCGCCGACGGCGATTGTCGGAATGTTGACTGCCTGCTTGATGAATTCCGCGAACGGCGTCTGCCACATCCGTCCGTAGACAGGCTTTTGCCAGGGAACAGTTTGGCCGGAGGAGGCGTGGATAATGTCGACGCCCGCGTCCTTGAACGCCTTGGCGATAATCTTCAGATCATCGAGCGACAGCCCGCCTTCCGCCCAGTCCGAGCAGGAGAACCGGACGGACATCGGTTTGTCGTCCGGCCAGACCGCGCGCAGCGCTTCGAAGACTTCGAGCGGGTAGCGCGCGCGCGAAAGCGCATCGCCGCCATACTGGTCCGTGCGCTGGTTCGTGAGCGGCGAAATGAAGCTCGCGAGGAGATAGCCGTGAGCGCAGTGTAGCTCCAGCATATCGAAGCCCGCACGCGCGCCGCGTTTTGTTGACTCAACGAAGCTGTCGCGCACAGCGTCCATCATCGCGCGATCCATTTCGACCGGCGTTTGCGAAACGCCATCGAAATAGGGAAGCGGCGAGGCGGAACAAAGCGGCCAGTTGCCGGAATCCATCGGCATGTCCATGCCGCCTTCCGGCGTCTTGGTCGAACCCTTCCGGCCCGCATGGCCGAGCTGAAGCGCGATCTTGCTGGTTGTCGTGTTGTGAATGAAGTCGACGATGTGTTTCCACTCGGCTTCCTGCTTGTCGTTCCACAGTCCCGTGCAGGCGCTGGTGATGCGCGCATCAGGCGTCGGGCAGGTCATCTCTGTGAAGATGAGCCCTGCGCCACCGATTGCGCGTGTTGTGTAGTGCGCGAAGTGCCAGTCATTCGGTGAGCCGTCCACGGCGCAATACTGCGCCATCGGCGCCATAGCAACGCGGTTCGGAAGCGTCAGACCCCTCAGGTCAAAGGGCGTGAACATGGGCGTCGGCTTTTCGTTCGCGACGGCGCGACCGGTTTGGCGCTTGTAGCGGTCGTAAAACTCGGCTTCGACCTTCTTCAGGAACTCCGCGTCGCGAAGCTTGATATTGTCCCAGGTGAGCGATTTCGCGCGCGACATCAATGAGAACGCGAACTCATAGCGTTCTTTGTTCCAGTGAAGCGGCATGTCTTCGAACCAGCGCAAAGAAACGTTCGCATTATGCTGGATGATCTCGACGGGCGTGCGGCGCGTTTTTTCGTATTCTGCGAACACGCTCTTGATGTCGTGGCCATGCTTCAGAACGGCGTCGGAAAGTCCGATCGCACATTCCATGGCGAGCTTTGTGCCGGAGCCGATCGACCAATGGGCGGTCGCTTTCGCGTCGCCAATGATCGCCATCTTTCCGACGCTCCAGTTGTCGCAGGTGATCGCCGGGAAGTTGCGCCATATCGAACGGTTGATGAGAAATTTGTGACCCTGCAACTCTTCAGCGAAGACGCCTTCGAGATAGCGGGCGCTTTCTTCCTCGCTCATATGTTCGAAGCCGCACGCATCCCAGCATTCCGGCGTCGTTTCGATGACCCAAGTCGAATGGCCTTCTTCATACTGATAGGTATGCGCGCAGAAATGGCCGTTTTCTGTCTCGCGGAAGAAGAAGGTGAAAGCATCGAGCGGACGCGTCGAGCCCAGCCAGGCGAATTTGTTCCGCATGAGCGTCGTCTTGACGCCGAATTCGTTCTCGTAGCGCTTGCGGATCTGGCTGTTGATACCGTCAGCGAGAATAAGGAGGTCACTATCGGCGAATTGCTCGTCGACGGTCGCCGCATCGATCAGCGTCGTAAAATGGAGATTGACGCCGACATCGCGGCAGCGCTTCTGCAGAAGTTCGAGCAACGTCTTGCGCGAGCAGCCTGCGAAGCCGTTGCCGCCGATGACAGTGCGCTGGCCTTTGTGCTCGATCACGATGTCAGACCAGTAGGCGAAGTGATCGCGGATGAGATCGTATGAGTCCGGGTCCGCGCTCAGGAATTCGTCAAGCGTTTCATCGGAAAAGACGACGCCGAAGCCGAAGGTATCATCGGGTTGGTTCTGTTCGTACACATCGATGATCGCCTCTGGCATGCGCTTCTTCGTCAAAAGCGCGAAATAGAGCCCGCCTGGCCCGCCGCCGACAACTGTGATCTTGAGGGGATTGGAAGCTGACATTGTCCGTCTCCGGTCGTTCCTAGCGCGCGTCGTCAACGACGGCTGTGGTTTCGATTTCGATCTTGGCGTCGCTCTCGACGAGCGCGACGACCTGCACGAGCGCCATGCAAGGGAAGACTTTGCCGTATACCTCGCGCCACGCGGCGCCGATTTCGGCAAGGCTTGCGAGATATTCGTCGCGCGAAGTGACGTAGCAAGTCATGCGCACGATATCGGCGGGCGTCGCGCCCGCCTCAGCAAGGATGGCGCGCGTATTGATGAGCACTTGCCGGAACTGTCCCGCGAGATCTTTCGCCTCGAACACTTCCTTCGCGTTCCAGCCGACAACGCCGGCGGTGTAAACTGTGGCGCCAGTTGCAGCGATGCCGTTCGAATAGCCTTTGGGGCGCGGCCAGCCTTCGGGTTGAAGAACCTGCTTCGGCATGGCGCTATTCCTTCCCGCCTGACTGTTCGGCGCGAAAAGCGTCGAGCACCTGACGTGCGATGACGATCTTCTGGACTTCCGAAGCGCCTTCATAAATGCGAAGTGCGCGGACTTCGCGATAAAGCTCTTCGACCTTTACGCCTTTAGTGACGCCAAGGCCGCCGAAGAGTTGCACCGCCTTGTCGATGACAAGCTGCGCCTGATCGGTCGCAAAGAGTTTCGCCATCGCCGCCTCACGCGTGACGCGCTTCTTCTGAACGTCTTTCGTCCAGGCGGAACGGTAGATGAGGAGAGCGGACGCATCGATGTCGAGCGCCATTTCTGCAAGCTTCTCCTGCGCTATCGGAAGATCGGAAAGCGTCGCGCCGAACATCTTGCGGGAAAGGGCGCGCGTCGTCGCTTCATCGAGCGCGCGTCGGGCGAAGCCGAGCGCCGCAGCGCCGACGGTCGAACGGAAGATGTCGAGCGTTGAAAGCGCAACCTTGAAGCCGGCCCCTTCTTCCCCAACGAGATTGGCGGCGGGTGTTTCGCAATTCTTGAACTGCAGGCGCCCGAGCGGATGTGGCGCGATCACATCGATGCGCTCAACGATCTCGAAGCCGGGAAGGCCAGCATCAACCACGACGGCGCTCACTTTCTTCCCACCATCATCTGTTTTGGCGAAGAGAGTGTAGAAGTCGGCTATGCCCCCATTCGAGATCCAAGTTTTTTCGCCATTGACCACATAAGTGTCGTCTTTGCGCGTCAGGCTCGTCGTCATTGCGGCGGCGTCGGAGCCGGCGTTCTCTTCCGATAAGGCGAAGGCGGCGATTTTCTCACCGGATGCAACGGCGGGGAGATATTTTTTCTTCAGCGCTTCCGAGCCGAACATGCTGATCGCGCCGGAGCCGAGGCCCTGCATGGCGAATGCGAAATCGGCGAGGCCCGAATGGCGCCCCAGAGTTTCGCGGATGAGGCAGAGCGAGCGAACGTCGAGCGTTTCGTGAACGCCGCCGAACGCCGCCGGCACGCAGTAGCGCAGCCAGCCGTCGCGGCCGAGTGCTTTCACGAGCGCGCGGCAAGTCGCATCTACATCGTCATGCGCGTCGCCCTCGACGATAGGAGGCAGGGCGTCATGCGCCCATCCGTCGAGTTTCAGGGCGAGCGCCTTGTGATGCGGCTCGAAGAAGGGCCAGTCGAGAAAGGTCTTGTCGGCCATCAGTCGCCCTCGAAAACGGGTTTTTGCTTGGCGACGAAGGCGTTGTAGGCGCGCTCAAAATCCTTCGTCTGCATGCAGATCGCCTGCGCCTGGGCTTCTGCCTCGATTGCTGTGTCGAGGCTCATATCCCATTCCATGTTGAGCTGGTTCTTCGTCATGCCATTGGCGAAGGTCGGCCCCGCGGCGAGCTTCTTCGCCATATCCATTGCATGCGCATCCAGTTTGTCGGCGGGAACAATCGCATTGAAGAAGCCCCAATTGAGGCCTTCTTCAGCGCTGAAGCTGCGGCCGAAATAGAGTAGCTCGCTCGCACGCGTTTGGCCGATGATGCGTGGAAGGATCGCGCATGCTCCCATGTCGCAACCTGCAAGTCCGACACGATTAAAGAGAAACGCCGTCTTCGCCTCAGGCGATGCGTAGCGCAAGTCAGACGCCATGGAGATGATGGCGCCTGCGCCCGCGCTTACGCCATCGACCGCTGCGATGATCGGCTGCGGACAATTGCGCATCGCTTTTACGAGATCGCCTGTCATGCGCGTGAAATCAAGAAGCTCCGGCATCGACATGCGCACGAGCGGACCGATGATGTCGTGCACGTCGCCGCCTGAACAGAAATTGCCGCCGGTGCTGCCGAAAACGACGACCTTTACGCTTTTTGCATAGACGAGATTGCGAAACGTATCGCGAAGCTCGGCGTAGGAATCGAAGGTGAGGGGGTTCTTGCGGTCGGGCCTGTTGAGCGAAACGCGCGCAACGCCGTCCTTAAACTCCCACAAGAAATGTTGTGGCGAAAAGGTTTCGGGATTCATGCGGCGTCCTTTCCTGAATTTGCGGCGTCGGCGGGGATGGCGATCTTGTCGAGAAGCTTGCGCATGGAATCGATCTGCGCAGAGGAAAGGCCGGAGAACGCTTCCGCGACCCAGCGACGATGTTCTTCAGCCATCTCTGCAAAGAGCGTCTCGCCCTTCTTTGTGAGCTTGAAGATGGCGACGCGCGCGTCTTCGCGGTCGGTGATGCGTTTGACGAGGCCGTCACGGATAAGCGGCGCTGTCACTTGTGTCGTGTTGCCTTCGGTGACACGCAGGCGTTGTGAAAGTTCGCCGGCGCGAAGTCCATCGGCCCCAGCGCGCTCAAGTGCGGACATGACATCGAAACGCGAGATCGAAACGCCGAAGCGCCCGCGAAGGCGCGCATCCATCGATTTTTTGAGGCCGCCGGCGATACGCAGGAGTTGCAGCCATGCCCTTACGGCGTCGAGAATATCATTCACGAAATCGTCTCCCCGCCGTCGATCGTGATTGCCTGCCCGTTGACGGACGCTGCGTCATCGCTTGCGAGCCAGAGAGCGGCGGCGGCGACTTCTTCCGGCAGGATGAGCCTGCCCATCGGATTGCTCTTCGCGAAAGTCGCCGATGCATCCGCCTTGTCGCGGCCGGTCTTCTGCATGATGGCGTCGACAGCGCCTGCTATGAGCGGCGTATCCGTGTAGCCGGGGCAGATCGCATTCGCCGTAACGCCAGATTTTGCCAGTTCGAGCGCAAGCGTGCGCACCCAGCCGAGAAGCCCGTGTTTGCTCGCGGCATAGGCGCCGGCATAAGCATAGCCCTTGAGAGACGCCGTCGAGCCGATAGCGATGAAGCGGCCCCAGCCGCGCCCGATCATTTGCGGTAACGCCTCTCGTGCGCAAAGATAAGCGCTCGTGAGATTGACTGCGATCATTCTGTCCCACATGACGCGCTGCGTCTTGAGGGCGGGGGCCGTTTCCGCCGCGCCGGCGTTGGCGATGAAAATGTCGACACGCCCGCATTTCGCAACGCCTTCAACGACGGACGCTTCGTCGGCGACGTCCATCGTCACGTAGGGAAGGCCAGTCTTTTCAAGACGCGCGGCGTCGCGTCCGGCGATGGTCACGTCGACGCCTGCATTGGCGAATCGGCGCGCGATGGCGAGGCCGATGCCAGATCCGCCGCCTGTAATTATAGCTCTGCGCGCTTCCGTCTTCATGGACGTATTCTTCTTGCTCAGGATGAATTTATTTTAGCTTTAAAATAAATTCCGTCAAGGCCTTTTGGACGATTTGACCGCTGGCGCCGGGGCCTTGCGAGGCGTATCTTTCCCGAAAAAAGACAAGGAAGCGTGACGGGCGATGAGTGCTGAAGCATCAAGATTGACGAACGACGAGGCGAGGGCGCGCGCGAAGGCTTTCGATCTTCGAAAAGCCGACAGGGCGTTCCTGGATGACCCTTATCCAATGTACTCGCTGTTGCGAGAGCATGACCCCGTTCATCGAGATTCGGACGGAAGTGTTTTTCTTACTCGCTATGACGATGTGGCTGGCGTTTATCGCGACAAACGCTTCAGCTCTGACAAAAAAATCGAGTTCAAACCGAAGTTTGGCGATTCGCCGCTCTATCTGCATCACACAACCAGCCTCGTCTTCAACGACCCGCCGCTCCACACGCGCGTACGCAAGCATTTGGCGCCGGCGTTCACGCCGCGCGCATTGTCTGTGATGGAGCCGCGCTTCGAAGAAATGGTCGATCGCATGCTCGACGCAGCGCTTGCGCGGGGCGGCATGGATATCGTCACCGAATACGCTGCGGGTCTGCCGGTGCAGATAATCGGCGACATGCTGGGCGTTCCGACTTCGGAGCGGGGGCCCTTGCGCGACTGGTCTCTCGCCATTCTTGGCGCGCTTGAGCCTGCGCCGAGCAAAGACGCGCTCGATTGGGGCAACCGCTCCGTATCGGATTTCAGCGAGTATCTCGCTTTCCATATCGATCGTTTTCGTAAGGGAAAGCTGAAAGAAGGCGGGGAAGTGCTGGGAATGCTGCTTGCTGGTGAGGATGAAGGGGCGGACCCGCTCACTGAAGACGAGCTGATCCAGAATTGCATCTTCCTCCTCAACGCCGGCCACGAAACAACGACCAACCTTATTGGCAATGGCATTGCTGCGCTGCTCGATCATCCCGGCGAATTGCGGCGCTTGCGCGACGACCCATCGCTCATGGAATCTGCTGTCGAAGAGTTTCTGCGCTTTGAGAGTTCGAACCAGCTTGGCAATCGGCGGCTTATGGAGCGCGCGGAAATTGGCGGTGTAATGCTCGAAGAGGGAACGTTGGTAACGCTTGGAATCGGCGCAGCAAACCGCGATCCGGCGCAATTTCCGGAGCCGGACCGGCTCGATATCGCGCGGACTCCCAATCGGCATCTCGCCTTTGGCGGCGGCGTTCACGCCTGCGCTGGCATGACGCTCGCGCGGATGGAGGGGCGCATTGCGATCGGCAAGCTTCTTGAGCGCGCGCCTTCGTTCAAGCGCTCAGGACCCTTCGTGCGCGGCGGCCGCGCGCGCTTCCGCGGGTACTTGTCCTATCCGATCACCTTTGAATAAGACGGCCTGCGGCTCATCCGGCCGCAGTCGAAATCATCTCTTCCGACCACCCTTCGGCAAAGGTGCCGCCGTTTAGGGGCTGTGGCTAACCAGCGGTCAGCCCCCCATTAGTTTCCGGCGGCCGCAATCTAGGACGATCGTCCTATATCAGGAACGGCGGCGCAACCGGCGCCTTGCTAGCCAGGCCTGAAGAGGCGCGCCGCGACGCCTTGTTGATTGGACGCCCGGTGCAAAGTAATTTTTGGAAGAGTTTGGGGAAGATATTCTCGGTCATGCGCAAGCTACGGCATCAGAAACGCGACAATTCAGCGTCGAACCGCGGCCAGATGGCGGTCGTGGCTATTCTGACCGCTGCGCGTGATGTGTTGGTCGAGGAGGGGTACCCGCGCCTCACCATGCGTAATGTCGCAACCCGCGCCGGCATCACGGTGGGCAACCTTTCCTATTATTATGCCAATAAAAGAGACCTTATGCATGACCTCGTTGAGGCTGTGCTTCAGGGGTACTTCGAAGATTTTGAGAAGATTACTGATAATCTGGAAATTTCTCCTGAGGAGCGCTTCGAGGAGATGGTTCGGTTTATCATAGGCGATCTTGCGACGAAGGAGACGACGGGGTTCTTCCCGGCGCTCTGGGCGCTCGCCAATCACGATGCGTTCGCCGCTCAGGAGATGGCGCATATCTACCAGATGGAACGCGACTCGCTCGCAAAAGTCATTGGGCAGCTTCGCCCGGACCTCGGCAAGAAGGAACGCGACCTGCTTGCTCTCTTCATTTCGGCGTCGATGGAGGGGCATACGATGTTTGTCGGCTATCGGCGTGACAAGGCCAGCGCGATCGCCGAAGTCACCAACATAGCAGTTTATAGCTTTCTCACGCTCGTCAAGTCGATCGAGGCGCGATCTATCCGCGGACTGAAGCCGGTCGGCAAGTCGGCAGGAAAGCGTCTGGCGTCATGATAACGGCGCTGCGCATTAGCATTTTCGACTTCCGGCGCGCATATCTGTCTCGCATATTCATCCGTATTCGCCCTGCTTTCGCTAGGCAGGCGGCAATTGCGCCACAGTCGAAAAAGCGCGCCGTGTGCGGCAGGTTTTCGACTTGACGGACCATACGAAGGACTGCACATTTCACGAACTAGGACATAAGTCCTAATTTTGGGTCGCAAGTCCTCATAGGAATGGACAGGCGGGCGCTTTTTGTTGAGTCCTGGCGCTGCCGTAGGAAGGAGATAGGGATGGCTTTCCGACGCCGCGGGCGCTTGATGGGAATGGTTGGGGCGGCGGCCCTTTCTGGCTGGGCGCTTGCGCCGGCGATGGCCGAGCTGCCGATCGAGCCGACGCCGAATGTCTTGTCGCTGCCTTCGGATTATCCGGACAGCTGGGTCTACCTTGTCGACTCCAATTTCTTTGGGATCGAGAGCGGCAAGGTCATCATCGCAGATGTTGGCGCTGAATCGCATCAAATGAAGGGCGAGATTGGCTACGCGCAGTTCGGGTTCTTTACGCAGGCCAAAACCCGGCCCGAAACCTATGTCGTCGAAACGTTCTATTCGCGCGGCTCGCGTGGTCAGCGCACGGACGTTATTTCGATCTACGACAATGCAAGTCTCCTTTCGACGGGCGAAATTATTCTGGAGGGTAACAAGCGCGCTCAAATCCTGAGCGAGCCTGGCGCGTTCCAGCTCTCGCATGACGAACGTTTCGCCTATCTTTTCTATTTCACGCCGGCCGCATCTGTGGGCGTTATCGATCTCGTTAATCGCAAGGTCGTCAACGAAATCGACATTCCTGGCTGCGCGCACGCTTATGCGTTGAAAGATTATGGTTTCGCTAGCCTGTGCGGAAACGGTTCGGTCGTGACGACGCGCCTCGATTCCAACGGCAAGCTCGTCTCGCAGACGATGAGCGAGCCCTTCAATGACATTGACGCTGATCCGATGTATTCGCGCGGCGAAGTCATCAACGGCGTCGGTTATTTTCCGACTTATGGCGGGAGCGTGCAGCCGATCGACTTCAGCGGCGATACGGCCGTGGTTGGTAAACTCTGGAAGCTTTCGGCTGATGAGGGCGATGCGAAAGACAGCAAACGTCTCTTCGGTCTCCTCAAGTCGAAGCCCAAAGGGTCGTGGCTTCCTTCGGGTTGGCAGCTCATGACGAGCGATGACGAGGGCCGTCTCTACGTCATCATGCGGGCGAACGCGACAATGGACGATCACGATACGGGCGGCGGTGAGGTTTGGGTTTTCAACCCTAAAACACATGAGCTCGTTCAAACGATTGAGCTCGACGCAGAGAGCTCGCTGATTGAAGTGACGCACGGCGCCGATCCTTACCTCGTGGCGCTTCGTCCGGATCAGTCAGTTGATGTCTATAAGGCGAAGACCGGTGAATGGATTCGCAATATCGGCGGCGGCATGTTGCTGACGTCGTTCAGCGCGCAGGCGGCGAATTAAGGGAGTCGAAAGGGCGGGCGTGACGATCGATCCGGCAATCTCTTATAGCTTCGGCATCGGGCTGGCGGCGCTGCTTGTCGCCGGTGCGGCGCATAAGCTTCGCCGTCCGTCTGCGTTCTTTGAGATTCTCTCCAACTATCGAATTGCGCCGGAGGCTCTATCGCGCGTGATCGGCGCAATTGCGATTGCGGCGGAGCTCGCGATCGCGGTCGGGCTTCTTATTCCCGCGATACGCTCGATCGCGGCGTGCGCGGGTGCGGGGCTCTTTGCAGTCTATGGCGGCGCGATTGCATTGAATATCGCGCGCGGCCGGACGGCGATTGACTGCGGCTGTTCCTTTGGGGTCGGCAGGGAAGGGCGTTTGACGCCGTGGCTACTTGCGCGGAACGGCGCGCTCGCCCTAGCGGCGCTCGCCGTCGCTCTGCCCGTCGGCGCGCGAGCGCTCGGTTGGGTGGATGGCGCGACCATTATAATTTTTGTCGCCGGGGCGGCTGCGCTTTACGCCGCTTTCGAAGCGCTGATGGCGCTTCCGGCCAGAGAAGCGTGAGGGCGGAAAACTAGATGGTTGCAGCGCTGATCGTTTCGCAGGTTTTGCTTGGCGTACTCGTCATCGGGCTCGGGCTTGCCGTGCTCGCGCTTGCGCGTCAGATCGGCGTGCTGCATGAGCGCATTGCTCCTGCTGGCGCGCTCTCCGTCAATCAGCGGGTGAAGGTGGGCGATGTCGCGCCAGAAATGGCGCTGAAAGCGGTCGATGGCGCATCGGTGTCCGTGGGCGGTCCTCGCGCTCAAAGCCAGCTTCTCTTCTTCCTCTCTCCAGAATGCCCGGTTTGCAAGACGCTCCTGCCGATCCTCAAGTCAATGTCGAAGGCGGAGAAGGACTGGCTCACGCTTGTTCTCGCAAGCGACGGAGATACGGAAGAAAAACACCGCGCGTTTCGCGTCGCCGAAAAGCTCGAAGACTTTCCTTATGTCCTCTCCGAAGCGCTAGGACGCCTTTATGGCGTCGGAAAGCTTCCTTACGCCGTCCTGATCGACGAAAGTGGGAAAGTCGCTTCGATGGGTCTCATCAACA
>ERZ795053.4682-NODE-4682-length-14664-cov-4.278801_pt1 | contig 14664 bp, 13 predicted proteins | sample MGYA00375137_ERZ795053 | MGnify/ENA primary metagenome ERZ795053 (study PRJEB30182, sample SAMN05720284) | activated sludge metagenome | isolation source: Anaerobic digester | place: Hong Kong | collected 2014-12-17 ... | reverse complement strand
TTAGCACATAAACCACTATTGCCTCGCCAACACTAGCTGATCTCTCGATTATCTTGGCATGTTTTTGACTTATTGTGTAGCTAGAATCGCCAAAGTAACCTCCCTGAAGGCATTATCGGAACTTCGTAATTATCAATTCTTTCTTTTGTATCTATAAAACTTTCCATATTATTTTCCTTTTCTTATTAAATTTTTTGGATATAAAAAACCTCCGGAGTAAGTAGCGGAGGTTAAAAACGAGTTTTTAGTTAATACGAATTAGAAGCTACTTACCTTAAGCCAAGTAGCACGCCAAGTTCTAACTGATATTAAACTTTTCATAATCTTTATAATATCACTTCATTAAGCTTAAGTCAATGATGGATTTTTTATTTATTTTTATTTAAAGATTTATGTAGATTGGTAAACAGGGGAACTAGAACCATTGTTAAACCTAAAAATAGCATCAATTGTATTTGAGAGTTAAAGCTACCGACAAAGCTGTTATATAAGTTTTCAGCGACTACTCTTAAATTTATATTCTTAAATTGAGATAAAATTGGAGGTCTAAATAACGGGCCAAGCAGTAAACCTAATAAATAGCCTAAAAGAACTATTAAACCTTGTCTCCAAAGTAAATTATTTAATATCTTCTTTTGTTTTATGTGAGGGTAAGCGAGAATTAATACTCCTAATATAAAAGTTATTGGAGCTAGCCACATAAATAGAGTCCCCAGGTTATAAAACTTTGGTAATTTGCTTGTATCAAGTAAAGTAATTTTGTCTGGAACTGAACTGCTTTCAATCTTTTCTGATAAGTTGTTATTATTACTCAGATTAATTAAGTTTGTAGTAGTTTGTTTAATACCTGATAGATCAAATTCAATATTCTGATTATTATTACTTGTAAAAGCTAGTTGAAGTTTTGAAGATACTTTATTTACAGAGTTTTCTACTTGAGATGTTTTTAGTAAGCTCGAAATAAAGTTTGTAGCTCTTTCTTCTGCCAGACTTTTTAAAACTGGTCTTTCTGATAGAGCCTGATCTACAACTTCGCTAGATACTGCTTTTCTGCTAGATTCTGAAAGTAGAGAAGCAGCTGTAATTTCACTAAAGTTATTAGTGTTAAATATTACTCTATTCACCCATAGGGCTGAATTGGCAATTAGCAAGAAGATTACCGCTAAAGAAGTTAGTAAGTAAAACTTTATATTAAGTTTTACATTTTCTTTAGCTTTAGTATCTTTTAAAGCCATACTCTTATGGTATTGTGAGTTATTTCTTTTTTCTTCTGACTATTCTAATTGATTTTCTACCTGCAGATCTGAGGACTTCTACGGCTACTAAATAGTAAGGGAAGCATAGAATTACCAGGAGTGTACTTGAGAGAAGTCCGAAGATTAATGTGACACTTAAGCTTTGCCAGAATGGATCTTGTAGGGCTAAAGGTATTAATGCTACTACACTAGTTATGCTTGTTGTAAGAAGAGGTCTAAAGCGAGCTTGTAGTGCTCGTGCAATAGATTCAATTCTACCGACTCCTTTTCTTCTTTCTTGGTTGGCTAAATCAGTAATCAAGATTGTGTTATTTAGGGCAATTCCGATTAGAGCAAAGAATCCAAGCATTACAAAGAAGCTCGCAGAGTTATTTGTGTAGTAAAGACCCATTCCAACTCCTAAGAAGCTAAATGGTATAGCTAAAAATATAAAAATTGGCTGTAGTAAGCTTTTAAATTGAACAGCAAGTAGTATATACATACCGAGTAGCATGATCGGGAAGGCAATCATCATAGACTTAAATGACTCCTGATTGCTCTCTTCAAATCCAGCATCAGTTACCAAAGCATCTTTTGGTAAACCAAAGTCCTCTGGGTTAATATTATCTTTAACAAATGTTCTTGTTGTTTCGATCAATTCTGTACTCGAGTCAGTATCAAATCCTACGCTCAAAGATGTGTAGCTTTGGCTATCTATCCGCTTAATTATTGTATCAGTATCTGAGACTAAGAATTTAGACACTTTAAACTCTTTACCGCTTAAAGTCATAAAGTCTTCCTGCGATAGCTTAGTCTTTACTTCTGATAGTAGCTCAGATGCAGCCTCTTTATTATCGCTCATTACTCTTATTTCAAGCGGGAAATCTCCGCCTGGTCCACCAGCACCCGAGCTAGAAGCAGTAGCTAATATACCTTGAGATTTTAGACTATTAAATGAATCTTGAAGTCGACTGGCGATTTGAACAGATGTATCCTCTCTTTCATCGAGCTCTGTTAACGTAATAGAAATAGAGGCGTTTTGGTTTGTACCTGTTCCAGAATAAGTGACTTGTTTAATAAATTCTGATTCTTGCGAAATAATGCTATTTACTTCAGATGACTGCTCTATAGCATCCGCAATTGAAGATCCCGGCCTAAACGTTACATTTATAGCTAGCTCTGTACTGTCTTTTTCTTTAGGGAAAATATCAAATCCAGCCTTGCCGAAGTAAGTGCCTCCAACCATGGTGGCCATTAAGCTTAGGAGAATAAATCCGGCGGTAATAAATCCTCCTTTTTTACGATTTCTACCTGCATATCTAATTAAATTTGAGAGTTTTGTAGAGGCGTATTTTTCAAACTTTTGAACTGGATTAAGTCTCGGGGTCTTCTTTGGTTTTGAAAGTAGAAACCCGCTGGCAAAGAAAGGTATCAGACTTAATGAAAGTATTAGTGAAAGAGCTAAAGATATAATAATAGTAATTGGTATAGCTCTTATGAATCCTCCTAGAATACCACTAATAAAGAGCATCGGTACGAAAGCAAATATAGTTGTTAACGTGCCTGCCATTGAGGCTCTAGCAATCTTACCTATAGCTTCTTTTACAACCTCTGATCGATCAGCACTATGATCCTTAAACGAGTCAATTGCTTCAGAGATGATTGTCGCGTCATCTACTATTAATCCTAAAGAAAGTATCAGTGCAAATAGAGATATTACATTTAATGTGACCCCAAATAAATACAGTAGAGTTACTGTAGAAAGTATGACACTTACCATTGTAAGCGCAGTGGCCAATCCAGCTCTCCAACTGACTAAAATAAAGCTTATAAGAGCAACAATTACAAAGCCTTCGAGCATGTTCTCTTGTAAACTAGAGATTTGTGAGCGAACTAGCGGTGCAAAGTCTGCAGAAACAGTTGCTTTAAAATCATTTAAGCTTCCGGAGCTTACATAATCTTCTATAGCTTTAGAAATGTTATCTGAGGCTTCAAGTGCATCTTGTCCTTCTTTAAACTTAACACCTATATTTACGGTATTAAAGAAATCTACTTTGCCAGTCGATTCGTTTTCTACACCTAAAATATCGAAGCTATTTTGAATCTTACTTTCTTGACCAGTTCTTGGATCTAGTGCAGTTTGGAGTTGTGGGATAACTTTTGAGGAAGCAACTCCATCTACCTCTTTAAGCTTAGTCGCAAGACCTTCTGCTGCTTTTGATGTATCTGTGATATCATTATTTTTTTCTGAATAAACTCCTACTAAAAGATTATATTCGTTAGCGAACTTAGAAGCATCGATTGTTTGATACTCAACCTTTACTTGAGTTGGTAGACTAGTTGAATCAATTTTTTCTTTAGTTAATTTAGAGCCCTCTTCTGAGCTAACATCATCCCGATAAGTAACTAATATATTGGCAAAGTTATCTGTAGAGGTGGAAGAGACTTCTTTTATTTGTGGTACACTTTTTAAAACATTGGATATTGGTAGGCTTACCTCGCTATCAACCTTTTCTTTATCACCTACAAAATAATTGGCGTTTACCACACTGATAGGGACTTGAACACTTGGGAATCCTTCTCTTTGAATTAAACCAGTATAAGTAACGAGACCTAGTACTAGCAGTGAAATCCAGGCAAACAAACTAAACCTTTTGTTCTTAAAGAAAAACAGACTAAATTTTTGCAATAGACTTAATTTTCCTTTATTCTCATTCTTTAACTTTTTTTTGAACATAATTAGTTTAGTTTAGTTATTTTTATTACTACTTTAGTATAGCAGGAATAGGCCTGATATCACGTAGCAGAAGAGAATTAGATTTACCTAACCGATTAAAATAATGTCTGGCTGAGCGTCTCGATCTGGAACCTGAGCCAAATCTCATAACTTCTCTGCTTAAAATAGGTGCGTCAAATCGTCTTCAGCGCCAACTGCAAAGCTAAAAATATCTCTGTATGCATTTGAAAGCCGGAGCCGGTCGATCCTTGCTCCAAATTCTTTGCGACGAGACATTCTATCTTTTGGCAACGGACCACGACTTCCGTCTTCAAGCTGTGCAATAGTGGCAACAGAAGCTTCGGCCACTAAATCCAGCATAAATTTGCTACGATCATCTTTGTACCTAACCGCCAATTCAGCAAGTCCTTCGCATGAGAACCTAGTCAACGTTTCAATCGTGTCTTGTCGCACTTTGGTTTCTAAAAATGCAGGTTCACTCGAAATAAAAGTCATAATTTAGCGATTATAATTATTAAAATAAATTATGTCAATATTTAACGGTACTCGATATTTCGGACTCTTGGCTGAGATGGTGGGTCTGGTACACCTTAGCTAAACTTTACGCCTGGAATAGAATCTCCCACGTCAATTTGAAGTCGCAAACTCTCTGATTCATTAAATCGACCTCTGGTTTCTTCATCATTAGCGAGAGTTGTTTCTTGCCAAATCCTGAACGCGGAAATCAGATCAGTGCAGTATGTATCATAAGATAAAACACATTTTCTTTGGTTATCCCCATTGAAATTATTGAAAGTATTTAGATGATTGCCTGTGTATGTGAAGAAAAACTTATCGAGAACATCGCGCGCTCTGTGATTAGATAAGGTATTACTTGCTTCATGAAGTACGGCACATCTGATCGCATACGCATCGCTTCCTGATAGGTGCTTTTGATAAACCTCCGGCATATATTTGTCAAACCAATCCCTATATGGGCGTTTGCTATTTGAAAACTCGATTTTACCGCAAATTTCCGGGATGCAGACAGCCATGAAAAGAGCACCAAAGTAATTCTTTGTTTCAAGAGCATCTTCAATTGATCTAATTATATTGTCCATACGCCAGACTAGAATTTAGAATATGGGTCTGAAATTCTAACGTCGCGTTTGGCTGGGGCGGTAGGGGTCGAACCTACGATCTTCGGTACCAGAAACCGCTGCCGTACCACTTGGCCACGCCCCATTCTGTTTTCGAAACTGTTATAATTTTACCATATGGTATCAAAAGCTTTCCTACGTAAACTACTAGTTACCTCTCTGATTATTCTTCTCTTTTCATCTCTGGCTTATTTTTTAAGATCAGATAAAAAAAATGAAAGTAATAATACTCAACAAGCTCAGCAGAATGAAGATGCTGAAAAAAAGGTTGAAGAGACAAAAAAAACTCAACTTGATATAAAATCTCCTACCAGTCAGTATGTTTTAGTAAACAAAACTTATGCTCTAAATCCGGAAGATTATAAGCCCGGAGATTTAGTAATCCCTAAAGTACAAACTAGCTCAAGTGACTCCAGAGATGAGCAGTCTATTCGAGAAATTATTAGGCCTAGTTTAGAAAAAATGTTGAACGATGCAAAATCAGCTAAGTTAGACTTAGTTATGAATAGTGGCTTTAGGTCTTTTAAATCACAAAGCTTTTACTTTAATAATTATGTAAAACAATATGGTCTAGAAGAAGCTAAAAAATTCTCTGCAGAGCCAGGACACAGCGAGCATCAAACAGGCTTAGCATTTGATTTAAGCTATAAAGATAAAAAATGCTATTTGGAAGTATGTTTTGGTGATACACAAGCAGGAAAATGGCTTGCAGATAATTCTTATAAGTACGGGTTTATTTTGAGATATCCTGACGGCAAAACTGACATTACAGGATATCAATATGAGCCTTGGCACTTTAGATATGTCGGTAAAGATATTGCAAAAGAAATATTTGAAAAGAGAATAACTTACGAGGAGTATTTAAGTTCATTAAGCTTAATAGCTTTGTAGCACTTCGACTTTAGAGTTTGCTAAATATTCTTTTAGTTTATTCTCCTGGTCTGCTTCTGTAGTTTTAAAATCATTCCGCCTATCTATTAGACTCTGTGATCCGTTAAGTATAGTCCATTGAAGGTTTTTTCTTGCTAATAATTTATTCTGAGTAAGACCTACTCCACTTCCCCATATGTAGTGCATGTACGTTGGCAACACTCTGGGAGAAGAGATGGTTATTTTACCATCTTTATCTTTTGATATTTTCATCAGAGCAACGGCGGAGAAAAGTTGGTCTTGCTTTGTTTGAGAATTTAAGCCATTACCAATAGAGTTCCATAAATAAGTAGTCCCACCATCGGTTCTTTTAATCTCTTGATAAGGTTGCCAAACATGAGGACCAGTACCAATTATTATGTCTGCGCCTAAGTTTGCAATCTTTTTGGCGTATTCTTTTTGGGAAGATGTTAGATTATGCGAGTCTTCACTCCCCCAATGGACAGAGACTATTACTACATCAGATTTTTCTCGTAAGTTTTTGACCTGTTGATCAAGTAACCTATAGTCTGAAAGCATATTTACACCAGTCTCACTTGGTGGAAGATTAATGTTATTAAATTCATTAAAAGCAGTAAATCCAATTTTTATGCCATTTTTATCTGTAACCTGTAATTTTTCGGCTTCTTCAACACTCCTGTGCATTCCTGATATAGCAAGGGGATTTAGCTTATCCCAGGCATTAAGTGTGCCTTTAATGCCAGCTAAGCCTTTGTCAGCAGCATGATTATTCGCAGTGGATATCAAGTTGCAGCCGAAGACATTAATGTCTCTTGCAAAGTCTAGAGGTGCATTGAAAGCAGGATAGCCACTAACTGCTAACTCTGCTGAACTTACTGATTCTTGATTACAAAATCTTAGGTCTGCTTTTTTAAAAACTTTTTGCAGTTCTGGTGAAATTAGTTTTAAATAATCATAGCCACCATCAGATTTTCTTGCTGCATTTGTAACAGTTTCGTGAGGCAACATATCACCGACCATAGCTAGATCAACACTTTTATTATCATCAGTTAAATGTGTGCTATCAGAAGGCTTGTCTATAGCTTTAGTATTGTTAGCAGTGTTTTCTTTCGATTGGAGTGCTGAAAGAATTATAGTGGTAACAATTAAAGCTGCGAGTAGGATTGCAGTATTTCTAAGCGTTTTAGGCTTTTTGAGCGTTTTAAGTTTAGTGTGATTAATTGGTATATATTTTTTCATTTATCTAGTGAGTAAACCACAGGAGTTTTGATTTCCTGTGGTTTATTTTAGCTTAAGTTAATGATTGATTAGTAGTTATTACTTCTCTGATCCAACTTTTTTAGCTTTTTTAGTTTTATACTCTTTTGCGTAAATTGCACCACCAGCGATTGCGGCAGCTAGACCAAGTCCGGCGAGCCCACCAACTATACCAGTCTTAGGAATATTAGGTACAACTCCACTTGGCTTAGTAAACTTAATCTTTACAAAACAGCTTGCAGTACTAATGTTGTCTGATCTTACATGAACATAATTTTCTTCAGCTTCGCTATATTTACCATTAGAATCAGGTGTTGGAGTATAAGTTAGAGAACCCTCTTGAGTTACATCATCTGCTTGTGTTACCACACTCTGTCCGTGTAATGGAGCGGTTTCTAGTGTATTAGTACAATATGCAGGAATACTTACAGTACATGGCTTACCAACTTCAGTTGTACATTCAACCGAAACGTCTGGTAATTCAGGTACTTCTTGACCTTCTGCAGCATAGGTCCAGTCTAGCTCCGCTGCTGATGATGAGAAAGCAGCTACAGTACCAGTTGCAACATTATATACTTTTGCCGGACCTACACTTAATAAGTTATTCTTTGGTTCAAAGGATACATAGTTACCATCTGGCGAATAAGCTGGGTCAAATACTGAACCTCCAGTAACTGTGTTAGGTATAACGGTTGTGAAAGCAGTGCTAGAGTTATCTGCAAGTGCAGTACCGATTGTGAATGACCCACCTTCGGTCATCCTAACAAAGATTACTTTTGAACCGTCTGGAGAGAATTGAGGATCATACTCCCCACGTATTTTATCTGCTCCATCAGAAGCATTCCAACTGGCTCCATCGAGTTCAACATCACTCCCGCTTTCAAGTGCATCATTACTTGAGTTAATCTCAGCGGTATGGATGTTTGAGTTAATTGTCGGAGTGCTTTGTGTATCTGCTACTGTAAATACTATTTGTTTTGATCCAGAAATTGGCGACCATTGTGGATCAAAGGCTTGACGCCCAGAGGTTGTATATCCAGATGTTAATTGTGTTTGGTTGGCTCCATCAGCAGCATCCATTATAAATATGTTAGAAGCACTACCGACTTGTCTAGCAAATAGTAAGTAGTCACCATCTGGCGACCAAGAAGGGTCTGTACCACCTGACTCTTGTGAGCCAGAAGTTAATGCAGTAGGTGTTTGATTAGGAGTTTCTGAATCTAGCAAGTAGATGTGAGTCTGGCCGTTCTTAGCCATTACAAATGCGACTTTGGTATGGTTCGGGTTCCATACTGGGTCTCCGACTATCGCTGCATCTGGATCATTAAATAGTGTTATTGGTGAACTACCATCTGGAAGAGTCGTCATAATAGTCTTACCACTAGCTGTTGAGAAAACAATCCTACCATTAGTTACAGGATCCGGCCCTTTAAAGACAGCGTTGGTTTTTGTAACGAGTAAAGCGGACACGCTAAGTATTAGCGTAGCCAATCCTACTGTTAAGATTTTCTTGAAATTCTTTTGAGCCATATTTTTTATTATCTTGCTTTAAATAGTTTGCTTTAATACCAGATTAACAGTAAACATTAGCGTAATGCAAGTATTTTGATGGTTTATATTGTAATAACTACGCTACTTAATGATATTTGCTAGGTAAAAGTAGCCCATTAATTACGGAGCTACTAATATATCTTTGAATATACTTTTCTTTATAGCTAAAGATCTACCACTACACTCTCCTCTACTATTTTGTCATGAGAGTCGTTATGCGAATTTATGTTATTAACTGCCGTATTATTTGAGTTAATATTTAGTGAGTTATCTGGGTTTAAATTAATAGTATTACCAGAGTTAACTGTATTGTTATTATTGTTATTACTATTAGTCTGGTTGTAAGATCCAAGATTAAAGCTATCGACTATATTAGTAACATTCTTAGTGCTAACAACATTTTTAACTTTAGTTTTAGTATTTGTATTGTTATTAGTTACATTAGTCTCAGAAACGTTATTGCTTACTGTAGATGAACTATTGTTTGTAATATTAAATGAGTTAGCGACTGAAGCCCAGCTATGAGGAGCGTGACTGTGAGCAGATGAATAAGATGTAGGTCTACTACTCTGAGTTGAACTGAGTACTACTGGCGCACCCGGGCAAACCCCCGTATTTAGTGATGAGCTTTGATTTACTGGTGCGTTTGTATTTACATCTGCGATGGCACCAGCGATCTCACCCTTCATTAGTGTCATCACTAGTAATGTTGAGGCAACTATTGCCGCTACAATAGCTCCGAACATAGCTAGAACTATGACCATAAGTTGGTTCTGTTGGTATTGCACGTCTGTTTTTATATTAGACATAATATATACTCTCCTATTATTTAGTTATCTCCAGGAATACCCTCCCAATGTAGTCAACTAACTTCATTACTTCCTATAATTTTGGAGTATATGTCTCTATTATCACTATTTACAATGAATGTTGTTTATTGTATTGTGCTTATGTTCGTCTTAATGTTATATTTAAAATATGTTATCAAAAAAATTAAAGTTAGTTTCAAGCGGTACTGTACATAAGGTCCCACCAGACCTTAAAGAAACGCTGATTAATAATCCTAAAGCATTGGAGGTATGGGAAGATATAACTCCTCTAGCTCGTAATGAGTGGATATGCTTAGTTACATCTGGTAAACAGGTAGAGACTCGTATTAGAAGACTCGAGAGAACTCGCTCTCAGCTAAATAAAGGTCAACGTAGACCGTGCTGCTGGGCTGGATGTCCTCATCGTAGTAAATAGTAAAATTAAGGTCTTAGGGTTCCAGCAAAAACCTGCCAAGCTAGTAATGATTTTGCCACTAAGCTTAAGATAATATAAGCTCGCTCACCATATAAATAGTTTTTCCATGGCCCTATTTTTTTATACTGAAGAACCATATTGACCGCAAAACAGTTAAAGAAGAGGAAGATCGAAACGAAGATCCAATAAACAAAAGCTGGGGCTTTGCTTCCATCTGATGCGCCAAGAGCCAAGTAGAGGGCGATTACCACCCAAGGAATTGCTCCGGCTATACAGCCGACATAATAACTAAGCCAATTTGTTTTTTGTGTAGTCTGGTTATGGACTTCCATAACTAATCCACATAAGTTCATAACAGCAGTTAAGCCAAAGAGCATAATTAGGCTACCGAGGTCGTAGATTCCTACAAGTAAACTTATTGCGACGATCATAATACTCGCAGAAAAAGAGTATTCTATCCATCTAACCTTATTTATCCCTTTGTTTAAATCATGTTGGTATTTATCCTTATAAACAGTAGCTATAAAAAGATGCGCTAGTGATGATAAAACAAAAAATGAAAAAATTAGAGCAGGGAGAGATAAGTTAAATAATACTTTGCTTGCAGGATCTAGATTTTGGGTACTTTCGTTAAACTTTAAGAAACTTCCACTAATCGGTAGAGAAAAACTTTTACTTAATACTAAGATCAAACCAGCCTGCACAGCATGCAGTAATGACATAATTGCATTAAATCTGACTAATCTTTGGGTGGTGACTTTTTTCATACTTCTTTTTTTAGTTAAAGTTTTAATACCCTACTTTAATATATCGATAAGCTATAGCTATGATGATAACACAATGTTGAATAAACCTTTATTTAAAAACAATATTTGTAGAATAGACTTATTGTAGAGTAAATTAATACATGAATATATTAATTTGATATCAACTTCATGATTATGAAAAAAGAATACAGAGTAAAAATTGCGCTATTTTCAATTATATTATTAATCCTCAATTTAGTACTTATACCTAAAAAAACTAACGCTGTAACCGAGCAAAAAATTTTATACGTTGGTGTTAACAAAGAAAGTCAGAATAAGGCGGCCGTTTTTACGATGAATAAAGACGGCAGTGATAAAAAAGATTTAACCGGAATTGATGGTCCAAGCGCAGCGAGCTTCCCGCTTTGGTCTCCAGACGGTAGCAAAATAGCATATCTTGATTTTAGTGACCTAGGGACTAGGCTTATGGTTATGGATCGTGAAGGTTCGAATAAAGTTGTAGCAAGTGGAGAAGGAGTATTAAGTTCTGATGAACCAATAATATCTCATTTTACCTGGAATAAGGACTCCTCAAAAATATTTTTTAGTAGCGTAAATGCAAATTATCTCAATCAATCTAGCCCTACGCTATCAGAAGGAGCAGTTAAGGTTTTTTCTACAGGCACGGATGGTTCTAACCCAACGCAAATAGCGTACTATGAGCCTAGTTCAACTAGCGAGTATTTAAGAGCCAGAGTTGAGTATGATAATAAGCATAACAAATTAGTAGTTACACTCGTAAGTTCAAGTAGAGCTTATGGAGGAGGAGGAAGGTACTCTAGTTGGGAAAGCATATCTATAAACCCAGATGGGTCAGGAATCCCTCAACAGTTAGTTAGTGGCACAGATGGAGATATTATTAGTTTTAGTGCTTCTCCTAGTGGCAGTAAAATTCTATACAGTCAAGAAAAATATATAGGCGATGGCGTTAGTAGTCCAACAGTAAATGACTTTCAATACCCATTAGCTATACTGGACACAGATACTTTGAATGTTAGTACAATACCTGGCAATTATGCTCTATGGATATATGGATCTTTACCTTGGGCTCAGTCAGAAGATAAAATTTTTACTTCCACTGCTCAGTTTGGCGGTCCATATACTGATCAAAAAGTGCTAAGTTTAGATGGTACAGCATTAAATAACATATCATTACCTGGAACAAGGAACTATCCTACAGGACAGTTTGTTGATAATGATAAAAGATTACTTTTATCTGTAATAACCGACTCTAATGCTAGTAACCCCAACGATGCTTATATTGCGTTATACGATATTAACTCTGGTCAAGTTGCAGATTTAAGTAGTGGAGGCGATATCGGAGAATACTATGCAAGCATATCATCTCTGGAGCTTGGTAGCTCAAGTCCAGAGCCTGTCTTTACTGACCCGCCAAAGCCGCCAAAGACCGGAATACTAAGTTGGGTAGGACTTGCTCTTATAGTTTCTCTTAGTTTACTTACTCTGAGCGGTCACACAATTGCCAGAAGGATATCTAGACGAATACACAATACTAGTGAGCGGTAGCGAAACTCCACTAGATCATTCATGACAACTTATTTCTTATCTGGTGTTAGCGAATATACTCAGGTCCGCCTCTTTATTCTGACCAAGCTTTGAGTAGTAGTCATACTCAACCTTTACTTGATAACCTTTATGTTTACTGTTTCTGTTTGCGGATACACTACACCCTATCCCAAAGGCTGGGGCTTGTGAACAGGAATTGATTGATACATAACCGTAGCCCAACTCCTTAAGTTTTTTAGCAAGATCTTCAGGTCTAGATATTGGTGACACCTCCGCATTTATATATGAACACACGTCAAAACAGTTACCTGGGTGGTATGATGTATCGATTACAGTGTTCTGTGGTGTGATCTCATACAATGCTACCTTAAGGTCAGATTCAGATGCTGATGAAGATGTAAACCAAATAGCAAGTGCGGTAAGCACGGATAGTGTTAAGAGTACGAAGATAAAAAGTTTTGTTTTTTTGGATATATTTTTCATAAAGATATTGTAACATTTCTATACGTATTGAAACACCTGCAATAAATGGATCACAGTTTAAGCTTGGCTCCGCATATAAGGACAGGTCTTAAGATCATATAATACTATTTTATCTTTATAATATTTGCAAAAATCATCAGCTCTATATGATAAAGTTGTATTAAGGTAACCTAAGAAAATATATGAGTAGTACTAACGCTTTTAAAAAAATACTCATTTTTTTGGTAGTACTTATAGCCTACGTCACCTTTCATGCCCTCAACTCGTTTGCTAACGCTCCAGTAATTACTTACAATATCGCCAGCGGTGATGATGTTGTTCAGGTAAACGGTAACTGCTCACTAACTGAAGCAATTCAGAATGTGAATACAAGCTCTTATACTTCTGCTCCGAATGCAGACTGCCCCCATAGAGGATTGAATCAAGTCATTGTATTTGTACTACCTTCTGGAACTATAACCTTAAACCAGTCCCTTCCGATAATAAAAGCTCCTGTAAGCATACTGGGTCAGGGAGCTCAAAATTCAATAATTAACGGTTCAGGTCTATCGACTTCAATAGTTGTTCAGGATGACGAAAACCAAGGCCAAGCACTAAATTATAAAGATTTTAGTGTTAAAAATATTCAAATTGAGCCAAACCAAGTCTTTGATGGTTGTCTTTTTATTCTAAAAAAATATGCTACAGCGATAAACTTTGAAAATCTAGCCTTTGAAGATTGCGGAGGAAACAGTCTTGGTCTCGCCGCATTGCCAGGCTACACAAACTTTTCTACACGCATCAATAATATAAAGGTATCCTCTCCGAATGGTGATCTAGAGCCTAGTTTAGATTCTGGGATATTTGTCTATGGAGCTTATAATATTGAAATTAGTAACGTATCTGTAACTGATAAACCAATTGGTATCTTTATATGGGGCACAGGCTTATTGAGTAATGCCGAATCGAACATACAAATAACTAATACAACTCTTTATAAAAATATAGTTGGACTTACTGCATATTCAGAAAATAACGAATACGGCAGTTCGAATCAAAGCCTTTCGATGATTAACAATACAATCTACAGTAATTTTGGCTATGGGTTAGGCTTTGGGGCAAACTCGAATACCTCTCCGAATGGTGGCGACCAATTAGATGTTGACCTTATTAATAATATTATTGCCGGTAACAAACTAGAATATAATGAAGCCAATCAACCAACATTTAATAATTGTGTTATAGGTAATGTGCTTCAAGGAGATTCTCAAGGTGAGGTGAACGTAACTTCTGGAGGTAACAATCTAACTGAATCAAACTGCCTATCGGTCCTTTCTGCAAATAACAATGACGTGATATACCCTGATTTAGATAGTTCCGGACCATTAACAGTCACTAAAATGAGTGAAACTTTTGGTCTCTTTGGTAATTATGGTGGCCTAGTTGATACTCTACCTATTACTTCAAGCTCTAGAGCTTTAGACGCAGGTAGGCCAATAGATAACGTCCAGTATGATGCCAGGGGCCTTCCCAGGGTTGTTGGAAGTGCAATTGACATTGGAGCCTTTGAGTTAGGTGAAGGTGAGGTAATTCAACCCGACCCCGATCCGCCCATACCAAACCCAATAGACCCAATCTTAGAGGTAAAAACACTTCCTTTGGTGGCTCGAACTGGAGTAATCTTTTCTACTATAATTATTCTCACCACACTCTTAGGTTTATCTTTTCTTTCGCTCAAGTATCTTATTAAGAAGAGGGGCGGTTCACTTAGTGAGAAATAGGAGGAGATTAAAAGTTATAGATCTATCCGAAGG
>ERZ795053.4681-NODE-4681-length-14664-cov-14.555000_pt1 | contig 14664 bp, 10 predicted proteins | sample MGYA00375137_ERZ795053 | MGnify/ENA primary metagenome ERZ795053 (study PRJEB30182, sample SAMN05720284) | activated sludge metagenome | isolation source: Anaerobic digester | place: Hong Kong | collected 2014-12-17 ... | reverse complement strand
TTAATAGAAATTTATTCAGTTTAATATAACGGGGTAGAAATGGATACACAGGGACAGCCTCAGATACAGTCGGTTCAGGAGCATGGAGCGGGAGTTTTGATCTGCCAGGCATGTAAAACAAAGAACCGGGCCATTGCGAAGTACTGTAAGGAATGTGGTGAGATTATCAGGAGGGCAGAAGCCGCTGAGCCCCTTTCATCCTCTGATAGTCAGGAACCTGCGGGGATTGCAGGCCTTGAAAATGTCAGGATGAGCATAAATGAGATTGTAAACAGGGTGAAGATCATTAATGAGAGGAAGAGCAGGGGAATGACAGTCAGCCCCCTTTACCTTCATTCTGTATTTAAGGGTGATACAGGTACAGGGAAGACCATGATTGGCAGTTATTTTGCCAGTGAGTTCAGAAAGATCGGCGCTCTTTCAAAGGGGACAATACTTGAAATTGATAATGAAACACTGAAGCGGGAGGGGCAGAACCTTCAGGCCGCAGTGGTGAAATGGATAGAAAAAGCGCGGGGCGGAATCCTTTTCTTTGATGAGATGCATAAAAGCACGGAGAGCATATCAAACATTGTGAAGGGAATGACAACTGCAGGTGATGATATAATCATCATAATGGCAGGGATGAAGGAACCCCTTGATAAATACTTTGAAGAGAACCGCGAGGATAAGCAGAGGATCGGGCATATTTTCGATTTTAATAATTACTCTGAGGATGAACTTCTTCAGATTGCTCTCATGAAACTACAGTCGTACCAGTTCAGGGTTGCGGATGAGGCAATGGAACCTCTAAGGGATTATATCCGTGTCACAATGTATTCCGGGAAGAGCGAATATAAGAACGGTTGGCTCATTGAAAGGGATATTATACCTAAGATACTCAACAGGCAGAGCAACAGGCTCACAAATTCAGGAAACTACAGCGATGATGACCTGGTGCAGATAACTGCAGCTGACATACCGGATGAGGGAGTGCAGAGAAAAACCCCTGATGAAATACTGGCTGCAATGGATGACCTCGTGGGAATGGAGAGCGTCAAGAATGAAATAAGGAAGCTGGCCCATTCTGTGAATATAAGGAAAGAGCAGCAGAAGTCCGGTATTGAAGGGACAGACTTCGGTGTGCACATGGTCTTTACCGGAAACCCGGGAACAGGTAAAACAACAGTTGCCCGTATTGTTGGTGAACTCCTTAAGGCTATAGGGCTCCTCCCATCAGGGCATGTGGTGGATACGGACAGGCGCGGTCTTGTGGGGCAGTATATTGGTGAAACCGCGCAAAAAACTGCGGCTGTTATCGATTCGGCAATGGGAGGGGTTCTGCTAATTGACGAGGCTTACTCCCTGGTTCCGGAGGAGGGGGGAAAGGACTACGGGCAGGAGGCCATTGATACTCTGCTGAAAAGCATGGAGGATAACAGGGGTAAGTTCGTTGTTATAGCAGCAGGGTATAAGGATGAGATGGAGCGTTTTATATCCTCAAATCCCGGGCTTAAAAGCAGGTTCACAAACTTCTTCCACCTTGAAGACTATAAGCCGGAGGAACTGTATAAGATTTTCTCTATCATGGTTAAAAAGTCGGGATTTGTACTGTCAGGGGACGCTGAAGCTAAAGCGCAGGATGTGCTAAAGGAGATATATAATAAAAGGGATAAGAAGTTTGCAAACGGAAGAACAGTGCGTAACCTCTTTGAAGGAGCAATAAAGGAGCAGGCTTCAAGACTTACAGGTATGAGCCTGGAGGAGAGAACACCGGATAAACTGAATATTATAACCGCTGAGGATATCCCGTACACACTGCAGGAGCGGCTCTCCGTTGACGATATACTGTCACAGCTCGATTCAATGGTAGGCATGGACAATATTAAGAAGGATGTGCGGGAGCTTATCCTCTTTGCCAATACACAGATGAAGCGTGAGGAGATAGAGGGGAGAAAATCGAGCATCGTGCCTCACATAGTTCTTACGGGAAATCCCGGTACAGGGAAGACCACTGTGGCAAGGATGATAGGAAAGCTTTTTAACAGTATAGGAATGCTCCCGTCAGATCATTTTATTGAGGTGGATAAGTCGGGACTTGTTGCCCAGTACGTGGGGCAGACATCACCAAAAGTGAATGGAGTTGTTGACCGGGCCATTGGCGGCGTCCTTTTTATAGATGAAGCATATACTCTCACAAATGACGGACAGGGTGGAGGCTTCAGCCAGGAGGCCATAGATACTCTCATGAAGAGGATGGAGGATGACAGGGGGAAGTTTGTTGTTATTGCAGCAGGATATAAAAAGGATATGGAGAGGTTCCTTAAATCCAACTCCGGCCTCCCCAGCAGGTTTACGAGGAAGTTTCATTTCGAGGATTACAAAGCTTCCGAGCTTGAACAGATATTCATGAATATAGCCTCATCTCAGGGGTATAAGCTTGCTGAAGAGGCGAAGCCTGTTCTCTCCGCTGCGTGCAGGAACATGTATGAAAACAGGGATGAGAACTTCGGTAATGGAAGGGATATCCGTAACCTCTTTGATAATATACTTCTTAATCAGTCTGTGAGGCTCTCAAAGATGGGTGATGTTGCTGATAATTCACTCTATTCAGTTATTGAAGCAGAAGACTTCCCTGTTGAAGAGGAGAAAGAGGATTCCCTTGAAGCAGCACTTGCCCGCCTTGATAAACTTACAGGCCTTGCCTCTGTTAAAAAAGAGGTCAGGGAGCTTATTAATTTTATTAAAATTGAGAAACTCAGGAATGATGGAGAGGGCTCTTCCAAGATCGGGGGCCATTATGTATTCACTGGAAATCCCGGAACAGGTAAGACCACCGTGGCAAGAATACTTTCCGAAATATTTAAAAACATGGGGATTCTCTCCAAGGGGCACCTTGTTGAAAAGGATCGCGGCGGGCTAGTCGGGCAGTACATTGGCGAAACAGCCCAGAAAACCGCTGCAGCAATAGATGAAGCAATGGGTGGAGTACTCTTTGTTGATGAGGCCTATGCTCTTATCCCTGAAGATGGTGGCAAGGATTTCGGTAAAGAAGCTGTTGATACACTGCTGAAGAGAATGGAGGATGACAAGGGTAAGTTTATTGTTATTGCAGCAGGATATAAAAATGAGATGAACCGCTTCGTTAACAGCAATCCCGGACTCCCCTCAAGGTTCCAGAATACAATAGAGTTCGAGGACTACACTCCTGAAGAACTCATCTCTATATTTAAAGGGATGGCTGCATCTAAGAAAATGATCATGACGCCGGAATTTGAGAGTAAGCTTACATCAGTGCTCACCGGTATTTATGATAACCGTGATGACAACTTTGCCAACGGACGTACTGTACGCAACCTCTTTGAATCCACGCAGAAGCGGCAGTCAAACCGTGTGGCAGGGCTCTCCTCACTTAATCCCGGAGACCCTGTATTATTTACATTTGAAGCGGAGGACCTTGTATGATCTGCCCGAACAAAAAGTGCCTTATTGAGATAGATGATGATTCTAAATTCTGCGATCAGTGCGGGTCAGAGATATTGATCTGCCCGAAGTGTAATACTCCCGGTACGGGAAAATTCTGCGCGAAAGACGGCACAAGGCTTGAATCCCGCAGAAGCGGTGATACTCAGAACGCAATACCGCAGCAGGGAACCCCTTCCGGATCTCAGAATCAGGCTGTTAATGATGCTGTGCAGTCTCATGAAATTCCGCAGGGGGGTACTGCGGCGTTCGATCTTAACAGCGAAGCTGAGAGTGAACTGCTTTCATTAATCCACTCCGGCGGGCTTGAGCTGGTAATTAAGAATAGTGACATCCTCGGCAGGGGGGAGGGGGCTCACGCAGAGCAGCTTGGCGGCTTTAAATTTCTCTCCCGCAGGCATGCGGAATTAATTTTAAAGACAGGTAACTGGTTTATAAAGGATCTCGGCTCAACAAATAAAAGTAAACTCAATGGTGAGCTCCTTGAACCGCAACGGGAGTACCCTGTTAAAAAAGGGGACCGCATTATGCTTGCTGACCAGGAGTTCACTGTCAGATGAAAATCGAGTACTGCTGCATTACTGATAAGGGGACTGTTCGTCAGACAAATGAGGACTCAATTCTGTGTAACGGGTCTATAGTCACATTCAGGGACCACTATGAGTCACCTGAAGTCGTCTCTAAGGATGTAGGTGAAGATGTTGTCTGCTTTTCTGTTGCAGACGGTATGGGTGGACATGAGGCAGGTGAAATTGCAAGCCTCCTTACTCTTGAAAAGCTCAGTGAACAGATAAAGAAAAACGGTGTATCTCTCCTTAATGAGACTGACCTTCTGAAAGGTGTTATAGAAAAGATCCACCGGGAGATCACTGATTTCGGCAGTAGGAGCGGGAAAAAGGCCATGGGTACCACGCTTGTTGGCGCCATCCTTAATGCCAGTAAATTTATTGTATTCAATGTGGGTGATTCAAGACTATATACTTTCCGTGACGGATACCTTGCACAGAAGACCCGTGACCACTCACTTGCTGAGCAGATGGGGGGCAATGTGCCGAAGAACTATATAACCAGCAGTATAGGCGGCGGAATTGAAAACATTACAATCGATATTTATGATCTTACCGGTAAAGTAAGGGAGAACGATCTCGTAATGATCTGCAGCGACGGCCTTACTGATATAGATATGGATAAATATTATGATGACATTGAAGGTATAATAAAAAGCAACACTGGTGATCTGAAAAAAATAAACAGTGAACTGCTCAACTTTTCACTCTCTCATGGATCAGCGGATAATGTGTCAATAGTTACTGTAAGGATTTGCTGATAACAGGAAATTAGTATTCAGGAATTCATTGTATTTTTGCAGCAGCAGTACCGGGTGTAGAGCATTATTACTTGCTTAAATTCATGTCATCTGTAAAATGACCCGTATAAAGTTTAATCTCTGAATAAGTAAAGGCAACCCCCGAATGATGAAAATCTGCAGCCTCGCAAGCAGCAGCAGCGGCAACTGTATTTATGTAGGGACCGATCGTACCCATATACTCATCGATGCCGGAATAAGCTGCAAAAGAGTAAAGTCCGGACTTGAGTTAATAAATATCGATCCCGCCGGTATTGATGCAGTGCTCATAACGCACGAACACTCCGATCATATCAGGGGACTTGGTGTGCTGTCGAGACGATACAGCATCCCGATTTACGCGACTGAACTGACATGGCGCGCTGTTCTCTCATCAGGAACAGTCGGTGAGATTGATAAAAACCTTTTCCATAAAATCTCTCCTGACAAAGATTTTGCGATTAATGAAATTGCAATTCATCCATTCAGGACTCCCCATGATGCAGCTGACCCTGTTTGCTACACTTTCACAAAAGATAAAAAAAAGATCAGTATAGCCACAGACCTGGGGTGCTACAACAGCTATATAGCTGAAAAACTTAAAGGATCCAACGTGCTGTTTATTGAAGCAAACCACGATATTGAAATGCTGAAGAATGGCAGTTACCCTTTTTATCTGAAGAAGAGAATTTTAAGCGATAAAGGGCACCTTTCAAATGAAGTGTCTGGGAGGCTCCTTTCCGAACTGCTTCATGATAAACTTCAGTACATTATCCTCGGACATTTAAGTAAAGAGAACAACCGGCCTGAAATAGCAGATGAAACAGTCAGATCATGCATTGAATTATCGGGATGTATATGCGGCTCAAATCTGAAACTCATTGTATCTGAAAAAGAGAGCATTTCGCCGCTCGTAGTGATATAAAACTATTATTAACTTTTTGCAGTTAAACCGTAATAATTTTATTGACAGTTTAACTGTAATATTTTTACTTACATTTATCACGTGAACACATTTTGTTTTATTTTACATTTCAGCTTATATTATTAAAGTAAGAGGTATAATTATGATAAAATTCGACAAAACAGATCTCAACAGAATTGATGAAAATCCCTTTAAACTGATCGGTTCAGACTGGATGCTCATTACAGCAGGGGATAAAAATTCGTTCAATACAATGACAGCCTCATGGGGAGGGGTGGGTGTATTATGGAATAAACCGGTCTCCTATATATTTGTAAGGCCCACCCGTTATACTTATGAATTTCTTGAGAAGAACAAATCGTATTCCCTCTCATTTTTTGACGAGAAGTACAGGAAAGCTCTCTCCATCTGCGGATCAAAGTCCGGGCGTGATACTGACAAGGTGAAAGAGGCGGGGCTCACACCGGTTGATTCCGGAAACGGTATAGTACATTTTGATGAAGCTAAACTTGTTCTTGAGTGTACAAAACTATATTTCCAGGATATTGATCCTGCGAACTTTCTTGACTCCTCAATCTCCGGATTTTATAACAATGATTATCACAGGCTTTACATTGGTGAAATTACAGAAATTATAAAAAAATCGGGAACTGCAGCTTATCCGCAGGATCATGTATAATAATTTGAAGCCTTTTTTTTATGTAACAAAAAAGGCTCAGTTATTACAGAAATATCTTGTAATTTCTCCGATTTCCGGGTGAATTGCTATTTTTGATTTGTAATTTAATTCAGTTTAACTGAATTAACATATCTCAATATCATTTATAAAAATCGTAAAATGTCATTGCGAACGGCCGTATGGCCGTGAAGCAATCTGTTTTTTTGACAGTAATTTTATATTTAAAGTTCAGATTGCCGGGTCGTGAAAGTTTACCCTGAGCAGTTCGACAGGCTCACTAACCACCTGTCGAAGGGCTCCTCGCAATGACAGAATACACAGCAGAATTATTCTTTATTATACAGGAGGCTGTTCTTCAATGATTACTGTTGATGGTCTTTCGAAATCTTACGGGGATTTTAAGGCCGTGGATGACATTTCGTTTAAAATCAGGGACGGGGAGATTACAGGTCTTCTCGGCCCTAACGGCGCAGGTAAAACCACCACGCTCCGTATGCTGAGCTGTTACCTCTCACCTGACAGCGGTTCAATAACAGTTGATGAAAAAAAGAGCGCGGATAATCAGCTTGATATCAAAAAGATGATCGGTTATCTCCCCGAATCCGCACCCCTTTATTCTGACATGATGGTCTATGATTACCTGAAGTATGTTGCGGAGATACGCGGCATAACTGACGAGGGGAGGATCTCCGAAGTGGCGGGGGTCTGCCGCATAACTGATGTAATGCATAAGAACATCAATGAACTTTCAAAAGGCTACAAGCAGAGGGTAGGGCTTGCTCATGCCATGATCCACGATCCTCAGATACTTATCCTCGATGAGCCGACTTCCGGTCTTGATCCCATTGAAATCGTTGAGATCAGAAACCTGATAAAAGAACTGGGAAAGAAGAAGACTGTTATTCTTTCAACTCACATCCTTTCAGAAGTTGAGGCAACATGCGACAGGGTAATAATCATCAACCGCGGAAGAATCGTTGCCGATGACAGCACAGAGAACCTCCAGTCTGCCGTTAAAGGTGACAAGGATATAATCTTCAGGGTGTCAGGCACAGATTTCAGCGGCCTTAAATCCGCTCTCTCCGGTATAAATGGCATCAAAAACATCGCAAACATTGATGGAGATGAATTTACCTCCGCTGTACTAACCGTTGATCACCAGGCTGAAGTGAGGCCTGAAATCTTTAAAACAGCGGTACAGAATAACTGGGTAATATACGAGATGAAGCAGGAACACCTGAGCCTCGAAAACGTATTCAGGGAGCTTACAACCGGAGGTGAAGATGAAAAGGCTAAATGAATCCCTCATAATAATGAGGAAGGAACTTAAAGGGTACTTCAACAGCCCCATTGCGTATATAGTGATCACTGTATTCCTCGCGTTTACAGGATTCTTCTTTTTCAAGGATTTCTTCTATTTCAACCAGGCGGAGATGAGGGGGCTCTTCCAGACGCTTCCGCTTATGCTTTCATTCGTTATACCCGCTGTGACAATGAAGCTCTTTGCCGAGGAGAGGCAGTCAGGCTCTTTCGAGATTCTCATGACTCTCCCTGTTTCAGCATGGGACGTTGCGTTAGGAAAATTTTTCGCCGGAGCGGCATTCTCCGCCATTATGCTTTCCCCGACGCTTATTTATCTCGTAACTGTATTTCTTGTGGGGTCACCTGATCCCGGCCCCGTTATCGGGGGATACATCGGCGCGATACTCCTCGGGGCAGCCTATACGTCTATCGGTCTCCTTGCCTCGTCATACACACGAAACCAGATTGTATCATTCATTATAGCATGGGCGGCATGCTTTCTCCTGTGGATTATTGACAAGGTGATAATATTCCTCCCCGCACCTCTGGGCTTCCTTTCCTACTTCGGTACAGATTTTCATTTTCAGAATATCGCCAGAGGGATAATTGATACACGTGATGTTATATATTTTGTATCTCTCTGTGCTCTTTCCCTTATGTTCACAGTGAAGACTGTTGAGGAGAGGAGGTAGATCATGGCTTTTAAAGAAAAGATAACTGAATTCAAAAACAGTTTTTTAAATAACATGAAGAGCGGAGAGAAAAGCTTCCAGTTCTTCATAAATATCGCTATAATAATACTCCTCAATATAGCAGCTGCGGCATTTACGCTCCGTATTGATCTTACAGGGAGTGATACATATTCACTCTCAGACAGAAGCAAAGAGATTGTATCAGAGCTTGATGAAAAACTGAAGATTAAGGTCTTCTTCTCGCACGATCTTCCGGCGGAACATGCTGCGGTCTCCCGTTACCTGAAAGATCTCCTTGAGGAGTATGACTTCTATGGCAACAGGAACTTCTCTTACGAAATTGTTGACGAGGATAAACTTGAATCTCAGGCAACAGAGTACGGAATAAATCCTGTGCAGAGCAGGGAGTTTGCCAATGACCAGGTGAAAGTCCGCAATGTCTACATGGGTGTTGTGATACAGCACGCAGATCTTGTTGAGAAGATCGACGCTCTTTCAACAACTGTGGGCCTTGAGTATGAGATAACCTCACGCATAGCAAAAATGACAGGTAAAATTGATGCTCTCCTTAAAATGAAGGAGCCTATAACTCTTACGCTTTATCTTGATTCACGCCTCAGGGATCTCCCCATTGACGGCATCAATAAGCTGGAAGAGACAGTTAAAAACGCCGTTGCAAAGAGCAATCTTCATAACTACGGAAAGATTTCGTTCCGTGTAATTGATCCATCGACAACTGAAAAACCTGAAAATATTGCAGCACAATACGGCCTCGCGCGTCTCCAGTGGGGCGCCGCGAAAACAAGGAGCGGTAAGTCTATTGCGGCAGGTGATGCTGTTTTCGGCATTGTGCTTGAAGGGAACGGTAAGTTCAGAAAACTTGATCTTGATGTGGTGCCCACACTCTTCGGCACCAATGTAATTACCGGCATCGATAAACTTGATGACAGGATTAATGGAGCAATAAGCGGACTGCTTAGTGTAAATCCCCGGATTGGATATGTAAGAGGGCATGGCATACCGGAGCTGAATGATAAAAGGAGCCCCGAGGGAGCAGGCCTCTTCAATGATATAATCTCTGACGTTTATGAGATCGCTGAAGTTGATCTCCTTACTCAGGAAATCCCTGATGATCTACATGTCCTTATAATAAACGGCCCTACCGAACAGTTTACTGATGCTGAAAAGTTCAAGGTGGACCAGTTCCTCATGCAGGGGAAATCGGTTCTCCTTTTTGTTAATTCTTTCCTTGAGATAAACAATCAGCAGATGCAGTTCATGGGGGGGCAGCCCATGGTTGTTCCTGTAAACAACGGCCTTGATGATATGCTTTCATCCTACGGGATAAAAGTGAATAAAAATGTGGTACTTGATAAAAGTTCAACAAAGGTGAACCTCGGTTCGATGATAAGCGACTATCCGCTGATGCCGATGATTGAGAAGAAGGGGCTCAGCAGAAAAAGCATAATCACAAAATATGTAAACAGCGCACTCTTCTTTAAAAGTTCATCAATCGACCTTGATGAAAAACTGAAGGAAAAAGGTATAGAGTCTGAGGTTCTTGTGGCCACTTCTCCTGAAAGCTGGCTCATGGAGGGGCGAATGAATTTCAATCCCATGTTCATGAATCCGCCTTCAGGTAAGGAGTTTAAAAGCTACAATGTTGCTGTGATTGCTTCAGGAAAATTTGACAGCTTCTACAAGGGGAAAGAAGCTCCGGCTGCGAAGGACGCTAAAGTGAAGAGCACACTTACTGCGCAGAAAAAGCTCGATTCTACAATTGAATCCGGGAGAAGCGGGATCATTGTGGTGGGAACATCGGACATTACTTCATCAGGTTTTATCAATCACTCCCGCAGGATTCTTGCTGGTACAGGCGGAGGGGAGGCTTTCTCTAACGATATACTGCTGCATTCAATGGTTGATTACCTCGCGGGGAACCATTATATACCGGAGATGAAGAGCAAGAGTCTTGACTACAATCCGCTGATCAAAACATCGGATAACACCCGTTTTATGCTTAAAGTTATAAATATAGGGCTTGTGCCTGTTTTTGTAATACTGACAGGATTTATTGTCTGGAGAAGAAGAATCTCAAGAAGAAAACGGATTGAAATGAAATTCGGAGGAGCAGAGAAAGCATGAACAGAAAACTCCTTATAAGTCTTGGAATAGCTGTGGTACTAATCGCTGTAATCATCTTTCAGCGTATGGATTTCACCAGCGGAGTATCTGAACCTGGAAAACTCCAGTCACCGGCTGACCTGATTACAGTGAAAGCTGAAGGGTATTCACTGAAACTTTCAAAAACCGGTGACAAATGGCTCATCAATGAACAGGGGTATCCCGCAGATTCAGATCAGGTTTCTGATATAGAAAAAAAGATAAGTGAGATTAAACTCCTTGATTTGGTGTCAGAAAAAGGTTATTTTGATAAATATGACCTCACTGAAGAGAAAGGTGTTGAAGTTACAGCATCTGCAGGAGGGAAACAGCTCCGTAAGCTTCTAATAGGGAAGCAGGGGCTTACCGGGAATCAGGTATATGTGAGGATCGATGACGCGAAGGAGGTTTATCTCGCGTCGGGGATTACTGCGGCGGAGTTTAAACCTGAAGCGGATACGCTTCGTGACAGGAAAATTTTTGATGTGAAGGGTGATGAACTTTTATCCTTTAGTATAAAGTATGCGGGTAAGGAGTACACCTTCACTAAATCTGCAGATAAAAAAGAAGGAGAGGCAGCAAAGACAGAGGAGGGGAAAACACCTGCTCCTGAGAAGTTTATCTGGATTTGCAAAGGGCATGAATCAATGGAGCTTAATGAATCGATGATTAACAATATCATTCATTCCTTCGGACCTCTCCGGGCATCAACATTCCCTGAGAAGTCTGATAAAGGGAATGTAATCTGTACAGTTAAGCTCAAGGCAACAGCAGGAGATTATGAGTTTAATGTATACAGCAGGAAGGATAAGGAGATGTATTACGCCTCTTCACCATCCAGCCCGTATCTCTTTACGTTAGGCGGATGGCAGACTGAAAAATATTTTATTAAAAATATTAAGGATTTAGAGAAGAAGTAAGGATAAAATATTCAAATTAAATTTAATAATTCTGACGTCATTTCGAACGTATGTGAGAAATCTCTATTAACACAAAACCATTAATGATTCACTAACAGGAATTTTCCCGGTTTTGAGATTTCTCACCCGAAGAATTGATGCGGGTTCGAAATGACCTATTTAATTTCCAAAACGGGGGTGGCTGTATGGCAGATGAAATGACAAACCTTGAAAATCAGATAATACTGGCCCATGAGTTCCGGCCGGAAGTCATGACTATAATACCTATATCCCAGAGGCCGATATTTCCGGGGATGATGATACCTCTGATACTCACAGGGGACATTATGATTGAAAGTGCCCAGGAGATAATCGACTCCCCTAATAAAATCGGCGGAGTTGTGCTTATAAAGAACCAGCATGACGGAATGGCGAAAACTGAAGATCTATACACCGTTGGAGTTGCTGTAAAGATAATCAAGATAACTCCTGTTGATGAAAGGACAGTCCAGGTTATGCTTAATGCCCTTGGACGTTTTACTTATAAAGATACTATCCAGAACGGCCCTGTAATCAGGTGGAAGGTGGATAATTTTTACGAGGATGAATTCAAGCCCACTGACGAGATGAAAGCATACTCAATGGCGATCATAAGCTCAGTGAAGGACCTCATAAAAACAAACTCACTCTTCCAGGAGGAGCTTAAACTCTTCCTGAACAGGTTCAGTGTCGAAGATCCGGGAAAACTTGCAGACTTTGTTGCTTCCATGACAACTGCCGAATCAGGCGAGATACAGGATGTGCTTGAAACATTTGATGTGCGGCAGCGTGTGAAAAAAGTTCTCATACTCCTGAAAAAGGAAATTGAGCTGAATAAGCTCCAGAAGAAGATTACCCAGCAGATTGAGGAGAGAATTTCCAAACAGCAGAAGGAGTTTTTCCTTAAAGAACAGCTTAAGGAGATAAAGAAGGAGCTTGGCCTTGAGAAGGATGAGAAATCCTCGGAAATTGAAAAATTCGAGGAGAGGATAGCCCAGCTTAAACTCACCGAGGAGGCCGCGAAGAAGATAGATGAGGAGATGAACAAGATGCGCCTTCTTGAGCCTCATTCAGCGGAATACGGAGTGAGCCGCAACTATCTTGACTGGCTTACCTCTCTCCCCTGGGGGATCTACTCTGAGGATAACTACGATATCGGGAAAGCAAGGCAGATTCTTAACCGTGACCACTACGGACTTGATGATATAAAGGAGAGGATACTTGAATTTATTGCAACAGGTAAGATGAAAGGTAATATCTCCGGGTCTATTATATGCTTTATAGGGCCTCCCGGTGTGGGTAAAACCTCAATTGGTAAATCAGTTGCAGAGGCACTAAACCGTAAATTTTTCCGCTTCTCGTTAGGTGGTATGCGTGATGAGGCGGAGATTAAAGGCCATAGAAGGACTTATATAGGCGCAATGCCCGGCAAGCTCATACAGAGCCTTAAAACTGTGGGTGTTGCAAATCCGGTGATCATGCTTGATGAGATAGACAAGATCGGCGCAAGCTTTCAGGGTGATCCCGCATCAGCTCTACTTGAAGTTCTTGATCCCGAACAGAATAAGGATTTTCTTGATCACTACATGGATGTGCGGTTTGATCTTTCCAATGTACTGTTTATAGCAACTGCAAACACCATGGATACAATCCCCGCTCCTCTTTTTGACAGGATGGAGATAATGAAGCTCTCCGGATATATAATGGAAGAGAAGCTCCAGATTGCGCGTAAATACCTTGTAAGCAAGCAGCTGAAGGCTCACGGTTTGAAAAAGGGTATGGTTACCATTGATAATAACGCAATCAAAGGAATGGTTGACGGATACGCCCGGGAAGCAGGTGTCCGTTCCCTTGAGAATAATATCAAAAAGGTGATGCGTAAGGCTGCCAGGAGGTTCGCTGAGGGTAGTACGGAATCCATAGCTGTAACAGATAAAAATCTTGAAGAATTTCTCGGCAAACCAAGGTTCACCGATGAATCCCTTTATGATAAGAGTATCCCCGGTGTTGTCATGGGGCTTGCGTGGACAAGTATGGGGGGGACAACCCTTTATATTGAGTCAACAGCCATTCATACAAAGGTTAAGGGGTTCAAACAGACCGGGCAACTCAAGGATGTTATGCGTGAATCATCTGAAATTGCGTATACCTATATTCAGTCACGCGCTGAAGACTATGGAATAGCCGCGGAGTTCTTTTCCGAGCATTTTATCCATCTGCATGTACCTGCGGGTGCGACTCCAAAGGACGGCCCTTCAGCAGGTATAACAATGGCAACATCGCTCTATTCCCTGGCGAAGAACAAACCTGTCAAAAAGAATATAGCCATGACAGGTGAGCTTACTGTAACAGGGAAAGTGCTCCCTATTGGCGGAGTGAAGGAGAAGACTATTGCCGCTAAAAAGGCAAAGGTGAAAACTATCATCTATCCTTATGAAAATAAAAAGGATTTTGATGAACTTCCGGAACATATAAAAAAGGGGCTTGATGCTCACTTCGTTAATTATTTTGACGAGGTGCTGAAAATAGTTTATTAAAAAATCTCTCGCGAAGACGCAGAGGCGCTAAGGGAAAGAGAGTTTTAAAAGATATAAAAAGAATTAAACTTCGCGTCTTAGCGGCTTTGCGGGAGACTGTAAAAAATTTAGTGCCAACAAAAAAATTTTTTTAATTATTGTTGACATAAGATCAGGCCGAATGTATTTAGTCATACATAAGTTATTGCTACTAATGCCCAGGTGGTGGAATTGGTAGACACGCATGGTTGAGGGCCATGTGAGAATACTCGTGTGGGTTCAAGTCCCGCTCTGGGCAATAACAAAAAAGCTGGTTAAATCAATTTAACCAGCTTTTTTTATTGATTTAAAAACAAAAAAATATTTATAATTCCGGGCAATTGAATGAAAAAAGAAAAATATTCTCTCGCCAAGCCGCAGAGCCGCAAAGGAGAAGCGGATAAAAGTATAAAAAGTTTTTAACACAGATAGACACAGATAGTACGGATATTTATAAAATAAAATATCTGTGTTAATCCTTGTAATCTGTATTCATCTGTGTATAATATTTAAAACTTTGCGCCTTAGCGTCTTTGCGAGAGGCAAAAGGAGAAATAAATGGAAAGAACTCTATCTATAATCAAGCCTGACGGTGTAAAAAAG
>ERZ795053.4680-NODE-4680-length-14667-cov-3.856009_pt1 | contig 14667 bp, 8 predicted proteins | sample MGYA00375137_ERZ795053 | MGnify/ENA primary metagenome ERZ795053 (study PRJEB30182, sample SAMN05720284) | activated sludge metagenome | isolation source: Anaerobic digester | place: Hong Kong | collected 2014-12-17 ... | reverse complement strand
GAACTGTTCCTGATCAGTGCCTCCCTCCGTGTTGGTAAGGGTCTGGCGGTGAAAGGCAGTCGCGAGACGCTGGCCCGGGGCTGCTCCGGGCAGCAGATCCCCGGCGAGCTGTTCACGGGTGAACTGGTCGAAGGGCATGTCCGCATTGACCGCCTCGATGACCCAGTCGCGGTAATGCCAGGCATCGGGACGGGGACGGTCCTTCTCATACCCGTCGGAGTCCGCATAGCGGGCCATGTCGAGCCAGTGACGCCCCCAGCGTTCCCCAAAGTGCCGAGAACGAAGCAATTCATCGATGACTTTTTCATAGGCATCGGGAGCCGTATCAGCAACAAAGGCAGCGACCTGATCCGGAGTCGGAGGAAGTCCGATCAGATCGTAATAAAGCCGCTTGATCAGGATGGGACGATCCGCTTCGGGAGATGGCACGATGCCCTCCTGCTCCAAGCGGGCGAGCACGAAGCGATCGATCGGATTGTGTCCCCATGCGGAATCTTTGACAACAGGGATCGGCGCCCGGGAGAGCGGAGCATAGGCCCAATGCTGGGAATACGGCGCTCCCTCCTGGATCCAGGCACGGAGTGTGCCCGCGTCAGCTGAGGTCAACCGATCCCCTTTGGGGGGCATTTTCAGGTCAGGATCGTCAGATAGCACGCGGCGCAGCAGTTCGCTGGCATCGGGCTGGTGCGGAGAGATGGCATGCTCTCCGGACTCGAGGGCTTTGGTCGCTTCTTCCCTGACGTCGAGACGGAGCCCTCCTTTTTGCTTGTCAGGGCCGTGACATTCCAGACATTTCTGGGCCAGCAACGGCTGGATATCGCGGGAGAAACTGACCCCGTCAAGTGCCGCAAAGACCCAGCCTGAACCGGAGGCCAGCCAGAGAAGGAGGAAAAGGAAGTGGTATCGGCGGAAAGCATTCATGCCCGAGAAGAGAATGTCCCGGAATGCCCCTACTTCGCAACGGCACAATCACGGCACCCAAAAATCCCGGAAGCCAGAACACACGAGGCGCCCCTCGTTCGACATTTTTCGAACGGGGGGCATGGCACAGCGCCAGATAGGCGGAAACGAAACCCTGGGCGATGCTATGGGTGTCAGTCGCATCCGGCTCCCTTTCCAACAGAGAGGGACAGCGTGATCAGGTGCCGACGGTGATCTCGCTGGGATCTTCGAGGACTGGATGGGCCGTCCGCGGAAGGGGCCGGGCGCGGCGTCCCTGCATGAGACCTTCGGCGACCCGTTCAGCGAGACGCCGCTGGGTGGCGGGAAAGCGCAGCACGAGTCGACGGCTCCCGGAGAGATCAAAGATCACCACATCTTCGCTGAGGAAGCGAGGTTCCTGCCCGATTTCCATGGATCGCAGGTCGAGAGCGAGATGCTTGGTGCCCCAGTTGCGCCATACCACATGGACTCCGGGGGTGTCTCCTCCGAGCGCCACAATCTGGACTTTCTGCCAAGTTTTGAGACCGCCAAAACCTTTGACCCGTCCGGTCAGGCATTGGGCGGTCCAGAGCACATCGGGGCGGTTTCCCAACGTGGCCGTCAACGCTTGGGCCGCATCCGCCCCGAGAGAGGTGTAAAGCCGGGGTTCCTCTTCCCGGGCCAATGGGGAGCCCAGTTTGCGCACCAACAGGGAGAGAAATCCGCGGGAACGGCGCCACATTTTGGGTGCGAGCCAGAGTGAGAGGCAGAGCGTGCCAAGGAAAAACAACCCGGCAATTTTGGGGGACCAGCTCATCAGTCCCAGTCCTCCCACCACCATGACATTCTCCACGGTACTGACCGCCATGTTCGAGAACGGTTCCGGGGAGGCATTGACGACCAAGCGTGTCCCGGCTTTGAGTCCGTGGGTCACAAAGGTGGCTCCGCCAGCCAGCATGCCCACGATGACATCGAAACCTGGGTCGGCCGTGCCGAGTGTTTTCATCGCAAGGAGTCCGCCCCCGATCGGTCGGATGATGGTGTGAATGGCATCCCATGCGGAATCAACCCAGGGGATTTTGTCCGCAAAGAACTCTGCGGCGGCAAAAATGCCGGCAGCTATGATCACATATTCAGAACCGAGGACTTCCAGTTGCTCGTATTGTGAGGAGAGAGTGATCCACCCCGCATTGATGGCAATGCCAGTAATGAACACCGTGAGATAGAGGTTCAGACCCGCGAGGGTCGCAAAGCCAAGCGCGATGGCCAGTTGGTCGAGGATTTCCATGTCTGTTTGGGTGTGGGGTCGGTATGGGGGGGAACGGGAGATTGCTGTCAGGAGGTTTGACGAAGTACATTCTCCAAACGTTCGATTTCAGGTGAATTTATCACCTGAAATGGAAAAAAACGCCATTACAAAGGGGGACCAGAATTGTATTGGCCAGCAGCCCCCCCCACCTCGAGTCAGGCTTGGAAAAACACTTTCTCCGCTGTTTTACGCAGCATCCACTCCTTTTGGTCCTCGGTCAGGAAATCCAACCGATCCCGGACCAGGGCGATGGAATCGGCATAGTTGTGCCCTTCCTGCACTTGGTAGGGACAGTCCGAAGCCCACATCAGGCGCTCCGCCCCGTAGGCTCCGACCAAGCGCCGGATCATGGGGCCGAGATCGGTGTAAGGCGCTTTTTTCGCCCCCAACGCATAAAAAGCGGAGGTTTTGACATGCACGGTAGGGAATTCCGCCAGCCCGCAGAGCAGATCGAGTTGCGCTGGCTCGACAGGACCGGCCATTCCGATACGGGCGAAGTGGTCGATGACGACCTTGGTTTTGGGAAAGGACTCACACTTGGCCCGGATCAGGGGCAGCGCCTCGGGATTGATGAGGGGACACACCGCCATTCCATGGTCGGCAGCAGCCAACCAAAGGGCTTTCATACCGGCAGAGCCCAGCCACTCCGCGATTGGGGTTTTGCCCGGCGTGATGCGCAGCCCTCGAACCCCCCCCTCTGCGAGGACTTTGAGCCGACCCGAGAGGTTGGGAGCATTTTCGTTCACGATGCCGACTCCACTGAAAACGCCAGGGTGTTCCTTCATCATGTCCAGCATGAAACGATTGTCATACTGATAGAAGCTCATCTGAATCAACACAATGCGAGACACCCCCTGAGGCCGGCAATGCGCGAACAACTCCCCGGGTGTGAAGCTCGGGGGCAGCATGTCAGCAACGGTGTAATCCGGGGCCAGCGGATACTTCTTGGTGTCTGGTGTCCAGACGTGAACGTGGGCATCGATCCACTTTCCCGCCGCGGGATCCGCCGCGGGAAGCCTGGCAAGACTGCCCGCGAGGGCACCGCCCGATACGACCTGAAGAAAACGACGGCGGCTGTGGGCACTAACGGAAGGATTCATGCCTCCCATTGTCAGGGAAAACGGTGCTCCAGATCAAGGCAAAATGTGGACGCAGACAGGGGAGCCGGACCCTGGAAAATCCCATCGCATTCCCGGGTATTCCGAGCTAAAGGCAGAGGAGAATGCGTTTTCTGATCGCCTGCGACAAATTCAAGGGGTCGTTGACCGCCAGCCAGGCGGGTGCGGCCATTGAACGGGGCCTGGCGCAAGCCGGGCAGAGGAATGTCCGCATCCTGCCGATCGCGGACGGAGGGGAAGGACTGACCCGGATTCTCAGCGAAGCCTGCGGAGGCGTGGAGGTCCTCACCACCGCGAGGGATCCGCTTGGTCGGGTGGTTCCGGCGCGGTATGGGAGACTCCCGGATGGCACAGCGGTCTTCGAGATGGCGGAAGTTTCTGGGCTCTGGAGGTTGACAGAAAATGAGCGTGATCCCTGGCGCGCCAGCACTGCGGGCACCGGGGATCTGATCCGCCACGCGGTGGAAGTTGGAGGAGCTCGCAAAATTCTCCTCGGCCTGGGAGGCAGCGCCACCAATGACGGAGGCACGGGAATGGCGGCCGCCCTCGGAGTGGCTTTTTTCAGGGGAGACAACTCCGCGACCCAATCAGTGCCAGAAGAACTTCCGTTGGTCACCAAAGTGGACATGAGTGGTCGTCTGGCCCTGCCGCCGGTGGAGGTGGCCTGTGATGTTTCCTCCCCACTCCTCGGTCCGTTGGGAGCCACCCGGATGTTTGGCCCGCAAAAGGGCGTCCCCCACTCCCAGCTGGAAATTCAGGAAGCCCGTCTTAAACACCTTGCGGCATTGCTGGGGCCGAAGGGAGCGGACCTCGCTTCCCGCCCAGGCGCCGGAGCGGCCGGGGGGCTTGGATTTGGAAGTCTGGTCTTTCTTGGAGGGACCCTGCGATCTGGTTTTGATCTGGTCGCCGAAGCCACCGGACTGGCTCAGGCGATTCAGGAAACCGACCTGGTCATCACGGGCGAAGGGCGTTTGGATGGGCAAACCCTCCAAGGAAAAGGTCCTGCGGGAGTGGCCGACATGGCCCACCAGCACGGGAAAAGAGTCGTCGCTTTTGCCGGAGCCATCGCGGAGGAGGCCCGGGATTCTTTGGGCCGGATTTTTGAGGAGGTGATCGCCATTTCTCCGCCCCATTCGGCCATGACGGAATGCGTGGCCCGCGCCGAAGAGTGGCTGGAAGCCGCCGCGGCCCGCTGGGCAGCCGGACTTACTTGAAACGCACCAACACTTCCGGCTTGGTCTCAATCTTGAAGCCATTGGCGGCCTGAAGGTCGGCCATCATCTTTTGCACTTCTGCCGGATCCGGTTTTTCGGACCCCATGGAGGTCTTCATGACTTTGATGAAGGCGGGGTCTTTGATCATTTCTCCTATGTCGGCGTCAGAAATGGTGAGCAACAAGCCGTCGACATGGGAAGCGTTGGTTTCAGCGATATCCCCATCGATCCTGACAAACACCCCCATCCGCAGACCGGCCATCATGGAGGCCATCATCGGCAGGGCCGCATCCAGTTGATCCGGTTGCATTTTTTCTTCCCCTCCCTGGCTTTGGGCCATTTCTTTGGCAATGGCCTCCGGATCGTTGATCTCGGCAGGAATGTGTATTTTCAGCGTGCCGTCGGCAAGGGTGAACGTCAGGGGGGATCGGGTGTCCGCCCCTTCGGTTTCCTGACCCATGACTTGGTTGATCTGGTTGCTGTCACCGGGTTTCACTTGAAGCTTGTTGATGTCATCGAAACCGTAAACCGCGACAAACCCTTCCCAACCGGCTTTGGTGGTTTCTTTCTGGGCACCGAGAAACCGAACCCCCTCCCCCATGGCCACTGCCTGCTCGCGCAACATGGCCTCGTCGGGCGCGGTCGGGTCCAGGGCCTTCCCTCCGGCCTGACCGCCCACACCGCCCGGCATGGCCCCGGTTTTCATCATAGACACCAGTTGTGGTGAAAAACCGTAACGGACAAACACCTCTCCCTTCCCATCTTTGCGGACCCGGACCACCGTGGAGTTTTGCACACAAGCCACGCTGAGGAGGCAGATCGTCAATGCGCTGAATCGGCAGAAAAAGGAGCCATTCATAAAATGAGGGAGCTTGAAAAGAAACGAATGCTCAGAGGGGGGATTCTATCGGGGAGGCGCTTTCAGTGTCAACGGAATTCCCCCCCAGCCTCCTGAAGCGGGAGGCACCCTATCCCCTTTTCCAGCAGGTGCAGGCTGCTTCGTAAGATGCCCCTGCTTCGGGACATCTAACCTTCCATCACCGGCTCGGAAGGCCATCTTATCAAAATTTCGCTTGTCCCGGGGCCGGGATCACGATGAACTCATGGTCCCCACCATTTCATGAAATACCGACTGCCTTTGTTGTTCCTGCTGCCTTTGACCCTGGTCTGCGGGGCTCAAACCGCCCACCCGCAAACCCCGGTCCCGGTGAAGCCGAGCGAGCAAAGGATGGATGGGAACAAAAAGGATGCAAAGCACCAGCAGACCAAAAGTCCTGGTCCTCCGGCGGACCCCGGCCTCGTGGAGTTTGGTATTTACGAGCAAACGGCACCTTTGCCCTCCAGGACCGGGCCGGTCCCAACGATCCTTCCCCTTGAATTTCATCCCGGGGAACGCATCGCTTTTGTGGGCAACACCCTGCTCGACCGAGCCCAGGATTTTGGGAGCATCGAAGCGCTCCTGCAGACCGCCCACCCCGGTAAATCCCTCGTTTTCCGCACCTTTGCGTGGTCGGCGGACGAGGTGGACCTGCAACCCCGCCCGGAGAATTTTGCCACCGTCAAGCAGCACCTGACGCGTGAGAAAATCGACACCATTCTGGCGGCATTCGGCTTCAACGAGTCCTTTGCCGGCCTTGAACGCACCGGTGAATTCAAAGCGAAGCTGACGACGTGGGTCATTGACATGAAAACCTCCGCGTTCAATGGGAAAGCCGGTCCCCGGTTGGTCCTCCTGTCCCCCATTGCCAACGAAAACGTGCCCGGTGTGCCCGCTGCTGATCTCAACAACGAACGGCTCTTCTCCTATGCCAAGGCCATGGAAGAAGTCGCCGCGGAACAACAAGTGGGTTTTGTCAATCTCTACGAAGCCACCCGGGTGGCGTTGGCCAATGCCGCAACCAATTTAACGATCAATGGAGTCCACCTCAACGCCGAGGGATACACCCTGGTGGCGAACGAGCTCTTTCGGGAAGTCGTCGGCACCACACCGCCACCTCTGGACGAAGCCGTTCGCATGGCGGTGGTGGACAAAGACCGGCAATACTTCCGCCGATACCGGCCACTGAACACGTTTTATTACACCGGAGGTCGGAACAAGGACTACGGCTATCTGGACTTCCTTCCCGCGATGCGGAACTTCGAAATCTTGACCGCCAACCGGGATCAACGGATCTGGGATCTCGCGGCAGGCAAAAAAATTGCGGCCCTGCCCGTGGATGATTCCAATGTGCCACCATTGGATGCGGTCATCGAAGCCCGGGGCGCCAATGAATGGCTCTCTCCCGCTGACGAGTTGAAAGCCTTCCGCATTGATGAACGGTTCGAGGTCAATCTCTTCGCCTCAGAGGTCGAATTTCCTGAAATCGCCAATCCGATTCAGATGCGGTGGGATGCCCGCGGGAGGCTTTGGGTCTCCTGCTCCACCACATATCCCCATGTCTACCCGGGTGGCGAACCCCACGACAAGATGGTGATTCTTGAGGATACCGACCATGACGGCAAAGCGGACAAAAGCACCGTCTGGGCCGACAACCTCCACATCCCCCTCTCCTTTGAGCTGACCAAGGACGGCATTTACGTTTCCGACGAGCCGCACTTGAGTCTGGTCCGGGACACGGATGGAGACGGGAAGGCGGACACCAGGGAGCGAGTTTTAACCGGATTTGGGACCGAGGACAGTCATCACGCTCTGCACGATTTCGTGTGGACTCCGGACGGCGACCTGCTGTTCCGGGAGTCCATTTTCCACCATTCCCAGGTGGAGACACCCTATGGTCCGGTGAGGGCCGCCAACAGCGCCTGGTTCAGCTTCCGTCCGGCGACGCAGCGTCTGATTTCCTTTGGCAATTACCCCAACACAAATCCATGGGGCGTGACTTTCGACGATTGGGGGCATCACGTGGCCAGTCATCCCATTTTCGCCTCCGCGTTCCAGGCGCTGAATCCCCCCTACCCCGCGCAACATCCATCGGCCGGGAAACTCCCCGCCTATTCCGGCGTCTGTGGGCATGAGTTTGTTGACTTTGCCTTCTGGCCCGAAGCCATGCAGGGCGGGTTTGTCAAAGTGCGTTACAAGCCCACCAACCGGGTGGAAATCCACCGCTGGCTAGACAAAGACGACCATTTCGAGGAAGAATATCAGAGCGACCTGATTTTTTCGGAAAACTTGAGCTTCATTCCCACCGACATCCGATTCGGTCCCCGGGGGGATCTCTATGTGTGTGATTGGTACAATCCGGTCAAAGGGCATGCCCAGTATTCCCTGCGCGATCCTCGCCGGGACCGGAGCAGTGGACGCATCTGGCGCATCGTCCCGAAAGGCGCCACCCTGCAGGATCCTCCACCCATCGCCAGTGCTTCTCTTGCAGACTTGTTGGAAAACCTGAAACGACGGGAATATCGCTACCGTTATTGGACCAAGCGTGAGTTGCGGGAACGCGATCCGCTGGAGGTTGTGAAGGCTCTGGACCTCTGGGTGGCCGCTTTGGATCGGAACGATCCCCGTTTCCGACATCATCAGGTCGAAGGACTGTGGCTCTATCGAAACCTCGGAATGAGCCGTCCGGAGTTGTTGCTGGAGTTGCTGCATTGTGATGAACCCCAAGCCCGGGCGGCGGCCACGCACCAACTTCGATACTGGCACGGGGATCTCCCTGAGGATGGCGCCAGGGAACTGCGGGCCCGGGCAGGGGATGAAAACGGTGTCGTCCGGCTGGAAGCGGCGATAGCCGCCAGCTACATCGGTAGCAAGGAGGCGTTGTTGGCCATTCTTCCGATCCTCGACCAACCCATGGGTGACCACCTCAAATATGCAGTGACGTGCTCGCTGGGTTCCGCGGCGTTGCTCCCGCATTGGCAGGGCGATGCCGCGCTGGCCGCACGTCTCGATCCGATCATCAAAGCGGGCCAAAAAGAGCAGAAGATCCAGTATGTCAAAGGTGATGATGATCTTTCAACCGAAGCCGCGGAGGCCTTTGACCAACAGGCCGGAATTGCCAAGCTGGCCCTCTCCTGTCTGCCGGAACGGATGCTGTTCGATCAAAACCGGCTCACGGTCACGGTCGGACAGCCGGTGAGGCTGGTGCTCAAGAATCCGGACGCCACTCCCCACAATCTCGCCATTGTAAAACCTGGCGCCTTGGAGGAGGTGGGACTGGCAGGCAATGAAATGGCCAAAGATCCGGGCGGCATGGCCAAGGATTTCATCCCGCCGTCAGACAGAATCCTTCACCACACCAAGCTTTTGATGCCAAACACCGCCCAGGTTCTGCGCTTCCATGCGCCCGACGATCCGGGCGTCTATCCGTTCCTTTGCACTTTTCCAGGGCATTGGGTTGTCATGAAAGGTGAATTCGTGGTTGAATCGAAATAAACCTTTCCCCGATTCCTCTGAGTTGCTCCACTGCCCGGCGTGATGACGTCCCGCCGGTGTCACTGCCTGGTTGGCGGGGTTCCATCGCTTCCACAAAGGTAATCTTATGAAAACACACCTCCTCCTTCTCGTGGCTTCACTCGCATTGACCGGGCCAATGTCCTTGGAGGCCGCTCCCTTGGCCGGCACGAAGCCCAACATTATCATCATCATGCCCGATGACATGGGCTGGGGAGACATGGGCATTCATGGCAATCCCCTCATTCAGACCCCCAACTTGAACCGGCTCAAAGGGGAAAGTCTCAGTTTCACTGATTTCCACGTCAGCCCGACCTGTGCCCCGACCCGGTCCGCCATCATGAGCGGTCGCCACGAATTCCGCAACGGAGTGACCCACACGATCTTTGAGCGCGAGCGCATGTCGCTTGACACCATCACCCTGCCGTCGGTGTTGAAAACCGCCGGCTACTCCACCGGGATTTTCGGAAAATGGCACCTTGGGGACGAAGCCGAATACCAGCCCGACCAGCGGGGATTCGACGAAGTCTACATCCATGGTGGCGGAGGCATTGGACAAACCTACGCCGGGAGTTGCGGGGATTTCCCCGGGAACACTTACCACGATCCAGCGTTGCTCCACAATGGAACCATTGTGAAAGAGAAAGGCTACTGCACCGACCTCTTTTTCGCCCAGGCCGTGCGGTGGATCGGGGAGCAGGCCAAAGCCGGCACCCCATTCTTCACTTATCTTACGCCGAATGCGCCCCATGCCCCTTACATTTCTCCGGGACCGAAGTATGATGCCCTGTATGAGGGCAAGGAAATCGACGGCCAGAAATTGGACGCGGGCGCCGTGGCCTACTATTCCATGATCACCAACATTGATGAGAATGTCGGCAAGCTGCTTGGCAAACTCAAAGAATGGGGGCTGGAAGAAAACACGCTCGTCTTTTTTCTTTCGGACAATGGCGGCACTTTTACGAAACTTTACAGTGGTGGGTTCCGCGGAGGCAAGGGCACGCCTTACCATGGAGGGACCCACGCCCCTTCTTTCTGGCGTTGGCCGGGACACATCACTGCCGGAGCAGAGTGTCATGCTCTCGCTGCCCACATTGACCTCTTTCCGACCTTTTTGGAACTGGTCGGCATTGCACCCACGCCGGAGCTCCAGAAACAGTGGGATGGGCGGAGCTTGGTTCCGCTGTTGGAGAATCCGAATGCCAATTGGTCTGACCGGACCCTCGTGACCCATGTCGGGCGCTGGCCCGCCGGACAGATCGCCCAGGGAAAATACCGCAACTACTCCATCCGTGATGGTCGTTACCGGCTTGTCAACAACCTGGAGCTTTACGACCTGCAGGCGGACCGGGGTGAGAACACGAATGTGTTGGACCAACATCCCGACGAGGTCGCCAAATTGCGAGGCGATTTTGAGGCCTGGTGGGAGAAAACGGAACCCCGTTTCGTCAATGAGGACGTCCGGGGGCCAAAGATCAATCCTCTTAAGGCGCTCTATTGGAAACAGTTTGGAGGAGGGCCGGACGAGGCATTGCTCCGTCAAATGGATCCCGAAGGCAAGTTCATGCCCGTTCCTCCCAGAAAGAAAGCCAAACCACCGGCAAAAAAACCCCAATGACCTTTGGGATTTCCGGCTTTGACCAATGACTTTCATGAACCAGCACCTTGCCGCTTTCAAAACCTGGATCTGCGCCGGACTGTGCCTTCCGGCCGCCATGGCTGTGGGGGCTCCATCCCGGCCCAATATCTTGTTCGTCCTGGTTGATGACCAATCCCCCTTCGACTTCAAGTTTTACAATCCCGCCTCTCCATTGGAGGCGCCGAACATCGAACGTTTGGCCGCAGAAGGCATGACCTTTGATGCCGCGCACCACATGGGAGCCTTCGTCGGAGCGGTCTGCACGCCTTCCCGCCACATGATCATGAGCGGGCGCACGGTTTGGCATTTGCCCATCGGTCCCGGAGCAAAGACCCACTGCCCTCCGGAGTTGGAAACGAACACGATGGCAGCGGTCTTCAACCGGGCCGGCTACGCCACCATGCGCACCTGCAAAAAGGGCAACAGTTACGAGGGGGCCAACCGGCAGTTCACCGTGCGGCATGACGCTGACAAACGCGGTGGCACTGATGAGTCCGGCAGCGCTTGGCATGCCGATCAGGTGTTGAATTACCTGCATGATCGAGAAACGGCCAAGGACACCGATCCCTTTCTGATTTATTTCGGGTTTTCTCATCCCCATGACACCCGCGACGGCAAACCAGAACTCCTGGCGAGATACGGGGCGGTGAACCACAAAGACAAAAATGTCGTTCCGCCGGAGAATCCGTTGCTACCACCTTTGCCGGTCAACTGGCTTCCGGCGCATCCCTTTCCCCATGGGCATCCCGGATTACGGGACGAGGTCGCTGTCAGCGGTGTCTGGGAAAAGCGGGACGAGCGGACCATCCGCAATGAAGTGGGACGGGAGTTCGCCTGCTCCGAGAACATTGACATTCAGCTCGGCAAAGTCCTCGCCAGGCTGAAAGAAATGGGAGAACTGGAGAACACTTATATTTTTTACACTTCGGACCACGGCATCGCCATCGGTCGGCACGGTCTCCAGGGGAAACAGAATCTTTATGAGCACACTTGGCGCGTTCCCTACATTGTGAAGGGCCCGGGCATCAAGCCGGGTTCCCGGGCCAAAGGCAACATCTACCTTCTCGATTCACTGGCCACGATCTGCGATCTGACGGGAGTGCCTGCCCCCGACTCGAACGAAGGAATCTCGTTCAAGCCCGTGCTGATGGGCGCGAAAGAAACGATCCGGGAGACGCTCTACGGTGCCTACAACGGCGGCACCAAGCCGGGAATGCGCAGCGTCAAAAAGGGAGATTGGAAATTGATCCAATACGACGTGATGGAAGGACGGGTGCGAGAATCGCAGTTGTTCAATCTGGCTGAGAATCCCAATGAATTTCTCCAGGAGCACCACGATCCAGAGGTCATGAAGGCGAGCGGCATCCGGCCTTCGGAAAATCAGGTGAATCTCGCCGGTGATCCGAAATATGCGGAAAAGCTGGCGGAAATGGAGGCCTTGCTGCTTTCCGAAATGCGGCGTTTGGATGATCCATGGCGCCTTTGGAACCAGCCCGATGATGGATTGATTCCACCAAAGGACGACGCCAAACCAAAAAAGAAGAACAAGGTAGAGGCGGAATAGCCTTTCACCCTCCCACGCCACCCCCACTCCATGAAACGATTTTACCTCGCCGTCTTGCTGGTCCTCACTGTTTCGGCGAATGCCGCCGACCCGGCCCTGCTCAAGGCCAGCGGCACCCTGCTGTTTGAAGATGATTTCCAGCGTGACGAACCAACCCCCGACCAGGAGGCCATCGGAGGCGGTTGGACCAGCAACAGCGCTTGGCGGGCCAAGGGCAAAAAGCAGGTCGATCTCAAGGACGGGGCCATGCAGGTGACCCGGGTGCCCGAGGCGGACCATGGGGTGGCGATATTTCATGACGTGGCCTTCCAGAATGGCGCGGTCCAGTTGAAGTTCCAACTGGGGGAGGGAGACGATCTGGGAGTGGATTTTGTCGACCGGGAGTTGAAGACTGTTCATGCGGGGCATCTTTGCATGGGCCGGGTAACCCTGAAGGGGCTTACGATGCTGGATTCCAAAACAGGGGGAATGGACTTGAAGATCCGCGAACGCAGGGAAAAAGGGGATCAATCCCCGGAACTGGCGGCCCTTCTCAAATCAAAAACCCGGACCTTTCCTCTCAAACTCGAAGCCGGAAAGTGGCATACCCTGCTCCTTGTCATCGAGGGCGACACCATGCGAGGAAGTATCGACGGCAAGCCGGTGGGCGAATTCTCTTCCAATGGGATCGCCCATCCGACGAAGAGGATGATCACTTTGGCGGTCAACAAATCGGCTGCCATCGATGAAGTGAAGGTGTGGAAGCTCAAGTGACCCGATCTTCTCCCTCATCTTGCCGATGAATTTTCTTCCCTGCTCCCTTTTCGGTGTCCTCGCGGTCTGCACCTTGGGAATCGCTGGCGCCGAGCCCTTCTCGAATCATGTGACCCACGGGCCCATGCTGGGTCTGGTGACCGACCACGGAGTGCGGGTGTGGGCACGCACCCATCGACCTGGTGCGTTCACGGTCCGCTATGGGACTGATCCCGGGCAACTCAGCGGGATTTCCCCTTCCGTGAACACCACCGTGGAGCATGACTATACAGGATGGGTCGAGTTGGGAGGCCTGGCGCCGGAAACCACTTATCATTACCAGATTTACCTCGGGGATCTTCCCTCAGGGCCCTCGGGGCGTTTCCGCACGCTTCCATCAGCCGAAGCCCACCGGAATCCGGAACACAATCCCAAAGGTCTCTTCAACTTCCGGTTCCAGTTCGGTTCCTGTGCCAATCAGAATCCCAAGAACGGTATCGGCCCGAGCCTCCCGACACATGCCACCATGCTGCGGGAGCTGCCGGACAAGGTTGATTTCTCGATCATGAACGGAGATTTCATTTACGAGGAGCACCGTTCCATGCCGGTCTCGGACTGGCTTTTGGAAACGGGACTGGCGCCCGGTGGTGAGCCTGAAGTGTTGAAATTGGCCCCCCCGGTGGTCGGCCTCTGGGAGAACTACAAAACCTATCTCTCGCGCGGGGTGAATCTTGCCGCCTGGCAACGCAACATGCCCACCCTTTTCACCTTTGATGACCACGAGTTGGTCAACGACATCCGGGGCTGCGCCACCGCTGGATTCCGCGAACGCCGTGCGGTGTTCCGCGATATCGGCATCCGGGCTTGGGAGGATTATGCCGGATGGGCAAATCCACGGGTCACAAGCCAGGATATCCATTTTGGCATGGCGACCCTCCAACAGGGCAGCGACGTCCTCGTCGACGACCGCAGCGATTTTGGTAAGATCGATCTCAAGCAGGCCGCCAACCTTCATGTCCATTGGGGAACACCGACCGCGGGAGAAGATGACATCCGTCTTGACACCGAGCCGCCGGGCAATCCCAACGCCGGAGTATTCGACATCGTTGCCGTAATCGATGCTCATCACCTCCGGATCTCCCCTCCGGCCTATGCCAACAGCACGGGTGCTTACTCGATCGGTCGCCGTTCCTATGGCAAGAACACGGTGGCGAACTGCGACTATTACATCCTCGACTGCAAGACCCACCGGCAGATGCACGATCCCAAGAATCCAGGCAAAAAAGGAATTTCTCTCCTCGGCCATGATCAGAAAGCCTGGCTTCTTGGTGACATGAGACGCAGCTCTGCCGATTTCTTTTTCCTCGTTTCCTCGGTGAATTTCATGATTCCCCACAATGGGGCGGGCGGCCACGAATTTACGGAAGGCAAAGATGAGGCGTGGACATCGCTGATCGAGGAGCGCGAGGAATTGATCACTGCCTTCGAAGCTCTTCACAAGCCTGTCTTCATCTTGACCGCCGATCTGCACAACAGCTTCGCGGTCAAAATCACCGATCTGGTCTGGGAGTTTGCCTCCGGGCCCCTCAATTCCGTAAACCATGTGCCAGCCAATGATGAGGGAGGCCGTCCTGCCACCGGGTTGTTCAAGAGCGGACCCCGCACGTGTGACATCCGTTGGTCCAGCTTCATCCTGCCGGACCTCGAACGTCCCCAGAGGATGTATCCCTACTACTGTGTGGTGCAGATCAACAATGTGTTCAACATGCCCCGAACCCTC
>ERZ795053.4679-NODE-4679-length-14668-cov-5.123452_pt1 | contig 14668 bp, 20 predicted proteins | sample MGYA00375137_ERZ795053 | MGnify/ENA primary metagenome ERZ795053 (study PRJEB30182, sample SAMN05720284) | activated sludge metagenome | isolation source: Anaerobic digester | place: Hong Kong | collected 2014-12-17 ... | reverse complement strand
CACTCTTTCCCTACACGACGCTCTTCCGATCTAGTTCGAGTCGTAGGACCACTCCCATCCGAGAAGCGGAGAGGGTGGGACAACGTTCGAACCCCGAAACGTGGGATCGGTAGGTCGCGCTTATCGAGGAAAGCCTCAGGCGATGACGGTCGCCGCTTCCCTTCGGCTCGCATCGGGATCGGGGGTCGATCGGGACCGCCGCGTGATCAGGTGACCCTTTTGACCTATGGAGCCGACAGGTTCCAAGGAGAACGATCCGTGCCATCTCTAACGGCCGAGCCGGGGCCGGATCAGCACGCCCGCTTGGCGGAACTCGCGGGCCAGGGTCCTGGCGTGAATGCCGAACTCCCTCGCTACGACGGCGAGCGAAGCGCCCCGCCCGTATCGGATCGCCGCCGTGGCTACCGAGTCGTCAGTCATCTTGCGGGCCACGCGCCGACGTTCGATGCCCGCTCGATCCAGGTGGGTGATGATCGTGGTCCGGTTCACCTCGTACTGGCGGGCGAGCGTGTCGATCGACCTACCTTCGCTGTAGAGGTGGCAGAGGTCGCGGATGTCGGCAGGCGACAGCCGGCGTTGGACAGGGTTTGAAAGCCGTCCCCTTTGCTCCGACGAGGCGGCTGCGAGGTCGGAATCGGACCCTCCAACCGGCCCCATGACGGTCTTGGGAGGCCTATCGGGGCTACTCCACCCCTGGTCAGCGATGGTTTCGAGGATCTCGGAAGGGTTTGAAAGCCGTCCCCAAAGGTCCACCTCGCGAATGCCGAAGGCAACGCCGCGTGATGCAGATCGGTCGTCGGGCGGGCAGGGTCCCTCGGATCCAGGAGGATCCGCTCGACCGGGGGCGCGCCGTGTCCAGCGACATTGCCCGTCGCCTCGAGGGCCTTCGATCCCTGAAGCGGAACTGCCCCAGTCGAGGAGCCGACCGCCCGTCTGGAGGCCGATGCGTCGAGCGGGACCGAGCCCCACCTGTGGAGCTCCGCATGTAGCTACCATGGAAGTATGGATGTGGCTACATCGGTGGTGGAGGTCGGGGTGCGGGAGCTCAAGGACAACCTGAGCCACTACCTCGGTCGCGTGCGCGCCGGTGAGGAGGTGGTCGTGACCGATCGGGGCAAGCCCGTCGCCCGCCTCTCCGGCCTCGATCGCTCGACAGATCACCTGGCTGAGCTGATCGCGTCGGGCGTGGTGCGTCCGGCGAAGCGACGGAGCCGCCGGCCACCCGAGCGACGGATCCGACCCTCCGGATCCGTCAGCGAGCTCGTCGCCGACCAGCGGCGTTGATCACCTACGTCGACACCTCGACCCTCCTCAAGCGGCTGCTCCTCGAGGACGGGTCAGACGCGGCGGACGCGATCTGGGCGGCGAGCGATGTGCTGGCCTCCGCCGTCGTCGTGATCGCCGAGGCCAGAGCCGCCCTCGCCGCGGCCCGGCGCGCCGGGCGCCTGACCGCGACCCAGCTCCGGCACGCGACGCTGGAGCTCGGCGCTCTGGTGGAGGAGCTGACCCTGGTCGACGTCACCGAGGAGGTGGCCAGCATCGCCGGCGACCTCGCCGAGGCCGAAGCCCTCCGGGGCTACGACGCGATCCACCTGGCGGCCGCGCTCCTGGTCGGGGCCGACGTGTTGACGAGTGCCGATGCCGCGCTGTGCGAAGCCGCGGCGCACCGTGGCCTCCACGTGGCGAACCCGATCGAGCGATGAGCAGCGGCACGCCGCTCGTCAGGCGTCGGGGCGCCAGCCGGGGTCTCGGCCGGTGAGGCCGAGGAGGCGGTCGAACGCCGGAGCATCGCCGGCGACATCGACGATGGGGCCGAAGAGCTTGCCGTCGCGGGGCGCCTCGAAGGTCGAGACGAACGCGAACGCGGCCTCGACCTCGGCAGGGGGCACCTCGTAGGCCTGGCCGGTGGCGACGGCCAGGTCCCAGCCGTGCACCACGAGCTCGTCGAGGGCGATCACGCCCACCGACGCGGCGGGCAGGTGCATGCCGGCCACCCAGGTGCTGCCGGCCCAGGCCTCGTCGGCCGACCAGGCGGCGGCGAGCGCGTCGAGCTCGGCGAGCCGACGCTCGCGCCAGTCGACCTCGAGGTGGCGGGCGTCGAACGCCGGCGGGGGCGTGGAGGTGGCCTCGTCGAGCTGCTTGGCGGCGACGGCGGCGAAGTTCCTCGCGAACATCCCGAGGTGGTCCACCAGGTCGCCCACGGCCACGCCGCAGGGGGAGGGGAGGGCCAGCTGGTCGTCGCCGATGCCGGCGACGATGCGGGCGGTGCGGTCGGCGGCGGGTCGGAGGTCGATCACGAGTGGTCCGCCCGATCGGGGCCCGGGTCGCCGCCGGTGGTGCGGGTGGCGAGCCGGTCGAGGTAGTGGTCCCAGCCGCCGATGTGGTCGGTCACGGCGTCTGCGGGGAGGCCGTCGTGCACGAGCCGCACCCGGGTCTTGTCGCCCTCGGGGTGCAGGGAGATCGTCACCGTGCTCGACCCCGGGGTGATCGGGTTGCCCTCCTGCTCCCAGCCGAAGGTGAACACCACCCGCTCGAACGGCGTCACCTCCACGTACTCGCCGGCCGACTGGTGCTGGCCGCCGACGAGCACGCGGTAGCGGCCGCCCGGCCGGGGGTCGATGTCGGCCACGGTGCCGAGCCACTCGACGTGGCGCTCCGGGTCGACCAGGAAGGGCCAGATCGTCTCGGGGGAGGCGTCGATCAGGATGTCTCGTGCCAGCTCAGCCATCAGCTGCTGCCTTTCGGTGGTGGTGCGGGATGGGCGGACCGCTTGGCGGCCTCGGCCGCCTCGGCCACGTCGCGCAGGCGATCCAGGCCGGAGGTCCAGTGGTCTTCGAGGTAGGTGCGGAGGTCGTCCATGGTCTGCGTCTTGGCGAGGTAGAGCCGTCGGGTGCCCTCGCGCCGCTCGACCAGCAGGTCGGCGTCCTTCAGCACCCGGAGGTGCTGCGAGACGGCGGGACGGGAGACGTCGGGGAACTGCTCGGCGATCGCCGAGGCCGGCAGCTCCTGGCTCCACACCAGCTTGAGGATCGCCCGACGCCGGGGCTCGGCGAGGGCCTTCAGGGCAGCGTCCACGGCCAGAGGTAAGCATGAACTTACGTAAGTGTCAAACGACAGATGCGGGCAACGTCACGCCGGACGTGCCGATCTCCTTCGGCTTGAGCGGCGGGTCGGTCATCGACGACGATCGATGGCCGTGCTCGATCGCACCCGCGAGCTCTGGGAGCGCCAGGACCGCGCCGTCGGCGACCGGCGACCGCTGTACGCGGCGGTCGCCCACGCCTTCGAGGTGCGCACCGTGCTGTACCCCGGCTCCTACGTGGACCTGGCGCCGTCGTTCGTCTGGCCCGACGTCACCTACGTCGACGTCGACCGCCGAGCGGCGCGGTTCTTCGGCGACGAGGCGGGCGTGCGAGCCCTGATCGCCGAGCGCGGCGGGGACGGCGACGCGGCCCGGTTCCGGTTCCTGCCCGCCGACTACCGCGAGCCCCTCGAGCTCGACGAGGGCGCGTTCGACCTCCTCATCTCGCTCTACGCCGGGCCCATCTCCGAGCACGCCACGCACCACCTGCGCCTCGGCGGGCTGCTGCTGGTCAACCCGTCGCACGGCGACGCGGCGCTGGCCTCCATCGACGATCGCTACCGGGTGGTGGGCGCGGTCATCGGGCGCAGCGGCCGGTACCGGGTCGACACCGAGCACCTCGAGGACCACCTCGTCCCCAAGCGAGACGTCGAGGTCACCCGCGAGCTCGTGCACCGCACCGGGCGGGGCATCGCCTACACCAAGGCGGCGTTCGCCTACCTGTTCGAGCGGGTGGCCTGACCGACGGTCGACCACCCAACGTGCCGGGCCGGCGATCCTGCTACGCTGCGTGAGGTGCCCGCGGGGAGGGCACCTCGGGAGGTGGGACCCATGGCGAAGGATCGCAACGTCCGACGGCTGCTGCTGGCGATCGGCGGCGCCCTGCTCCTCGTGGGCGCGGCCGCCCCGTCGGGGTGCCAGCCAGCGACGAAGCCGATGTCCACCCTCCACGGCAAGGTCACCCACACGAGCGTGCCGCAGCCGCTCGCCGAGCCGCCGTGCCCGCCCGGCGACGCCTGGGGCTACCCGATCGAGGGCGTCCGCCAGAAGTGGGGCTTCCGGATCGCCGCCGCCGACCCGACCGAGTGGCTGAGCCTGCGTCCGTGCCTCACGTTCGCCAGCGGCGCCCTCACGTCGATCGGCGACACCACCTTCACGATCTACACCGAGAGCGGCGAGGTGACGGGCACCGCCGCCGGCGTGAAGGAGTCGATCGGCTTCGACCTCGACGTGTTCAGCGTCGAGCTCACGGTCACCTCCGGGTCGGCCGCCTACCGCGAGGCCTCGGGCCCCCTCTACCTGCGCGGCTGCATGCGCGGCACGTTCGTGATCTCGGGCCGGCTCAGCGCCACGGACGTCACGCCGGCCGAGTGGTCGCACCAGTGCGACCCGTTCATCGGCACCTGATCCCCGAGGCGCCTGCGAAGATCGCACCGTGGACGACGACGGCGGCGCGACCTGGTCCGACATCGCCGGGTGGTACGACGAGCTCCTGACCCGGGGGAGCGGTGCCCACGAGACGGCCCTCGCCTGCCTCCGACGCCTCCTGCCCGAGCTCGGAGGCGGCCGGGTCCTCGATGTGGCCTGCGGGCAGGGGATCGCCACCCGCCTGCTCGCCCAGCACGGGCCCGCCGAGGTGGTGGGCACGGACCGAGCCGAGGCGATGGTCGAGCGGGCCCGGGCCCACGGCCGCCCTCCCGGCTCGAGCCCCATCGCCTACGTGGTGGACGACGCCCAGACCCTCGCCTCGTTCGCCGACCGCTCGTTCGACGGCGCCACCTGCCAGCTCGGCCTCATGGACATCGCCGACCTCGACGCCGCCCTCGCCGCGGTGCGGCGGGTGCTGCGGCCCGGCGGCTGGTTCGCCTTCGTCATCGGCCACCCGTGCTTCCTCGCTCCCGATGCCCGCCCCGTCGCCGACGAGGACGGTCGACCGGCGGTGACCGTCACCGGCTACTTCGACGAGCGGTTCTGGCGCTCGTCGAACCCGCAAGGCGTCCGGCGGGCCGGCAACCACCACCGCACCCTCGCCACCTACCTCAACGCCCTCTCGGCCGCCGGGCTCGCCCTCGAGGCGGTGGAGGAGCCGACCGCCGAGCCGCTGCTGGTCGAGCAGCAGCCGCTCTACGCCGAGGTGCCCATCTTCTTCGCGGCGAGGGCGCGAGCGGCCTGATCAGGGGAGCGCGAGCTTGCGGCCGTCGACCTCGGACTCGATCGTGCCGTCGATCGACCCGGACGAGATGGTGGCATCGGCCTTCAGGTAGCCCTCGTGGTCGCCCGAGAGCTGGAGGTCGGCCTGGTAGTCGCTCGCACCCAGCAGCCCGCCGTCGTAGCGCGCCTGCTCGGTGCCGTCGATCACCCACTCGCCGTCGTCGGAGAAGTCCTCGTAGGTGACCTCGATCGTCCCCGCGCCGGGCGTGTCGGCCGAGGCGGTGTGCTCGACGGTGACACGACCGCTCGCCTTCCCGTCGCGCGACTCGGCGATCGGCAGCGGCTCGGGCACGTAGCCGGCCAGCTCGGACGCCCACGTCGGGGTGGGAGAGGTGTCGGCCTTCGGCGCCGGTGCCGGTGCCCGGCTGGTGAGCCGCACGACCACGATCCGGGTGCCGTCGGCGGTCGGCTCGTCGAACGGGTCGCCCCGGTCCTCCCAGAACAGCAGGCGATCGCCGTCGGGGTGCCAGCCCACGAGCGTGCGGGCGTCCCAGCCCTCGTCGAGGGAGCCGGGGTTCAGGAGCTGGCCCATCTCGCCGCGCTGCTCGGCGCCGGTGGGCACCAGCCACGGCTCGAGCAGCTCCTTGCGGTGGTTGGCGAACAGGTAGGAGAAGAGCGCCTCGATCCCCGGGCCGATGTCGTTCGGGCGGCGCACCTGCGACACCGTCTCGAACAGCCCGGTGCCCCGCCCGCTGAACACGGCGTAGCTCGCCATGTCGGGCGCGTAGGCGATGTCCTCGTCGTAGTCGCCGTTGTCGGTCACGTCGGACTGGTCGCCCGTCGCCAGGTCGATCTGGACGATGTCGGGATCGGCGGCGCGATCGGGGAGCGAGGTGAACGCGGAGATCAGCACCGACGCTCCGTCGGGCGTGAAGTTCTTGAGCTCGCCGAGGCGGCTGACGACCCGGGCGTCGTCGATCGTGTAGGAGGCGTCGGTGCGGCGCAGCCGGCCCACCGACGCCACGAACGCCGTGGCGCCGTCGGACGCGGTGCGCACCTGGGAGAAGGCCACGGTCTCGCCGTCCGGCGCGAGGCGCAGCTCGCGCTGGGGCTGCTGCACCGCCGGGTCGTCGGCCGACGGGATCTCGATGGGCACGAGCTCGGCCGACGCGCAGTCCGAGACGCTCGGCGTGCACTCGAGCACGGCGTGATCCGAGTTGGTGACCGGCGTCTGCTCGCCGACGCGGACCAGGACGCGCTTGCCGTCGGGGAAGGGGATGGACTTGAGGAGGGCCTCAGCGTCGGTCCGCTCGGCGGTGCAGGACAGGCAGGTCAGGTTCGAGCCGTCCTCGTCGACCCGCAGCACCTCGACGGTGTCGCGGCCCTCGGGGATGCCCGAGAGCACGATGCCGTCGCCCGAGGCGGTCCACGCCGGGTAGCGCGCCGATCGCACCGTGTCGGGCAGGTCGACCACCTCCATCTCGGTGGCCTCGTCGCCGGCCGGTGCCGTGGTGGTGGGGGCCGCCGTCGTGGCGGCGCCGTCGTCGTCGGAGCTGGAGCTGCTGCAGCCGGCGAGCAGGAGCAGCGCCAGGGCGACGGCGGCGCCGGTGCGGGTGGGGCGGGGAGCGATCACGGTGCGACCTCGGGGGTGGGGACGACGATGCGGGTGATGGCGGCCAGCAGCTGCCGGGTGAACTCGTCACGGCCGAGCCCGGCGTCGCGGCCCTCGACGGCCTCGAGCCGGGCGCGCTGCGCGAGGGCGGTGATGGCGGTGAGCTCGCCCAGGTCGGCGAGGAAGGCGCCGGTGCGCGAGCGACCCTGCGGTCGGCCCTCGAGGCGCATCGAGCGCTGGATCACGGCGCGGGGCACCTTGCCCGCCGGGCGGGGCCGCAGGGCGCGCTGGGCCTGGATCGACAGGAACGCTCGGCCGCGGGGGTCGTCGAGCAGCTCCACCATCGGCAGGACCAGGCTCGAGACCAGCAGCGCCGGCGAACGACGGCCCCCGGCCTCGACCTGGTCGAGCAGCTCCTCGCGGCGCTCGTCGAGACGGCCCCGGTGCTCGTCGACGATCTCGGCCAGCAGCTCCTCGCGCCCCCCGAAGTGGTGGTGCACGGCGCCGGTGTTCGAGCCGCCCGCCGCCTTGGTGATCTCGGCGAGGGAGACGGCGTCGATGCCGCGGGTGGCGAACAGCTCCTCGGCGGCGAGGAGCAAGCGGTGGCGGGTGGTGGGCTCGGTGGTGGCGGACATCAGGTGCTCCGTCGCTAAGAGAACTCTTAGCGATGGGAGATGTCTACCACGGCGTCACCGTCGGCGGGCGTCCTTCGTCTTGCGCCGGTTCCACCAGTGCGCCTTCTTCTGGCCGAACGAGGCCTCGAGGCTGGCGGGCGTGAACGGTCCCGACGCGGTGCCGTCGAGGGCGTAGCGATAGAGCGCGGTGGTGTAGACGCCGCTGAGCGCGCCCGTCGCGATCATCACGGCGAGGGTGCCGACGACCATGATCGAGATGCCCACGGCCGGCGCGAACGGGGCGACCACGCTGCCGATGACGAGCAGGGGCAGGACGGCGACCACGCTCACCACCCCGAGGCCGCCCATGAGGGTGGCCTCCTCGCCCCACCGCTCCATGAACAGCTCGGCGCTGCGCTTCACCGCGTCGGTGACGCCGACCGGCTCGAACACGAGCACGGGGATCACGAAGAAGGTGGCCAGCGCCCACGACAGCCCGATCGTCAGCTGGGCCACGCGGCCGGCGAGCTTGAGGCGCTCCACCAGCAGCTGGAGCACGAGGGCCACCACCCCGCTGAGCAGGGTCCAGCCGAGGATCTGGGGCCATCGCCGCCAGGCCACCCGCAGGCTGCTGCGGAGCGTCGGATCCTGGCCGTCGAGGCGCTGGCCGGCGGCGGCGACGAGCGCGGTGTTGGTGAACGTGGGGACGACGCTGCCGACCACGAGGAGCGGGAGCACCCGCCACCAGGCCGAGGCGCGCAGGTCGCGCGCCTCGGGCATCCGGCGCACGAGCAGCGCCCAGAGCGCGGCGTCGATGGCGAGCGCGCCCACCAGCCCGACGAGGGGGAGCACGAGCAGCTCGGGGTCCTGGCGGAGCACCGTCGCGCTCTGCCGCATCAGCTGCCAACCACGACGGATCCGTTCCACGCCTCACTCCTCCTGCCCGGAGCACCACCGCTGTCGGCCGACCGGTGCCCGCCGGCGGGTCGGCCCAACCCTCCGGCGCGGACTCAGGCGTCGAGGAGCGGAAGCACCGTGCGGACCGCCTCCTGGGCCGCCGGGCTCGCCAGGTGAAGCACGCGTGGGAGCCCCTGGGCGAAGCCGCGCTCCTCGGGCGCCATCCGGGCGAGCTGCTCGACGGTGTCGGCCGCCCAGAGCGTGGCGATGTCCGCTGCCAGCTCACCGCCCAGCGCCCGTCGGCCGCCCGCCTCGCGGTCGTCGACCTCGTGGGGCGGCTCGAGGGCGATCGTGTCGCGCCGGATCGTGCACCAGGCGTGGGCGATCGCCTCGGCCTCGGCGCCGATGAGCGCCCGCACCTCCTGGCGCGTGGCGGGCGCGTCGGGCTCGAAGAACTCGGTCCCGTAGGCCGAGTGGAACAGGCCGGCATCGCAGAGCGCCGGGCGCGCACCCCAGGCCACCAGCAGCCGGCGGGTGCCGAGCAGGTGCGAGAGGAACGGCACGTGCGAGTCGTGGGTCAGCTCGCCGTAGCCGAGGCGCCGCAGCAGGGCGAGCCGCTCGCCCGTGGGCGGCGCCGGGTCGAGCTGGTCGTCCACGGCGCCGCACCCTAGGGCGGCTACCCCTCGTCGGCCATCGTCGTGTCGGTCATCTCGTCGTCCGACATCTTGTCCTCGTCGGTCATCTCGTCGTCCGACATCTTGTCCTCGTCGGACATCTTGTCGTCGTCCGACATCTTCTCGTCGTCGGTCATCTGGTCGCCGGACTTGTCCTCGTCCATCATCTCGTCGGCCGACGTGGTGGTCGCCTCGGTCGTGGTGACCTCCTCGTTGGTGGCCGGCTCGCTCCCGTCGCTGCCGCACGCGGCGAGCAGGGTCGGGGTGGCGAGCAGCACCAGGGCGGCGGCTGCGACACGGGCACGGGTCTTGGACATGGGAGCTCCTTCTGGGGGCTTTGGGGTTGGGGGGAGATCAGGTGGGCGCCGCGAGCCGGGCCACCGGGCTCAGCAGCTCGTCGGTGAGGCCGGCGGCGAGGGCGCCGCCGACGATGACCAGGACCACGCCACCGGCGACGCGCAGCGCGGGGGCGTGGCGGGCGAGGCGGCGGTTGGCGTCGGGCCACGAGGCGAGGGCGAGGGCGGCGAGGAGGAACGGGAGGCCGATGCCGAGCGCGTAGGCCAGGAGCAGGGCGCTGCCGCCGCCGACGCTGCCCGCGCCGCCCGCGGCGACGAGGGCCGAACCGAGCAGAGGACCGACGCAGGGCGTCCAGGCGGCGCCGAAGGCCACCCCGGCCACGCCGGCTCGCACCGCGGTCGAGCGGTGGGATCGGGCCCAGCTCGGCACGACCCGCAGCAGGCGGGACTCGCGATCGAGCCGGCCGAGGGGCAGGCCCACCATGGCGAGGCCGAACACGATCACCAGCACCCCACCGGCGCGGGGGAGCCAGGCGTCGGCGGCGGCGAGCGCCCCGCCCACGCGCCCGGCGATGGCGCCGAGCAGCACGAAGACCGCGGCGAAGCCACCGACGAACCAGGCGGTGGCGCGCACCGCGGTGCCCGGCGCCTCGCCGGCTTCGCCCGCAGCGATGCCGATCCACACCGGTACCAGCGGGAGCACGCACGGGCTGGCGAACGACGCCACGCCCGCGCCGAACAGGGCCAGCCAGAGCGTGGGGCTCACGCCCGCACCTCGGCCCGCTCGGCGTCGGGGGCGACGTCGAGGAGCTGGCGGATGGCGTCTTCGGTCTCGTCGTAGCGGCCCTCGCCCAGGTGCACGAGGCGGCGACGGCCCTGCTGGTCGTGCAGGTAGATGGCCGGCCAGGCGTGGTTCTCGAAGGCCCGCCACGTGTCTCGGTCGGGGTCGAGCGCCACCGGGTACGTCACACCCTCCTCGTCGACGAAGTCGGCAACCGCGTCGGGGTCGGCCTCGTAGTCGAACTCGGGCGTGTGGATGGACAGGACCACGAGGCCGTCCTTCGCGTAGCGCTCGTGCCAGGCCTCGACGTAGGGGAGGACCGCCCGGCAGTTGCTGCACCCGAAGGTCCAGAACTCGTACAGGACGACCTTGCCGGCGAGGTCGGCGGCGGCGAGCGGCTCGGTGTTGAGCCAGCCGTCGGCCTGCACCGCCGGGGCGGAGGCGGCCAGGATCGGCAGCGGGGCCGGCTCGCCCGCCGGCGTGGCGGGCGCGGCCGAGGTGGCCCGATCCACCGCCTCGGGGTCGGTCCGTCGCGCGACCACGATGGCCACGGCGGCGACGACGAGCAGGGCGACGAGGCCCAGGCGGGCCTTGGCGGTCGTGGTCACGTCACGATCCCTCCACGGTGAAGCGCACCTCGTCGAGGCCGGTGGCCCCGTCGGGTGCGGGCTCGGCGACCTCGGCGGTCTGCACCCGGCCGTCGGCGTCGATGGCCCGGACGCGGGCCCGGTGGTCGCCGGCGGCGAGCGAGACCTCCGCGCGCCACTGCACCCACGTGTCGACGCTGGCCACCCGACCCAGGTCGGCCTCGGTCCACTCGCCGTCGTCGACCTGCACCTCGACCTTCGAGATGCCGGTGTTGGGCAGCCAGGCGACGCCGCCGAAGGCGACCGTCCCGGCGGCCACCTTCGCCCCCGAGCGAGGCACGTCGATGCGCGACATCAGCTTGATGGGGCCCTCCTTGGCCCAGCCCCGCGGCACCCAGTAGCCGTCGGCCCCATCCCAGGTGGTGAGCTCGATGCTCTCGATCCACTTGGTGGCCGACACGTAGCCGTACAGGCCCGAGACGACGAGGCGGGCGGGGAAGCCGTGGGCGGCGGGGAGCGGCTCGCCGTTCATGGCGTAGGCGACGAGGGCGACGCGCCCGTCGCCCGCCAGCTCGGTGGGGAACCCGCAGGTCCAGCCGTCGACCGACCGCATGAAGATCTGGTCGGCGCCGTCTTGCACGCCGGCCCGCTCGAGCAGGTCGGTGAGCGGCACCCCCTGCCAGCGGGCGTTGCCGACGAGATCGCCACCGACCTCGTTCGACACGCACTGGAGGGTGACCACCTCCTCCACGCTGGGCAGGGCGAGGAGGTCCTCGTAGGTCATCTCGAAGGGGTCGTCGACCATCCCCTCCACCCGGAGGCGCCACGAGGCGGCGTCCACCTGGGGCACGCTCAGCGCCGTGTCGATGCGGTAGAAGTCGTCGGTCGAGGTCACGTAGGACGAGATCCCCTCGACCGAGATCGGCTGGGCGTCGGGCACCGGGGTGGTGCGGCCGGGGGCCCGGAGCTTGAAGCGCTTGGCCGCGGAGGCCACGACGTCGTGCTGCTGGAGCGAGCGCCCGAACGCAGCCGCGCCGGCGGTGACGACGGCGAAGGCGCCGGCGAGGCCGAGGAACCGCCGGCGGTCCACGGTGGCCGGCGCCGCCCCCTCGTCGCTCGGCGCGGTGGCCGCGGCGAGCAGGAGGACGATGGCCCCCGTGCCGGCGGCGGCCGAGGCGGCGGCGATGAGCCACACGACGGCGCCCAGGCCTCGCGGGTCCTGGAGCTGGGCCCACGCACCGAAGAGGGCGAAGCCCCCGAGGACGGCGGGGGCGGCCCAGGGGCGCCGGCGGGCGGCGACGCCGACCAGTGCGCCCAGCACGAGGGAGATGACCACCGTGCCGGTCACCAGGGCCGCCTTGTCGTTCGTGCCGAACCAGGCGACGGCCACCTCTTTGAGGCTGGCGGCGAACTCGTCGACGAAGCGGCCGCCCACGGCCAGCACGGGCGAGGGCGTCACGTCGAGGAGCCCCGACAGCAGCTCGCCGGTGGCGAGCGCGGTGGCGGCACCGAGCACGCCGGCGACGGCACCGGCGCTGCGGGAGGCGACGGGGGGCGCGGACGGGGTCGGATCGGTCACGAGGGCCAGCGTGACGGGCCGATCTCACGTGGCCCCCACGGAACCCGAAACAGTTCCGAAACTCCCCGTCGGCCCCCTGGGCAGGCCGGGTGAGCGCCCCTACGCTTCGGTCGTGACCTCGCCCGCCCCCGCCGCCCCGGCGCGCCCCACCACCACCGTGCTGGTGGTCGACGACGAGCCGATGGTGCGCGAGGTCGTGGCCCGGTACCTGGAGCTCGACGGCCACGAGGTGGTGGAGGCCGGCAACGGCGACGGCGCCCTGGCCTGGCTGGCCGCCAACCGGCCCGACCTGGTGGTGCTCGACGTGATGCTGCCGGGCACCGACGGGCTGACGATCCTGCGCCGGCTGCGCGAGGACGGCGACGTGCCCGTGATCCTGCTCACCGCGCGCACCGAGGAGGTCGACCGCATCGCCGGGCTCGAGATGGGCGCCGACGACTACGTGGTGAAGCCGTTCTCGGCTCGCGAGGTCGCCGCCCGGGTGCGCACCGTGCTGCGGCGCTCGGCCACGACCGGCGCGGACGCGCCGACGCCCACCATCGACCACGGCGAGCTGGTCATCGACGTGGCGGCGCGCACCGTCGTGGCCCACGGCGAGCCGGTCGCGCTCACCGCCAAGGAGTTCGACCTCCTCGCCCTGCTGGCCGGATCGCCCCGCCAGGTGTTTACGCGGCGCCAGCTCCTCGAGCAGGTGTGGGACTCGGCGCCCGAGTTCCAGGATCCCGCCACCGTCACGGTCCACGTCGGCCGCCTGCGCCAGAAGCTCGAGCGCGACCCCGACCACCCTGCCTGGATCGTGACGGTCTGGGGCGTCGGCTACCGGTTCGAGCCGTGACCGCCCTCGCCGCGCTCCTCGCCGACATGCCGTCGATGCCGATGCCCACCGGCCTCGACGCGGCCCGCGAGGATCCGCTCGCCGCCGGCCTCGCCGTCGGCGCCATCCTCGCCCTGGCCGCCGGATCGGGCTTCGCCCTGCGGCGGTGGAGCGGTCGGCTCCGCACCCTGCGCGCCCAGCTGCTCGTCGTCACCAGCGCCGCGATCGGCACCGCGGCGGTGGCCGCCTGGCTGCTCGCCGACCTGATGATCCTCGACGAGGACCAGCTCCAGCCGGTGCTCGTCGTCCTCGGCCTCACCGCCGCGATCGCCGTCGTGGTCGTCTCGATCGCCTCGCGGTCGCTCGGCCGGGCGGCCCACGACCTCGAGGCGTCGGTGCGCCGGATCGAGGCCGGCGATCGCGAGCCCGACGTGCCGGTGCACCGCGCCGACGAGCTCGGCCACGTCGCCCGAGCGCTGGAGGGCCTCACCCGGCGCCTCGCCGAGCTGGAGGAGGAGCAGGCCGCGCTCGACGCCGAGCGCAACCACATGCTCTCGAGCATCAGCCACGACCTCCGCTCGCCGCTGGCCGCGCTGCGCGCCGCCCTCGAGGCGATGATCGACGGGGTCGCCCGCGACCCCGACCGCTACCTGCGCGCCATGCAGGCCGACGTCGACGCCCTCACCGCGCTGGTCGACGACTTCTTCCTCCTGGCCCGCATCGAGGGTGGGCGACTGGCGCTCGACCTGGGCACGGTCGACCTCGGCGAGTGCTGCGACGAAGCGATCGAGGCGCTCGCCCCCACCGCGCTGGCGCGGGGCATCCACCTCCAGCTCGACGTCGCCGAGCACGTCCACGTCGACGGGAACGCCAACGCCCTGGGCCGGGTGGTGCGCAACCTGGTCGACAACGCCATCCGCCACGCGCCGGAGGGGTCCACCGTGCGGGTCTCGGTCGGTGCGGAGGGTCGGCCGGTGGTGGCCGTGGTCGACACGGGCGAGGGCTTCCCCGACGGGTTCGCCGAGCACGCCTTCGAGCGGTGGAGCCGGGCCGACGAGAGCCGCAGCCGCATGAGCGGGGGCGCCGGCCTCGGCCTGGCGATCGCCCGCGGCCTCGTCGTGGCCCACGGCGGGCGCATCTGGATCGACCCGCCGCCCGGCGGCCGGGTCTCCTTCGAGCTGCCCGCCGCCTGAGCCGGGCTAGTTGCCGCCGCCGGCGCCGCTGTTGGTGCCTGCGTCCGTGCCGCCCTCGGTGGTGTCGTCGAGGTCGTCCATCGAGCCGGCTCCGCTGTTGCTCCCATCCTCGATGGAGCCGGTCTCCTCATCCATCCCGGTCGTCGGGGTGAGGTCCCGATCGGTGCCGTCGTCGGAGGTGGTGGAGGTCGCGTCGATCGTGGTGGTGGTCATCTCATCGTCGGCGGGCGTCGTCGGTGCGCTGTCGCTGCCGCAGATCGACCGCGTGCGCTGGCACCTCGACGGAGCAGACGGGATGGGCGCCGAGGTGTTCCTCGCGGTCGATGGTGACCGGTCGATCCTCGGACACACGATCGTGCGCGTCGAACGCGAGGAGGAGGATGACGCG